>SXGR01641155.1_pt1 | contig 11648 bp, 9 predicted proteins | sample 3174711 | NCBI WGS metagenome assembly SXGR01 (sample SAMN11356860, study PRJNA531348) | freshwater metagenome | isolation source: freshwater sample F1-60 | place: China: Fuxian Lake, Yuxi | collected 2017-12-25
TGATTCACCTTTGGATTGAGATTTCGGAAGTGTATTTGGTTCTAAAATAATTTTTTGATTGCTCCAAAACTTTGCCATTACGACAATATGAAGACGGCTACTTGAGAGCGTGGGCGAGTCGGTAATAATCACTCTCGCTAGAGCATTGTCACCAACAGCAACATAGACATTGTCATAAAGCCCATCAAATTTGTCATTGTTGCCGTTTCCATACCATCCTGGAATATTAATGCGATCAAACGCGAAGTTGGTATTTCTAAAGTCCGTTGGGCTATTGGTTTGAACCGTTGGAGTCATGTTGATTTTATTATTCGTAACACTCCAAATATATTTCAACGGATTAATAGACGGTTGATCTGGATCGAAACGAATATAGCTACTAATGTAGTTGAATTCATCCCACTCCCACCACTTACTACCGCCATCTATCCATTTTATATTTCCATCATTCCCTCCCAGCAGAAACGCTCCGTTACCCACATGGGTTGGGAGGCAAATGTCAAAGTCAGATTTGTTCTGGAATCCATTCTCCCCCAGCATTAACCAAGTAAACTTCCATGAACTCATAGTTGAAAAAGTTTTTGGTTCTGTGGCGCCAGGAAATGTACTCCCTGCTGGAATTTTAACGGAGTAAGAAATAAATGCCTCTGTGTATATCTTTTGAAACTTCACAATTAACTGCTGCATTCCTACTTTGCCGGGAGGTGTGGCCGGGTCTCTTGCGCGAAAAGCATCATTACCATTGAGCTCAGTAGCAATTATTTTTTTAGGGAGCCAAGAAACACTTCCTACAGGTAGTAATTTTTCAAATTTATCCCCTGCTTCATAGTTATCAAAATAGACGACAGAAGGTGGGCTTCCAAAATTATTACCACTTATTTCAATTTCATTGGTTATAGCGTTTATATCTATGCTGTTGAGCGTGGGTGCCGCTACCGCAGATAGAGTGGTAAGACTTAATAAGGAAACGAAAATAAGTAGATATTTCATAAAAACCTCTAGGTTGCCAGCATATGATAGTATGTTGGGTCACGAACCGTGGACCTCTGGATTATAGTTCATTGACGGATGACTGATTTATAGTTTAAATGCGCTAAATAATTAATTTCATTCACTTTTAATATAAGGTCGATGAGTAATGCAAGTTAGAAATTACTACCTTATTTTATAGTCAATCTTTATATTTTTACGCCTTTCGCAAACAATCTCTTTTTGATATAAAAAGCTAAGTTGGGTTTATTTATATCCATAGATTTCATTTTTTTACGAGTTGCACTCGACATCGGCTGCCTAGTGCCGCGTAGATTTTTTATTCCAAAGAGGGCATCTTTAATAGCTTTTAAATAGTAGCGAACAAAGCCATCCCTGATGCTGTATAGCAGCATTGCCGCGAGACTGAGAGGCAGTTTGGTTAATAGCATGTCCCAGTTGTAGTTTCTGTATGCAAGCCAAATTAAATTTCGAGTGTCATAGTAATACCGTCGCCAATTCTTCCGTCCTTCAATTGCATGAGCGTGAGTCACCTCAATTTTGGGGGTATAAATTATACGTTTTCCACTATTGATAATTCTAAAGGCTAGATCTGGCCCTTCGTGGCTTATGAAAAATTCCAATGGGTATAAACCTACTTCAGAGAAAATTTCTCGCTTAAAGACAGCCGCTCCTTCTGAAATTTCATAGGTGTCGAATGTGCTTTCTGAGAATTTTGCCGGGTCATTGTGATGGCACCAGTTTGTAATTGTTCTATCTTTTTCGTCTAAAACTTTGAAACATATTGCACTAATAGCTGAATTTTTTTCAAATGTCTCTTTTATCTCTGTTAGATTGTCATTTGTTATGCCCCATACATCATCATCTAGTGTGATCAAGTACTTCCCCTTGCCCGCCTGAATGCCGAAATTTCTACCTACAGCACCATAGTTTTTATCTAGCTTAATACATTGTGTATTTTCATATTGAGTAGAGAGGGCTTCTGCGTAATCGCTTGAAGATGCGTTGTCTACAATAATTATTTCTGCATTGTTAAGTTTTACTAGTTCAGGCAGCTGCAGTGCTAGATACTTTTCTCTGTTGTAGGTGAGCAGGATTACGCTGAACTCAGGTGCGCTATAGGTCATTTTATTTCTCATATAAAGCAAAAAAATTAAATTTTTTCTTGAATAAAGTAGCGAGGTCTTTTTTTGGTTTCCATATACATCTTCGCAACATACTCCCCAAGCACACCTATACTCAGTAACTGTATCCCTCCCAGTAAATACATGGGTAACACAGATGATGCCCAACCTGGAGTGGCGTGATTAGTAAACACTTTTACAAAAAATACCCAAGTAGACAAACCCATGCTGAAAAGGAAAATGAAAAATCCGAGCGCGGCAATTAATCGCAGTGGCACAGCAGAAAAAGAGGTAATGCCATCTGCCGCTAATGCCAGCATTTTCTTGAGTGGATATTTTGATTCGCCAGCAAAACGCGCTGCACGCGCGTACTCAACTGTGGAGGACGGAAAGCCAATAGTCGGAATAATACCGCGTAAAAATAAATTCACTTCTTCATAGGCTTTAAGTGCTTCAATGGCGCGGCGGCTCATTAAGCGAAAATCTGCATGATTAAAAACAATATTCACCCCCATTTTTTTCAGCAGGTGATAATAGCCTTCAGCAGTGATGCGCTTGAACGGCGTATCTAACTCACGTACTGAGCGCACGCCATAGACTACATCAATACCCTTGTGATATTCCATAATCATGGTTTTAATGACTTGAATATCATCTTGTAAATCAGCATCAATACTAATGAGTACATCGCCCGTAGCATTTTCTAGCCCTGCTAATAAAGCATTTTGGTGGCCCCGGTTGCGCGCGAGTTTTAATCCGCGAATATAGGGGTTACTCACTACATAGCCTTCTATGAGTTCCCATGTTTTATCTTTGCTGCCATCATCCACAAACCAAATGGCACTGCCCGCATCCGTTAATCCATCGCGCTCCATTTCTTGCATGAGCTCAGTTAGTTGTTTAACGGTTTCTGGCAACACTTCTTCTTCGTTATAGCAGGGGATAACGACGGCTAAAACGGCAGGTTTACGTTGACTGTTCATGATGTTCCTTTAAATAGGTAGAAATACTCTGTGTTATATTTTATGTGTTAGTTGCGGCAAGTAATGCGCTGTAATATTGATGATGCGCCGCCATACACTTTTCCCAACTGTATTCTGCTTCCGCTTTTTGCCTTGCTGCTTGGGCCAGTTGATTTTTTAGCGGTCCGTTTTCAATAAGGCGAATAATAGCATTTGCCAGTGCTTGCTCATTATTAGGCGGCACTAATAAGCCAGTGTGTTCGTGTTCAATTAATTCTGGGTTGCCGCCTACGTCAGTTGCAACAGTGGCGACACCTTTAAACATATATTCAAGCAGCGCATTGCTAAGGCCTTCGGAATCTGAGCAGATAATGCCGATATCCAATTTCTCCAAGTAGCCTGCTACATCAGTTACGCGGCCAGCGAAGTGTATTTTATCGAAAACCGCTAGTTCTTGGGCGAGTGTTTCAAGTTCGTTGCGCATTTGCCCATCGCCGATAATATGCCATGTCATTTCTGGGTGTACTTTATTAACAATGGCGGCTGCTTTTATAAATAGATCGGTCCGTTTTACCTGCCGAGTCATATTGCCAACTATGCCAACGGCTGCGCAGGTTTGAGAGTGATCAATATAGGGTAGCGCTTTTACATCAATACCATTGCGTAACACCTGCATTTTGTTGCGGTCAATGCCAAAGTGTTTTGCAAAGTGTTCACGCACTATCTCTGCGTTGCAAATAAAGCCGCTCATTCCCTTATAAATTCGCTTGAGTGCTAAGGCTTGCTTGCGATTATGCCAAAAACCTAAATCGCGGAAGCAGGCAATACGCACTGGCACGCGCGCAATGTAAGCAGAAGCGCCCGCAAATAGGGTGGAGTCTTGAAAAAATGTTTGCACAATGTTGATTTCTTCTTGGCGCAAAAAACGAATCAGTTTGATTAACGCAATAATTCCCGCCAAGGAAAATAGGTTGGGCACATGCCAAGCAAGGTGTTTGCAGTTGGGTGGTGTAAGTGCTGGGTCTGATGGCCTAATGGTTAATAAATAAGGCGAATATTTCTGTGGGTCCAACCTTTCTATTAAACCAATAAGTTGTAGCTCCGTTCCGCCGCGAAGTAAATTGTCGATACAGTAAAGCACTTTAACCGGCTGCATGATGGCGTTGTGATTCCAAAAATTATGGGTTGAGCAATTGATCGTAAATAGCTAAATAGCCGCTACACATAGCTTGGCTAGAATAATATTCCACCATGGTTTTATGTGCGTTATTCGCGAGCTTTTGTGCCAGGGGGGCATCATTTTTTAAGCGCACAATAGCGGCGGCTAGTGCTGCAGGGTCTTCAGTTGGAATGACCAAACCGGTGTGATCCTGCTGAATCAATTTGCCTATGTCGCCTACCAAGGTAGATATGATGGGTTTTGTTGCTGCTGCGGCTTCGAGTAGGCTCATGGGCATACCCTCGTCAATGGAGGGGAGCGCAAATATATTACTGAGAGCGAGGAGTTTATTAATATCCGAGCGGAAGCCGAGCAGTTGTACATAATCGCTAACATCCTCTGCGATAATATGTGCTCGCAGTTCTGACTCTAAATCGCCTTCACCCACAATCAGTATGCGAACAGCTTCATTTTGCTGCTTGAGAATGGCGGCAGTTTTAATCAGTACCCATTGTGCTTTTTGGCGTGTTAGGCGCGCACTGTTCAGTATGCAAAAATCGTTTGTGGATATCTGAAGCTCAGTGCGTAGTTGCATTAAATCGTTTTGGCTAATATTTGATTCAGGTACATCCACGCCATTTCGAATAACATCAACTTGCTGGGGTTTTAAATCGCTCGCCAGCAAAATTTCTTTAATAGGGTCAGATACTGCAATAACTTTGGGGAACCAGCGATAGAAAAATTTTTCTAGGCTAATCATCGTCCGCGTTTTGAGCGGGCCTTTAGAGGGTTCAAACCAAAGATGACAAGTGGCAATAACGGGGATTTTTTTTAATAAGCGAATAATAAAACCAAATACAGAGGGTTTATAACCGTGCGAATGGATAAGGTCAATACTCGCCTGCTTTAGTTGCGCTGCAGCTTTGGGCAAATCAATTAGTAAACGTGCATTGGCAATAGGAATTATAATAGCTTCTATACCCAATTCTACGGCGGTATTGTAGAGGGCGCTTTCACTATTTTCCGAATCAACAATGCAGCCAACTATGGGGGTGTAGTTTCCCGTTTTTTGCATTTGTGCAGATAAATTAAGAATTACACGCTCTGCGCCATAAACACCGCCACTTTCTATAAAGTGAAGTATTCGTTTTTTAGTTGGCATTAATTTTCCTTTTGTAAATTTCATAAGTTAAGCCGCCAGTGCCAGATTTACCACCGGGGGCATTAGCCTCGGTAACTTTTACAAAATCGTCTTTCACTCTTGCTAAAAGACCTTTGGTATCTTCATCGGTAATGCCTTTCATGACAAACATGAAATTAATCTTTTCATAGTTCACTACGCCAGCCAAGTATTCAAGTGGCGTACTATTTAATGAGTAATAGTTATAGCCAGTTGCTGATGTAGCATTAAGCATATCAATCAGCATAAGTTCTGCGCGCTCCTCCCAAAGGCGTATATGCCGTGACGTAAAGCTTTCACCTTGTTGGGTTGAAGCTTCTATGCCTTGTGTTAACACTTTCTTACGGTTTTGTAAGCTGGTGGTGCTTTTGGGTAGAAAGAGGGTGTCATAGCCCACAACGTACAAAGTGTCTTCACTTTTTACGTTGGCCTTAATCCATGTTTGCAATTCGTTGTAACGCGCTTGGGTAAAGTGTTGATATTGGTTAAAGCTCTGTATTGCCATAAGGCCGCAAATAATAACGGCAGCGAAAATTGCGCCTAATTTGTGTGGAATGTGTTTTACCGCATAAATGGCGAGAATGTAAAACAGCGGGAGCGCGGGGAGCATCCAGTAACCGCGCAATACGCGTAGGCTACAAAATAACAACAAAAATAAACTGGCAATTAACACCAAACTTTTTAAATTTTGATTAAGTGATGGGCGCCATTGCTTAAACATTATCAAGAGGACTCCCAGCATAAGCGGAATTGCCAGCCAGCCAGTGCCGCGCAAGAGTACTAAAAATTGATCGCCCTGTTGAATCCAAGGTGATGCATCATCTCTAATATTGAGTGCGCGTAATTTAATATAAAGGAGCGGATCAAATAGCGGTGAGCCTGCCGTTACACAGAATAAAAATACAGCAATAGTGCCGAATGGAATCACTAATCTTATAAAACTTTTAATGCCATTCACACGTACTAAATCAATCACAATAGCAGCCACAAAAAAAGCCGCATGCAATTTAAAGCCTGTAGCGCAACCCAAGAAAATCGCAGACGCAAAAAGATAGTTTATTTTCGCGCCCTGTTGAGATTTGAAATAGGTGTAGAGCCCGATGACTGAGAAAAAAGCGGTCATGGTGTCTGGGCGAGCAACTAGGTTGCACCAAAGCGTATTGTAGGTGAGTAAATACATGCAAGCTGGCAATGCGGCTAGCCAGTAGTTATGTTGATCTTTTGTAAAAAATAATGAAGTTAAGCGATAAATAAAAAAAGCAGTGAGTAAATCAAAGGACAGCATAAGGTAGCGATAGTGAAGTACGTAATCGCTAGGGTTGTGTTGAAAATCTCTAAATGCATCGGCAACTAAATTAAGGCCTAACTGAGAGGTCTGGCCTAGTGAAATTTGGTGGTAAATATAGGTTGCTATTGAGGTTGCACCCGTTAGCCAGCTTTCAAGGTACATGCGCTGTGGTGGCGCTTCGCCAAACCAGACTAAAAATCCAGCGTTAAATAATGTGTAATCGTCAATAGTGGTATAGGGTGCACCAATACCAATAAGCGATAATTTAAAAAATAGTGAAATACCTAGTGCCAGTGTAACAAAGAGCAAAGTGAGTTGACTCTGCGTGCTGAATCGATTCATTGGTTTTTGTGGCTCGTATTTATTAGTGGATGGCAAGAGTAATTTATTGAATATAGCTACTGGGAATATCTTGCTTGCGTCGGGCAAGAGTCCATTTGAAATAGAAAAAATCTTTGTTGGCTGCAATTCTTCCAATGTTAAAAATTCGGGTATTGTTAAACCTTGAGTAGCGGCCCATTAGCCCGTAAGTGTATCCACTGAGCTCAGCTGCTTTTATGACAGCTTCGCTAATATCTTCTGGTCTGCCATTGGGGTAGCAGATGCCTATTGGAGTCGCCCCTAAATGTTGTTGAATCGCACTGGCAGAGGCTGCCAATTCATAGTGTAAATTTTCTATGGCTAGTGAGCTTAAAATGGGATGGGTAACAGTATGGCTGCCTACTACCAAGCCTTCCCTGTGCATTTCTTGCAGTTGTGGCCAGGTTACCGAGTGAAACGGAGGCTGGGGAGTTTCTGATACAGAAATTTTTGCATCGTCTGCAAGTTTATATAAAAGACTATTGCGTGCGTCTGTGCTAAGGGTAAGGCAGTGATCCCCCAGTTTATGCCAGCTGATATGGTGTTCTGTTTTATGTGTGGATATATCGCCCAGATTTTCAACCTTCAATATCGCTGTGTTGCTATTGAGTAAAATGTATTTGAGTAAATCTGGCCATAGCCACGTGGTTCCATCGATAAACCCCGTTGTAATATAGAGGCTTGCGGGGAAGTTATATTTTTTCAGTATTGGCCAAGCATGAGTATAAAAATCATTGTGACCATCATCAAAGGTCAGTGCAAGACTGTAAGGTTTTACACAATTGTTTTTTGCGTCGCGCAATAAATCCTCAATTGATACAACATTAAAATGTTTGCTGATATAGGCGATTTGTTTTTCAAATTCTTGCGGCGCTAAGCCATTGACGAAATCATCTTTTAAGATGCGGTGATACATTAGGACGACAGGGTCATTTTTCTTAATGCTTCGTAATAATTGAAAACCGCCTAGATTTTCAATGATGCGAAGCAATATTTTTTTGATGGTAGACATGGTTAATATCTGCCAATCAGTAATTTAACAAGCGCTTTCCAGCCGTGCAGCTTGAATGGGTCTAGGGCTATGCCGCGTACTATATTTTTTAAGGGCATTAAAAATAATTTTTCATTTCGTGCATACACAGAGGCTTCGCGAACATACATGTCTGCCCACGCTTTTTTAACAAATACAGGGTTTAATTGCTGGCCATAGAGGTTGACAAATTTAGTCAATATGCGTTTGGCGTGATCATAGCGGCCGCGATAGTTGTTAGACATTTGTCCAGACCAAACTCGGTAGATATAGGTTTTTTCGGGGGTATATTTAAATTCCCAGTCTAGCGAGTAACGCAGCCATAAATCCCAATCTATACCCATGCGAAATTCTTCATCAAAAACTCCGTTCTGATCTATACAAGAGCGACGAATAATAGAGGTTCCAAAAGGGACAAAGTTTTCAATCAGCATTTGGTTGGTGATTGTCCCTGAGTGACGTACTTCATGATCTTCTTTAGTGTAGCGACGGTTATGCTCGTCTATAAAACTGACTTCGCTGTATACAACGCCTACCTTTGGATTTGAAAACAAAGGCATTTGAATTTCAAGCTTGTTGGCTTCCCAAAAATCATCTGCATCGCAGAAGGCAATAAAATCGCCCTTGGTGTTTTTTATCCCGCAGTTTTTTGCTTTGGGTTGGCCTTGGTTTTCATTGCGAATGTAATTAACGCGCGAATCTGTACTGTAGTTCAGCATAACCTCTGGCGTGTTGTCGGTTGAGCCGTCATCGACCACTATGATTTCAAGTTTCTTCCATGTTTGTTGAAGAATAGAGTCAACTGCCTGTGGAAGATATTGCCCCATGTTGTAGGTGGCAATAACGACGCTCACGAGTGGTTGTGCTACATCTAAATCTTGCATATGGAAAACCTGTATTTACCGGATTTTTCTTGGGGTATTTTTTCAACATCATTAATGATCAGATTGACGCTTGCATCAAACACTTCTCTAAACTCGGCAATAAGTTGATCGTCAGTATTGGGTGTGTATTCTGGCCCTTTGACACGATTAATTAATATTTCGTGGAGTTGTTCTTGCACTAATTGCATTTGTTCTATGCCCGGAATTTTAGTGAGTGTACGCTCAACCAAAGAAACCCCCGCTACTTGACCACCATCGGGCTTCTTTAAAAAGTCTGCTACACGGCCTTCAAGACGTTCAAGCAAAGGTGTGCTTCTACCGCAGGAGCATTTTTGGGCGCTGAGTACCCCCACATCTTCAACACGGTAGCGAATTAAGGGCATGCCGAAATTATTTAAATCGGTAATGATGAGTTTGCCTGCGTTGCCGGGTGCAACCGGCTGATTATTTTCATCAAGACATTCTAAAATAATATGTGAAGTGTTGATATGCATGCCTTGGTGTTTTTCGCACTCTACGGCAATAAGCCCTACTTCTTCGCAGCCATAACGGTTGCTAACTTTACACTGGAAGGCTGTTTCAATGATCTCTCGCTCGTGATCAAGTAGCATCATGGACGTGGCAACTATACCTTTGGGTCTAAGGTCTTTGATGTTTTGCTCGATAATAAATTTGGCAAAAATATAAATGGAATGTGAGTGACCAAAAATCATTTCTGGCTGAAAGCTTCGCCAGCGAACAACAAAGCTGTTCATTGAGTTTGTGTTTAAATCCATAGTGTCTAGATAGATCATTCTATCCAAGAGAAACGCGCGAACTCTTTGCTTTAGTGTTTTGGCTACTGGTGGGTTTCCCCATACCGCCGCAATTCTAATTCCGGGTTTCCAGCCACTAAAAGAATCTGCAAAAATTTGTGCTCCATTGCGTAGCTTCTGGCAGTGTTCGTCAAAAAATAAATTGAGTGATACCCCTGTTGATCCACCCGTTTTCGCTTTCGGCATTGTTTCTGGGTTGTATTTGCTGCTAATAAAATCTTGCGTGTGTTCACGAATATCAATTTTGGTTGTTACGGGAAAGCGTGCAAGATCATCGAGGCTTAGGGGGTTGCCTAGGCTTATGCCAATATTGTCGATGACTTTTTTGTACCACTTGCTGGTGTTGTACGCATGCGTTATCAAGCTATTGAATTTTGCAGTTTGTAATGCGTTGATTTGTTCATCTGACCAATATTGTTGCTCTTTGAGTTTTGCGCACTCATTCAGCCTCGCACCGCCTTCTTTGGTGTCCCATGCGGTATAAGCAATTTTGCCCAGAATAGAATCAAAAAATTTCAAGCGCATTCTCCTTTGTGGTTGTTGATATTGAGTTGTTTGTGTCATTAACCGACACGTGGCTTCCACAACACAATTTTTTCGCCCTTAAGAAATTTAACAAAGGCCATAGCGGAGGCGATATTGATTAAACAAAAATAATTAGCTAGCCCCAGCCAACGATTGTTGGTGCCATCGTTTAGTGAGACAAATGCAGCGCTGCCGTAAAAAAGAATCTGTATGAGAAACGTAAGCGCATAAAACGCATTGTGGGTAATAAAACCATTGCTCACGAATGCGAGCAGAAGCGGAATAAATGCGATATAGCGCAGCAATTTGTGTGATGTGATTTGCAGTGCGAATAGGCCGTAAGTAGAGGGGTTGAAAAGATGCTTCATATCTTTCATTGCCCAGTAAGCACGTAATGATACGCGAACGCGCATGCGAAACTCTGATTGAGAGCTGCTCAGCGACTCTTCATTGAGTAGTGCAGCTTCGCAATAAATAACGCGTTTACCTTGAGTGACTACTTTGAGCGGTAATACAAAATCAGGTAGTTGGTCCGCATTCATGGGTTGGTAAAGCTCTTTCCGGATTGCATCAATACCCCCATCTACGCCTACTACTGAATCAACTTGTGTTTCCAGTGCGCGCATATGGTTTTCATATTTCATGTACGCGCTACAGCCATCGCCCACGAGGCTGCCATCACTGTTTACGTAAACCATTTTTCCGGTGACATAACCTACTTGTGGGTCGCTAAAGCAGTTAACGAGATGGGCGATAGCATTTTTTTCGTAATGGCTATTGGCATCTGAGAAAATAATAATATCGCCTTGCGCTTGCTGCATGGCTAAATTCAAGCCAGCAGTTTTGCCTTGACGGGGGGTTTGGCGAATAAGCCGGACGCGCGCTTCGGTTGTGGATATTCGGATGACTATGTCATCGGTACCATCTTCTGATTCGTCTGAGATAACGATAATTTCAATTAAGTCAGAAGGGTAGTTTTGTTCTAGCTTGTTGCGAATAGTGCCTTCAATAACTTTTGCTTCATTAAACGCAGGAATCAAAATACTGATTTTGGGTGCGGGGGATAATTCACTAATGTGGAGTGCTTTTTTGGGCAAATAGCGAAGGAGAATGGGATACCCAATGTAGATGTAGAGGATAAGTAATACGCTGAACCAAAATAAAATTGTCATCAATGTTCTCGGGTTTTTGGGCAATATCTATTGCGCTGGCGAACTTGCAAAAACTTCCGTTGCATTGTTTATAAGTGCTGCACTTGCATCGGCGCAGTTTGCGATATCGCAGGGGCTTTGGACTGTAACAATTTTGAAGTTGTTAGCGTCACTCAGTAA
>SXGR01450198.1_pt1 | contig 11640 bp, 4 predicted proteins | sample 3174711 | NCBI WGS metagenome assembly SXGR01 (sample SAMN11356860, study PRJNA531348) | freshwater metagenome | isolation source: freshwater sample F1-60 | place: China: Fuxian Lake, Yuxi | collected 2017-12-25
ACGAGCCGACCGGGGCACTCGACATTCAAACGGGGATCGTGGTGCTGGAGGTCATCCAGCGAGTGAATCGAGAACTCGGCACGACCACGGCAGTCATCACACACAACGCGGCGATCGCCGACATGGCCGACCGAGTCGTGCATGTCTCGGACGGACGAATTTCGAGTGTGGAACGAAATACCAAGAAGATTGCTCCGAGCGAGCTGCGCTGGTGAGGCTGCGGTGGTGCAGAGATGACGACGGGACGCTGCTTTTGTACTACTCAAACGCAAAGACCGTTGCGAAGGCTTCGTCGATGGTTTCGAGGGAAGGGTCGAGCACGTCGCCGGTGTCTTTCTTGCTGCTGCCTCCGCGGGCGGGGCCGCCTTTGCCGCCGAGGCCGAGGTCGGTATCGGCATCACCGAAGAGCTGATCGTTTCCCACGCCGCCGATCAGCGTGTCGTTGCCGGCTCCGCCGATGATCGTGTCGCTACCCGTTCCGCCGAGCAAGCTGTTGGCCGCGGCATTGCCCAGAATGGCGTCGTCGCCAGTACCGCCGATCACGTTCTCGAAGTTTCCGGCAAGTTTCGTCGTGCCGGTCGCACTGGTCTTGATCGTGCGGTTCGTGTGAATCGCCAAGGCGACTTCGCTGGTGAGCTTGGCGGTGACGGAGGTCGTCGCGCTGCCGAAATCCAGAACGTCGGTTCCCGCATTCGAGGCTTCGGTGAGCGTATCGGTCTCGATGACATCGGTGTCGGCAAAGCGGTAGCTGTCGTTGCCAGCACCTCCGAGCAGTTGATCGTCGCCTCGGCCTCCGGTGAGTTGATCGTTGCCCGCTCCACCGCTGAGCGAATCGTTGCCGTCATTGCCGTTGAGCGCGTCGTGGCCCGTACCGCCGAGCGCGGTGTCACTGCCAAGACCGCCGTTGAACGCAACACCGAACGTCGCGACGTTGATCTTGCTGGCATCGAGCTTGTCGTCACCGTTGTTGCCGTTGACGACGATCTGGCCGGTGAACTTGCGAGTTGCCGGGCTGCCGGCCGAATTGAGCGACGCATCGAGCACCACCGTGTCCTTCGCGGTGCCGCCGGTGATCGTCAGCGAGGTGACGTCCTCCAGCGGCGTCGGAGCGATGACGTCCGTGACGATTCCCGCGACGTTGCGGCGCGCGACCAAATTGTTGCCGACTTTCGAGACGGTGACGGTGTTGTCGGAGTCGAGCGCGAGAACGGTCAGGTCGAACGATTGATTCACAATGTTGACCGTGATCGGCCCGGTCTCGGTGGCCTTCGTGCCGGCGGCACCGAGCGCATCCGTGGCCTTGATCGTCAGCGTGAACAGGGCCACGAGATCATTGCCAACTTTCTTCGCCAGCGATTCGAAGTCGATTTTGCTTGCGTCGTTGACTTTGATCTCGCCAGTGACACTGTCGATCTTAAAGGCGTTGCCGGTGTTGCCTCCAGTGATCGTGAAGGCTGTGACGGTATCTCCTTCGGGATCGACCGCGGTGACGGTGCCGACTGGCGTGTCGTTCGTCATGAATTCCGAAATGCTCAGCGTCGTGGCGGTGACACGCGGCGCGTCGTTGACGGGTGTGACCGTCAACACGAAGGTCGTCATCGTGGAAACGTTGCTGCTGTCGGTCGCGGTCACGGTGATTGTGGTCTGGCCGCTCTTGTCGAGTGCCGGTTTGAGTTGGATCGTGCGTGAGCCGGTGTTGCCCAGGATCACGATGTTGCTCGGTGAGTCCGGAACCAAGTCGGTGTTCGACGAGGTAGCAGTGACGGTGATGCCGGCCAAGTTGACCAGCTTGTCGTCTCCGTCATCGACGGTGAACTTGATCACGGCCGTCGGCGTGTCTTCCTTGGTCGTCACATTGGCGATGTGACTGATCGTCGGGTCGAAGTCGTTGAGCGCGTTGACTGTCACGTTGATGATTTGTGTCAGCGTGTTGACGTTCGGAGCGGTGCCGCTGCCATTGTCGGTGACGGTGAATTTGAGATCGCCAGTGCCGAAAAGATTGGGGACCGTTTTGTACGTCAGACCTTGCAGTTCCGTGGCGGTGACAGTGCCGTTGACGGCAACTGCCGTGTTGCCGTTCGCTTTGAAGAGTTTGATCGCCGCTGGAATGGCTGTGATCTTGTAGGTCAGCGTTTGATTCGCTTCATCGGTCGCAGTCGCGGGACCGGCGGAGTAAGTCACTCCGGTTAAGCCGAGCGGTACGGCCGAGGGATTCGTACTGTCTTCGTTGACGCTGATTGCCGGGAGCGATCCGTTGGTACGGAGAGGGACATCATTGATCGACTTGACCGTGATGGTGAACGTGGTCGTGAATGAGTTCTTGCCGCCACCGGCGGTTCCGCCGTCATCGGTCAGGATCACGGTGACGGTGGCGACTCCGTTGGCGTTGGGGTTGGGGGTGTAGGTCAGCACGCCTGTGGGGGAGATTGCTGGCTGCTGGCTGAACAGGGCGTTGTTGTTGTTGGACACGTTGAAGGTGACGGTCTGCCCGACGTCGCCTGTTCCCGCGCTGATCGACTTGGCGAAGGGGTTGATGGTTTGCGGGCCGACGTCTTCGTTCACGGTCGGGCTGGTTCCTTTGGTGAAGCTCGGAGCCTTGTTCAATCCGGTGAGTTGGATCGTGAAGGTCTGAGCCGCGCTGAGGTTCACTCCGCCGTTGGCGGTTCCGCCGTCGTCTTGCAGTTTGACCGTGACGGTGACGGTTCCTGAGGCAGCGGCTTTGGGCGTGAAGGTCAACGTCCCATTGGGCAAGATCGCCGGAGGGACGGTGAACAGCGTGGCGTTGGCGGTGGGAATGGTAACTTGGAAATCGAGTGCTTGTCCGGATTCACGCGCCGAGCCTTTGCTGAGGTTGGTGGCCCAGTCGGTGAGGGAACGAGCCGCGCCATCGCCGGCCGTTGTGAGGTTCGCCCCCTTCGTGAAGCTGGGAGCCTCGTTGCGGTTGGCGACGGTGATTGAGAACGTATTGCTGACGGACGCGTTGCCGGGGTCGGTCGCCGTCACTTTCACGTCGAAACTTCCGACATCGCCATCGGCTGGTGTTCCGGAGAACGTGCGGTTGGGGCTGTCGAAGCTCAACCACGCTGGGAGGAGTGAGTTGTCGGACTGGGAGGCGGTGTAGGTCAGCGAGTCCCCCGCATCGACGTCGTTGAACGTGTGCGGCGCGAATGCGAAATTGAAGGCCACATCCTCGGCGGCAGGCTGGTTGGGAAGGGCATGGGCCACGGTCGGAGCGGTGTTGAGCCGCGGCAAGAACAGCACATGCACCGCCCCACGCAGGTCGCCTGCACTGTTATCTTCGAAAGCCCCGACGGCCAGATCGCTCACGCCGTCGCCATCCAGATCACCCAGCGAGGCGACCGAACTGCCGAACCTGGAAGAATTCGAGAACGTGGGACCGCCATTCGTTTCGCTGGCAATTTTGGTGCTGCTCTTCACGGTGCCGTCCACGTTCAGCAACAGCAGATGCACCGCCACTCCGAAAGTGTTTCCAGACGGGTGATGACCGCCTTTCGCCCCAACGGCCAGATCGGACACGCCGTCCCCATCCAGGTCACCCAGCGAGGCGACCGAACTGCCGAACAGGTCAAAATAACCGCCGTTCGGCGTTCCGCTGGCAATCGTGGTGCTGCTCTTCACCGTGCCGTCGGCGATCAGCAACAGCACATGCACCGCCCCTCTAGCCCCGACGGCCAGATCACTCACGCCGTCCCCATCCAGATCACCCAGCGAGGCGACCGAACTGCCGAAGCGGTCACCATCCGTAAGCGTGGGGCCGCCATTCGTTCCGCTGGCAATCTTGGTACTGCTCTTCACCGTGCCGTCCGTTTTCATCAACAGCACATGCACCGCCCCGCGATTAACCCCGCCGGTGCTATCGGAGATTGCCCCAACAGCCAGATCGCTCACGCCGTCTCCATCCAGGTCACCCAGCGAGGCGACCGAAATGCCGAAGCGGTCATAAATCGCGAGCGTGGGGCCGCCATTCAATCCGCTGGCAATCTTCACGCTCTTGGCAGGATCGACGGTGCTTTCGCTGCGGCGAGTGATCGTCGCCGCGTAGTCTTCGACTTCGCCACCAATCGCCGCTCCGGTGGAGTTCGCCGCCGCCGCATCCGCGCTCAACCGGAACCGCGCATACGTCGCGCCCGGCGATGTGCTCGCCGAAACGGCCGGGAACGTCAGTTGGAACGTGCCATTGTTCGTCCCGTTGGGAACGCTCACCGAAGTCCGCTCAGTGGCGTTGTCGAACACGCCATCTCGATTGAAGTCGATCCAGCCAAACAACGTCGCCTCCGAACCAGTCGTATTCGTCGCCCGCACTCGCACGACCGGAACCGCTCCCACCGTCAAAAACAAGTCCTGAGCCGGTTCGATCAAGCCCCCCTCATCATCCGGCAGCGTCGCAATGTCATCCCCATTGGCTCGCACTCCAGGAGAAGCATTCTGCTCCCCATCGACTCGGCTGCCGAGAAACAACGTTGTCCGCGTGGAGTTGATGATGTGGCTAGGCCCACCGTCGGAAGCGGACGTTTGGTAATTGCCAGTGCCCGTTCCCGCCCCGGTATCCGGTGCGTCACCGAAGTCGGGAGGCGCGTTCAAGAACACGAGATGCACGGCCCCACGAAGTATCGTCGCAAGGGGATTGAAGTCATCGAATCGTGCTCCGACCGCCAAATCGGTCACGCCATCTCCATCCAGATCACCCAGCGAAGCGACCGAATTGCCGAAGTGGGAATAACCCGAGAGCGTGGGGACGCCATTCGTTCCGCTGGCAATTTTGGTGCTGCTCTTCACGGTGCCGTTCGCGTTCAGCAACAGCAGATGCACCGCCCCGCGACGCAACGAGCCGCCCTCATCGCCGAAGGCCCCGACCGCCAGATCGGTCACTCCGTCCCCATCCAAATCCCCCACCGAGGCAACGGAAGTCCCAAAAAAGTTGAAAGCCGTGATGGTGGGCGCGTTGGGAGTTCCGCTGGCGATCTTGCTCTTGCTCTTCACCGTTCCATTCGCGTTCATGAACAGCACATGCACCGCCCCGCTATAGCTCCCGCTCGTCCGATCACCCCTGGCCCCGACGGCCAGATCGGTCACGCCGTCTCCATCCAGATCCCCCAACGAGGCGACCGAACCGCCGAAGATGTCATACCCGCTGTTGCTCGGACCACCGTTGAGACCCGCGGCAATTTTGGTGCTGCTCTTCACCGTGCCATTCGCATTCAGCATCAGGAGATGCAGCCCCCCAGCGTCATCACCGTCGGTTGCTCCGACGGCCAGATCGATCACGCCGTCCCCATCCAAGTCACCCAGCGAGGCGATCGACCTGCCGAAGTTGTCATCATCCCCAACCGCGGGACCGCCATTCATGCCGCTGGCAATCTTGATGCTGCTCTTGACCGTGCCATTCGCGTTTAAGAACAGCACATGCACGGCCCCACGATCGTAACCGGCCGTATCATCTCGGTAGGCCCCGACGGCGAGATCATTCACGCCATCTCCATCCAGGTCACCTAGTGAGCCGACGGCAATGCCGAAATGATCCCCATCCGCGAGCGTGGGGGCGTTCGTCGATCCGCTGGCAATCTTGGTGCTGCTCTTCACCGAGCCGTTCGCATTCAAAATAGCACAGACACGGCCCCACGATTGGTACCGTTCGTATCATCTCGGTAGGCCCCAACGGCCATGTCGCCCACACCGTCGCCATCCAGGTCACCCAACGAGGCGACTGACCAACCAAAATTGTCTGTCCCCGGAAAAGTGGGGGTGCCATTCAATCCGCTGGCAAGCTTCAAGTTTTTGGAAGGATCGGCAGTCGTGTGGCCGCGACGAGTGATCGTCGCCGCGTAGTCTTCGACTTCGCCACCAAGCGCCAGTCCATTGGGGGTTGACGCTACCGGATCATCGCTCAACCGGAACCGCGCGTAAGTCGCACCCGGCGACATGCTGGCCGGAATGGTCGGGAACGTCAGTTGGAACGTGCCGTTGTTCGTCGCGTTGGGAACGCCCACCGATGTCCGCTCAGTGGCGTTGTCGAACTCGCCATCTCGATTGAAGTCGATCCAGCCATACAAGGTCGCCGCCAAGCCAGTCGTGTTCGTCGCCCGCACTTGCACCACCGGAGCCGAACCCACCGTCAACAACAAGTCCTGAGCCGGCTCGATCAACCCGTCCTCATCATCCGGCAGCGTCGCAAGGTCATCCCCATTGGCACGCACCCCAGGAACGCCAACCACCTCCCCATCCACTCGGCTGCCGAGAAACAGCGTGCTACTCGTCCCGGCAATGATATGAGCCGGACCACCGTTTTCGCCGAGCGTCCGATAGTCCCCCACTCCTGTCCCAGCGGAGTATCCGGCGCATCACCAAAGTCGATCGTCAACAGCGTCCGGGCTTCCAAACACTCCAACTAACGTTGCCCGTGTGCCAACTCGCGCTCACGCCGCCGCGCCGTCCGCCGGACTCGGCGATGCGAGGAGTGCGCTCGAGAAACGAACTGCTGAAGCCAATGGGTCAGTTGCATGTGGTCACTTTCAAGCACGACGCGCCAGCGAGTGATTTTGTTCGGAACCACTCGCTGGCACGTCGTGCTGGTGTCGGTATGTGTCTCGGTCAGGAGACCAGACACAACGGATTCGGGATCGTTGACCCGGAAAGTAGAATCGAGTGTGTCGTTACTGGCCAGCCTCATTTGTCCGCGATGCGCACAAGCCATTCAATCTCCGTGGTCATGACCCCCACGGCTATCGGCTGTCGGACACCGGGTCAGACGACCGAGCCAGACAGCTCATACGGATTCCTAGAACTGGTGCTGCATCTTGGAGCGAGTCAACTCATCGCGAACCTCGCTCAAAAATTAGCCAGCCGTGAGGCAAACGGCCTTGGCCCTTGCAACCGCATCACGAAACAGGATCATCGCCAAGTCGAGCAGATGGCTCGGCAATGGCCAATCAAACTCGTCGATAAGAGGGTGCGTCATGCCCAAATCCTGCGTTTTGGCACTCGATCAAGGGACGACATCGAGCCGAGCGATCGTGTTTGATCGGTCGGGGCGTGCGGTTGGTTCGGCTCAGCGGGAGTTTCCGCAGTTGTTCCCGTCGCCGGGACATGTCGAGCATGACCCGGAGGCGATTTGGGACAGCCAGCTCGCGACGGCAAAGCTAGCGTTGACGAACGCGAAGCTATCCGCGTCCGACATCGCGGCGATCGGCGTCACGAATCAACGCGAGACGACGATCCTCTGGGAGCGTGACTCCGGCAAGCCGGTCGCGAATGCGATCGTGTGGCAGAGTCGGATCACCGTGCCAATCTGCGAGCGTCTGAAGGCAGACGGAGTCGAGTCGCTGTTTCGGCAAAAGACCGGATTAGTCATCGATGCGTATTTCTCAGGGACGAAGATCCGGCATCTGCTGGACACGATTCCGGGACTGCGCGCACGGGCCGAGCGTGGTGAGATTTTGTTCGGTACGGTCGATTCGTTCTTAATCTGGCGGCTGACGGGCGGAAAGCAGCACGTCTCGGACGTCAGCAACGCGAGTCGCACGCTACTGTTCAATCTCCACACGCTCGATTGGGACGACGAGTTGCTCAAGCTGATGGACGTGCCGCGCGCGATGCTGCCGCAGGTCGTCTCGTCCAGCGAGATCGTCGGTGAGTCCAATGCGAAGTGGCTCGGCGGTGCGATCCCGATTGCCGGAGATGCCGGCGATCAGCAGGCGGCGACTTTCGGTCAGGCTTGCTTCGATCCGGGGAGCGCAAAGAACACCTACGGTACCGGTTGTTTTTTGCTGATGAACACGGGAGAGAAGCCAGCCGAATCCAAGCACGGCCTGCTGACGACGGTCGGCTGGCGGATCAACGGGCGGACGACCTATTGCCTGGAAGGCTCGGTGTTCGTCGCCGGTGCGGCGGTGCAGTGGTTGCGGGACGGCCTGGGCCTGATCCGGCACGCGAGCGAAACAGCGGAGTTGGCGACCTCGGTCGCAGACAATGGCGGCGTCTATTTCGTGCCGGCTTTCGTCGGGCTGGGTGCTCCGTATTGGGATGCGAACGCTCGCGGAGTCATCACCGGGCTGACACGCGGGACGACGAAGGCTCATCTGGCCCGGGCGGCGTTGGAGGCGATGGCCTATCAGACTTCCGATGTGCTGGACGCGATGCGGCAAGATTCCGGCGTCGCGTTGCAATCGCTGCGAGTCGATGGCGGAGCGACCGCAAACGATTGGCTGATGCAGTTTCAAGCGGACGTGTTGGGGGTCGCCGTGCGGCGTCCGGCCGTGCAGGAGACGACCGCTCTGGGTGCCGCGTACCTCGCCGGTTTGGCGACGGGAGTTTGGTCCGACTTGAGTGACGTCTCGAAGAATTGGCAGTTGCAGCGTGAATTTGCGCCGGTCATGTCGGGCTCTGAGCGTGAGCGATTGCTCCAACAGTGGCATCGTACGGTCGCGCGAGCGGGTGGCTGAGTGCCAGCACGACGCGGCAGCGAGTGGTTGTTCGCAAAAAACCACTCGCTGGCGCGTCGTGCTGGCAGAGTAAGGCGATTCGCCGTTGACGTCGGCTCACGGGTGAGTCTGAGGGTTGTAATGTCCGCGTCAATTATGCGGATTGACAGTCCTGCTGCGATCAAGGAATCGCTCGACGGAGATGCTGTCTTCGGATTCAGCGCGCCGTTCGACACGGCTGATAGAGACGTCATGTTCGGCAGGTTTTCGCCGACTGGTCGGACTCTCGCAGGTTCGGGGAATGGCATCTTTGGCTTGCGGTGCGCATTGAGAACCCGGAATTCGTTGGACGATCTGCAAGGTGGAATTCTGACGGCTCGGCGCGACCGCCCGGCGCAGACTTTCGCCCCAAACCAAACACATCGAGTCATGAGGCTGGCTGGCGAGACCGTCGCGAGCCGCTTTGATGGATCATCGGGAGATCAAGCGATGCGCCTGTTTTCGTGGTTGTCGTCGATTCAGAAATCATGGAATCGTGTTCATGCTCGCCGCCCTCGCCGAGTTTTGGCCGGATTGGAACGCTTGGAGTCTCGAACCTTGCTCACAACGGGAGCAAGAGTCGATTCGGCGAACTTGGAGTTGGACGTCGATCCCGGCGACACGTTGACCGTGACCGCGGCCGCCGATCTCATCATTCTCAACATCAACGGAGTCGATCAGCCTGCGTTGAACACGCTCGCGTCGGAAGTCGAAACGATTGCGGTCACTCTGCTTGGTGGATCAACGATTGATCTGAGCAACGTGACCGGCGATGGGTTCACCCTTCTGTTGGCAGGCGCAGCGGACAGCCCGCAGCCGCTGGTCACCGTCACCGGAAGCGACGGCGACGATTCGATTATCGGAAGCACAATCAGCGATTCGATCATCGGCGGCGACGGCATTGACACGATCGTCTCCGGCGGCGGCAACGATTACGTCAAGGCGGGAGCCGGTGCCGACTTCGTCAGTGGCGGAGACGGATTTGACACGATCCTTGGTGGCGACGACGCGGATGAACTGGATGGCGGCGACGACTCGGACACGATCAACGGAAACGACGGAGGTGACATCATCACCGGTGGAGACGGCGATGACCGTCTCGAAGGGGACGCGGGCAAGGACGACCTCGACGGCGAAGGAGGAAACGACGACATTCGAGGTGGAAACGACAACGATACTCTCCTCGGCGGTGACGGCACCGACAAATTGCAAGGCGGAAGCCAAGACGACTCTCTCGAAGGTGGCGACGGAGTCGACACCGTTTTAGGCGACGCAGGCAATGACCTCCTGGTGTGGACCACCGGTGACTCGACCGAGACTTTGGATGGCGGCACTGGCAGCGATGAGTTGGAAGTCCGCGGGACAGTCGGGAACGATTCCTTCGCGGTCGGACAAAGCTCGGCGGGCAAGTACAAAGTGACCGGGACGGGCGTCGCCAACACCCGTTTGATCGAAGACATCATCGTCAAGGGGTTGGAAGGGGACGACGCGATCACCTTCACCAACATCAGCGCGGCGGCCGCAGGCTCGGCTCTCACGGTTTTCGGAGGCGTCGGCAACGACCGGATTCTTGCCAACAACGCGGTGTTCACAAACTTCGTGGTTGCACTGAATGGCGACGAAGATGCGGACAGCATCTCTGGCTCGCGGAATCCAGACTTGATCGACGGCGGAACTGGCAGCGACACGATCAATGGCAACGGCGGTGGCGATGAAATCTTTGGTGGCGACGGCGGCGACAGCATTCTCGGCGGCGATGGTAATGACACAATCACTGGCAATGAGGGCAATGATACGATCGATTCGCAACTCGGCGAAGACCTGATTTACGGTGATAACGACGACGGTACCGGGGCTGGCAACGACGTTCTCAACGGTGACGGCGGAAACGACACCATCTACGGTGGTGAAGACGACGACAAAATCTCAGCCGGTGCGGGTAATGACCTCGTCTTCGGCGATAACGAGGACGGAACCGGGACCGGCAACGACAGCCTCAATGGCAATATCGGCCGTGACACCATGAAGGGTGGCGATGGTGACGACCGGCTGCGTGGCGATGGCGACAACGACATCCTGTCGGGCGAAGCCGGCAACGATTTGGTGGAAGGTGACGACGGCCAAGACACGCTCTTTGGTGACGACTCGGACGACGTGACTGCTGGCAATGACACGGTCAACGGTGGTGCCGGTAATGACTCGATCGTCGGTGGCCAAGGGGCTGACCAAGTCAATGGAAATTCTGGCAATGACAAAGTCTTCGGCTACATCGATGGTGGTGCGGACTCCGACGACAGCAACGTGATCCTCGGTGGCGACGGTAACGACACGCTCACCGGACAGAATGGCGATGACACAATGAATGGCCAAGCCGGCAACGATCGCGCCAATGGCGAAGGAGGTGCCGATTCCATTTTGGGCGGTGCAGGCAATGACACACTCAGCGGCGGCGAAGGGGGCGATACGATCGACGGCCAAAACGAAAATGACCGCATCTACGGTGACAACATCGACGGGTCTGGTTTCGGCGACGATCTTCTTTACGGCCGCGACGGCAACGACACTCTGCAAGGCGGCAGCGGAAACGACACAATGGACGGCGGTTCCGGAAACGATGGCCTCTCCGGCCAAGAAGATAATGATTCCATGCTCGGCGGCACGGGTAATGACACCCTCTTAGGCGGCGCGGGAAACGACACGCTGCGAGGCGGTGATGGCAACGATATCGTCATCGGAGACAGTTATGTTTCCGGTGCTGATTTCGGCGGCGACTATGTCATCGGTGACGCGGACAAGGATACGGTCGCCGGCAACGGCGGGGTCAACGTCGTCATCAATCCGTCCGACGTGGATTACAACGCGGACGAGAAGCCATTCAGCATCAAGCCGTCATGGGAATAGTTCTCACGGCCGCAGATACGGCAATCAAAAAAGCCCGTGCAAAATGCACGGGCTTTTTTCATTCCAACTTGAAACCGCTCCGCAAGCCGAAAACGGCTAGCGACCGAGACTGCTGTCACAAAAAGGGGCCGGTGGGAGTTGAACCCACGCGTGACGGATTTGCAATCCGTTGCCTTAGCCACTTGGCTACGGCCCCAAAGCGGGCGGACTTTAGTTGTGGGTTTTCTGAGGGTCAAGGCGTGTTCCGAGACAACAACCGCGT
>SXGR01624772.1_pt1 | contig 11640 bp, 10 predicted proteins | sample 3174711 | NCBI WGS metagenome assembly SXGR01 (sample SAMN11356860, study PRJNA531348) | freshwater metagenome | isolation source: freshwater sample F1-60 | place: China: Fuxian Lake, Yuxi | collected 2017-12-25
AGACCAAGAACACCTTGGCCATTATGGGTCCTTTGCTGAATTAGAACGTCAATTTCATGAGTGGCTGTCACAAATACCGAAAGATGGTACCGTGATTGTGCCAGTGAGTGGTATCAGTGAACGTGTCATTGGTGGGTTATCCTGTCGTGTGGTACGCTGTGGCTTGGATCGCGGGGATGTTTTTTGTACGCAATTAGAATTAGGCGCTGATGACAGCCGCGCTGTCGTTCAGGCTTTTGGTCGGACGCTGGGTGAAATAAAGGTGCCAATTCCAGGTGCACATATGGTGTTGAACGCTTTGCAGGCCATTGCAGCAGCCTTTGCGACCGGTGTGCACTTTGACGTTAACTCCTTAGCAGGTTGTGAACGCGTCCGTCGTCGTTTTACCGTTCATGGTAGTCCGAATGGCATTCGTGTTGTGGAAGATTATGGCCATCACCCAACGGAAATTCGTGCGACGATTGCTGCAGCACGTTTAGCTGGTGGGCGTGTGCACGTTATTTTTCAACCGCATCGCTATACCCGTACGGCGGAATGTTTTGTTGATTTCGTTAGCGCCTTTGATCAAGCCCACAGTTTAGCATTGTTACCAATTTACAGCGCGGGCGAAACGGCGCTGCCAGATATTTCCTCGACCATCTTGGGTGCAGCAATTTGCGAGCACCGGGCTGGACTTACGTCCGAGACCGTGATTGCTGTTGATGATGCTGCTGAGGCACTTCGTTTTATTGCGCGTCATGCGCAATCTGGGGACACCTGTTTGTTATTAGGCGCAGGCGATGTGGGTTTATTAGCGGGGCCTGTCATCGATTTTTTTCACGTGCTGGGGCATGAAAATGTCCCGCAGACCATGTACGCAGGAGTCGTCGGATATTAAGTCATCACAACTTACCACGAGCACCATATGACCTTCACCTCAGACTTTATTAGTCGTAACCGCGTCGAACGCATTCAGCTCGCAGCTGCCACCACCATGCGTATTGGCGGCGCTGCGACGTTGGTCACGTTGCAAGATCGTCGTGATTTACCGGAATTATTGAGTGGCCCACATCGTTGGTTGGGCAAGGGTGCGAACTTATTAGTCGGCGATGATGGAATCGAAGAGCCAGTCGTGCGTTTGGGTGATGTTTTCCGAGATATTATGATGGAACCAACGGTCGGTGGACGTGCGCGAGTGCGCATTGGTGCCGCTGCCGACTTAGCCGAACTGATTAGTTTGTGCGTTAAATCAGGACTCGCTGGACCCGAGGGTTTAGCTGGCGTTCCAGCTACCGTGGGCGGTGCGCTGCGTATGAATGCCGGTACCAGTACTTGTTGGATGTTGGATTGGGTCACGCGCGTCGAAGTCGTGTTGCCTGGTAGCGATACGCCCGAATGGATTGAACGCGCCCTGATGCCAGCGGCATATCGCTCGTGCGGATTACCGACGGGGACTCTATTTCTCGGCTGTGAGATGGATTTAGCGGTTGATGATCCGCAAGTATTAAAAGCGACTGCCACGCGCTTGAAGCAAGCCAAAGCTGCTAGCCAACCACTCGCATTGCCAAGTGCGGGATGCGTGTTTAAAAATCCCGCGCCGAATATGCCAGCGGGAAAATTAATTGATGAACTGGGTTTAAAAGGCACGCGCGTTGGTGACGCGGAAGTCAGTTCGATTCATGCAAACTTTATTGTGAATCCTAAACGTACGGCGAGTTGTCGCGATGTGGTCGCGCTGGTGCGTCGCATCCGTGAAGTGGCTTGGCGTCAACGTGGTGTGGTGTTGAATATGGAAGTCGAAACGTGGAATTGCCCAGCTGAATTATTTATGCATCCGCGGGAAGTCCCGCATGAGGTGAGTGTATGACGTTATTGGTGGATGTTCTTTTTGGTGGGCCAGGTCGCGAAGCGCCGATTAGCCGGAAATCTGGCGCGGCAATCGTGGCGGCGTTAAAGCGATGTGGTTATCATGTCGCTGCTATCGATGTTACCGACCGACTGGATGTCACGCGTTTACGTAAAGGTGCAGTGATCTTTAATATTATTCATGGGACGTATGGCGAAGACGGTACGTTGCAGTCTGAATTGGAACTCGCCGGATTTTCTTTTGTTGGTAGCGATGCGGCCGTGTCGCGGCTGTGCATGGATAAAGTGGTGACGAAAGAGCGACTTCAGCAGCATAAAATTCGTGTGCCTTGGGGTGTTCGTTTAGATTTGCGTCAGCCATTTAGTCCACGCGATCTCAAAATCCCCCATCATGCTGGCTTGGTATTGAAGCCTGCGTGTGATGGTAGTTCGGTGGGATTAAAAATGGTGGCCAACCCCTCATTTATTTTACCCGCAATTGAAGAAATATTGCGTGAATTGGGACCGGTGCCGTATGTGATGGAAGAACGCTTACCTGGTCCTGAATACACTGTTGCCGTGGTGGAAAATGAAGCTGGACCAGTGGCGTTACCACCGTTGCTCATTTGTCCAGCGGATGGCGTGTTTGATTTTTCTGCGAAATATCAGCGAAGTGACACCGCCGAAACGGCAGTTGAGGATCCCGCTGTGATTAAGCGTTTATCGGAAATTGGGTTGGCGGTCCATCGAGCATGTGGTTGTCGGGATATTTCGCGCTGTGATATCATGCGGACTGCCGATGGCGATTATGCCGTTCTTGAAGTAAATACTTTACCTGGTTTCACTGATCAAAGTTTAGTGCCGAAGGCGGCCGCACTGGCAGGCATGACCTTTGATCAATTAGTGAAGCAGCTCGTTGGTCGTGCTGCACGTCGTTCACACGCAACTTCTGGGAGTGCTATATGAGTCGTTCCGATGTGACTTCAGAACATGAAATCGAAGAATTGATCGCGGTTGCTGAACGCAAACGTCGTGGCCAGCGCAAAGTGTTGGAAAATGGCTTAGATCATGACGTAATTGATACCGAGGCTGCAGAAGAAACGACTAAGCGCGTTCGTCGACGTCCAAAACGTAAGGCCGTTGCAGACGCACCAGAAGAGGAAGAAGCAGAACAATTAAAACAGGGACCAGGTTTGGTTACGCGAGGTATTCATGCGGGAATGAATGGCGCACAATTAACGCATAATGGATTAGTGCGAATGGGCATGTGGGGATGCGCAGCGGCATCCATGATCGTTTTATTGTTGGTCTTTAGTTTCTATGCGATTGATAAAACTCCGGCACCGATGGCCGTGACTGGTTTTCAGGTGCAGTGGTTACCAGGGCCCAAAGTTGCTGATGCGGAAGTGTTGTCCTGGGTGCGCAGTTTTCCCCATGCGGCTAAATTACGTGATGGCGACCCGGCGGTACTCACCGCTTTGGCGGAGCATTTAAGAAAACAACCGATTGTCTCAGAAATTCGTGAAGTGAGCGTTGTCCATGTGCCGATGGCGTCACATCCAGAACAATTACAGCGCAATTTACGCATCATTGTTGCCTTGCGCCAACCAGTCTTGCCGGTGGTGTTATCCAGCCGTGAACGTGCTGGCGAACGTGCTTGGGTGGATGATGAAGGACATTTACTCCCAGGAACATTGACTGGCCCAACCGCTCGTCGCCCAGTTTTACGGGCCATTGAATGGGCGGGAGTTGATGGCGTTAAAGTCGCGCTCCAAATATGGAAGCTACTTGAAACGCAAGTCGAACCTGGTTTAATCACGGACATTCATTTGTACGACGTGCTGGATCAACGCGGTTTGCAACGTGGCATCGTATTATATACACGCCACGGCAGTCGACTGATCTGGGGCCGTCCAGGTGATGATCGTTATGGCATTAAGCCAGAAGATAAAGTCAGAGATTTGGTGCACAGCATGCGTTCGCAAGGTGATGTAAGTCGCGTTGCAGCAATTAATGTGCGCTTTAAACAGCCCTATTTCGTTTTGCGGGATGCTCAGCATCCCACGTCCCAACCCTGAGATTTTCATGAACAAAGCCACCTGGACTGATGAGCATCCACCGGCGACGACAGCTTTTTCGGATAGGCCGAATACCGAAAGCACGAATCTCTTGCGTTCCAACCGTTGGTTGGGGCGCGTAGCCGATTTTGCACGTCAGCTGGGACAGAGCAGTTCAACGGTGAGTGTCAGTAAACGTCCTGGTTATCATATTGCGCCAGAACATTTGGTGGTCATCGCTCAGGTTTCGAGTCGTCGCGTGAGCGCGACCGTGGCGGCGCTACATCAAATGCACGGCGATAAAGTGGTCGCGCATAAATCTATCGACTGTGATTGGCATCGATTAAGCCAAGGTGGCAAACAAGAAGCGTTAGCCGAAGCGGTGCGCTTGGCTTGTGATTCTGCCGGAGTCGAAGCCTATTCAGTGTATATGTCGATGAACGACGCGAGTTTTGCCTCGCGGTTGGCCGTCGGCTGGGCAGATCCTGGGGATGAAGTTGTTTTAACCGAACACGAACGCTTATGGGCCTTGAAGCGTGCCCGTGATCAAGCGACAGGCGCGGACCAAGAATTAATAGATGCCATTCCCGTTCATTGGACGGTGCGTGACCGCGGCGGTGAACGGGATGTGGTGGATCCCGTAGGTGAACGTGGTTCACGCTTAACCTGCCAAGCTTTACTCATTACAGCACGTCGCGGATACACCGAAGAGTTACGCAGTTTAGTCGCGGGATTAGGTTTAGAATTAGAAGGCATCATTGCGCATCCGGTCGCCTTATTTCGCGGGATTTCGAGCGCGATTCCGCGCAAAGCCAGCACGGTCATCATCGATTGCGGTGCGCGTTGCACGACCATTTTAGTGCGGCGCAAAGAGCGTTTAGTGCATGTAGAAACCTATGCTTTTGGTGGTGAAGACCTCACGCGTTTGTTGGTCGAAAAATTACACATTACGGTCTCCCAAGCAGAAGACCTCAAACGAGATTTAGACATTTCGCAACGCGCTGATGAACGCGATAACTTGATGGGACAACAGTTTATCTGGAGTGACGTGCGCGAGCGTCATCGCTTATTAGGGCCAGCCATGAGTCTCATGAGCGAGGCCGTAGGTAGTTTCTTTCGTGCCCGTGCACAAGAGCTTCGTGACCATGGCCATTTAGTGCAGCATGGCCAGGTGCATTTAGTTGGCCGTGCTAGCTCGCTCGGTGGAATAGCGCTGTTTTTAAAAGACATCTTTGGCTTGACCGTTGTTTTAGGATCTGGCCACAAACAACGTGATCCCAGTGCAGAATTAGCCGACGTTTTAGTCAGTGGCTTGGTATGCACGGCTGCTGATTTACGCCGTACACATTTAACTCAGCAACAGTCGCAATTCCGTAAAACAGCAAGTGGTGTGTGGAATTGGTTAACGCGCGAAATGGAATAAGCCTGTTGAGGTTCAAATGGTGCGTCGCATCGCTTAACTTAGACAGGTGAATATTTAATTTCAGTTGTTGAGCGAATATCGTCGGGCAGCAGGATCAGGATTAAAAATTGTTTATTTTTGACGTGTGCCGTGACGGTTCCGCCAAGCACCGTGACCAACCGTCTTACAAGGGGCAATCCTAAACCGCAGTGACCTTTTTCAACGGTACGAACATGATCTCCGCGCCAAAAGGTTTCAAAAACGCGTTCGGCGTCGGCTGTGCTAATGGTTGCTCCATCGTTTGCGATGCTAATACGTATGCGACCATCGCCTTGTTCGTGGGCGGTGACTTGGATTGGGGAACCCGCGGTGGCATAGGACACCGCATTACTAAATATATTTGAGAAAATGGCGCGCAATTTATCACCATCGGTGACCAAGCTGAGCGCGGTTTCAATTTTTTTCTCTAAGGTGATCTGGCGGGCCATGGCAGCTGGCTGATGCAGGCTCCATGCACCAGCAAGCACTTCAGCAAATTCAACGGCTTCGGTCCGTGGACGTTCTTGTCCCGCCTCTAAGCGCGAGAGCAGGAGTAAATTATCCACCATACCCTGGAGCAAAATCATCGTGCTGAGCCCTTCGCGACACAGTTGCGCAATGTCGGCGGGATCACGTTCACGAGTGAGCGCGAGTTCTAATTTTGTACGTAATCCGGCTAAGGGGGTACGTAACTCATGGGCAATATTCGCGGTCGTTTGTTGTTCTCGCCTCAGGACTTTATCAACGCGCTTCATCAATTCATTTAAGCGTTCTTGCACGGGATGTAATTCACTGGCTAGTGCCTGAACAGTGATTTGTGTATTTGGTGTGCCAGGTTCGATGGCCGCTATTGCCATGGTTAATTGATGTACGGGGCGTAAAACGCGAGTGGTTACCAGGAGAGCGACCGCCGCAACTAAGGCGCAGGCGACGACCCACATGCCCGCGAGTACCCAGGCTTGATTGGTTAATTCACGTTGATGGTCAGCGAGGGGATGAATTAAAACTAATTTAGGATGGAGGTGTTCTAATGATGACAGATAGGCATCTGCACGTTCGTCAAAACGTTCGGCTAAGCGTCGTAGGGGAGAATCGCCATCACGCGGTGGGCCGCGGTCTCCTGGGTTGGGGCGCTTCGGCGGTAATCGTAAATCTATGGCAGACACCATGACCAACGACGATCCAATGGTTGGTAGATCGAGCTGGTGAATGCGACCAGAAGCCGTTGGTAAGAGCTCAATCCAGTCGTGTTCTTGGGAGGTAAACCCGCTACTGGTTAGTACTCGTCGCTCAGCATTGATAATCGCGCGTAATAAGTGGCTGTCATTGGGAAAAGTTGGGGGAGTTATTTCACCCGTTGGTCGACCGTCACGTTGCCCAACCCAAGCGCGAAACGTTAAGGCCGGCATCATGCGTGCGGAATAATTACGCAGGTTATTTTCAGCGGCTAAGTGCTGCATGCGGGCACTGGCAGCCCAGGCCGCGCCAGCAGCTAGGGCAACCACGATAGCAGTCGTCATAATGACCATAATTACTAAGCGCGCGCGTAAACTACGGCCAAGTGGAATAATTTTTTGTGCTACCGCTGTCGATTTCATTTTCCGTCTTGTTCCACGGCTAATTGATAACCTTGGCCTCGTCGGGTGTGAATCAGCGTTGGTGCTCCGGCATCTGTCAATTTCCGCCGTAATTTGGCAATAAAATGATCGACGACATTGGAAGCCGCGTCGTCGTGGAAGGCATAGACATGATCCCATAATTCAGTGCGGCTGACTAAGGCACCTTTACGGCGCATGAGATAATCTAATAAGGCATATTCACGTGGAGTGAGTAAAATCGGCGTGCTTTTCCACGTTACTGTGCGGGTAGTGGTATTTACGACCAACGCTCCAAGCGACAGCATGGGTGTTGATTGATGATGACGCCTGCGCACTAATGAACGGGCTCGCGCTAATAATTCTGGTAGAGCAAATGGTTTCACTAAATAATCATCGGCGCCGATATCCAATCCCGCAACGCGATCATTGACGGTATCGCGCGCACTGATGATTAAGACGGCGGGATGGCGTTCTCCTGCACGGACGCGGCGCAATAATTCCATGCCATTTATTCCAGGTAACATCAGATCCAGGACAATTAAATCATAGTCATTGGATTCAGCGTACCATAGGCCCTCTTCTCCATCACCGGACGCGTCAACGGCGTAACCGTCTTCTTGCAGCGCCTGCATGAGTGCGCCGCGAATGGCTGAATCATCCTCTACGATTAAGACCCGCATGCGCTATTCTCCCCCGATTAGCGTACGGTAAATATTATGAGGATTCCATGAGCGAAATAGGTAATAGCGCTCACGTTCTCCTCATAGTGAGCGAATACAGTGACACGCATCACCTCAACGCGCACTGCGCAAGGAGTTTGTTATGTTAGTGAAAATCGCGACCACGGGTCTACTCATGGGCTTGTTGAGCATAAGTAATGCTACAGCAGCCGATAGTTTACCTCATGATGGCGCACCTGCTATTAACCCAGATCGTCGCGAAGATGTGCGCGATCGTCGCGAAGATCGACGCGATCAGCGCGAAGATGTTCGTGACGCCAAACATGATGGTGGGGCACGCGATAAGATCGAAGACGTCCGCGATCGTCGCGAAGATGGACGCGATCGCCGGGAAGATCGCCGGGAAGATCACCGCGAAAGTCATCAGGCTGGTGATCATCGCCCAGGTGCTCAAGGCGGCCGTCGTTCAGGTGCGCGTCGTTGAACCTCTTTTGGCGAACGTGAGTTATCCTCACGTTCGCCTCATGTTTGGTGGTTAGATTCTCATTTGTTCACCCAGTGTCACCACAAACCGATTAACCAACCCAAGAGTTAGGAGCTTCTATGCGATATTTTTCCATCCTATCGTTGCTGGTTTGCAGTTTCAGCTTTGCCATCGCCGCAGATAATCGGCCATCTCGCCCAGATCGCGAAGGTTTGGAAGCAAAGCGTGAAGCGATGAAAGAAAAAATGGCGCAATTTCGTGAACAACATGGCGAAGGACAAAATAGCGAAGATTATAAAGCGAAATGTGAAGCATTCAAAGAACGTTTGGCAAAATTCCGCGAAGGGCGCGGCGCTTCAGGTGCTGGTGCATTAAGCGACGAACAAAGAGCGGCCATGAAAGAACGGTTGGAAGCGCTGCGCGAACGTCGTCAAAATGGAGTTGACGGTCAATTACCACCACGTGGCGAAAATCGTGGCCCACGTAAGGCCAAACCATTAAGTGATGACGCCTAATAAATAATTTCTCTGGTGCCTGCAGCGCTGACAAGCGAGTCAGCGCTGTTTATTTTACGTATCAATGACTGGTGCAAATAGAGCGATTTCGAGCTGAACTTGAAACTTCTTCAAAATTGCGCGAAGCTGCGTAATTAATGCATAAATTAGACTACGGACGCGGTCCTTGGCGATGGACGACCCAGGCATCTGTGCCGTAACGTTCGTGAAGTATTCGTTGGCGTGCGGCCAATTCGGTGGTTGTCCACGTACCCGCATTTGCGGTCTGACCGAGTGCCGCAGCAAGGGCATTTTGCAGGACCGTTGCAGCAGCGGAAAAATCTAAGTGACATCCTGCGACGGAATCGCCGTCCCATGGATTACTGGCGAGTTTAAGTGAGCCATGGATTAAAATGCGATTACCACGTTGTCGTCCGGCACTGCCTAAGACTTTGCCGCCGGTGTCGGTAACGACATCGTCAGCGGCAGGCGAAGCGAAGCAGCGCGGTTCATCGCGATACCGTCGGTCACCAATACTCGCAGGCTGCATGGTGAGTGTCGCAAGCGCGTGGCGTAATCCGCTCAGTACAGCCCCGTGCAGCAACGTATACGCATCGCGCACACGTACCGGAAAACCATCCTGACCCGCAGTGGCCGTCAGGCAGTAAGTGACTTCATGTTCATGCCAAATAGCACCCCCGCCGGTAATGCGACGTACCACCGGCATGGAGGGGGGGAGTTGTTTAGCGACGGTCGAGTAATCTTGAAAATAGCCCAACGACACGGTGGCAGGGGTCCAGCGGTACAGGCGCATCGAGGACTCATCTGAAGCTTCCAGCATCGCTTCATCCGCGGCCATTTGAGTGGGTCCATCGGCATCTAACATCGGTAGAACGCGTAGCATTTGGTGGCTTTTGTGACCATGGGGCCAAAGTCTGCAAGCCCATGCCAAAACACACGCTTGGAACGGGAATTATACAAGCGGTATGGTTCGTTGGCCTAGTTGTCTTCCGCAGGCAGCTAGGTAGGACTACGGCTCTTTCCGGACGTCCAATGGCATTAGGAACTCTCCAATCGCCCAAACCGTCCTCATTGAGAAGGGTCGCACATGTCCAAGGATGTGGTCATCGCAGGCGTTATCGTCGCTGCTTGTTTGGGTTTAGTTACCGTTGCATTTGTTGTGCCACGACACAAAGCCCCTGCCACCGACATTGTTACGGATACAGTACCGTCAGAGCCAATCGTTACAGATTTGACACCGACGACTCCTGGCGTGCCCAACGACCCCTTTGCGGGAACGGACCCCTTTGCGCCAAATCTCAATAATCTTTCCACGCCTAATACCATTCCTAATAATAATGGTACGACGGCACTGAACAATAATACGGGATCAAATCCATTTGCCCCACCCGGCAATTCATTTACTCCCATTAGTGATTTCCCTCCGACACAGCAACCAACGCTAAGGAATAGTTTTCCTACTCCTAATTTACCACCAGTTGGTCCCGTAGATCCGATCCCATTGACGCCACCGACAACGGAAGTGCGTACGCATACCGTCGCAGCAGGTGAAACCTTAGGCGAAATTAGCCAAAAATATTACAATACCGCGCGTAATTGGAAGAAAATCGCTGAGGCCAATAAAGTGGATCCGAGCGAACTAAAAGTGGGACAAAAAATAACCATTCCAGTCTTGGAAACGACAACATCAACGACCACTGGTACGCCAGTTGAATTAGCCAGCGGCGAACGCAGTTACACGCTGAAAAAGGGCGATTCTTATTATAGCATTGCCAAACAGGAATTAGGCAACGCGGCACGATGGAAAGAAATTGAAAAACTGAATAACATTCCTGCTGAAGAATTACGCGTTGGAAAAACCATTAAATTACCAAGCAAAGAAGCGGCTGTTACCAGCATCACGAAGTCACCAACGTTGGATAGTACGAGCGGCAGTGATAGTCGCGTTCATGTGGTCGCATCGGGCGAAACGCTGATGGATATTTCAAAGAAACATTATGGCACCACTGCTAAGTGGAAAGACATCATCAAAGCAAACCCTGGTGTTGATCCAGAAGGGTTAAAAGTTGGGCAAAAGCTGAATTTACCCGATATCGCAGGTGTTAGCCCAACATCATCAAATAACGATGTCGTGTCTGGGACGCCCGAATCGTCGGGTACCTACACCGTACAAGCTGGCGACACCACGTTAGCCAAAATTGCGGAAAAAGAATTAGGATCGAGTAAAGACTGGCCAAAAATCGTCGAAGCGAACCCTGGCTTGGATCCACGTAAATTGCGCATTGGTCAAAAATTAATTATTCCAGGAAAGAGCGGGAGCAGTAACAGCAATGCTGGGGGCACTACATCACCCGCCAGTACAGGGACGGGATTTGGCACAACTGGAAACAGCGGATTCGGTGGACCAACGAACAATAACGGATTTGGTGGACCAACGAACAACAACAGCTTCGGTGGGCCAACGAACAATAACGGATTTGGTGGACCAACGAACAACAATAGTTTTGGCGCGCCTGCTAATAACAACAATTTCGGAGCAGGACCCAACAACAGTACCCCTCCAGCGAATAATTCGTTTGGTCCAAGTAATACTCTTCCACCAAATAATGGCTTAGGCACCACTCCAGCCTATCCAGCTCCTACCACCACCCCGCCACCGAGCGGCAGTGGAGCCTTTCCACCAGCATCGACCCTGCCTGATACATTTGGCGGAGCGAGTGGATTTGGTAATCCGCAATAAACCAATATTGATTGGTTAGTGTAAAACCAGATGTGCTTAGCACATCTGGTTTTTTTTGCGCTTCAGATGTTAAATTCTACCAATTCGGGATCACTTTTCCGTATTTAAAGCAAGATGAACGGAGCACCGGACGAAAGGAATTGGGGGGTGCGCTTTTAAAATGGGACGCAAATTCTAAAAGCTCGTCGGTCGGCAGTATCGTATTATCCTGAAAAAAGCAGTTGCCCGCCTCGTCTAGTCGCATTCGACTGGAAAAATGCAGTCATCCTCTCCGTTTCCCGTTCACCCATTTGGTGATGGG
>SXGR01424803.1_pt1 | contig 11638 bp, 6 predicted proteins | sample 3174711 | NCBI WGS metagenome assembly SXGR01 (sample SAMN11356860, study PRJNA531348) | freshwater metagenome | isolation source: freshwater sample F1-60 | place: China: Fuxian Lake, Yuxi | collected 2017-12-25
AAAAGACAAACCTCGCGTGCAGCCGGTGATGTAAGCCCGAGTCACCGTCACCGTGGAACAGGGAATGTTCTGGTGGGTCTCAAACGACAAACCGTAGGTGCAACCTTGAGCGGTCATATCTTCAAGTCCCCAATAGACACACTGTTTCACCTGCAAACCTCGTGCAGAGAAATTGGCAAAGCGCAGGCCTGACAGCGAGTAGTACGATTTACTCACGGCCAGAATTCCCACGGTCGCGTTTCCGTCGTCCTTCGTCCCGGAGGACTCGAGCGTGAAATCGACCAAGTTCACGAACTGCGACTTGTTGCAGGTGAGCGCCACGCGATTGCGGCCCGTCGTCAGCCGAATGACCGGTTTGCCAATGCCCTGCAGTGTGGTGAGTACGCTCTTCTCCTTAATCTCAAGACCTGTCGTGACGTAGACGCCCTCGGGAATAAGGACTCGCTGAGCTCCGCAATCGAGTGCCACCTGAAACGCGATCGTGTCATCGGTGCGACCGTCGCCTGTCGCACCAAAGTCCTTGACGCTGATCGCCTCTCCCAGTTTGTCCGGCAATGTCCGCGATACGGCACCCGTTCGTGCGATCGTTGTTGTCCCCGTTCTCTCTCGTGAAGTGGCCGGCGTAGATCGAGTCGGCGTCGCGTCGTCGGACAATGCCAGCAGCCATCCCCCAACGCTCAGGCTGCACAACAGTGTGGCGATGATGAACGTGGTCCTCGATCTCTTCCTCATGATGTCTTCCTTATCGACGGATCAACGAAATGAGATGTGCAATGTGTCGATCTTGCCGACTCAGAATCGCCACGGTTGCGTCAATCGACTTTAAGTGAAGCACTCGCGCTGAGCCCCACCTCGCGGATCAGCGATCTCAGTTTGAAGTCTTCTTTCTCAGTATTGCTGACGATGGTGTCGATCGTGATCGAGTCGGCGGGGCGAAGCTCTCTGGCTAGCGCGAACCGCAGCAGGTGAGCGGTGAAGGCGCGGGCGAAGCGATGCTGCTCTTTTACCAAGGATGCTTTGAAGCCGACGACACCGTCGAACGGATGTGTTCGCAGCAGAGTTCCGCTCGCATCAACCGGCTTGCCGTTCTCGTAGGTGTCTCGCCAACGGCCCGTGATATCAAAATTTTCCATCGCGAAGCCCAGCGGGTCGATGCGCGAGTGGCAGCCGGCGCACGACGGGCTCTTGCGGTGCGCGGCGAACTTCTCGCGGATCGTCAGGTCTTTGGCCGAGTCGTCCTCGTTGAGCGGCGGGATGTCGTTGGGGGGCGGAGGAGGCGGGTCGTTGAAGATCACTTCGATGATCCACGCGCCGCGGGCGATCGGATGAGTCCGCTTCGGACCGGAGTTCATGCTCAACATGGCGGCGTTTGTGATGATCCCACCGTAGCGCGGGTCCGATGCCGTCACACGCTCAAAGAGTGATGAACGCAGCTTGGCTCGCAGGTCGTCCTCGAACCGGCGCTGCGTGTCCTGCTGCACCTTTGCCGGATCTTGATTCGGTGGAACCTGTTTCAGCGCGTCTTTGGCTTGATCGAGCGACTTGTTCAACGCGGCTCGTTTCTCTTTTTGTTCGGGCGTCATGGCCAGCAATAGGTCGTCGTCCGAAACGAAAAGATTGTTGCCGCTGGCGGATGCTGCCACTTCTTCGGCGGTCAACGCGCGGTCGTACAAGCGGGCCTTGTCGATGCTCACTTTCAGAAACCTTCCTCCAGCGGGCGGCAAGTGTCGCAGGCCAAAGAGCACCGAAGTTTGGTCCTTGGGGAATGTCGCGGCTCCTTTGCGAAACGGTTTGCCGTATGGCTTGCCGTCGCGGTACAGCGTCGTCGTTCCGTCTTCTGCATAGATCATGGCGAGATGCAGGAGCTCGCCGACCTTCGTCTCAGGAGTCGATTCGGGGAAGTCCTCGGTGCGAGCGAATACGTTGCTGCCCGAGATCCAGTGTCGCGGTTGTCGTTCGCCGATCACGATCGTGTCGAAGAAATCACCGGGGCCTTGAATGCCCATCACCCCGCCGCCGGGTTGATCGAGATTGGGAACCTGGCACCAAACTTCCAAGCTCTTGGCCTTCAGCTCGATCGGCAAACCGGGGCTTTGCAGGTAGGCACCATCGAGGACCGCCATGCCGTCTTTGAACTCGATCTTGCCGTGAGCCGTCAGATCGAGTGAGCGAAGCGACTCTTTCAAGTCGCCGTTGAATTCCCAGGCTGCGAACGGCTTCAGGTCGATCGGTTTCTTTTCGCTGGCGTCTTTTTTGCGATCGGCCAGCAGTTTGGTCTTCACCGGTTCGACGAGCACGTCGATGTCCGTCCGAGCGGCCTTGATCGCAGCTTCCAGTTGCTGGCGTTGCTCGTCGTTCCGCCGGTTGTCATCCGCGATCTTCTTGAGGTCCACCGGCGGGGGCTTCAACTCGGACGTGTACCACGTTTTCAAGAAGTCGCTTTGATAGCTGAACTGCGGCGCGATCAGTTCCACGATCGGCCGGTCTTCGACAAACACGGCGTCGAACAGCAACAGCGGCTCAAGCAGCATCTGCAAACCGGCGGGCTTGTCCTGGTCGAGCTTGAAGTACTTGTTGATCTGCGGATCGGGCGTCGCGGCCAGCACGTTTTCGAGCTGCAACCACTGCGCGGGAAACGTATCCAAGAATCGTTCAATCTTCGGGTCGGCGAGCATCCGCTCAATCGTCTGGTTCAACACGTCAGGCTTGGCGAGTTCGCCGCTCTCGGCCAGCCGCAGCAATTCCTGGTCGGGACAACTCCCCCAGAGAAAGTACGACAGGTTCGACGCGAGTTCGACGGGAGCCTCTTTGCCGTCCGCAGCCCCCGTTCGATACAGAAACATCGGCGAAGACAGGACCGCCGACGCGACCTTCTTCATGCTGTCGGTCCACGATAGCCCCTGCTTCATCTTCGACGTCGCATAGGCCGTGTAGCGGTCGAGGGTCTCGGCATCGACGCGGCTGCGAAAAGCGATCGTCAGGAACGGCTCCAGCCGGCGTTTCACTTCCGCTGCCGGTTCCGTCCCTTCCGCTGGTTGCCGAAAGAAATCGTTCCAGAGACCGACAGTCTGCTCGTTGAAATCCGGGCTTTCGACGATCGACACACTGAGTCGCAGGAAGGCGTCCAACAGCAGCGGAGAGAGCGTCAACTGATTCGCCTGATTGTCGAATCCGTGCTCGGCTCGCAGGTCTTTCGGAAAGGCTTTGACATCGTGCAACCCGGCTTTCGGATTCAGCGAGAGCGACGCCGCGCGAACTTTGTCTGGCATCTTTCTGGACGCGAGATGCAGGTAACTGTCGTGCCGCGTCATCAGCTTTTCGGGCAACTCGAAGACGTCGAGCTTCAACTGAAACAGATCGCGCACCGAGTTGTTGTATTGAAACCGATTCAACCGCCGGATCTGCGACGGCGCTCGGTCTTGGCCGGTGGTCGCTTCACGCAGCATCGTCTTCAGCGTGGCCAGCAACCGCGTGCGAGTCTTCTCATCCAACGGCGGCTCGCCTTCGGGCGGCATGTCGTTGGAATCAATTGCGTCGATCATCTTGTTGAGGAGCACCGGCTGCGCCAGAAACTGAGCCGCCGTTGTGATCGGCTTGAAACTGACATCGCCACTGACTTTGTCGCCGCCATGACACTTGAGGCAGTGCTTGGCCACCAACGGCCTCACGAAGTCACCAACCTCATCGGCCCGGCACTCGGCCGTGACGATGGCCAACAAAATGCCAAACAGCAGGAAGGACGGGGAGACGACTTGTTTGCATCGCATCGAAATTGGTTTCCTGAACCGAACGCTCCGTTCGTCGCGGAATGAGTTCTGACAGTTGTCGGCGGAATTCGGATGAGTTGTCGATTCGCTTTCCCTCTCTGCGTCCTCTGTGACTCTGTGGTCAAATCCTGAACCACAGGGTCACAGAGAACGCAGAGTAAAAAGAGTTGGTCAAAGGCCGTTCGTTGACCGGTCGCGTTCCGGCTGATCACGGCTACGTCCACAGATCGGAAACGACCCCCGTGCTGTCCGCATACGAGTCGATCTCCAAACCCATCAGTTGGGCGACCGTCAGCCACAGGTTCGAGTTCAGCGTTCCGCTCTTCATTTTGATGTGACGGCCTTGCTTAATCCGGCCTTGGGCTTTGCCGGCGACGATCATCGGCAGATCGTAGAACTGGTGCGTCGCTCCATCGCCCAGGCCCGCGCCGTAGGTGATCAGCGAATTGTCCAACATCGTGCTGCCGTCGGATTCCTTGAGCTCCTTCATCCGCCGCAGCAGGTAGGCGTATTGCTGCATGTGGAAGAGGTCGATTTTCTGCACGTCCTTGTAGCCGTCCCCCTTCTGGTTGTGAGTCATGTTGTGGTGCTGCACCGGCTTGTCGAAGACCCCTTCGTACATCAGCGTCGCATCCCAGCGCTCGGGGCCGATCATGAACGTGCTGACGTTCGTGATCCCCATCTGGAACGCGAGGAGCATCAAATCAGTCTGCAAGCGAATGTAATCGCCGCGCGGCAGGACTTCGTTCTTCGGAATCTTCACGTCCACGCCGGCCAGCAGCTTGCTCATCTTCTCGATGCGGACTTCGATGTCGCGAATCATCTCCATGAATCGGCCCATCGTTTCGCGGTCATCGCGAGCCAGCTTCTTCGTCAGCGTCTTCGCGTCGGCGAGCACGAGGTCCGTGACATCGGCGACATGATTCCGGTAGCTGTCTCGCAGGAACAGCCGGTCGTAGAGCTTCTGCGGATCACGGATCGACGGAGCGATCTTGTCCGGGCCGTACCAGGAGATGTTGTCGAACTCAATCGGCTCTTTCCCGGCCGTGAAGCCGTTGCAACTGATCTCGAGCGAATTGAAGATCGTCGCATGGCCGACGGCATCGCCGATGACCTGGTCCAGAGTCCGCCCATTGGGATGCCGGACTCCTTTCGCAGTGGCCTGTTCTGGCGAAAGGCTCGTCAGATAGCACGACGCCCCTTGAGCATGCACGTCTTGGCCATTTTTGTAAGTTCGCTCCAACCCGGTGATCAGCGTGACGTCGTTGGTGTGCTCGGCCAGTGGCTGCATGGTCGAAGTCAGTTCCAACGGAACGATCCCCGGCAGGTTGGCGATTCGCCGCTGCTCCTTCGTCTTGTCCGCGTCGAACCCGCCGATGAAGCCCGGCAGTTCCGCGTTCTCCTCACCGGGGAAGAAGCCACGGCGAACGATCCCGTTGGGGATATACATGATGACGAGCTTCTTGCTCGGCTTGGCCGCGATCGTGGCCTTGTCCTCCCCAACCGCCAGCGAGTGCAAGAACGGCAACGCCAGCATCGCCCCGTTGGCTTTCAGAAACTTTCTGCGGGAGAGGTTCATGGGTTCGTTCCTGGCATTGAGGATCAGGGGCACTGGTTCGGATACGGAGCGATGATCAAGGAATTCCAAATGCAGGATTTTCTCTTTCTCCGCGGCCTCAGTGCCTCTGTGGTTAAATTGTTTTACCACAGAGGCACAGAGAACACGGAGAAGACAGGAGGGCGTCAAAAGACTTTGTTCGGTCTACTTAGCCCCGGTGATCGTCGCTCTCCGCCGGCGAAGAACACGGTTTGGACGGCTCCCCAATGATCGCGTCCCGGCAGCTTGGTTTCGGCTCCGGGGAACGTGAAGACTTTTGGTGTCCGACCAATTTCGCCCGCCATCACGATCAGCACGTCGTCGAGCAGGCCCCGTTCCGAAAGGTCTTCGATCAGCGCGGAGACGGCCCGATCCGTCGGCGGCAGGAGGAAGTCCTTCAAGACCCGGAAGGCGGCTTCATGAGTATCCCAGGACTCATCGTTGCCGAGATTCACCTGCACCAGGCTCACCCCTGCTTCCACGAGTTGCCGCGCCATCAGCAGCGACCAGCCGAATGAGTTTCGTCCATAGCGATCCTGCAACCGATCGTCGGCTGCGTGGACATCAAGCGCCTTGTGGACCCGACCTTCGAGCAGCATCGAAACGGCCGTCTGACGATGCCGGTCGAACTCCATCACGCGCGCTCCGGCGTCGAGCGTCCTGCGTTGAGCAACTCGCCGTGAGAGTCGAGGATGTGTCGCTATGTCTGAAAAACGTGGCATCGCTCACCTTCCTGCCGAGGGGACTTCGAATCAAGGGCCGTTCTGAAGCTAATGGTTACGACTCAGGACAGTAGCTCCTTCACGACTCGCGCTCCGGTCACGTCCGGGTCGGTCAATCGCTCCGGTCGACCGCTGTGCGTGAAAGTCAGTTTCGTGTGGTCGATGCCGAGTTGATGCAGCAGCGTCGCGTGCAGGTCGGGGACGCTGACGCGGTTCTCGACCGACTTGTAGCCGAACTCGTCGGTCGCTCCGTGAATGTGACCCGCTCTGAAGCCGCCGCCAGAGAGCAGCAGGCTGAAGGCGTGACGGTTGTGGTCGCGGCCGTTCGCGCCTTCGGTGATCGGCAAGCGACCGAACTCGCCGGTCCACATCACGATCACGTCTTCCAGCAAGCCGCGTTGCTTCAGGTCCGTGATGAGTGCCGCACTCGGTTGATCGACGTGACCGCAGATCTTGGTCAGATCGTTCTTCAGATTGGAGTGGTTGTCCCAAGGTTGAAACGACGGATCGAGCGGCGGGAAGACTTGCACGAATCTCACGCCCGACTCGATCAGCCGCCGAGCCATCAAGCAGCGCGTGCCGCAACCCGCCGTCGCCGGGTTATCGAGCCCGTAAAGTGATCTCGTTGCGGCGGTCTCTTGGGAGAGGTCGAGCACTTGCGTCGCGGTCAATTGCATCCGCGCCGCGAGTTCGAAGTTCTGAATGCGAGCTTCGAGTTCCGATTCGCGGGGATGGCTTTCGAGATGCGTCGCGTTGAGTTCCTGCAAGAAGCGGCGAGAGCGTGCTTGTGATTCAGCAGACACCGACCGCGCGGGATGCAGATGCAAGACCGGAGTGCCTGACGAACTGAACTCGGTCCCTTGATAGACGGCGGGCAGCCAACCGCTCGCCCAGACCATCTTGCCCGACGTGTTGTAGCCCGCTGGATCGCGCAGAACGATGTAGCTCGGCAGGTCTTGATTCTCGGTCCCGAGCGCGTAGCCGATCCACGAACCCATCGCTGGTCGCCCGTTAAACGTCTTGCCTGTCTGCAACATGTTGAGTGCGAAGGGATGGTTGTTGTTCTCGGTGAACATCGACCGCACGAGGCACAAGTCGTCGGCCACTCCGGCGAGATGCGGGATGATCTCGGACAACTCCATGCCGCACTGCCCGTGCTTCGCGAATCGGAACGGAGTCCCCATCAGCACGTTCTTGTTACCGAGTTGAAAGACCTCGACCTGCTCAGGATGCGGCTGCCCATTGCGCTTCGACAGCTCCGTTTTATTGTCGAAGAGGTCCATCTGAGACGGTCCTCCATTTTGGCAGAGCTGCACAATCGCCCGCGCCTTCGCCCGAAAGTGGCCGTTGCGCGGCGCGAGCGGATTGCTCGACGCGCTCGGTCCCGCAGCCAACGCGCTGCTCAACAGCCCCGCGTCGCTCAACGTGCCCGCTAGTGCGAGCATGCCAAAGCCGCTGCCGAGCGACTGCAAGAGGTCGCGTCGCGTATGGGGCATTGAAACCGCTAATTCACGCTGATGAACGCTAATCATGGGGCGAGAAACTCCGAGAGTATAAATCGCTTGTATTGAAGCTTCCCGATCGGGCCGAAGTTGATCAGGTAACCGATTGGGGAACGCGTGATTCGCATGTAATTGATGAGCTGGGCTTCATGTTCAGGAGCAATTGCCGAAACCGATTTCAATTCAACGACAATGCGTTCGTAGACAAACAAGTCCGGGATGTAGCGTTTATCAAGAACGCGGCCCTTGTAATGGACCAGCAATTCTTCCTTTCGCCGGAACGGGACACTTCGCAACTCCAATTCGATCTCCAGACTCTGCTGGTAGATCTCTTCCAGCAACCCGCCGCCGATAACGTTATGCACCTCAAACGCCGCACCCATCAACGCGTATCCTTCCTCGGAGTATGGCTCGGACATCTTTGACTCCTTGTTGTTGAATGTGGAACCGCTGATTCATGCTAATGAACGCTAATAATTCAAATAAATCAAACCGAGCCGGGCGACACCTTGCTCCTGATACCTTCAACTTTTGATGCGTGCCGTTGTCATCTCTTGCCGGAACGAAATCCGATCTTGATGAGCATGCCAATCTGAATTTCTTCATCGATTCATTCCTGTCCTTTCATTCCTGTCTTTATCAGCGTTCATTAGCGTCGATTAGCGGTTTAACCCCTCCTACTCCACATAAAGAAACTCGTTCGACGACAGCAGCATGTGGCAGAGGTCGGCGAGGGCCATTTGCTGTGCTTCGTCGGGCGGAGTCTTGTTGGCTGCGTAGGTTGCGGTCTGCTCGGTGATGAAGGCGGCGGACTTTGTTAGCTCCGCTTCTGTCGGTCGTCGGGCGAAGGCGATTTGAAAGGCGAGTTCGATGCGCGTGTTCGTCTCGGGCGACGACGCTGATGCTCGCTCGGCCATGCGGTCGGCTTGAGCGAAGAGGAACTCGCTGTTGAGCAACGCGAGTGATTGCAGGACCGTCGCCGAGTTCATGCGCTGCGTGCAGTTCACCGGCATGATCGGCGAGTCGAAGATCTCCAGAAACTTCAGCGGATAGACGCGGCGAGCGAAGAGGTAGACGCTCCGTCGATTGGGGCTCGTCGGCGTTGGAGCAGGCTTGGGTTGTGAGAGCCCGTCAGCAGGATTCGTGATCTCGACGGGCGGCCCTCCAGCGGTGCGGTCGAGAGAACCAGAGACGCACAAGATCGAGTCGCGCGCGATCTCAGCTTCAAGACGCCGCAGGTTCATGCGCCCCAACAGGCGATTGTCGGGGTCGAGCTTCTCGACAGAGACGGCGGACTCATCAGAGCCGCGCGCTGGACGACGCGACGACTGCCGATAAGCGGTCGAGAGCATGATTTGTCGATGAAGCCGCTTGATGCTCCAGCCGTGCTCGATGAAATCAACGGCGAGCCAATCGAGCAGTTCGGGATGCGTCGGCAGGCTTCCTGAGTGACCGAAGTTGCCGAGCGTCTCGACGATGCCGCGTCCGAAGTGATGATGCCAGACGCGATTCACGAAGACGCGCGCCGTCAGTGGATGAGTCGGCTCAGTGAGCCAACGTGCGAGAGCCAACCGCCGACCGCTCGTTTCGCCTTGGGCATCGGGCGAGATCGTCGCCTTTCGTTCCGCGAAAGGAACTGCTTTCGGGGAGCGAAAGCCGACACTCGCGGCAGGTTGCAGGATCTCCGGGAAGCCCGGTTGCACGAGCACTCCGTGAGCGTTGACATTGCCGCGCCGATGCACATGCGAAGCAGGCGGCGCGCCGACATCCCACAACGCCTGAATCACGCCATACGACTTCTTCTGCAAGGCGAGCGCCGCTCGTTGCTCGGGGCTGGATTTGAGTGTCGCCTTCTCGGCCTCGGTGAGCGCGGCGTCGATGTCGGCATCGCTGATCTTGAACGCCGCTTCGTGCTTCGCCGCGAGTGCTTTTTGAGCGTCACTTCGCTGCTCCGGTTTCAGTTCGATGGCCTGCTTGACGTCGGCGCGAATCTCCTCTGGGAGAGCGGCCAATCGCGAGTCGAACACTCGCTGCCGTACTTGCTGTCGCAGCATCGCGTCTGACTTCGCTGACTCGGCCACTTGCTGATCGATCTCCGTGTTGCGTTTGTCGATCACGGTGCGGGCTGAGGGCGAGACGTCCGCGAGGTACCGCTCTTTCGGCTTCTTCCAGGCAAGCGGGTTGAAGGCAGGTTCAAAGCAGGCCATCAGCCGGTAGTAGTCGCGTTGCGGCAGCGGGTCGTACTTGTGGTTGTGACAGCGGCAGCACTCGAACGTCATCCCGAGCACCGCCGTCGAGAACATGTCGAGCGTCTCGTTGACGACCTCGTAACGCTTCTCGATGCCGTACTGATCGAAGTCGGTATGGTCGTCGACGTTTCGCAGGAAGCCGGTTGCGGTCAGCAGCGAAACGGTTCGCTCATCGAAGGCATCGGCCTTGCGCCAATCGACCAGTTCGTCTCCCGCGAGTTGCTCGGTGAGAAACCGATCAAACGGCATGTCGTCGTTGAAAGCTCGGATGACGTAGTCGCGATAGCGCCAGATGCCGTTGTTCGGGTACATCGTCCCGAGATCGTTATCGAGCTTGCCGTCCACATAGCCTGCCGCGTCGAGCCAATGCCGGCCCCAGCGTTCGCCGTAATGCGGCGACTTCAGCAACTCGTCGATCAGCAGTTCGTAAGCATTCTGTCGCTCGTCCTTGAGGAACGCCGCAACGGCCTCAGGCTCCGGCGGCAGTCCGATCAGATCGAAGTACGCGCGGCGAATCAGCACCTGCCGCTCAGCATCGGGCGAGAAGCCAAGCCCTTTCGCTTCGAGCTTCTCCAACAAGAACGCATCAATCGGAGTCCGCACACGATCGCGGTTCTTCACGACCGGTTCGCTGACTTTGCGAGGCGGCTGAAAGGCCCAATAGCTGCGGTCCTTCTCCGTGACCTGAGCATGCGGCGGCAGTGTCACAATTCTTTCATCCGCCGGTGCGCCAGCCGTGATCCACTTCCGAAGGAGCGCAACGTCCTGTTCGCTGAGCTTCCCGTCCTTCCCCGGCGGCATCTGCCCTTTCGCAACGAGATCCAACATCAAGCTGCTCTCGGGAGCCCCGCGCACAATAGCCGCGCCGTTCTCTCCACCTCGCAACATCTCCGAGACCGTCCGCAGATCAAGCTTCGCTTCCTTCGTCTCCTCGCCATGACAGTCGAAGCACGCCCGAGCGAGGATCGGTCGAACGTCTTTTTCGAACGACGGCGGTGGCGGGCGCTTCGCATCACGAACCGTCAGAGTCACGTCGAACCGCGTGGCGTCACCGTGATGCGGTGTGCCGGTCCCGTCGGCGACCGCATCGACGATGAAGTAGATGAAATCCCCGGGCTGTATCGGTTGATCTTTGATGTGAAATTCACCGACCTGATTCAGGCTGCCGAAGTCGGAACTGCCCGAAACCAATGGGGTGGGCTGGAAACCAATCTTCTCCTCCGGAGCCGAACCTCGCTCGACATACCAATTGATGTGCGAGTTCGCACCGCAGCAGTTCTGTGCGTGCTCGAACATGCCCTGGATTTCCAGCATCCCCGCCACCGGGCTGCGCCAGCCGATCACCACGGCATGTTCCGGCCCAGGGGCGATGAGAATGTCACCGGCTTTGAACTTCAGCCCCACGTCGTACTCGGCGGTCACCTTTCCCACCAGCGGCGCCAACCGCTGTCCCGCGCGATACGCCCAACCATCGAGCGGCGAGTCAAACAGCTTACCGCCTTGTTCCGTCAGCGGAACGTACTTGCCATCCCGCAACCACTGGCGCGATTCGACGGGACCATTCATCCCGGTCGTTCGCAGGAAATGCCAAGTGGGTTCATCATCGCGATCGACATTGGGATTCGCCCGATTCGCCTGGCCGCGAAAATCCTCGCTGAGCTTCCAACGCAACTCGCTGGCGACGGGCTCATCCGCGACTGCGAGGCCGGAGAATCCCAACGAGACCAAGGCCACGAGTAGCGGAAGGGTATTCATCGTTTGTCTGCTGCCAAGCATGTACTGACTCTCCTCATTTCACGCA
>SXGR01503726.1_pt1 | contig 11636 bp, 8 predicted proteins | sample 3174711 | NCBI WGS metagenome assembly SXGR01 (sample SAMN11356860, study PRJNA531348) | freshwater metagenome | isolation source: freshwater sample F1-60 | place: China: Fuxian Lake, Yuxi | collected 2017-12-25
CCCCGAGTCTGCTGCTCGTTTCTGCTGGTGGGGGGCGGACCCTCCCCCGCCGCAACCCCCCTCTCCTCGGCGCCTGATGGGCGCCGGGCGCCTCTGGCGCGAGTAGCCGCAACCTTTCGCAGGCTGCAAAACGTCTCATCACTGGCAGCGTGCGGTAGAATTTGATCACAGCCCAGGCCTTGCTCGTTCTCGATCACACCACTGCGCGGGTCCTCCTCGGAGGAAATTGGCGGGCAACGCTGGCGACCGACGCGCACCGGCCGAGGGGCCTCATCCCCGCACCGGAGCCGGGAGGCGAACCCCGAGCGCGAGGACCGAGTCGCGACGGCCGGCCTCCCGGGCGGCCGGCCCCATGGACAGGCGGAAGTCGAGCACCTGGAGCGGATCGTCGAGGTGCGTGCGCCCGGCCAGGAGGTCATGGATGCCGAGGAAGACGTCCGAGGCCACGAGCAGTCCCATGCGCGCATCAGGACCTAGTTGTCCAGCGGCCGGATCCGCAGATTTCGCCAGCGAACCTCGATGCGCTCCTTCCGGCCGCCGACCCCGTGCACCTGGAGAGCGATGAAGCCGCGCGGCGTCATGTCATCCGTCAAATTGGCGCGCGCCTCCCCGTTGAGCCACGTCTTGATGGACGGACCGATCGCCTCCACCCGGACCACGTTCCAGTCGCCCTTGCGGTAGAGGCGCTTCCCCTGCTCGCTAAACTTTGCGGCGTCGCCCCCGCGCGAGCCGGGATAGAGCCAGCCACGCCGGCCCTCGTCGTAGATTCCGGCGGTCCACATGCGCTCGGGCTTGTTCGGGTCGATCTCCACCTGGTAGCCGTGCACCCGCCCGGCCGGCACCTCGATCGTCTTCTGGTCCGCCGAGTACGTGGTCTCCTCGCCCGGGGCGGAGGATCGGACCTGCACGCCCGCGTTGAGCGCGGGGTCGCACCGGAACTCGTACTCAAGGATGAAGTCGCCGTACTCGCGCTTCGTGCACAGGAAGCTGTTCGGCGTATCGGGCACGGACTGCCCCACGATCGATCCGTCCTCGACCCGGTAGAGGGCCTTGCCCCCCTTCTGCTCCCAGCCGTTGAGCGACTTCCCGTCGAAGAGGGGCACGAAACCGGCGTCGGCGGCGATCGGCTTGATCCAGAGGTTTCGGAACCACACGCGGCCGTGATCGCCCTGGAGCTTGAAGGGCCTCGCCTCGTCGACCGCGGGGGCCGGACTGTCGGTCCGTGTGGCCAGTTCCACGTCCTCGTGGAGTGCTTTCCCGTTCTGCCAGACGGAGATCTTCCTGCCCAGGACCCTTGCCGACATTTCATTCCACTTCCCCGGCCCGTTCCAGGCGATGATCCGGGGTGGGTAGCGGTCGTAGAGCGACCCGTCGCAGTGCTTCTCGTCGAGGGACTGCGCGCCCAGGATCTGGACTTCCCACTGATCGCGAAGGTAGAAGCCGCTGTTGCCGCCCTGCTGGCCGGGATCGGAGCGGTACTCCCAGTGGACCAGGAAGTCGCGGAAGGCGCGCTTCGTCCACAGATCTCGGCCGCGATCGCCCGGCGCCGGCCCGTCGTACCACTTCTTGTTCGTGATCGCGCGCGGGGCCGCGGACACCTCCCAGACTTCCGCCATGCTCGCGCCGCGGGCGTCGAGTTCGGAGAGGTCCCTGTCGTTCCACATCGGCTCCCACCCTTCTGCCCGGCCGCACACGGTCCGGATGCGCGCGTTGCGGTACCAGACCGGCCCGTGGTCGCCCTGGAGCATGATCGGGCCCCGGATCAAGTCGAGCCCGTCCATCGAGCCGCCCGTGGCGGAATCGATGAAGACCGCATCGTGGATGAGGACGCCGTTGTGGAGGACGGAGATGCGGTTGCCGAGGTGGCGGATCCGATACGCGTTCCATTGTCCGGCCGGCTTCCCGGCGTTCTCGGTCGGAGCGACCCGCGAGTAAATCGCGCCGCAGCCGTTCGGGCCGACTTCCTTGCGGCCGCTCGAGTCGTCGATCTGGACTTCGATCTGGCCGCGAAGGTACACGCCGCTGTTCTTGTGATTTGACTTCGGATCGAGCCGGTACTCGATCTCCAGCTCGTAGTTGTCGAACTCGCGCTCCGTCGCGAGGTCCATCCCGACCGCGCCGGAGTTCGTCAGCGCCGCGTCTTCGACGGTCCATGGCCGGTCCGGCTGGCCCGCCTTGGCCTTCACCCAGCCCGTCGTGCCCTTGCCGTCGAAGAGGCTCTGCCATTCGCCGTACTCCGGCCCCTCGGCGCGGACGATGCTCCCGGCAAACGCGAGAAAGGCGGCGACGATCGTCATGCGGACCATGTGTGCACCTATATACCTCGGCACGATTCTTGGAGTCGGTTGACCGGTCTTTTTGGGCGAAAGCTTTGTCACTCGCCCTCGGCGACGCCTCCAGGGTCGTCGTCTGGCTTCGCTTCGCGCCATCGCCTCGAAAATCCTCGGCCATCCAGTCCACTCATAATCGCGCCGAGCTATTTATGTCGTGGAGTGATTTTGGAACCCGGATAGAAACTGTATCACGGTAGGCACACGACGGCGGCATGTCAAGCCGAGGCAGTCCCCGTTGCGTCCAGGAGGCTCACGTTGCGCGCCGGCGAAGAGCCAGATGAGCAGCCTCACCGCATCGCTGACGTCGTGTGAGCCGTCTGCCCGCTCCTCGACTGGGCGTGCCTGGTCGAGTACTCAATTCTCACCGGGGCGGAGACCTTCGAGTGCTCCGCTCTTGACGTGGGCGGCTACACCCCGCTTTCCGCGGTGGCATTCGCGCGGATCGCATTGCGCGAGATCCCTGTGGCCCGACTCCACGAACTCAAGGGACTCTGGCGGGTGAGTCGACCGCGGAAGCGCGGCGCGGCCGAGGAACTCGGGGCGGGCCCTCTGGAGCCCTCGAGCGGCAGCGAGCGCCACCACAAGCGAAACCAGGGGGATCAGCAGCGGTCGGTGCAGGATCCCAGGGAATCGCTCGTTGGATCGATCCCGCAGCGCTCGTTTCCCGGCGGCGCCAGCGGCGCCCCCCGCAGAAAGAGGCGGTTCAGGAGGTGGATCGGGTCATCGACGGCGAGCCTGCCGTCGTCGTTCGTGTCGGCGGCATCGTCGCAGGCAAGCGCGGGAGCGCCGGCGAAGAGGCGCAGTATGATCTGCACGGCGTCGGTGACGTTGATCTTGCCGTCGCCGTTCACCTCGCCCCGGCGGAAGCCCGGGAGGCTCTGGCAGTCGTCGGGCACGCCGTTCGCGTCGAGGTCGCGGCTCGTGCTCGGCACGCTCAAGTTGTAACGGACGGAGAGGACCACGCCGGTGGCGGTGACGACGTCTGCCACGCCGTCGCCGTTGAAGTCTCCGATGTAATTCGAGAGCGCGTTTCCGAGGAGCGGGAAGTTCCTCGGGCCCTCGAAAGTGCCGTCGCCCTTGTTGACCGAGACCGTGATGCTCCCCGTGACGAGGTCAGGATCGCCGTCCCTGTCGGCGTCGAACGGGAGAACGGTGCTGCCGGCGCCGACGCCAGCGTAGTGCACTGCGTCCGTGAATGTGCCATCCTTGCGGCCGAGGAGAACCGAGTACGAGCCCGCGGTCGAGTTCATCACGGCCAGGTCCTGCCATCCATCGCTGTTGAGGTCGCTCGCGGCCACGCCGCGAGGCCCCGCCTCGACGGGATACGCCCGCTTCTGGTCGAACTTCCTCGCAGGGTCATTGACGTAGACGGTGACGTCGTTGCCGACCTCGTGGGCACAAGCGAGGTCCAGGTCGTTGTCGCCATCGGCGTCAATCGCAGCCACCGCCGATGGGACCGCTCCGCCGGGAACGTTCTGGGCCGGCGCGAAGGCCCCACCGCCCTGGTTGTAGATGAAGGAGAAGGTCGACGTGCCGGCGAACACAGCGCTGTTTGACACGACGACGTCAAGCCGGCCGTCGCCGTCGAAGTCTGCGATCAGGACGGACGATGGATCGGGGCCCGTCGGTACGGTCACGGCATCGGCAAGGGAGCCGTCTCCCGTGTTGAGGTAGATCGAGGCGTTGGCCGAGCCGGCGTTGGCGACGGCGACGTCGATCGATCCGTTCTGGTCGAGGTCTCCGGAGGCTGCGGCGACCGGCTTGGTGCCGGTCTTGACGCTCCCTGCGAGCGTGAACTTGCCCCGGCCGTCGCCGAGGACCACGACGAGCTGCTCGGTTGTCTGCTTCACGGCGGCGAGGTCGAGGTCTCCGTCCGAGTCGAGATCGCCACCCACGACCGCCGAGGGATTGTCGAGCACCGGGAGCTGGTAGTCCGTGAAGAACCGGCCCGGCCCGAGGCCGAAGACGATCGAGATGTTGTTCGCGCGCTCGTTCGAGGTGGCCATGTCAAGGTGCCCGTCGCCGTTGAGGTCCGACACCGAGACGGTGTTGGGGTCGATGGCGCCCACGGAGAAGCCGAGCGCCGGCTCCAACGTGCCGTCGCCACGGTTGTAGAGGATGGCGACGTTGTCGGCCCGCTCGTTGGATGTGACCACGTCGGGGTCCTGGTCGCCGTCCATGTCGATCACCTCAGCCATGGAGGGGAAATCGGGCGTGGGATAAACGACCTGGTCGGTGAAGACGCCCTTGCCCTGGTTGAAGAGGACAGAGAGCGTGTCGGCGCGCTCGTTCGTCACCACCATGTCGAGGTCCTTGTCGCCGTCCATGTCGACGGCGCTGACGCTCGACGGGTTCTCGCCGACCGTGATCAAGGTTCCGATGCTCAAGATGCCCTTGCCGTCGTTCTTGAGGAGCGCCACCTGGCTCGTCTCCCCGATCGTGACGGCCAGGTCCTGATCGCCGTCCTCATCAAAGTCGAAGTTGTCGGAGCCGAGCAGGCGGATTCCGAGGGGCAGGTTCGGCCCCACTATGGTGAAGGCGCCCTTCCCGTTGTTGATAAGGACGGAGACGTCGCCGGATGTGCGGTTGGGGACGCCGAGGTCGAGGTCCCCGTCGCCGTCGATGTCGAACGTGGCGATCGTGCGAGGGGCATCGCCCGTGACGTAGTTGACCGCTGCCTCGAAGGTGCCGTCCCCCTTTCCGAGGCAGACCGAGACGTCGTTGGCGCCCCGGTTCCCGGCGACGAAGTCGATCTCGCCGTCGGCGTTCAGGTCGGCGGTGGCGATGTGGTGCGGGTTTACCCCCACGGCGTGCGTCACCGGGGCAGCAAAGCGACCCTTGCCGAGGTTGATGAAGATCGAGACGTGCCCGGCCCCCCGGTTGGCGGTCATGAGGTCGATGTCCTGGTCGCCGTCCAGGTCGACTGCCGGAATTGAGAACGGGCTCACGTCCACCATGTACGTCGTGGGAGCGCCGAAGCTGACAAGCGTCTGGAGGTCGCACTCGTCGGGGACGCCGTTCTGGTTGCAGTCGCGGCTCTGGCTCGACGTGAGGTCGCAGGCGTCGGGCACGCCGTTTTGGTTGCAGTCGTTGAGGAGGACCTGGCAATCGTCGGGGATCCGGTCGCCGTTGCAGTCCTGGCTCGTGCCCGAGGAGATGTCCACGAGGTCCTCCACGGTGTTGCGGTTGCAGTCGACTGCCTGAAGCTGAGAGGCCAAGAGGAGCCATACACAAACCAGACGGATTGGTAGCAGGGAAAATATAGCGGTCTTGCGGTTCATGAAGTTTTCCAAGTGCGGCGTTTGTTCGTCCAGACAGCTCAGGCCAATTTTATGGGGCAGCCAAACGTCAAACAATTGATCATCGCTGAAATCCCTTGGGTGTGAGCGAATCTGCCGGTTGTGGCCCGGGCCCGGCACGCGCAAGGATTGGGGCTCTCGATCGACCAGCATTCCCGAATCTCCTGATTCCTCGAGCAAGCACGCAGGGCTTCGAGGCAATCCACCCTCAACAAATTCGTGGCAACTGTTCCCCGCTGCCCATCTCCAGAATTCGTGCTGGTCCGAGACGGCTCCGGAGAACCACCGGCGTCTTTCCGCGGGCCTTCACCTCGCCCACAATGACGGATTGCTCCGAAGGCGGAAAGCTCCGCAGCACCGCGAGCGCCGCGTCAGCGGCCACCGCCGGCAGCACGATCAGGAAGCGTCCTTCACAGGCCACCTGCATGGGATCGAGGCCCAGGATTTCGCAGGCCGCCCGAACGTCCTCACGAACACCGACCCGATGTTCATCGATGAAGATTGACAGTCGCGCCGCGGCGGCGATTTCGTTGAGTGCGCTGGCCACCCCGCCGCGCGTCAGGTCCCGCAGACAATGCACCACAATACCGGCCTCGATCAGCGCCAAAGCCGGCTCAACTATCGATGCGCAGTCGCAGGAGTTCCCTGGCACGCCGGGCCGGGATACAGCGCTGAAAACTCCCCTTGCCGGTAACCCCGCACCCGCCGCCAGGAGTCAATTTTTCACTTCCATCCAGGCGATAAAGAGGAGAGCTTCTTGTAGCTCTCGGCCGTGAGCGGTTACCCCCCGGGAGACAGCTTGATCCAAAGTCGAGGAGGTGTCACAAACGTGTTGAAGCCAAGCCCTGGCCATGGCCGCCTGGCGCTCTTCGCGGCCCTGGTTGCCTGTTGGGGGGTCGAGTCGGCCCACGCGATCAACCCCCGGCCTCCCTTCGCCCGGATGCCGTACCTGCAATTTGCCACGCCGTCTTCGATTCACGTCGTTTGGCGTACGGAGGGGCAGATTCAGCCCGTGGTCCGCTGGGGCCTTGCCGCCGAGAAGCTCGATTCGAGCTCGCGCGAGAGCATCATCACCACCCGTGCGGCCCTGGGGGTGGAGGGCCAGGCGGGAAGGTCGGCTTGGGCCTCCTTGAGCACTCCGGAGAATCTGCGCTTGCCCAGGCTTCACAGCGCCCCCCTTGGCACTTTCCAGTATGAGGTGAAGCTCGCTGGGCTGCGAAGCTCTACCAGGTACCACTATGCGGTTTACGACGGCAGCCGCCGGCTCACTCCACCTGGTGAACCCTACACATTCGTCACACCCCCCGAAATCGGGGCGCACGTCCCGACGCGGTTTTGGGTCTTGGGCGACAGCGGCACCGGGCGGCAGCCGCAGACCGCCGTGTACAGTGCCATGCGGGCTTTCGTCGAACGCACCGGCAAACCGCTTGACCTCTGGCTCCACGTGGGGGACATGGCCTACGGCCAGGGGCGCGACATGGAATTTCAGAGCCGTTTCTTCGAGATCTACGAGGAGTCGCTGGCGAGCTCGGTGTGCTGGCCCACCATGGGCAACCACGAGGGCCACACTTCGCGCGGGGACACCGGCATCGGCCCTTACTACGATGCCTACGTCGTTCCGACCAGGGGCGAAGCCGGCGGCCTTGCCTCCGGCACCGAGGCCTACTATTCATTCGAGCACGCCAACATCCATTTTATCTGCCTCGACTCGCATGACCTCGACCGCAAGCCGACCGGGGCCATGGCCAGCTGGCTCAGGGCCGATCTAGAGCTGGCCAGGGCCGACTGGGTGATTGCCTTCTGGCATCACCCTCCCTACACCAAGGGCTCCCACGACAGCGAGAAGGAGCAGGACCTCATCGAAATGCGCCAGCACATCATGCCGATCCTTGAGTCGGAGGGCGTCGACGTGGTGCTCACCGGGCACTCGCACATCTACGAACGGTCCATGCTCATGGACGGCGCCTACGGCAGGGATACGGTTGCCGAAAACAACATCCTCGACGACGGCGACGGCGACCCCAGTGGCGACGGCGCCTATCGCAAGAGCGAGGGCATCCACCCTCACGAAGGCACCGTGCAGGTGGTTGCGGGCCATGGTGGCGCTGCTCTCGGGCGCAACGGCACTCTTTCTGTATTCAAACGAACGATTGCTGAACACGGTTCCGTCATCTTCGATGTCAGAGGCGACACGCTGACGGCCACGATGCTGAACCACGTCGGCCAGGAGCGGGACTTGTTTCAAATCGTCAAGCGAGGGAAGGTCACACCGGTGCGAATCCCGCTTCCCTGGAAGCCCGCGGACTCCAACTTCATCGGCGGCTCGGCGAATTCTGCCGCGCCTCCCGTCGACCATCAAGTGCTCATCCCGAAGCACTCGGAGTGGCGCTACTTCTACGGCTCGCAGCCGCAGGACGCGGGGTGGAACCGGGCGGAATTCCCGATGGTGGGCTGGAGTTGCGGCACCGCTCCCCTGGGCTTTGGTCACCAGCAGCTCCGCACCGTACTACAGCGCCCACGAGACGGCAGGGCTGCCCTCTATTTGCGTCACGAATTCAATGTGCCTCAGGCGGACCGAGTGACGGAGATAGGGCTCTTGATCAACTACCAGGATGGGTTCATCGCTTACCTCAATGGATGCGAAGTCCTGCGCAGGGGCGTTGGGCCATCGAGCGGCAACAACCTCCAGGAAATTGTCAGCCGGCCAGATCCCACCGAGGTTTATCTGCCCGTTGGTCAGGCACTGAAACACCTCAAGGACGGGGTCAACTTGTTGGCGATCGAGGCGCACTCCGCCGGCGGCGATAGTCTGGATTTCCTCATCCACCCAGTACTCTTGTTGGAGAATTGAGCCGTGGAGAGGATCAGCGTCTGCATCCTCTGGACCATGTGCAGCTCGGCTCGACTTTGGTGCCACGAGGGCCCGGAGCATGAGATCGAGGAGATCACCAAGCGTCTCAAGAAGGAAGGCGAATCGGCGGATTCGTATCTGGACCGGGCCATGGAATACGAGCTTCTGAGCAAGCACGCCGAAGCCGCCAGGGATCTCGAGCGTGCGTTGGAGCTCGAGCCAAACAACGCGCCTGCGCACCGGGAGCTGGGTCGGGTCTACTTTCGCCTCGGCAAGCCGGCCGAGGCGATGACGGTGCTTGGCAAGGGCTTGACTCTGATTGCGACGCCGAGGGAGCACGCCACCTTGCTGGTGGCGCGGGCGGAGATCTTGCTGTTGAAGAATGAGAACGAAAAGGCGCTCGAGGACGTCGAGGGCGCCATCACCAGGCATTCGACCAGCCTGGAGTGGTACCTCTTGCGCTCGCGACTCCACGCACGGCTGGGCAAGACCGAGGCCCGCATTCGCGGCCTGGAGGAGGGAATCGAAAGGACGGGCAGCGGACTCCTCGAGGTGGAGCTTGCGGACGCCCTGATCGATGCCGGGGCGTACGAGCGAGTGATCGCCCGGATCGAGAAGAAGCTCGAGCAAGCGCGGTGGCGCAGTGGTTGGCTCATTCGCCGGGCCCGGGTGCACCTGGCAGCAGGACAGAAAGAGGAAGCCACAGCGGATCTCAATGAGGCGGTGGCGGAGCTGAGCCGCAGAATCAACTCTGCGGCGCCGGAGCCATCGCTCCTGGCGACCCGGGGTCGGGCCCACGATCTACTGAGCAAGCGGGACCTCGCCAGGAGCGACTACGAGGCCGCGAAGTCAAGGGGCTTTGACGAGGATTGGCTCGCCGACCGCCTCAAACTTTTCAAGAAGGAAGCGGAAGACGCTGCGAAGCGGTAACAGGACTCAAGGACGCCACGCAAGTGGCGGCCGTGGTGGTCGACCTGTGGAGCTGGCGCCGGTCAAGACCGGCAGCTTCTGGAAGCTGGGACTCGACCCGTGGGCATGGATCCCGGCGTGGCTGCATTGAAAAGCGGCACCTGGCTCATGATCGCCACTGGCGACATGCTGCCGGAGATCGGGAGCGGGTGAGCCGGCGAATCGCCGAAGGCACATTTCGCGACTTTGCGCCCTCGGGCGATGACAACGGGGATGTGAACGGCGAGGATCCCATCGACATCATCAACGTCATTGGGTAATGCTCAATGAGGCGGTAAGTGCCTTGACACCCGCCGCGTGCGTCAGGAGCCAGTAGGCCGCGCCGCTGAGAATGGCGGCACATGGAACCGTCAGAAGCCAGGAAAGAAGGATGCCAGACAGCACGCGGAAATTTGCCTGCCGCGTGGTGACGCCAATGCCGAATAGCGCGCCGACGGAGACATGAGTGGTCGAGACTGGCAGACCCTCCGTACTGGCCAGAATGACGAGGATGCCGGTGGCCAGGTTGGCGGAAAATCCCTGTCCGTGATTCATGGCGGTAATCTTGTGGCTCACCGTCTCTGCGACGCGGCGGGCGTTTAGCACACCTCCGAGAGCCATGGCAACCCCTACCAGAGCCAGGCCCCAGTGAATCTCGATCGTCTGCACGACGAGGAGCAAAGCAGCCAGCTTGGGAGTGTCGTTGAGGCCACGGGCAAAGCTCACGATGCCGGAATTCAGGAAATGAGCGCAGTCCATCGTCCGCTGGCAGTTGACACCGAAATAGGCCCCTGCGTAACGATCGAGACACTGCGCCTTGCTATCGAGGGTGACGGCCAACGAAACGGCATGCTGCACCGCAAGCACGGAGGCTGGATGCGCAAGTGGAACAACTCGCTGCTCGGAGCCGACGCAAAGGCAGGACTCCTTGGTGATGCCCAAACGCAGCCGCAAGAAGCGAAAAGCGATGTAAAGCACAGCGCCAAGAAAGGCTGCGAGCACAGGACCAAGGATGAGCGGCAAGACAAACTGGCTGCCGAGCACACCGAAAGCCACCTGCCCGCCGACTCCCACCAGGCCGCTGCCGACAATGGCCCCGGTCAAGCAGTGCGTCGTGGAGATGGGGAAACCCAGGCGCGTGGCGAGAATGACGGTGATCCCCGCGCCGAGTGCGATGGCCAGGAGAAAATACTCCGAGCCCACCAGCGCATCGGGCACGAGGCCCTTGCCGGAGAACTTCCTGAGTAGTGACTGAGCAATGTAGAGGGAACAAATGGAACCCGCGAAGGTGGTGATCGTGGCCCAAGTGATGGCAGTGCGGTAAGTCGCTGTCCCGCTACCGAACAAAGTTGCCACGCCCTTGAAGTTGTCGTTGGATCCGTTGGAGAAGGCGAGAAAGCCGACGGCGATGAGTAGAAGAATTGTCATGCACTTGCGCACTTGAGGAGACGCATGAAACGTAAAGGATCGTATCCGGCGTGCCTCTGCTGGCAAGGCCCCGAGCTGACGGGGTGGCCGAGTTGGTCGCGGGGATCGCCCTCCCGGCATCCGCGGCCTTGGCGTTTCCCTCTCGGCCCGGCGCGTGGAAGCCGACTCCCATCCCCGAGGCTCAGCGCGACGTCAGGAGAGTCGGCCTCTGGATCCTGGGCTCGACCGGGCTTACCCATGGATTCGACGGCAGCGGCGCGAGGCCCTGGAATTGTTCGATGCTGCCGAGCCGAGCTTGTTAGCGCCGGCAAGGCTTCTGGCAGCTTCGCGCAGCACTTTCCGTTGAAGACGAACGTCCACGATCAGCATTTCGGCCTGGCCATTCGGGTTCGGGCGGCGGGCCGTCTGCGGCGTTGCTTGGACTCGGCGGTCGTTTCGAGACCGCTATCGTCCTTCGCGCCTTGCATCCGACCCGCCGGCCTGGCAACACGGCCCGCGGGGACTTGTCCAACAGGATGTTAGAGCTCACGCAAGGTCGAATCGATCCAGGTTCATCACCTTGTTCCAGGCCGCGACAAAGTCGTGGACAAACTTCTTCCCTGCATCCGAACTTCCGTAGACTTCCGCCAGGGCGCGAAGTTGAGAGTTTGAACCGAAGACAAGGTCGATACGCGTGCCGGTCCACTTGACCGAACCCGTCTTGCGATCGCGGCCTTCAAACACGTCGGCGTTCTTCGAGATCGGCTTCCACTCCGTGCCCATGTCGAGCAGGTTCAC
>SXGR01332434.1_pt1 | contig 11632 bp, 10 predicted proteins | sample 3174711 | NCBI WGS metagenome assembly SXGR01 (sample SAMN11356860, study PRJNA531348) | freshwater metagenome | isolation source: freshwater sample F1-60 | place: China: Fuxian Lake, Yuxi | collected 2017-12-25
ATCGGTGTCGATGAGACGAGCCTCAAACGCGGCCAGCACTACATCACCGTCGTGCACGACCTTGAGGCCAAGCGCCTGCTGTTTGCCACCGAGGGCCGTGATCACCAGACAGTGCGGGCGTTTGCTGATGATCCCAAGGCGCACGGCGGGGATCCGGCCGAGGTCCAAGCTCGGCCACCTGCCAGCGAACCCACTCGCGCCTGCAGGGGCTCGGTGAAGATGTTGGCTTCCACACGAAACGGCATAGAGCCGTCACCTTGCTGCCGTGATCCGTGGAATGCTCGATTACCGCAGCGACGCTTTCGTGGAGGCGATCAACGGGTTGCTGCAGCAAGCCGAAGCCAATCGGGCTGCGCGCGGCTTCCGGACCATTCGAAACTTCATCGCGATTGCCTACCTGCGAATGTCCAAGCTCAGTCACCTGCCAGCGAACCCGCTCACGCCTGCAAGGTTTCGGTGAAGATGTTGGCTTCCACACGAAACGGCATAGAGCCGACGTGATGGACTACCGACGAGAGATAGATGGCCTGAGGGCAATCGCTGTGCTGCCGGTGATGCTTTTCCACGCTGGCATTGAGTCGTTTAGCGGCGGCTTTGTCGGCGTGGATGTTTTCTTCGTAATTAGCGGCTACCTCATTACAAAAATCATTCTGATTGATCTTGCGCACGGCAGGTTTTCGATTATTGATTTTTATGAGCGTCGCGCGAGGAGGATTTTGCCAGCATTGTTTCTTGTCATGCTCGTTTCCATCCCTTTCGCTTGGCTTTTTTTGACCGCACCCGAGTATAAGAATTTTTCGCGTAGCCTTATTGCGGTTTCTATCTTTGCGTCAAATGTCTTGTTTTATCGGGAGAGCGGCTATTTTGATACGACTGCAGAACTTAAACCGCTGCTGCACACATGGAGCTTAGCAGTAGAGGAGCAGTACTATCTCGTTTTTCCAATTATTCTGGTTTTTATTTGGAAACGAGGCCGACCGTGGGTATTCGTATCACTTTTGATAGGGGCCGGCGCCGGTCTTGCCTTTGCGCAGTGGGCGGTACAGGCAAAGCCTGCAGCTGCCTTCTATTTACTGCCAACCCGCGGATGGGAATTGCTTGTTGGCGCGCTCGCCGCAGTTTATCTCTCGCAAAATGCACGAACAGGTTTCGGCAGAACACCTAGCGAAGTAGGCGGATGGTTAGGGGTCGTACTCATTTTGTATGCTGTTTTCTCATACAGCAAAGCAACTCCCTTCCCTGGCTTTTATGCCCTCGTGCCGACCCTCGCTACCGTATTGATCATAGTGTTTGCTACGGAAAATACTACGGTGGGGAGGTTCATCGGAAACAAGGCTTTTGTAGCCCTTGGATTGATTAGCTACAGCGGCTATTTGTGGCATCAGCCATTATTTGCATTTGCAAGACACGGGGGAGTGGACGAGGCGTGCCATCACGTGTTTCTAGCTCTTCTGGTGATTGCTTTGATACTGGCGTTTTTTACCTGGAAATTTTTGGAAGGGCCATTCCGGTCGAAAGGAAGAGTCAATCGCGCACTATTTTTAAAAATTGTTACCGTTGGGGGTTTATTTTTTATCGGCTTTGGCTACTTTGGCCGCGCAAACGACGGTTTCCCAGAAAATACGAATATCCCCGATTCAGGGCAGGCTAAGCTTACCGACAGAAATTTTGTGGTTCTTGGAGACTCGCACGGCGAGCATCTTATTTCTGGCCTTGTATCGATAACGACCGGCAGGGTCGAAAACTTTACAAGTGTTGGTTGTATTCCATTCCGGAACGTTGATAGGTATGACTCGCGATCTGCTCCTGGCGAATGCGCGAGAACGATCAACTCGTGGTTTGATAAAGTCATCAAGGACGACCCCGGCGCGGTCATCATTTTAAGCGCTATGGGACCGCTCTACCTCGATGCAGTGCCATTTAAAGGGAAAGATGTCGCTCGCGTGACAGGGTTAGGGGTGGAACTTATTACTGATAAATCAATCACGGACAGATACAAGGTGTTCGAGATTGGTCTTCGCCAAACGCTTTTCGAGCTATCGTCGCTTAGGAAATCTACCGTAATTTTCGCGATTGATGTTCCCGAGCTGGGAATAGACAGCGGCTGTTCCAAAGGATCAAAAAAATTATCAATTGGCAAATTCGTTCTTCGAGACCTGGTTCCGGCTGCAGACGCACAAAATTGTGTTGTCCCGCGGCAGGAATATGAAGATCGAGCTGTTTCTTACAAGAAGCTGGTATCGGATGTTGTCGCTGAGTTTCCAGCAACCCGTGTATTTGATCCAACAGACTCGTTTTGCGACTCCAGATTTTGCCGGGGTTACGATCCTCAGTATGGTTTTTTATACCGTGACGTTGATCACCTGAGTGCCTCGGGTAGTCGATTTTATGCCGAGCGCTTGGCTGATTTTATTCATCGAAAATGATGTGTACGTCATTGAACCGGGGGCTGCCGGCTCTCGCCCGGGCGATACCACAGCGCCATCAGTGTGATGTCGTCGTATTGCGGTTTGCCGCCAGCGAATTCGTCAACGGATAACATCACCCGATCAATCAGGTTTTGTACCGGCGGAATCTACGTATTTCTACACACGGTCTCGAGCCGATTGACGCCGAACATCTGCTGCTGCGCGTTATGCGCCTCGGTGATTCCGTCCGTGTAAAGCACCAACGTATCACCGGGTAGCATCTGTAGGTGCGTCTCTTCATACACAGCTTCTTCGATGACGCCCAACACCCCCGAGTTCCCCGCATACCGCGGTGACCCAATCCGCATTGCCGCCACCCAAGCTGCCTCGGATCGTTGCGATTCAGAGCGGCCCTTTGTCCTACCTGTTGTTTGCGGACGGGCACCGCGTTCTGCCAGGGGGCATCGTGAATGGCTACCGGCTGACCGCAATCGGCGATACCGAGCTCCTGTTTGAAGACGCAAATGGCGTCCAGCACAGTGTGACCAGGTGGGTGAGCCGAGCATCACATTCAGTGAGCTGGAGGAGCGGCTCGCGAGTCAGGACGCCGGTGATGCGATCAGGGAGTGCCAGCAAATGCTCTCCGCGCTTACGGAGCGCCTGCGCAGCCGGTCATCGGCCTATCAGCCCGCTGTGCAGTATCGGCATATTTAGGCCGCGCTACTTGCGATCGAAGCCGCATCCGAGGTACCGTACGACCTCATGCTGGCGCATACAGATAAGGCGCCCAATCCTTTTCAGGCCGGCCCCGATCAAATACGTGATCGCTCCACACGGAAGCCAACACTATGAACGTCTCACCCGGTAACGGGCTCAGTCTCGACTACGTGTCGCAGACCATGCTCGCTGCAGTCACCAATGCTGAATGACGTTGCGCACCACCATTCAGGCCCAGGCCGCCTCGCAAACGCGGACCCCCTCGGACCTCCTGGTTCTGCAGAAACAGATCCAGGAGTGGTCCATGATCACCCAGCTGCAAAGTACGGTGGTCAAGGAACTCGCAGGCGCTGCGAAATCGGTGATCCAAAAATCAGCTTGAGCGTGCGAGCGCCGCGAGATGCGGCAGCCTCTGAAGTGATCTCCCCGGGTATTGAGGGTGAGGCACATGATGAGTCGTTCTTCATGCAGGTTGCCCTTGAGCAGGCCCGCTTGGCCCTTTCATGCGGCGAAGTGCCGGTTGGCGCTGTGGTCGTACGGGCCGGTAAGATTGTAGGCCGCGGCCACAATCACCCTATTGGCCGTCACGATCCCAGTGCGCATGCGGAGGTACAGGCCCTTCGCGATGCCGGCGCAGCGTTAGGCAATTACCGCCTGCCCGACTGTGATCTTTATGTGACACTCGAGCCATGCGTGATGTGCGCGGGCGCGATTCAGCATGCGCGCATCCGAAGGGTGATATTCGCGGCGCGAGATCCCAAGGGCGGTGCATGCGGAAGCGTGGTGGACCTGTTTGATGACCGCCGGCTCGCACCGCATACGGCAGTGACAGCAGGTGTACTGGCTGATGACTCAGCCACAATGTTGCGGGGCTTTTTCGCCCAGCGCCGCCGTGGTGCAGGTGGTCGTCAGACGGACTCACCACCTTCAAGACGGAACCTGCAAGCGGACGCTGAGACCCGCACCGTAAACGCCCGAGAGCGTTAATTGGCGGTCTCACCCCGCGCCCACAGGCAGGACTGCTGCGAACTGAATACCGGTTCTGAATAAAAACGGTGTCCGCCCCTCGGGCGCGCATGCTTTACTGGACTTTGGCCTTGGCGCGCAGCGACTGCTGAAGGCGTTCGACACGTGCCCGCTCCAGGTCCTGGCGAATCTGGGGTGCCACTTGCGTAATGGGCGGCGGTGTCACGGTGCGCACGTCGTCAAGTCGAATAATGTGAAAGCCGAACTGCGTACGCACCGGCTTCTCGGTAAATCGCCCTTTTTGCAGGGCAACCATCGCTTCGGAAAATTCCTTGACATAGGTGTCGGACGTCGCCCAGTCGAGGTCACCGCCCTGCTGCGCTGAGCCAATGTCGCGTGACCGACGCGCCAGCGTTTCGAACTTCTCGCCCTTACGGAGCAGGGCGATGATCTGGCGCGCGTCATCTTCCTTGTCGACCAGGATGTGCCGGGCGCGGTATTCCTTGTCGCCGCCTGCATCACCATGCAGCCGCTGAAACTCGCGATTGACGTCGTCCTCGGTGACCGGTTCGACGTTGGAAAGATGGTCCTGGATCAGGGCCCGAATCAGGAGGTCTTCGCGCATCTGCTCAAGCTGGCGGGTGAGGTCAGGATTGCGCGCGAATCCTTTGGCCTCGGCCTCTTGCGCGAAAATCTCCCGAATGATCAACTGATCGCGAATCGCCGCCCGAAGCTCGGGGGTATCCGCACGTCCCTGAGAGGAGAGCTGGTTGACGACGTCGTCAAGCCGCTGCGCCGAAATGGGCCGACCGTTGACCGATGCAATGGGCGCCGCCATGGCGGGCGCCGCCGGCTTTTGCGCCTGAGCAGACGCATTGACCGGTGCAAGCGCCACCAGGCCGAGGGCCAATTGAGCAGCCATAAAACGAAAACGGCCTGTCTGCGACACGTTCGTGCGGCAAGGACGGATAGCAATCATTCGGCGTTCCTGGGTAGCCTGCGCAAGGTCAAAGCACGGGCGAGGCGAAGTGAGAGTCGGCTACGAGACTGAAGAGCTCTCTCTACGCAACCGCCTGGATGGAAAGCGCGTGGATGCGCTCGGGAATCCAATCTCCCAAGGAATCATACACGAGCCGATGGCGGGCAACCGAGGACTTGCCCGCGAAGCCGGACCAGGTGATCCGGACGGTGTAGTGGCCCGCCCCGCCGCTCGCGCCGGCGTGTCCAGCATGGAGGTGGCTGTCGTCGATCACCTCGGCTTGCGCATCTGGAAAGCGCTCAGACAGACGAGCCAGAATTTCCGCCGGTTCGGGTTTCATGGGGTCTTGTCCTGGGCGAAGCGGCTCATGTAGAGCGCCTGAGCGATCACGAATACGATCGTCAGCCCCATGGTGCCGAACAGCTTGAAATTGACCCAGAGGTCCGTGCTGAACGTGTAGGCAACCCACAGGTTGAGCGCTCCCATGCCGGCAAAAAACAAGACCCAGGCCAGATTGATCCGATTCCAGATGGCAGGAGGTAGTTGAATCTGCGCGCCCATCAGCTTCTCAATAAGATTTCGGCTAAATACCCATCGGCTGACTGCTAATGCCGCTGCAAGGGATACGTACAGGACAGTTGGTTTCCACTTGACGAAGGTCTCATCGCGCAAGATCAGGGTGAGACCGCCGAACACGACGATGATGACAAGACCCGCCCATTGCATCGGCTCTACCGGCCGGCGGGCAATCTTGAGCCAACCGATCTGGGCGAGGCTCGCCAGTATCGCGACGCCAGTAGCCAGATAGATGTCGCCGAGCTTGAAAGCCAAGAAAAACAAAATGACGGGAAATAGGTCAAAGAGAAGCTTCATCAGACAGCAGCCCTCAAAATGTGACGTTAGACGTTATACTCGCAGGTCTGTTTGATTGATTTCGGAGCATGATATGGCTGACCGTACTCGCACCCGCCGCAATACCCTCGAGCGTCGTTGCCTTCCTAAGATGCTCAAGCGACTCTTCGTTGGGAGGTCGCGGCAGGTTTTCCGCATGCTTGAAAAGGTGAAACGGGTGTAGATGTAGGTGCAGCGGGTTTCAACCGAGCGGGCATTACCAAGACGGGTTCTGCAGAAGACAGATTCAACCGGCGCCTGTTCTGACCCACTCGAGGAATGCCTGTCGATGGTCTCCAGACCCTAACCCAGTGTGGGGGGGCGACTGCCGCACATCCTCAGGACTCGCCCCGAAACCGAAGCGCGGCAGAATTGATGCAATAACGCAGGCCGGTGGGTTCGGGGCCATCCTTAAATACGTGACCCAAGTGAGCGTCGCATCGGGCGCATAGCGCCTCGGTGCGAATCATTCCCCAGCCAAAATCCCGTTTTATTGACACCGCTCCCGGTTCGGCGGGCTGCCAATAACTGGGCCATCCGGTTCCGGAGTCGAATTTTTCGCCTGACCTGAACAGATCAGCACCGCAGCAGACGCACAGGTATGTCCCGACTGCATGATGGTCCCAGTACTCCCCGGTGAACGCACGTTCGGTGCCATGACAGCGCGTTACCTTGTACTGAGTCTCGGTGAGGGAACGCTTCCATTCCTCATCGCTACGTACGATCTTGTCGGTCACTTTGCTCATGAGTTGTCGGGAGCGTTCTGCCTCCGATCATTGTCGAACACGGACGCGATGGTAATCGGAACCTGCGAGCGTTGCCCGATGCCCCGCCTCTCCTTCCGGTATTGCTATGCTTCGCAAAAATGCTCAATGACCAAAAAACAGGCTCCCAACAGTCTCCAGGAGGATTCATGCAAGGCCTGATGATGGATATGCCGCTGCTGATCTCATCGATCCTGCGGCACGCGGCGCGCCACCACGGTGATGCCGAGATTGTTTCCCGGCGGCTGGAAGGCGATATTCACCGCTACACCTATGCCGATTGCGAGCAGCGAGCGCGCACCTTGGCAGATGCCCTTGAGCGGGACGGGGTGGAGCGTGGAGACCGGGTGGCCACGCTCGCGTGGAACGGTTACCGGCACATGGAGATTTACTACGCCGTAGGGGGGATGGGGGGCGTGATTCACACCATTAACCCCCGGCTACACCCCGACCAGATCGCCTGGATCGTCAGTCACGCCGAAGATACGCATCTTGCTTTCGATATCACCTTTCTGCCGATCATCGAGGCGATTGCTGCCCGCTGTCCGAAGGTGCGAAGTTGGATTGCAATGGTCGATGAAAACCGGCAACCCGCCTCTGCCGCCATTCCGAAACTCGTGAACTACGAGCAGTTTCTTCGCTCAGGACGGAGCACCTGGCAGTGGCCTGAGTTCGGCGAGCACTCAGCAGTTGCGCTCTGCTACACCTCAGGCACCACGGGAAACCCCAAAGGGGCGCTCTACAGTCATCGGTCGACTGTGCTCCATGCCTACGGCGCAGCCCTCCCCGATGCCATGAGCGGGTCAGCTCGCGACGTCATTCTTCCGGTAGTCCCCATGTTTCATGTGAACGCGTGGGGTCTTCCCTACGTGGCCCCGCTAGTCGGCGCGAAACTGGTTTTCCCCGGTTCCCAGCTTGACGGCGCATCTATCTTCGAGCTCTTCGAATCCGAGGGCGTGACCTTCTCGGCGGGGGTTCCCACCGTATGGTTAGGGCTGCTCGCGCATGTTCGTCAGCAAGGTGCGCGTTTTTCCACCCTGCAGCGAACCGTTATCGGCGGCTCGGCCTGCCCGCCCGCCATGATTCGTGCGTTCCGCGACGATTTTGGCGTTGATGTGATCCACGCCTGGGGCATGACTGAAATGTCGCCACTTGGCACGCTGTCGCGGCTACAGAATCGTCATCTGCAGCTTGACGATGCTGCCCAGCAAAAGATCCTCGAGAAACAGGGGCACGTGATCTACGGCGTTGACATGAAGATCGTCGACGACGATGGCACGGACCTACCCTGGGATGGCAAGACCCACGGCAACCTGCTCGTTCGAGGGCCATGGATCATCAAGGCTTACTTTAAAGGCGAAGGCGGCGATCCGCTGCAATATGGCGCCGATGGAGCCGGATGGTTTCCCACCGGAGATGTGGCCACGATCGACGAGCAAGGCTACATGCAGATTACTGACCGCAGCAAGGATGTGATCAAGTCGGGAGGGGAGTGGATCAGCTCGATCGATCTTGAAAATCTCGCCATTGCGCATCCAGCGGTAGCTAATGCGGCAGTGATCGGTGTCGCTCATCCGAAGTGGGATGAGCGCCCCCTGCTCGTTGTGGTGAAGAAGCCCGGCGCTGCGGTGACTCGTGAAGACCTTCTGGGATTTTACGAAGGCAAGGTGGCCAAGTGGTGGCTTCCGGATGACGTGCAGTTTGTAGACGCTATTCCGCTTGGCGCCACTGGCAAGATTCTCAAGACCCGGTTACGCGAGCAGTTTCGTGACTACCGGCTGCCCGGACTCTGATCAATTTTTACCTGCGACGGATTCGCAATGAACCAGATCGATTACACCGTCAGCGGCAACCTCGCCCTGATCACGATGAAGAACCCGCCGGTGAACGGTCTGGGGTATGAACTTCGCCGCAGTATCTGCGACGGCATGCAAAAGGCGCTCGCCGACTCCACGATCAAAGCTATCGTGCTCACTGGCGGTGGCCGGGCCTTTTCGGGTGGCGCCGATATCCGAGAGTTCAACACGCCCAAGGCGATTGCGGAGCCTACGCTGCTGTCCGTGATCCGCCTTATCGAGAATTCGCACAAGCCGGTGATCGCGGCGGTGCACTCGGTCGCAATGGGGGGGGGGCTGGAGTTGGCTATGGGGTGTCACTACAGAGTGGCAAGCCCAGGCGCACAGATCGCATTGCCCGAGGTCAAGCTTGGCGTGCTTCCGGGCGCGGGGGGGACGCAGCGCCTGCCCCGTGTTGTCGGCCTGGAAATGGGTCTCAACATGATCGTGAGTGGGCAGACGGTGTTATCAGAAAAGTTGGCGGCTACCCGACTTTTCGACCAGATTGTCGAAGGGGATCTGATCACAGCAGCCAAAGCGTTCGCGCGGCGGATGGTCGACGAAGGAAAGGCCCTGCCGCGGGTTCGGGACATTCGCATCGAGCATCCTGATGCGCAGGCCCTTTTGCAGTTCGCCCGCAACACGGTGGGCTCTGTAGCGCGCAACTTTCCCGCGCCGATGAAGTGCGTCGAGGCCGTAGCGGCTGCGGTCAGCAAGCCATTCGATGAGGCGATACGGTTTGAGCGCGCGCTTTTTCTCGACTTGGTTCAGACGCCGGAATCCAAGGCCCTTCGTCACGTATTTTTCGGCGAGCGCGCCGCGAGCAAAATCCCCGACGTTGCTGAAGACACGCCGCTACGCGAGATCCGCTGTGCTGCGGTCATCGGCGCCGGCACGATGGGGGGCGGCATCGCGATGAATTTCGCCAACGCGGGCATCCCGGTCATCCTGCTCGAGGCCAAGCCCGAAGCCCTCGAGAAGGGAATTTCAACCATCCGTGCAAATTACGAAAATACCGCCAAGAAGGGCCGTATGAGTGCTGAGGAGGTGGAGACCCGGATGGGACTCATTAGCCAGACTCTCAACTACACCGACATCGCCGCAGCCGACATCGTGATTGAGGCGGTGTTCGAGGATATGGCGGTGAAGGAGCGGGTCTTTCACAAACTTGATCAGGTGATGAAACAGGGGGCCATTCTGGCCACCAACACCTCCACGCTGGACGTTGATCGCATTGCTGCGTTCACCAACCGTCCGCAGGATGTGATCGGTACCCATTTTTTCAGTCCTGCCAATGTCATGAAGCTTCTGGAAGTGGTTCGCGGGGCAAAGACTGGCAAGGATGTGCTTGCCACTTCCATGCAGCTTGCCAAGCGCCTGCGCAAGACCGGTGTGGTGTCGGGCGTCTGCGATGGGTTCATAGGCAATCGCATGATCGAGCAGTACATCCGCCAGGCTGGCTTCATGCTGGAAGAGGGCGCACTTCCGCAGCAGGTTGACCGTGCGATAGAAAAATTTGGCTTTGCCATGGGGCCATTCCGGATGAGTGACCTCGCCGGAAACGACGTGGGCTGGTATATCCGCAAGCGCCGTTACCAGGAAAAGCCTGGTGTGAAATACCCGCGGATCGCCGACCGGATCTGCGAACTCGGCCGCTTCGGCCAGAAGACGGGTGCGGGCTTTTATCGCTATGAGGCGGGTCGGCGAGACGCCATACCCGATCCGGTGGTCGAACAGCTCATCGTTGATCATCGAGCCTCGCTGGGCCTCAAGCCACGAAAGCTGTCCGACGATGAAATCGTTCACCGCTTGATGTTTTCTCTGGTGAACGAGGGCGCACGAATTCTTGAGGAGGGCATCGCACTCCGTGCCTCAGACATCGATATGGTCTACCTCACAGGCTATGGCTTTCCCGTGCACCGAGGCGGACCTATGCTCTACGCCGATCTATATGGGCTTTATAACGTGTCAGTGCGCATGGGTGAGTTCGCGCGCAACCCGCACGGCGACCCTGAGTTTTGGACGCCCACGCCCCTGCTCGCCAAACTGATCGAAGCGGGTAAGGGATTTAACGGCTGAGCTTTTTTCGGCCCATCAGACAACTGTTCAGGAGAGATCCATGCGTGAGGCGGTGATCGTTTCTACAGCACGTACTGGGCTGGCCAAGAGCTGGCGTGGTGCGCTCAACATGACGCATGGTGCAAACATGGGCGGGCATGTGGTGCGCGCTGCTATTGAGCGCGCAGGCATCGACGCAGCCGAGGTTGAAGATGTTCTCATGGGGTGCGCCAACCCCGAGGGCGCTACCGGTGCCAATATTGCGCGTCAGATCGCGCTCGCGGCCGGTTGTCCAGTCACAGTGTCCGGAGTCACTGTAAATCGGTTCTGTTCTTCCGGTCTGCAGACCATCGCCATGGCTGCGCAGCGCATCATGGCGCGTGAGGCCGATGTCTTTGTTGCGGGGGGTGTGGAATCCATCTCCTGCGTTCAGAATGAAATGAACACACACATGCTGGTAGATAGCCGGCTCGAGCGAAAAAAGCCCGAGATCTACTGGAATATGTTGCAGACGGCCGAGCAGGTGGCGCGTCGCTACAACATTTCGCGCGAGCGGCAGGACGAATACGGCGTACAGAGCCAGAACCGAGCCTGTGCGGCCGCCGGAGCTGGCCGGTTCGCCGATGAGATCGTACCCATCGCGGTCACGATGGCAACGGCAGATCGAAATACCGGGCAACTGGCCACGCGCGAGGTCATGTTGGTTGACGATGAGGGCCGACGCGCTGGCACCACCCTTGAAGCCGTCGCACAGATCAAGCCGGCGGTCGCGGGCGGCGTGATCGCTGCCGGTAACGCAAGCCAGTTCTCAGATGGCGCAGGCGCATGCGTCGTGATGGATGCAGGCCTCGCCGAGCGACGCGGGCTCAAGCCTTTGGGCTACTTTCGCGGGTTTGCCATTGCTGGCTGTGAGCCCGATGAAATGGGTATCGGTCCCGTGTTTGCCATTCCCAAGCTGCTCGCGCGTGCGGGGCTCAAGGTTGAAGATATCGATCTTTGGGAGCTGAACGAGGC
>SXGR01183189.1_pt1 | contig 11629 bp, 12 predicted proteins | sample 3174711 | NCBI WGS metagenome assembly SXGR01 (sample SAMN11356860, study PRJNA531348) | freshwater metagenome | isolation source: freshwater sample F1-60 | place: China: Fuxian Lake, Yuxi | collected 2017-12-25
CGACGCCCTATTGGCTGTTTAGTACCGCGATCAACGAGCCGGGTTTCTACCGTTTGATTTTGGCCGGTGGCCCGAGTGACGGCGCAGCATTCCAGGTGTTTGCCCGTAACGAAGTCGCCGTGCCCGGCATCGGTGACGCACTGCCACCTTTCGACACACCTACTTTTGGCAATGCTCGTGACGTTTCGCCGCTGTGCACGCGGCAACCTGAGCCGTGCCCACTGCATGAGGTCACGCTGCGTGAGGCTCTCGCGCTAGGTAAGCCGATTGCCTATCTGGTGGGTACGCCCGCCCATTGCTCAACCGGAACATGTGCACCAGCCCTCGACGCACTCATCGCTGCGCGTGAACGTGTTGGTGACGCATTCACTTTTATTCATGCCGAGGTCTACTCAGACGCGAACGCCACGACAATTGCACCAGCAGTGAACGCAGTGTCAATGAATTTCGAGCCAGCACTCTTTGTAACCGACGCTTCGGGTGTGATTACCGCTCGTCTTGACGCCGTGTTTGATGCGGTGGAATTGCAATCGGTGGTCGGCTGACGCCGACGAGAAATTAGCTGAAGCTTTGGCCACAACCACAGGTGCGGTTCGCACTTGGGTTGGTGATTTTGAAACCCGATTCGTTCAAACCGTCGGTGTAGTCGAGGCTGGCACCCAGGAGCAGTTGCGCCGACGCTTGGTCAACGACCACTTTGACGTCACCAAAGGCTTCAACTTTGTCCTCGCTGGTGAAGTCACCATCGAAGTACATCTCATACGAGTAGCCCGAACATCCACCCGGGCGCACCGCGACTCGCAGGGCGAGATCGCTGGCATTCTCGGTCTCGAGCAGTTGCTTTACTTTTACTGCGGCAGCAGGGGTGAGAGTAATCATGACCCCAAACTACCTCCTCTTAGGGGTGTGATGACAAGCACGCGCCGCACAACTCGGCGATACCCGACACATCGGTAGGTTGAGGGCGTGGCTGAGCGCACGGTTTCCCCGCCCTCTGTAGATGAAGTGCGCAACCTGTTGCGGGCTGTAATCGACCCCGAACTTGGGGCCAACATCGTGGATCTTGGCATGGCCACCGATGTCGGTGTGAGCCCCGCAGGGCTGGTGACCATCGGAGTCAAGCTCACGATCAAGGGCTGCCCGCTTCGTGCCCAGATAAAAAATGACATCGAGTCGCGACTTGAAGCCCACCCAGGTGTCACGAAAGTGAAAATCGAATGGGGTGAGATGAACGCCGACGAGCGCACAGAGGTGATGACAAAAGCCCGCTGGAATGCGCGCGAGAAAGCCACCGACACTGCAGTGCCCACGTCGGCTCGCGTTCTGGCAATTGCCAGTGGCAAAGGTGGCGTTGGCAAGAGTTCCGTAACTGCCAATCTGGCGGTCGCTCTCGCCGCCCATGGCCATGTCGTTGGTGTCTTGGATGCCGACATCTGGGGGTTTTCCATTCCCCGCATGCTCGGAATGGCTGATCGTCTTGAGGCTCGCCGTGTGGATGGTTCAGAAAAGCCCAAGATCATTCCTAACGAACGTGTCGTGGGCAGTGGCGTGTTGAAAGTGGTGAGCACCGGCATGCTCGTCGAGGACGAAAGCACTGCTCTCATGTGGCGTGGGTTGATGCTCACCAAGGCCGTTGAACAGTTTCTCAACGATGTGCACTGGGGCAAGCTCGACTACCTGCTCATCGACATGCCTCCTGGCACGGGAGACGTGCAGATGGGTTTGGCACGCATGTTGCCACGTACCGATTTGATCATCGTCACGACGCCCGCCGTGTCTGCGCAGAAAGTGGCTATCCGTGCTGCCGACATGGCCCAGCGCAGTTTTCTGCGCATCGCTGGCGTGATTGAAAATATGAGTCACTTCACCTGTGACCACGACGAGACATATCCACTCTTTGGTACGGGTGGTGGAATCACTTTGGCCAACGAGATCGGGGCCGACTTGCTTGGCCAGATTCCGATTGAGTTTGCAGTCGCCCATGGCAGTGACGCGGGCGAGCCAGTTGCACTCGCCGGTTCGTCGCCCGCGGCTCAAGTATTTCGTGATATCGCTAAAAAAATAATTGCGTCAACAGTGCCTGTCGCTGAGATGGCCGGCTGTTCTGCTCGCCTACTGGAGTCGGTCGAAGTCACACTCGGCAAAAAGCAGCTCTAGTTCCAGCGGTCGCAGCAATCTGGTGACTGTCTACTACGACAAATTCGTGTAGTCGGGGTTATCAGGAAGCACCACACCCACCACGCGACCGTCACCGTCATAACGCAACTTAGGGAGAATCGGAGTAGGTACTCCAATCGTCTGAGCTGCAGCCACCGCGGCGCTCGTGCTGTGGTGCGGAGCCAAAAACTGCAGGTTGGCAACGGTTGGCGGAATCATTGCCAATTCTCCGCGCTGGGCGCGACCAAGTGCATCATTTGGGGTCACCCACAAACTGGCGATGGTCTCTTTGTCGTCGTGCAACAGGTCTTGGGCAGGTGGGGCAACGGCGACAAAAAAGCGGGTATCGAAGCGTCGCTTCTCACCCACGGGCGTGATCCAGTGGCTCACGTAGCGCATCGTGTCGACGGCAAGCCGTAAGCCCTCTTGTCGACAGAAATCAGCCAGTGACAGCGCGCCGTCATGCACCGCATGCCGAGCTTCCGCAAATCGCTGCTGAGAATCTGGGTCATTGAGGCGCACGAACTCGCCGTGCTCGTCACGCGCCAAGAGCACGCCCGCTTCTTCGAACGACTCTCGAATTGCGGCTACCCAGTACGCCAACCCTCCACTCGGCACCCGCAACAAATCGCTCGCCTCGGCATCGGTGAGACCCTCGCATAAATCGTCGAGTTCAGCTGCACCATCAACGTCGTCGACTCGACCACCTGGAAACACATACATTCCGCTGGCGAATGCCGCTGTGGTGGTGCGCTGCATCATGAACACCTCGATATCGTGCTCGCCATCGCGCAACAGCATGACCGTTGACGCAGGTCGCAGGGGTACAGCACTCAGGTCAAGCGGTTCCTGCGAGTGGCTAGACATGTGCTGCTCCTAGGCCGACAGGGTAAACCGGGTTACCGAGGCTTGCGCATTTCGCGATAGTCACGAGCAGCGCCTTCGAGTGGTTCGACATCCAGCGTGACTCCGTCAATGGCTGCCCCCCGCACGGGTTGGCCGTTGGTAATCGGAGTTGCACGATTGGTGCGGGCCCGCCAGCGTGCACCCTGCACCGTCACTTCGCCCTCGGGGGAGATGTCGGTAGAGGCCGTCCCTTCCAAACCGATCAACCATTCGCGTCCAATCGTTGGGGTCGCAAACCGAGTGCGTACCATAGACGGCATTCCAACGATGAAAGCCAGTGCCATCGAGGCGATACCTGCCACCAGCGTGAGCCACGAAATGCGCAGCTCATCTTCTTGCACCGAGCCATACAACGTGAATGATGCAATTACGAATAGCACCATGCCGATAGCGGTCCATACGCGTGGAATACCCACTTGTACGTCGATGGCCAACGCAATGATGGCCAAGACCAGCAACGCCAATGCGACCGGACGCACGGGGAGTTCGGCCAGACCAAAACTTCCGAGCAACGTGGAAACCGCACCGACAAAACCCGCGATGCCGATTCCGGCAGTGAAAAACTCGAACACCAGCAACGCCAGACCAAATGCAAAGAGCAAGTAGGCCAATGCTGCGCTGGACGAGGTGTGCATGAGTTGTTCGAGGGTGCCAAGTTTGAAGAATCGTGTCGTGGCTGCTTCTCGTACGATCGCGCCGTCATCCCCCACCACTTCAGCAACGGTGTCCAATGTCTTGCCCTTCACAGTTAGCCCGTCAAGTGCAAACAACATGTTGCGCAGCACAGGCACACCTTCATCGGAAATTTCAAGTCGCAACACACCCTGTTTGCGGGCCTGTGCGGTGTCCAAGGTGCCGCTACGCAACAGGGTTGTTGCTTCACCGAGCGATAACGGCACATCGTCGAGCAAAAATGGCAAACCTGTTTTACCCACGCTGGCGTTCGGCGCCATCGCAGAAACATCGGCAACAGCAAGCAGCCACGTTGACCAACCGTGTGCTTGCGCCCCGCTCGGGCCAACCCACACACCGATCGGAATCGACGAGTTGCGAATGGCCAGCAGCACCTCTTGCATGCGACCCTCGTCAATAACTGCGCCACGCGAGTTCACCTGCAATACCAGGGCCTGTGCTCCGTTGGTTGACGATCGCTCGACTGCGCGTTCAATTCCGCTGGCTACGACGCCGTCAATTAATCCTGTGACCTCAAAGACATCCACCTTGGCCAGCGCATCGGCATCGACCGGGGCGTGTGGCGCGGTGCCTGCCCCAAAAAATACGGCGAGGCTCAGAGCAAGAGCGGCGAACATGACACGACAACGGTAGCCACGCCAAGAGATAACCTTGCCTCGTGCATGTTCTGGTGGCTACCGACGCTCAACACATGCTCGACGACATCATTGCAGCGCTTGGGACTCCGGAAACTTCGTTCACGGTATGTCGTGATGGCCGCGATGTGACACTTGCCGTTACCCAACGCACGCCCGATGTGGCGGTGCTCGACCTCCAGGTGGGCTCGATGGGCGCCATGGCCGTAACCATGAATCTGCGACTCGACGAAAGCGGTGGTCGCCTGCCTCACATTCCCGTGGTGATGTTGCTCGACCGTATCGCTGACGTGCATCTCGCACGCCGTAGTGGTGCCGAAGGCTGGCTGGTCAAACCGATTGACTCACTGCGATTGCGACGAGCAGTCAAAGAAGTATGCAGCGGCGGAGTGTGGCACGAATCCGTGCCGCCCGCAATGCAACATTCGTAGCACTACGTCAGGTCGCCCTGCGCGCGAGACCCACGATTGACCCTCACGGTTAGACTTTCACTCGCAATACGGGGATTAGCGCAGCTTGGCTAGCGCGCCACGTTCGGGACGTGGAGGTCGGGAGTTCAAATCTCCCATCCCCGACCAAAGGGGCGCATCGCGCCTACAGCGTGGCGACTACTAATTCGGCGATTTGCAGTGCGTTCAGTGCTGCACCTTTGCGCAGATTGTCGTTCGACACGAACAGCACGAGCCCACGGTTGCCGTCGACTGACTGATCTTGTCGAATGCGCCCAACGTAGGCCGGGTCTTTACCGGCGGCCAGTAGCGGCGTCGGAATATCCACCACAGCAACGCCAGGTGCGCCAGACAAAATTCTGTGGGCTTCAGCCGGCGTAATCGCCCGAGAGAACTCGGCATGCAGTGACAACGAGTGCCCGGTGAACACCGGAACGCGCACACAGGTGCCCGACACTCGTAAATCTGGGATGTGCAGAATCTTGCGAGTTTCGTTACGCAGTTTTTTCTCTTCATCGGTCTCTAGTTCGCCGTCATCCACCATCGCTCCAGCAAATGGCAACACGTTGAACGCAATCGTGCGCGCAAACTTGTTGGCTGGCGGAAACGTCACGGCGTCTCCGTCATAGGTCAGGCGGCTCACATTCTGTGCGGCGGCGACTTGGGCATCCAACTCTGCGACGCCAGTAACACCCCCACCGCTCACTGCCTGGTAGGTGCTGGCCGTTAGTCGCACCAACGTTGCGGCATCATGCAGCGGTTTCAACACCGGCATGGCGGCCATCGTCGTGCAATTCGGGTTGGCGATGATTCCTTTTTCGGCGCGGGCAATGTCTTGTGGGTTAACTTCCGAAACCACGAGCGGAACCTGCGGATCCATCCGCCAGCACGATGAGTTGTCCACCACGATGGCCCCAGCGGCAGCAAACTTGGGGGCCAACGCCCGTGATGTGCTGGCTCCGGCCGAAAAAATGACTACATCCAGACCAGTCGGGTCGGCGGTCGCGGCATCTTCAACGGTGATTGAGCGACCAGCGAAGTCGATGGTGGATCCTGCCGAACGCGCAGAAGCGAAAAAACGCAGTTCGTTATGCGGAAACTCGCGCTCTGCTAGCAGCGAGCGCATGACATTGCCGACCATTCCGGTGGCGCCGACTAGGCCGATATTGGGAATTTTGCTCTTTGGCACTCGTTCAGGCTAACCGTGCAACAAGCCACCAATGGCTCGGGTGCACACGTCGCACCGCCAGTTTTTTCACGCCAGCTGCTGAGACCGTCACGCGCCGACGTGGCGAATGAATGATGGTGACTTCACGCAACTGCGTACCGATGAGGTCAAGCCCAATTGCGGCCAACACATCGTCGGGGCTCAACCGGTTGGCTTGCCAGCCCAACCGGGTGAGAGAGCGGATACGCGCCATGTATTTGGCGGCCTTGGGCGTTCGCCACAACACCCGCACCAAACCACCCAGCGGCACCAGCGCCGCATCCAGCGGCGTCCACGTGCGAAAATTCAGCGCAATCAACCCACCGCGTTTGGTCACGCGCATTGCTTCGCCCACGAGCGACCGCGCATCGTCGGCACCGCAGTGTTGCAGCGTGATGTAGGAGAACGCAAAATCAACCGACCCGGATGCAATGTCGAGGGTTCGTCCGTCAGCAGCATGCACGGTGCGCAGCGCCGTGGGCTCACCGTGATGAAAGACTGTTTCGCGACAACGCTCGAGAAATGCGGCGTCAACATCCGCGGCGTACACGGTGCGAAATCGTTTACTGAAACCAGCAGTCATGCGACCGATACCACTACCAATCTCCACCATGGCGAGATTCGTCGTCGAGCCGTCTACGAACCCAAACAGCCGCAGGTACCGCTGCACCTCTTTATCACCACTCGTCGTGAACGACTCCAATGACACGTCACCGGTCTTGTTGTCAAAGACCCAACCAGTGCTGCGCACTGCCTCGTCTGCGGTGAGCGACTCGGTGCGCAAACCAGCACTTCTCCAGGGCACGCCTTGCGGGCGACGCAACCGCTCGGCAATCTGACCCCAAAGAGACATCGACTACTTACGTTCAGGCAAAGGCGCCGAATAATCGTCGCCACTATCCAGGCCGAATGCCGTGTGCAATGCCTGTACCGCCGTCTGCATCATCGCTGCGCGAACCACAACAGAAACCCGAATCGTCGACGTGGAAATCATTTCAATGTTGACCCCGTTGTCGGCTAACACGCGAAACATCTTGGCTGCCACACCCGGGCTCGTTTTCATGCCGGCACCCACGAGTGACACCTTGGCGATGTCGTCATCATGTGTGACTGCGCCCGCATTCAATCGTTTGGCCACGCGCGCCATCACGGGTTCGGCAGTTGCCACGTCCGCTTTCGGCACCGTAAACGAGATATCGGTGGTGCCGGCCGTCGAAGTGTTCTGCACGATCATGTCCACGTTGACGTTTGCTTGCGCGAGCGCCTCAAAAATGTCTGCCGACACACCCGGTCGATCAGGCACACCAAGGATGGTGATCTTTGACTCGCTGGCGTCTTGTACGACTCCCGAGATGACTGGCTCTTCCATATTCTTCATCCTTTCGTGATGGCGACCGACAACCCACGTTCCTTCTTCCCACGTGAAACTTGATCGCACATGAATTGGCACATCATGATTGCGAGCGAACTCCACTGAGCGCAGCGCAAGCACCTTGCTACCCGCACCTGCCATCTCCAGCATCTCATCAAATTGCAATACGGGCACTTTGCGGGCCTGGCGCACGACGCGTGGGTCGGCGGTGAACACACCCGTGACATCGGTGTAAATCTCGCACGAGTCGGCGTGCAATGCAGCGGCCAGAGCCACAGCCGTGGTGTCGCTGCCACCACGGCCAAGTGTGGTGATTTCTTTGGCCGTGCTGATGCCCTGAAAGCCGGCGACTACCGCAACTTTCTTGTCATTGATTGCCGCCCGCACACGATCACCTTTCACTTCAAGGATCTTCGCCTTCGTGTGCACCGTATCGGTGATGATGCCCACCTGCGAGCCAGTGAAACTCACTGCCTCCACACCCGCATCATGCAGAGCCATGCACAATAGCGCCATGCTGATGCGCTCACCCGTGGTGAGCAACATATCCATTTCTCGGCTCGGCGGGTTGGCCGACACCTGATGGGCTAGTTGCATCAAGTTGTCGGTGGCTCTGCCCATTGCCGAAACCACCACCACCAGGTCATGCCCTGCTGCGCGAGTAGCTGCAATATGGCGCGCCACATTGCGCATGCGCTCGGGGTCAGCCACCGAAGTACCCCCGTACTTTTGCACGATGAGGGCCATGACAAAACAACGCTATCCGCGAACGATTACCTCAGTAGGTAGCATTTCGTGCTTGTGGGTACAGACAAACGTAAACGCCAAAAACAAAACCGTGATAGCCGCCGTGACCAGGTGACTCGCCAGGTACAACAAGGCAAGATGCGCAAGCGTGGTATGCAGATTGCAGTCGCTGTGCTCGTTGTGGTGGCTCTGGTCGGTTTCGTGTTTGCCACCGGCGACAACTCCGACGACACCGCTATTACTGAATCCGGGGTCGACACCACTGAGGTTTTGGCCGATGAAACCACTGACGAAGCTGCCACCGAGAACGCAGTTTTTGAGTTCGGTGCGGGTGAGTGCCCACCGACAGATGCCAGCGCCGATCAGCGTCGCGAGTTTGCCGACGCCCACCAGCTGTGCATCGACCCAACTAAGTCGTACACAGCCAATTTCGACACCACTCAAGGTTCGTTCACGGTGCAGCTACTTCCTGAGCGCGCCCCTGGAGCCGTCAACAACTTCGTGTCGTTGGCACGCTGGAAATATTTTGATGGCACCAAGTGTCACCGTGTCATCGAGGACTTTGTCGTGCAATGCGGTGACCCCACAGCAACTGGCTCTGGCGGCCCCGGCTATTCGTTCGCCGACGAGTTACCCAGCGCTGGTGAATACACGATTGGTTCGTTGGCCATGGCCAACTCTGGGCCCAACACCAATGGCAGTCAGTTTTTCATCATCACCGGCGTCAGCGGTACATCACTGCCACCGAGCTACACCTTGTTCGGCCAAGTCACCGCTGGGCTTGACACTGCAGTCGCAGCGATGGCAGCGCTGTTCAACCCTGATCCAGCCGCAAACGGGGTTCCACCAGCCGCGGACATCATTCTGAACAGTGTGACAATCAGCGAGTCGTAAGCACGCTGTGTGCGAGTGCGGTGAGGGTGTCATCGCTCACGCCAATTTCACGCACAAAGTTGTACACCGTCGAATGCTTCGACGTAATGTCGGCCAAAATCACTGTCATCGCACGTGGGTCAGCGGCAGCAAAACGTGTCGGCATCTTCGCATAACTTTCTGCCAAGTCAGGTTGGTGGACGCGCGCCCAAACAATGAGACGTTGCATCGCTTGTTCGGTCAAACCATAGTCGGCAGCAATAATTGACTCGTCCACACCAAGCGCACCAAGGATGAGCGCAGCCAACACGCCGGTGCGATCTTTGCCGGCTGCACAATGAAACACCGCAGGCAAGGCCGAGTGCTGAGCCAACAAAGTAATTGCCTCAGCAAATCGCGATGAGGCTTCGGCCAACATCTTCCGATACGCCCACACCAAAAAGTCGGCGGCATCGTCAAAACTCGGTGTTTGCGTTTCGCCCCAAGTCACATCGATGATGGGCAAGTGGTGCAGGGTGACGGTGTGTTGGCCAACCGGAAACCTACCCCGCGCTCGAACTTCGTTATCAGAGCGCAGATCCACGACGGTGGTCACCCCCAGGTCAACGACCGACTGGGTGTCATCTGGTGTCAATCGATACAAACCATCGGCTCGAAATAACGTTCGCCAACGGGTTTCTCGCCCGTCGACAGTTGGATAGCCACCCAGATCACGAAAGTTGTGTACACCAAACAGCGGCACCACTCGCCGATCATCGGCGACCAATGCCTCAATTGCTGGAGTAGTGATACGAGCCGAATTCACAACTCCGTACGGTACTCATGAGAGCGTCAAACACTACGCTCGGCACCATGACTGTTGACGCAACACACACCATCGGAGTAGTCGGTTCGGGCATCATGGCGGCAGGAATCGCCGAAGTGGCAGCCCGTGGAGGCATCCGCGCGATAGTTCGAGCACGAAGCGAATCATCAGCGGCAGCAGCACTCAAACAAATCACTGGTGGCCTAGCCCGACAAGTAGACAAAGGCAAGCTCGAGGCCAGCGAGCGGGACCGCATTCTTGCCAACATCAGCACCACCGTCGAACTCACAGGTTTGGCTGACTGTGACATCGTCATCGAGTCGGTGGTCGAAGACCTCGCCACCAAGCAGCAGCTGTTCGGTGAACTCGACGCAATCGTGAAGCCGTCGGCAATTTTGGCGACCAACACGAGCACCTTGTCTGTGGTCGAGATGGCCAAGGTGACCAACCGACCTGACAAGGTCTGTGGCATCCACTTTTTTAACCCAGCCGCCGTACTGCCGTTGGTAGAAATCGTGCGACCCATCACCGCTAGCGACGAGACAATTGCCCGGGCTGCTGCGTTCGTAACTTCTATCGGCAAAGAAGGCGTCCATGTGCTTGATCGCGCTGGCTTCATCGTGAACGCCTTGTTGTTTCCGTATCTGAACAACGCCATTCGCATGCTCGAAGACGGCACCGCATCCATGCAGGACATCGATACTGCGATGAAGGGTGGTTGCAACTTCCCGATGGGGCCGTTCGCCTTGCTGGATCTTGTTGGTCTTGACACGTCGCTTTCCATCCTCGAAACACTGCACATGTCATTCGGTGACGAAAATTTTGTGGCCCGACCGATGTTGCGTGACCTCGTGGCGCAAGGTCGCCTCGGTCGCAAAACCAAAGCCGGTTTTTACGTCTACTAGGTCTGGTCCTCACGATTCCCGATGGGGAGATCTTGCACTTCTGCGAGCAACTTCGGGGTGGGACCGCACACCGCGACCAGTCGGCGAGTGCGACTTCGCATGGCCTGAAGTGTCGCAGTGGCCCGAACAAGACGATCTGATTGGGCAAGGTGCGAATCTGGCGCCAGCCACGATCATCGATGGATACCGACACGGTTTGTTTGCGATGGAACGTTCGATTGACCATCCTGCTTTGTTCTGGTGGTCACCAGCAGAACGCTGTGTGATTCCGCTCGATGGGCTGCGGGTTACCCGTTCAATGCGCAATAGTGCGCGGCGTTACCACATTCGAATCAATACCTGCTTTGAGCGTGTGATGCTCGGCTGTGCCGCGCGCGAGGATGAAAACAACGTGTGGATTACCCCGCGATTTATCGACCAGTACACCGAGTTGCACGAGATGGGTTGGGCCCACAGTGTGGAAACCTTCAACGATGACGGCGTGCTTGTGGGCGGCCTATACGGAGTGCGCATCAACAAATTCTTCGCTGGCGAATCGATGTTTCACCTCTCGCGCGATGCATCAAAAGTTGCACTCATGGCACTAGTTGACGTCATGCGTTCGGCGCGCATGACTCTGCTCGATGCGCAGTGGCCAACCCCCCACCTAGAAAGCCTCGGGGGAAAGGTGGTTCCACGTGGGGACTACCTCACCCGACTAGCGACAGCCATCGCGCCTTAGCCTTGGTCTAGTGACCGAGACGATTCCACGTCGCCATCGCGACGAACCGTGGCTCATGCGCACGTATTCCGGCCATTCTTCAGCCGAGGCATCCAACGAGTTGTACCGCACCAATTTGGCCAAAGGCCAAACGGGGCTTTCGATCGCATTCGACCTGCC
>SXGR01320368.1_pt1 | contig 11629 bp, 9 predicted proteins | sample 3174711 | NCBI WGS metagenome assembly SXGR01 (sample SAMN11356860, study PRJNA531348) | freshwater metagenome | isolation source: freshwater sample F1-60 | place: China: Fuxian Lake, Yuxi | collected 2017-12-25
CCAGTTCGAGCAGGAGGAGGGGCCGTCGGTAGACGTGGTGGAGCCGCCGGTGATGGCCGTGGGCTCGGTTGCCGGCGAGTAGGAGCAGGCGTTGTCGCTGGAGTTGCCGGCGGCCACGACGAAGCTGATGCCGTCGGCCACGCCCGCGGCAACGGCCGCGTTGAGCGCCGCCGAGTAGCCGCCGCCCAGGCTCATGTTGGCCACCGCCGGGGTGCCGGCCTGGTGGTGCTGCACGGCGTACTGGATGCCGGCGATCACGCCCGAGGTGGAGCCAGAGCCCGAGCACGAGAGCACGCGCACCGGCACGATGCTGGCGGCCGGCGCGACGCCGTAGTTGCCGCCGGCGACCGTGCCCGCCACGTGCGTGCCGTGGCCGTTGCAGTCGCCACTGCCGTTGCCGTCGCTGATGGACGAGAAGCCCGAGGTGACGCGGCCGCCGAAGTCCTGGTGGTCGGGGCGCACGCCGGTGTCGATCACGTAGGCGGTGACCCCCGATCCGTTCTGCGCGGTGGTGATGCGTCCGTTCAGCGGCAGGCTGGCCTGGTCGATGCGGTCGAGGCCCCACGATGCCGCGGCGCGGTCGGAGCCACCCGGGTTCGGCGCAGGAGTCGGGTTCGGCGCGGGCGGCGGCGGGGTAGGCGCGGGAGTGCTGGCGCCGACGCTCCAGGTGAGGTTCGTCGTGCCCGTATACCCGCCCCAGCCGTCCACGGCGATGCGGTAGGTGGTGCCCTGGGTCACCGGAACCGAGATCTCGCTCCAAAGGCCGCCGGAGGCGTCGTCATTGGCGGCGAGCTGGCTCAGGCCCGTGACGCTCTCCCCGGTGTAGGCGGCGAGGAGGGTGTCGAAGCTGGATCCCTGGGTCGAGAGGCGCAGCGTGCCGGTGGACGGGGCGGTCCAGCGGTACCACACCGATGCGCGACCGCTGGCCGCGCCGTGGGCGGGCTCGCCCGACTCGCGCTTGGCCCCAACGGTGCTGCCGGTGGCCGATCCGCTCGCGCCCGTGATCTCCTGGGCGTCGGAGAAGAGGTCGTTGGGCACGGTGGGCGCCGGGGTGGCGCCGGCCATCGACCAGTTGAGCACGGTCGCGCCCTTCCACCCGCCGTAGCCATCCACGGCGAGGTAGTAGGTGGTGCCGGCGGTCACGGCGAGGTTCACCCGGCTCCAGGTGCCGCCGGCGACGTCGTCGTTGGCGGCCTGCGTGGCGAGCCCGGCCACCGACGATCCGGTGTAGGCGCCGAGCAGGGTGTCGTACGAGGAGCCCTCGGTGGTGACGGTGAGCGTGCCGCTCGACGGGGCCGTCCAGCGGTACCAGATCGATGCGCTCGCGCCTGCGCCGCCATGGCCCGGCTCGCCGGCCTCGCGGCTCGCGCCGACGGTGGTGCCCGCCACGGTGCCGCTGTTGCCGGTGATCACCTGGGCGCCCGCGAACGGGTCGTTGGCGGCGGCCTGCGTCTTCCACGGCGGCGGCGTGCTGTCGTCCTGCGTGCCGGCCTGCGCCGCCGTGACGCCGCCGATGAGCTGCACGGGGCGGTCGGGCTCCACGAGGATGACGTCCGGGTTGTCCTTGAGGCGCGCGATGTCGGCGCGATCGAGGTCGGCGACGAAGCCCTTGCCGATGGTCCGGATGACCTGGTCGACGTCGTTGCCGCGACGCTCCTCGGAGCGCACCATGGCGGAGAGGTTGGCGTCGGGCTCGACGAGCACGATCTGCGGCGTCTCCGTTGCGGCCGATGCAGGGCCGGCGATCACGAGGCCACCGGCCAGGATCGCGGTGCCTGCCAGGGATGCCATGAGGCGGCGTGAGGTGGGGCGCGGGCGGTTCATGAACGGGAACGTACGCCCGGTACCCCCCCATCAGTACAGGACCGGGTGACGCTTCACTGTTTTCTCACAGTTTCCGAACCCCTACCTTTAGGGAGTGACCTGGCTTCAGTCATTCCTGACGGCCTTCCTCGCCGTCGCGACCGTCATCTACGCGGGCCGCGCGGTGGTGCTGCACCGGGCCGGAAACCCCAATGCGACGCGGTGGACGTGGGTGGCGGTGCTCTTCGCCGTGGCCTTCGTCGCCAACCTCGTGGCACTGATCGTGAGCGCGTAGCCCTGCGGCGCGCGCCACGTTAAGGCCTGCCGTGGCGCCGGCGGCTCCCGTGTTGCTCATCCCGCCATCCGAGGGGAAGGCCGAGGGCGGGGATGGCGCCCCCGTCGATTGGGGGGGCGGCCGATTCGGTGACCTGGCCGTCGAGCGCCTCACGGTGCGCGACGCCGTGCGGCGGGTGCTCGCCGCGGGTGCGGGCGGGCCGCTGCTGGGCGTGCGCGGGCCGCACCTCGAGCGTGCGATCGGCGAGTGGAAGCACATGGACGCGTCACCCACCATGCCCGCCGCCCAGCGCTACACCGGGGTGGTGTGGGGCGGCATCGACATCACATCGCTGCCGGCTCCGGCCCGGCGCCGCGCGATGTCGCGCATCGTGGTGACCTCGGGTCTCTGGGGCCTCGTCGGCGCCGCCGATGCGATTCCGGCCTATCGGCTGAAGATGGGCGCGCGTGTTGATGGCTTCGGGTCGCTCGCGGCGTGGTGGCGCCCCGCCGTGTCGGGTGCGCTGGCGCGGCATGCAGGGCGCGGCGTCGTGATCGACATGCTTCCCCTCGACCACCGGGCGGTCATCGATCCCGCGGCGCTGCGGTCGGGAAGCCTGGTGCGCGTGGGGATCGTCGAGGATGGCCCCGGCGGGCGCCGGGCCGCGGGCCACGCGGGCAAGCACCTCAAGGGCCTGCTCGCGCGGGCCATCGTGGAGCACGACGCCCGCACGCTCGACGACCTGGCCGCCGTGCGCGTTGATGGGCTGTCGCTGCTCTCGGTCGAGCGCGGCGAGGTGGCGGAGGTCACCTTCCTGCGCGAGGGGTGACCCGACCGCCGCCCGGCTACTTCTTCTTGGCCGGGGCTGCCTTCTTGGCCGGGGCCTTGGCCGCCGCCTTCGCGGGAGCCGCCTTCTTGGCGGGCGCCTTGGCCTCGGCGGCCTTCTCCATCGCCGCACGGGCCATGGCCTGCACGGACGGCGGAGTGGACGACAGCGGCGGGCGCACCGTGGCGCGCATCGACGAGCGTGACTGCTGGGCGGCAGCGGCACGGGCGGCCGCAGCGGCCTTGGGGTCGGCCTTGGGCGGCGGCTTGGGCGCGATGCGCTTGCCGGTGGGCTTGTGCTTCACCACGTGCTCGCCGGTGAGCACGTCGTCGATCAGCTTGTTGGCCGTCTCCTCGTCGATGTTGCGGGCGTACATGAGCTCGCTTACCAGCACGCGGCGCGCGCGCTCGAGCATCTGCATCTCGCCGGGGGACAGGCGGGCGTCCTGCTGCCGGCGCTCGAGGTTGCGCACCACCTCGGCCAGCTCGAGGATGTCGCCGCTGCGCAGCTTCTCCTGGTTGCGCTTGAAGCGCTGGTTCCACTGCGCGGGCATCTCGCTGCCGTCGGCGGCCAGGACGGCCAGCACCTCGTTGACGGCGCGCTCGTTGATGACCGGGCGAAGGCCGGCGGTCTCGGCGTTCTCGCACGGGACCATGACCGTCATCTGCGGCTGCAGGATCTCGATCGTCAGGTACTCACGGCGCTCGCCGCGGATCTCGTGGAATTCCTTGGCAAGCACGGTACCCGCGCCATGGTGCGGGTAGACGACCTTGTCCCCAACCTCGAACATTCATTCTCCTCGTGCCATCTGATCGCGCCACCGGGCGGCGGGCGCCCGGTTTCGGCGCCCCGGCCGGTCCCCGGCGGGATCCGGATTCGGCGTGAATCGCCTCTACATGGTACCGCGCCGCGTGGCGCCTCGGCTTACGGGCGTCCTACCAGTTCGCGGGCCATCGATCGAGCACCTCGCTGTGGCGCTTCGCGCGCTCCCGGCGCGCCTGCTCCGCGGGGTCCGCGGCCGACTCCTTGGCCCTGCGCAGCGCCTCGATCATCTCGTGGCGGCGCTGCTCCTTCTCCTTGGCCTCGGCCGCGGCCTTTCGCTTGGCCTTGGCGAGGGTGCTGTCGTGATGTGCTCCGAACACGATCCCGCAGGATAGCGCCCCCGGCCGTCGCCGCTCAGGAGATCACGCCGCCGGCGGCGAGGGCGAGCACGAGCACCCCCAGGATTACCCGGTACGCCACGAACACGTAGAGCGAGTGACGCGCGAGCCACCGCAGCAGGAATGCGATGGCCGCGTAGCCGACGATGAACGACACCACGGTGGCGATGATGAGCGGCATGAGGCCCACGCCACCGGATGAGGATCCGAGCTCGCCGTACAGGCCGTAGAGCCCCGAGAGCACGATGGCCGGGATCGAGAGCAGGAACGAAAAGCGCGCGGCGGCCTCGCGGGTGAGGCCCATCAGCAGGCCTGCGCTGATCGTGGCCCCCGAGCGCGACACGCCGGGGATGAGCGCCAGCGCCTGGGCGAGCCCCACGGCGATGGCGTCGTTGCGCTTCACCGACTCCACCACGCGCTCCTTGCGGCTGGCCCAGTCGATGGCGCCGAGGATGAGGCCGAACACGATCAGCATGGTGCCGACGATGTAGAGACTGCGGGCGGCCGTCTCGATCTGGTTGCGGAAGATGAACCCGAAGATGACGATCGGGATCGTTCCGATCACCAGGTACCAGCCCATGCGGGCGTTGAGCTCGGAGCGCAGCGACGGCGTGTACCACGAGCGCACCCAGGTGGTGATCACCGCGATCAGGTCGCGCCAGAAGTAGAGGACCACCGCCAGCATGGTGCCGAGCTGGATGATCGCGGTGAACAGCGCACCGGGGTCCTCCCAGCCGAAGAAGGCGGGGACGAGCAACAGGTGGCCGGAGCTCGAGATGGGCAGGAACTCGGTGAGCCCCTGCACGATTCCGTAGACGATCGCCTCGTACCAGGTCACGGGCGGGCACCCTAGCGACGCGCGCGGGGCCGCGGGGCCGCGCCCCGGAAGCATCCGGCGGCGCTACGTCAAGGATTCGGTAAGGGTCAGCCCTTGTCGGGGCGCGCGAGCATGATGTCGCAGGGGGCGTGGCGCGCCAGGTGCAGCGCGAAGCTGCCGAGCAGCAGGCGTTCCACCCGTCCACGCTCCGCGCCGGCCACCAGCAGGTCCACGTCGTTCTCCTCGGCCCACTGGCACACCGCGTCGGGCGGGTGGCCCTCCAGCACCTGCGGCTGCGCGCCCGGGATTCCCTCCACCATCTCCTTCAGCCAGGTGAGAGCAGCGGCCTGCATCACCTCGGGGTCGGGCAGGAAGACACCGCCCTCACCCATGTAGGGAGGCGGCATCGGGATGCTCGTCACGTGCAGCACCGACAGGCGCGCGCCGGTGAGCGACGCCATGCGGGCGGCCTCCTGCAGCGCCTTGTGCGATCCGGGGCTGTCCTCCACCGCCACCGCCACGTGCCCATAGGTCTCCATGGGGGCATGGTACGGGCGGCGGTAGCATCGCGCCATGTCCGACGCCGATGCGATCGCCGAGAGGTACGAGGGGCTCATCCTCGACCTCGACGGCTGCCTGTGGGTGGGCACCTCGGCGGTGCCGGGCGCGCCCGAGGCCGTGGATCGCTGGCGGGCGGCCGATCGGGCGCTGGTGTTCCTCACCAACGACCCGGCCTCGTCGCCCGAGGACGTGCTGCAGCGGCTTTGGAGTCATGGGGTGCGCGGTGCGGTGCACGAGATCGTCACCTCGGGCGTGGTGATGCAGGAGTACCTGGCCGATCGCTTCAGTGGTGGGGTCGCCGTGGTGGTGGGGAGCCCCGCGATGGCGCGCCACGTGCAGGCCGCGGGGCTCAAGGTGGTGTCGCGCGAGGCGCACGTGCCCGACGCTGACGTGGTGGTGCTGGCGGGCCACGCCGACCTCTCGTACCGCGAGCTCACCTGGGCGGTGCGCGCGGCGTGCGCCGGCGTGCCGGTGATCGCCACGGGGCGCGACCGCCTCGTGCCGGGCGAGAACGGCGTGCGTCCCGGCACGGGCGCCGTGGTGGCCTACGTGGAGTACGCCGCCGGCGTGGACGTGGTGGCCGTGGGCAAGCCGGGGCCGGACGCCTGGCGTATCGCGCGCGAGCGGCTTGGCGTGCACGGCCCGGTGCTGGCCGTGGGCGACCGGCTCGACTCCGACGTCGGCGGTGCGGTGGCCGCGGGGCTCGATGCCGCACTCGTGCTGAGCGGCGTCACCAGCCGGGCCGAGGCCGACGCCTGGAAGGGCGCGAAGCCCGTGGCGGTGGCTGACGACCTCGGGGCGCTGCTCGGGGGCTAGCTCGCGCGGTTCGCGGTCAGGCGCCCTCGCGCAGCACGCGCCGCGCCACTTTTCCCGATGCCAGGCGCGGCAGCTCGTCGCGCCACTCGATCACCGAAGGGGCCGAGTAAGCGCCCAGCGCGTGGGCCACGGCCTGGCGGATCTCATGCTCGGCTACCTCGGTGTCGGTGCCGTCGCGCGGCACGATCACCGCGACCACGCGCATGAGGCCCTTGTCGTCGGCGCGGCCCACCACGGCCACCTCCGCCACGGCCGGGTGATCGTGGATCACTCCCTCCACCTGCACGGGGCTCACGAACTTGGCGTCCACCTTGAAGAGGTCATCGGCGCGGCCCACATGGCGGAACACGCCGTCCTCCTCCACGAGCATGTCGCTCATGCGCACCCACTCGCCGTGCAGGAGGTCGCGGGTGAGGTCGGTGCGGCGCCAGTACCCGGTGGTGTTGCTCTCGCTCCTGATCCACAGCTGGCCGGGGGTTCCCGGCTCCACGGGCCGGCCATCCTCGTCGCGCAGCGACACGTCGGCGCCGGGCACCGCGCGCCCGAGGCGCCCGGGCAGGTCGTCGCCCGGCCGGGTGGACAGCACGATGTTCGATGCCTCCGAGCAGCCGAACCCCTCGAGCACGTCGAGGCCGGGGATCACCTCGCGAAGGCGCGTGAGCACGGGGCCGGGCAGGGAGTCGCCCGACGACACGCCGAGGCGCACGGTGGCGATGGCGTCATGCAGGTCGGGGTGGCGCGAGAGGAACTCCGTGAGCTGCGCCCAGAAGGTGGGCACGCCCGAGAGCACGGTCACCCCGTGCGCTTCGCATGCATGGATGACCGTGCGCACGTTGGGCTTGGTGCGCGTCTGCACCAGGTGCGCGCCGCGGCCGAGCGGGCGGAAGAAGCCGTTGCCGAAGCCGAGCGAGGTGTAGCCGCGCGACACCGCGTGGCAGGTGTCGCCCGGGCCCAGCCCCAGCACGTCCGCCGCGTAGCCCTCCACCGACATGCGCATGTCGCGGTGGGCGTGCATGGCGCCCTTGGGCTTGCCCGTGGATCCCGACGAATAGACGATGTAGGCCAGGTCGTCGGCGTCCACCGGGGTGATGGGGGCGGGGCGCGCCTCGTCGAGCGTGTTGGGATGCATCACGCGCCAGGGCCCCGCGGGCACCGGGTCGTCGGCGATCACGATGCTCACCGCGGCGTCCTCGAGCACCGACGCCAGGAGCTCCGGGTCCATCGCCGGGTCGAGGGGAATCGCCACCCCGCCTGCGGTGGCGATGCCGAGCACCGCCTGCACCCAGTGGCGCCCGTCGCGGTTCACCACGGCCACGTGCTGCCCGCGCCGCAGCCCGGCCGCGCGAAGCGCCCCGGCGGCCCGCCGCATGGCTGCGCTCAGCGCGTCGAAGTCCCAGGTGCCCTCCTCGTCGCTCACGGCGGGATGCGCCCCCCGCCCTGCGCGGCGATGCTGCTCGACCAGGAGGTCGACGAGATTGGCGGTGACAGTCACCCCCCCGGCCCCGGTGACTGTCACCGTGCTTCCGGTGGTGTCCCCGGATCGCCCATCCGGAGGCGGTATCGCGCTGTCGGGTGACTGTCCCCCGTCGGGTGTGGTGACCGTCACCGTGGTGGGCGCGCTCATCACCTCGGCCAGCGCGTCGCTGGCCTCCGGGGGCACGCGGGTCGGCAGCACCAGCACGGCGTCGGTGGCGCCGGCGTCCGCGAAGCGGGCCAGTTCGGCCGCGATCTCCTCCGGGCTGGCGGCGAGGCCGCGCGAGGGCAGCCACTTCAGGTACGACGCCGGCTTGTTGCCGAGCGCCTCGGCCTCGGGGGCGATCCACTCGAGGGCCTCGTCGTGGTGGCGCACGGGCAGCGCGTAGATGTACACGGCTACCCGCAGCGGGCTCTCGATGCCCGCCTGCTCGCGCGCGTCGCGCGCGATGGCCACGCGGGCCCGCAGGTCGTCGGGCTCAAGGAAGGCCGCGAAGATGCCATCGCCGCGGGTGCCGGCCACCTGCAGCAGGCGCTTCTTGTGGGCGGCGATCAGGATCGGCGGGCGCGGGGACGACATCACCGGCGGGTTGCAGGGCGCGTCGTCGAGCAGGCCCTCGAGCGTGGCGCCATCGGGCTGCGACCACATGGCCTCGATCACGTCGAGCGCCTGCATGAGGCCCGCGGTGCGCTCCCTGGGCTCGGGGAATGGGTAGCCGTAGGCCTGGTGCTCGCCCTTGTCGGATCCGGTGCCGATGCCGAGGATGAGCCTGCCGCCGGAGATGACGTCCACCACCGACGACATCTTCGCCGCGAGGGGCGCCGGTCGGTATGACGCCGACATCACGGCGGTGCCGAGCGCGATGCGGTCGGTGACGGCCGCCACGGCGGCCAGCCCGGTGAAGACGTCGAAGGCGTCGTCGCGCGACAGGCGCCCCGGCGTCCAGAGGTGATCGTTCAGCCAGGCCGACGCGAACCCGAGCGACTCGGCCCGGATGGCCGCATCGCGCAGGTCAGGCCACGTGGACGCGTACTGCGGGAGCCGCAGCCCGACCCGGAGGCCGGGGCCCTCCCCGGGGGTCATCCCCCGAGGACGAGCACCACGTCGACGTCGGGCTGCACCGTGACGGCCGCCGACTCCACGCCGCTGCCCGCGGTGAGTGCCTCTTCGGTCTGGGCGCCAAGGTCGGCCGCCACCTGCTGGGCCGCGGCATCCTCGCCCGTGCGGTAGTAGGCGACGGTGTTGGCCTGGGTGGCCGGGGCGTCGCCGACGCCGACATTCGCGTAGCCGATCGACTCCGCCTGTGCCTGGGTCTTCGCGGCGAGGCCGCTCGTCTCCGTGCCGTTGAGGATGACCAGGTTGATCTGGTCACGCGCCGGGGCACCCGCCACCGTGGCGCCGGTCGTGCCGGTGGTGCCCGTGGTGTCGGTGGTACCCGTGGTACCCGTGGTGCCCGTGGTGTCGGTCGTGCCGGTGGTCGCCGTGGTGCTGGTGGTGGCGATCGTGGCCGTGGTCTGCACGGCGTCCGCGACGGTGGGCAGCACCACGCCCCCGCCATCGCCACGGGCGAACCACCCGATGACGAATCCGATGACGATGCAGGCGACTGCGAGGAGCACTGGACGTGCCCACTGGTTCGCGCCGCCTCCTCCCGAGGATTGGCTACCCATGGCCGGAAACTCTAGCGGCATTCCCCGGGGGCGTGCTTTCGGGGGCCTTGCGGATTACCCGACGCCGCACCCTGCTGCTATGTTCCTCCTCGACCCGCGGGCCGTCCGGCGCCTCCTACGAGCGCCACGCCGACCGCGTGACGGGTCCTTCAGTCCGCATCGGCCCCACCCGGGGGCCTGCCGCGCATGGCGCCACGTCATGCGCTGAGAGGTGCCAGATGGCATGAGCACATCCATAGAGCCCACCGAGGCGCTATCCCCCGCGGAGCGGCTCGAGGCCGCGCTGGCTGATCCGGCCGCGTGGTGGCCCAACGTGGTGCTGCGCGAGCACCAGATCGAGGCCCTCGACGAGCTCGGCGTCCGACTCCGCACCGGCGCAACCCGCACGTGGGTGGACGCCCCCACCGGATCCGGCAAGACCATCACCTTCTGCGCGCTGGCCGCGGCCCTCGACGGCTCGGCCGTGGTGTTCGTGCCCCGCCGCAACCTGGCCGAGCAGACGGCGCAGGCGCTCACCACATTCTTCCCCGACGTGCCATTCACCATCGATGGCGTGGGGTCCATCGGGCGGCCCGGCGTGGCCATCTGCACCTACCAGGCCGGCCTGCGCAACCAGGACGATGCCGACTGGGACTCCGTCACGCTCGTGATCTGCGACGAGGCGCACACCACGCTCGGCGCGCAGACCCGCCGCATGATCGACCGGGCCGAGCACGCGGTGATCGTCGGCTTCACCGCCACGCCCGCCACCACCACCGGCCACGTGGAGCAGGTGTTCGGCCCAGTGGCCGCCACCCTCGACCGCCAGTCGGCGATCGACCGCGGCATCCTGTGCCCGCTGCGCTCCCTGCGCGTGGAGCGCGCCGTGGACCTCTCGGACGTCACCCGCGTGCGCGGCGACTTCGACCAGGCGAGCCTGGGCCGCGCCCTCGATCGCGCCCTCTGGCACCGGGCCTGCGCCGATGTGTGGGCCGAGCACTTCATGCCGTTGGGCCTCGCGGGCGTGGCGTACACCGCCACCGTGGCGCAGGCGCATGCGCTGGCCGACGAGATGACCGAGCGCGGCGCGAAGGCTGCCGCGGTGTCGGGCCAGACGCCGGCGCGCGACCTGCAGCGCATCCTGCGCGAGTTCGGGGCGGGGAAGATCGACGTGCTCTGCAACGCCGACCTGCTCACCGAGGGCTGGGACGAGACCCGCGCCTCGGTGGTGATGCACCTCGCTCCCACCACCAGTGAGCGCGTGTTCGTGCAGCGCCTCGGTCGCGTGATGCGCCCGGCCCCCGACAAGGAGGCCGTGTCGGTGGAGTTCCTCCCGGCCGGCGACCCCATGGGCGTGCAGACCAGCCACGACCTCTTCGGGATGGGCTGGTACAAGCCGCTCGGCCGCGTGGCCGGTCCGCCTGAGGGCGGCGAGCGGGGCAAGCTCGCCCGCGCTGCCGAGCTGCTGGCGCAGCAGGACGGCGGCCGCGCGAGCCTCGTCAACCCGGGCGCCGCGCCGTCCGCGCTCGTGGCGGGTTTCCAGGACGGCGGCTGGCGCGAGGCCGACCCCTCGCAGATCCCCATCGGCGTGATGGAGGAGTGGGTGGAGGCCGCTGCGCGCGACACCGACTGGCAGGAGGTCGCCGAGACGCTCGCCGCGGGGGTCGACCCGCTGGGCGCGCACGCCTGGTGGGCGCTGTCGGGTGTGGTGGCGCGCAAGGCCGAGAATGGCGACGAGCAACCGCTGTGGCGGGCCTGGGCCCTGGCCCTGCTCGTGCAGCCCGACCTTCGCCAGGCGCTGCCGGCCGATGCCCCCCGGGCGATCCTCGACCGCCTGCGCATGACCGCCCGTGAGCGCATTCGCGCGCTGTGGTTCCACGCCGATCAGGCGGGCAAGTGGGAGAACGTGGCGTCCCTCGAGCAGCCGGGTCGCTCGGCCGAGCGCCGCCGCCGCTGGTCGGCGCTCGACTCGGCATCGTCGTGGGCGCCCGCCTGGGCATGGGAGGTGTCGCGTGGCCTGGCCGACGCCAGCCGCCCCGGGCGCAACCAGGAGATCCACCGCATCGCCAAGTGGGAGTCGCAGCACCTCATCGAGAACGGCGGCGAGATCGGCCTCATCGGGCTGTGGCTGCGCGCCGTCGGCGCTCCCGCGCCCGACCCCGTGGCGCCGCCCGCGGAGGGCTCACCCCTCAAGGGGGGGCAGGCGGGCCGCGTCGTGCTGGCGCTCGGGCCCGGTGACGTGCCCCTTC
>SXGR01081090.1_pt1 | contig 11627 bp, 6 predicted proteins | sample 3174711 | NCBI WGS metagenome assembly SXGR01 (sample SAMN11356860, study PRJNA531348) | freshwater metagenome | isolation source: freshwater sample F1-60 | place: China: Fuxian Lake, Yuxi | collected 2017-12-25
GCCGTATTCCTCGCCGCACCTGGCGTGGCAGGCGTACCAAAAGAACCCCGCGTTGTTCACCATGACACCGGCCCAACAGGTGAACACCGAGTCAGGGCGCCGGAGCAATTCGCTTTATTTCGAGGAAGGCGTGGACGCGCTCTATTTTCAGGGCGAGATGCGATTGCTGAGCAACCGGCTCACGGTGCTGGCCGGCGTGCGCTACGAACGGACCACCAATTACGGCAAGGGATTGCTCAACGATCCGAATGCGGTCTGGGTGCGCGCTCCCGACGGAAATTTTGCCCGCACCGCCACCGGGGCGCGCATCCGCAAACCCGAGGCCGGTGCGGTCGGCTCCCTGGAGCAACTGAATCTGACCAGCATTGAACGGGGCTACCGGGCGAGCCGGTCGTACGACGGCTATTATCCGAGCCTTCACTTCACCCATAACATCGCCGAGAATTTCCTGGCGCGGGCGGCCTTCGCCCAAACGTATGGCCGGCCCAACTACGCCAACATCGTCCCGAACACCGTCATCAACGAAAACGACCTGGGCGACACGCCCGACCCCAACGCCGTCCAGGGAACCCTCACCGTGCGCAACACCGGTCTTCGTCCGTGGCAGGCCGACAACTACGACGTCTCACTGGAATATTACACGACGACCGGCGGGTTGTTCAGCGGCGGCGTGTTTCTCAAGGAGATCCGGGATTTCTTCGGCACCTTCGCCAAGGTCGCCACCGCCGCCGACGTGGCGGCCCTCGGCTTGGATCCGGAGTATGCCGGCTGGCAGGTGAACACCTCGATCAATGCCGGCGATGCCCAGGTTTCGGGCTTCGAGCTGAGTGCCAGCCAGTCGCTCCAGGCGCTGGGAAAATGGGGCCGGTATTTCAAGGCCTTCGCCAACTACACCCAGATTGAAGTGAGGGGACAACAGGAGGCCGATTTCAGCGGCTTCCTGCCGAAGGCGCTTAATTACGGCATCACCTTCAGCAGGCGGCCGTTCATCGTCATGGCGAAGTGGCATCAACGCTCGGACGTGACCAGCGGTCCGGCGCCCGTGCAAGGGCCCGACGGACAAATCCATATCAAGGGCCGCACCCAGCTCGACCTGAACATTTCCTGCCAGATTCGGAAAAACATGTCCCTGTTTCTCAACGGCCGCAATGTCACGAATGAGCGGGTGGACTACCTGCGGTATGGCTCGCTCACCCCCAAATACGCGAACATGTATCAGGCGAGAAATTACGGCGGGGCCACGTTGGACATGGGGATCAAGGGATCGTTTTAACGAAGCGCGACTCTGCCCGATGCACACTCATCCGACCCGCCTGCCCCGCATCCTCGCCTGCGTTTTCGCCCTCGGCGCGGGCGCGTGGGCGACACCGGCGGCGGCCAGCACCGCGCCCGCCGTTCGCGTCGAAAACATTCGCCGCGCCTTCCACAACGGCGAACACAACGCGTTCACCGACCTGATTCGCTGGCGCGGCCAGTTCTGGCTGACGTTCCGCAGTTGTCCCGACGGTCACGCGGTCTATGCGTCCGCCTCCATCATCGTCCTGACCAGCGCCGACGCGAAAACCTGGCGGCAGGTGCACCGCTTTTCCGTCGCGGACCGCGACACCCGCGACCCGCACTTCCTGATCTTTAAGGACCGTCTCTTCGTCTACACGGGCGCCGCGTATGTCGGAAAGGAGAAGATCCGCGGCACGGAATGGAATGCGCACTTCGGCTACGGAACCTCGACCGCGGATGGCATCGCCTGGACTTCCGCGCAGCCACTGGAGGGCACCTATGGGCACTACATCTGGCGCGCGGCCGCGTTCGGTGACCGGGCCTACCTCATCGGTCGCCGCTTCCGGGGGCACATGCCTGCGTCTGGGCGCGCGACCATGGAATGCGCCCTGCTCGAAAGCAACGACGGCCTCCGCTGGCGCTTCCGTTCCCTGATCCAGGAGACTGACGGCAACGAGACCGCGCTGCTTTTCGAACCTGACGGCACGCTGCTTGCGCTCAGCCGCACGAGCGAAGCGCATGCGGTGCTGGGCCGGACGCGGCCGCCCTACGAGACGTGGACGCGGGATAAACTTCCAGGCTATCTCGGCGGTCCGATGTTCGCCCGCTGGGGCGACCAGTTCATTATCGGTGGCCGACGCCGGGCCGACGGTCCCACGCCGATCGGGGGCGGGCCAGGGCAGGGCATCACGACCCTGCTGTGGCTCGAAGGCACCCAGCTACCATCGATTGCCACCCTGCCGAGTGGCGGCGACACCTCGTATCCCGGATTCGTGGCCCTCGACGATCGCCGCGGGCTCGTGTCGTGGTATTCGACGCACGAAAAGGGTCCCGACGGAAAACCCATCACCGCCATTTACCTCGCGGACCTGGTCCGCACGCCGTGACGGCCACGCTTTCGGTTCGCCCAAGCGCAGCTGCATCCTCCGCGGTGGTCTCAGGCCTCGGGGCAAAACCTCCCGACATGGGCCGCCGTTCCCTTTCCCGTATGCCCTTCCGCCACTCGCTTTCTCAGCGCGTCCCTCTTCTGCTCCTGGCGATCATCGCGCCGGGCTCCGCGTCCGCTTCGGCGGCCGAGGCCGTGCCGCCCTCGATCACGCGCTACATCGCGGTCGACAACGTCTGCGCCTGGCCGAACCTCACCCTGCTCGGCGATGGAACGATCGCCGCCATCATCCACAACCAGCCGAGCCACGCCCGCAAGGAGGGCGACATCGACTGCTGGGTCAGCCGCGACGGAGCCTTCTGGGAAAAACGCGCCCAGCCGGCCCCGAATGAGCCCGGCACGGTGCGGATGAACGTAGCCGCGGGCCGCGCCCGGAATGGGGATTTGATCGTGCTGTGCTCAGGCTGGAAATTTGAGCAGGGCCGCCTCGCAGGGATCGTGCCGGTGTGGGTCACCCGCTCCGGCGACCAGGGCCGCTCGTGGCAAATCACCAAGGCCTTTCCCGGGCCCGAGCCGGGCTGGACTCACTTCGTCCCGTTCGGGCCGATTGTGTCCGGCGCCGATGATCGTCTGCACGCGACCTGCTACGCCCGCGGGCTCAAGGACCCGAAGGCGCGCCACGTCTGGCATTTCACGAGCGCCGACGACGGCCGCACGTGGCGACGCGGCGCAGTCATCGGCCCCGACCACAACGAAACCTCGATCTTCCACGCCGGCGGCGATCGCTGGCTCGCGGCGGCGCGGCACAACGCCACGTATCGCACGATCTTGTTCCGCAGCGACGACAAGGGTGCGAGCTGGCATGGCGGCGAGCCGGTGACGGAGACCAGCGAACTCAACGCCCACCTGCTGCGCCTCGCCGACGGCCGCATCCTGTTGACCTACGGCAAGCGCCTCGACGGCCACAGCGGCGTGCTCGCGAAGTTCAGCCGCGACGAGGGCCGCACGTGGTCCGCGCCCGTGCGCCTCATGCACAGCGCGTCGCGAGATTGTGGCTATCCGAGCAGCGTGCAGCGCGCCGACGGCCGCATCGTCACCGCCCACTACTCCCAGGGAATCGTGAACCACGACCGCTACCACATGGGCGTCGCGATTTGGGAACTGCCCTTGCCATGATCCGCCGCTACATCTCGCTTCTACTTTCGGGCCTCGCCCCCGCCGTCGCGGCGCAAACCGACGTCCAATGGCTCGTCCAGTTCGATGCCAGCCGCGGCGCGCCCACAACCCCTTGGCAGCCGATCGGAGCCGCTGCTGCGGCGGCACCTGTCACCGGAAACGCCCTTCGCCTCACCGACGATTCGACCACCGAACAAGGGTTGTTTCGCGCCGCGTGGATCGCCGATCCCGCGCGCGAAATCGTCGTTGAGGCCAGGGTGCGCGTGGAATCGATGACCAGCGGCCAGCCCAAGCCCAACTCCCCGCCGAGCACCAGCATCTGGCCCTTTCCAGACGGCGCGCCGATCGCGCTCATGGTGGGCGATGGCGTGCACGAGGGCGGCCTTGTCTTCAAACCCGACAAGGTCACGACGCTCGTCGATCGGGTGGCGTTGCTCGACGCTGCGCGCGATTTCCACACCTACCGGCTCGTCATCCGCGGCACGAGCATGAGCGTCGAGGTGGACGGCCAGCGCGTCATCCAGGGCGAAGGGGCCTTTGCCCGGAAGGCGTCATCGCGCGAGCCCTACATCCAGTTTGGCTCGAACTCCAAGCTGCATCGCGGCGACTCGCACTGGGCGTCGGTCCGGCTCGGCCTGCGCGTGCCCGCGGGGCCGGCACCCCGGCCGCAACTGCGCCTCACGTTCAGCGCGCCGTGGGAGATTCCCTCGCTCCCGCGCCCCAATCCGCACGTGCGCCCCTACGAAATCCTCGGCAACAACACGCGGCCCTACCTCTACAACGTCGGCCAAGGGCTCCTGCTGCTCAGCGTGGCGCAAGGGCCGGACGCAGTGCTCGAGCCCTACGGCGCCCTGAAATCCACCGACGCGGGCAAGACGTGGACCCCGATCCCCGGCCTGCAATACAAGACCTTCGCCCCCCTGCCGATGATCCGGCTGTCGGACGACACCATCTTGGGCGTCTCGCGCTGGGCGGTGAAATACGAGCGCGAGGAAGGCACCTTCGTCGGCATGACCTACCGTTTCGATCGCGAGGCGAAGAGCTTCACGATGTCCGAAAGCTTGATACGCAAGCTGCCCGCGGGCATGGGGCGGCTCACCTTCGACCGCCACATCTTCGATCTCGGCGGCGGCGAACTCATGGTCGTCGCCTACGGCTCCGCGCCGCGCACGCCCTCGCCCGTGCTCGCGGGCAGCCGGCTCGCCGTGCTGTTGAAATCGTCCGACGCCGGCTCGACCTGGACCTACTTCTCCACGCTCGGCCCGCGGCCCGAGCCCGCGGTCGTGCGCTTCTCGCCTACCGACATGATGGCCCTCCTCCGCGTGAACGGCTGGATGCCGATGCAGCAAATCTGGTCGAGCGACGCCGGCCGCACGTGGACGGAGCCGCGCCTGATCGAGGAGGGCAGCGTTGACGCCGATCTGGTCAACATGAGCCACGGCGTGCTAGCCTGCAGCTACGGTCGCCCGGGCTCGAACCTGATGTTCAGTTTGGACCGCGGGCAGACTTGGACGCACCACCACGTCATCACCGAGCTGCGCGGCTACAACTACACCGCCATCGCCGAAATCCGCCCCGGCCGCCTGCTCTACCTGCACGACGGCGGCGGCCTGCAGGCGCTGTATGTCGATGTCGAGAAACTCTAGCGCGGCCGTGCCGCGAGCCCCAAGACCTGTGCATTTCCGCCGGAGTCGCCGCACTCTCGCCGCCGTGCTGCCCGGCGTGGCACTGTTTCTCACCGCGTTCGCCGCCGCGCAGGAAGTCCGCGCGCAACCTGCCGCGGCAGTTGTGCGTGTGTTCCGCGCGGGCGCAGCCACCAGCAACGTCACGCCGCGCCTCGGTGTTCCGGTCGTTGGCAGCACCACGGTCGAGAACGCCCGGCACATCCACGACGAGCTGCACGCCCGGTGTCTCGCCCTCGACGACGGCCGGACCAAGCTCGTGTTCGTCGTGGTCGACAACCTGTCGATCAACCGCGAGGTGTTCGACGAGGCGAAGCGGTTGGTCCACGAGGCCACGGGCGTGCCGGTGACGCACATGATGATGTCGGCCACGCACACCCATTCCGGCCCCAACGCCCGCGGGCTCAACCCGCTCCTGCACACGCGCACGCTCGACGACTACCAGACCTTCCTCGCCCGTCGCATCGCCGATGGCGTGCGGCGCGCCCTCAACAACCTCGCCCCGGCCCGCATCGCCTGGGGCACCGGCTGGCTGCCGCAGCACGTGTTCAACCGCCGCTGGCTGCTCAAGGACGGCAAGAGCGTCACCAACCCCTTCGGCGATCCGGACCGCGCGATCATGAATCCCGGCCGCCGGCCCGATCTCCTGCAACCGGCCGGCCCGGTGAACCCGGAGGTGTTCGTGCTTTCCTTGCAATCGACCACCGGCCGCCCGATCGCCGTGCTCGCCAACTACTGGCTGCACTACGTCGGCGGCGTGCCCGGCGATCATATCTCGGCGGATTATTTCGGCGCGTTCTGCGATCGCATTCAGGAACTACTCGGCGCCGATCGTCAGGATCCTCCGTTTGTCGGCCTGCTGGCGAACGGCCCTTGCGCGGACGTCAACAACTCCGACGTCCTCAATCCCTCGCCGAAGCCGCGCCCGCCCTATGCGCAGATCCGGACCGTCGCCGACGATCTCGCGCGTGAGGTGCAGCGCGTTTGTCAGCGACTCGCGCATCAGGACTGGGTTGAGCTCGCGGCCGTCCAATCCGAGCTCGCGCTCGGCGTCCGCCGCCCCACGCCGGCGCAGGTCAAGCGCGCCCACGACGCGACCGCGCGCCCGCCTGGCGCGCCGCCCGTTCACCCACGCGAGCTGGTCTATGCGCGGCGCACGCTCGACGCTCAGGAGTGGCCGGAAAAAGTCCCGGTGATTCTTCAGGCGTTTCGCATCGGCGCGCTCGGCATCGCCGCGATTCCCTTCGAGGTCTTCACCGAGACCGGCCTAGAGATCAAATACCGCAGCCCGTTCCGTGACACGTTTACGATCGAGCTCGCGAACGGCGGCTACGCTTACTTGCCGACGCCACACCAACACGAGCTCGGCGGCTACGAAACCTGGCTCGGCACCAATCGCGTCGAGAAAACGGCCTCGCGGAAAATCACGAACCAGGTCCTGGAGCTGCTCGGCCAACTCGCGCCACCCGCGCCGGCGCCGGTGGCCGAGGCGCTGCCGACGATCTTCAATGGTCGCGACCTCACGGGTTGGACGGTGCCGGCGCCGAATCCGTTTTGGTCGGTGCAGGACGACGCCATCGTGGGCGTGCACGACGACAAGCTGCTGGGCAGCACGCTCTGGACCGAGCGGAAATACGGCGACTTTGCCTTCGAGTTCGAGGTGCGCTGGCAGGGCGACATGGACAGCGGCATCATGTTTCGCGAGCCGCGCTCGCAACTGCAGCTGCAAATCGGCGCGTCGATCAGCCAGCGCCGCGATCTCACCGGCTCGTTCTGGGTGAGCAAGGTCGGCTGCCCGGGACCGGGCATGGCGCCCGGCGCCTTCGAGCTGCTGAAACCCGGCGAGTGGAATCGCCTCCGACTCGAGGCCCGCGGCTCGACCTTCACGTCGTGGATCAACGGCACCAAGGTCGCCCAATACCGCAACGACCAGTTCACCGCCCCCGGATCGCTCGGGTTGCACCTCCACGCGAACATGAAAATCAAGGTGGAGTTCAGGAATCTCCGGGCGCAAGATCTGGAGTGACGCGCCTGCTGTTTCCCCCTCCCGCGCCACGAACATCATGAAATTTCTCCATCCGGCCCGATCCGTTGTCTCCCCGTGGATTGCCCTCGCGTCCGGCACCGTGCTGGCCTCCTTCGCCGCTGAACCACCCGCCGACCTCGTCGTTCTGAACGGCAACGTCCTGACGGTCGACGCCACCTTTCGCACCGCCACCGCCGTGGCAATCAAGGACGGCGTGTTTGTCGCCGTGGGCACCGACGCCGAGGTGCGCCCGCGCATCGGCAGCGGCACTCGCGTCATCGATGCACGCGGACAGACTGTCGTTCCCGGATTGATCGAGTCCCACGTTCATGCCACCGGCGCCGCGCGCGGCGAGGCGTTGCAGCCCTTCGTGCAGCTGCACTCGATCGCCGAGATCCAGGAATGGGTGCGCCAGAAAGTGCGGGACTCCGCTCCGCAGAGTTGGATCCAGCTGCCGCGCGTCGACGCGACCCGTATCCGGGAACGCCGCATCCCGACCTCCGCCGAACTCACCACCGCGGCCCCCGCCAATCCGGCCGTGTTCACCTGGCAGTATGCCAACCGGCAGGTGCAGATCCTGAACCGGGCGGCGCTGCAAGCGGCCGGGATCACGCGGGACCGCGCGGCACCCGCCGGCGGGAAGATTCATCTCGGATCAGACGGCGAACCGACCGGCGTGACGGAAAACTGCGGCGCGTTGCTGACCAAATTCCTGGCCGGCCGCGGTGTGACCGACGAAAAATATCTCGAGTCGCTGGAACGCCTGCTGCGCCGTTACAATGAACTCGGGATCACGAGCATCACCGAGCGATCCCCGCGGGCCGAGAATTTCAAGACGTTCGGCCAGTTGAAGGCGGAGGGCCGCCTGCCGGTGCGCGTAACGGTGACGGTGGGAATCAACACCGACGGCAGCGTGGAGGCCACCGAGAAGGCCATCCGTGCGATGCCGTTCAAGACCGGTGACGGCGACGACTGGGTGCGCTACGGCCCAATCAAGTTCAGCGTGGACGGCGGCGCGCTCTATGGCACGGCGTATATGCGGGAGCCCTACGGCGAGCGGGCCTTTGCCATCTACGGCATCACCGACCCCAAATACCGCGGCGACCTGCGGCTCGAACCCGACAAACTGAAGAACATCATCCGCACCGGCCACCGGCTCGGCTGGCAGATGTCGTCGCACGTCACCGGCGACGCCGGGGTTGACGCCGTGCTCGACGCGGTGGAGGCCGCCGACTCCGACAGCCCCATCGCGCCGCGCCGTTACAACCTCATCCACGCGTACTGGCCCGATCCGCAGACGGCCCGGAGGGCGGCCCGGCTCGGCGTGGTCGTGGACACCCAGCCGACATGGTATTACAAAGATGGAGACACGCTCGCCGAGGTGCTCGGTGCCCACCGCCTCACCCGTTTCATCGGCTTGAAAACCTGGCGCGAGGCCGGCGTCAAAGTGGCTGTCAACGCCGACCACATGCAGGGCTTCGACCCGAACACGTCGCTCAACCCCTACAATCCGTTCCTCGCGATGCAGATTGCCGTGTTGCGCCGGACCGAGGGCGGCCGGATCTTCGGGCCTGACGAACGCGTCTCGCGGGAGGACGCCCTGCGGATGGTGACGATTGAAGCCGCCTGGATGAGTTTCGACGAGCAGCGCAAGGGCTCGATCGAAGTCGGCAAACTCGGGGACCTCGCGATCCTGACTGGCGATTTCCTGCGCGTACCGGCGGAAAGCCTGAAGGATCTGCGCTCCGCCGTCACCATCGTCGGAGGCAAGGTCGTCTACGAACGCCCCACCCTCCGCGCCGGCGCCGCCGCGGTCGACATCACGCCAAAACTTTTTCCACTCAACATGCCCGGCGGCTTCAGCGCGAACATGGCCCAGAACGCGCATGATCCGCTTCACGCCCGCGCCCTGGTGCTCGAAGACGGGGCCACCAAACTCGCGATGGTGTTGGTGGACAATCTCGGCGCCGGCCCCGATGTGCTCGACGAAGCCAAGGCCATCGCGGCCAAAGCGACCGGCCTGTCGCCCGACAAAATGCTCATCAGCTCGACGCACTCGCACTCCGCCGCGCCGCTCAACACGCGCAGCGAGCCCGCGACCGCCTACCGGAAGCTCTTCGTCGAAGGGGTGGCGGAATCGATCGTCAAAGCCCACGCCGCTCTCCGCCCCGCCGCGATCGGAGCCGCGGCGCATCCGCTGCCCGATGAAGTCTTCAACCGGCGCTGGTATTTGAAACCCGGGAAGATGCCGCCCAATCCTTTTGGTCGTCTGGACACGGTGAAGATGAATCCCGGCACCAGCCCGGAGGTGTTGGATCGTCCCGCCGGTCCGACCGATCCTGACATCACCGTCATCTCCGTCCAGGACGCGAAGCGGAAGCCGATCGCCCTGTTCGCGAACTACTCGCTGCACTACGTCGGCGGCATGGGAGGCGGGCAGATTTCCGCCGACTACTTCGGCGAATTCGCGCGCCTCATGCCCTCGCGTCTGCGCGGCGACGAAAACTTCGTTGCGATGATGTCCAACGGCACCTCTGGCGACATCAACAACATCCCCTTCGGCGTCACCCGTCCGCCGCGCGCACCATTCGAGCAGATCCGGATCGTCGCGCAAAAAGCCGCCGACACCGCGTGGTTCGCGCAGCAGAAAATTGGGACGCATCGCAACGAAGCGCGTCTCGGCATGCGGCAGCGCGAAGTCACGCTCCGGTATCGCCGCCCGGGTGCCCAGGATATCGTGGAGGCAAAGACGGTGCTCGCGGTCAAGGATCAGAAGGCCATCGAACGCCTCCCGCGACTCGCACAAAACTACGCGGGCACCGTCGTCAGGGCAGCGGAACGGAACGAGGAAACCATCACGATAATAATCCAGGCGATCCGTATCGGCGATCTCGCGGTGTGCGGAATTCCGTTCGAGACGTTCGTCGAGATCGGACTCGATTTGAAGAAGCGCAGCCCGTTCCCCCAGACAATGGTCATCGGCCTCGCCAACGGCCGCCACGGTTACCTGCCGACACCGGAACAGCACAAACTCGGCGGCTACGAGACGTGGCTCGGCACGAATTGGGTGCAGGAGGACGCGTCGGTCATCCTCGTCAACCACCTGCTCGAAATGCTGACGGAGTTGAAGCCGTGACCTCGTTTTTGTACGAACCCATAGAAATTCGCCCCGCTATCGTTCCTCATGCAGATCATTAAATCCGCCGACAAACAAACGCTTGGGCTTCTCGCCGCCGCTTCCGCCAGCCGCGTCATCCGTGCCGCCATCAGTGCCAAAGGCTTCGCGGACATCATTGTTGCCACCGGAGCGAGTCAGTTCGAAACGCTCAAGCATCTCGTGCAGGACCGCGCCATCGACTGGAGCGTCGTGACGATGTTTCACCTCGATGAATACATCGGCCTGCCGGCCACCCATCCGGCGAGCTTTCAACTTTATCTGCGGGAGCGTTTCCTTGCCCACGTCGCGCCACTGAAGACGGTTCACTTCGTCAGCGGTGAAGGCGACCCCGCGGCCGAGTGCGTGCGCTTCAATGCCCTCATCGCGCGCACGCCGATCGACCTTGCTTTCATTGGCATCGGCGAGAACGGCCACCTCGCGTTCAACGATCCGCCGGCCGATTTCGACACCGAGGTTCCCTTTCTCGTGCTCGATCTCGACGAGGCCTGTCGTCGGCAGCAGCTCGGCGAAGGCTGGTTTGCGTCGTTGGACCTCGTGCCGCGTCAGGCGATCAGCATGTCGATCCGGCAGATCATGAAATCGGCCCACATTGTCGGTTCCGTGCCCGACGCCCGCAAAGCGCGGGCCGTGCGGGATTGTCTCCAAGGCCCGGTCACCAATCTCCATCCTTCCAGCATCCTCCAGACGCACCCGCGCTGCGAAATCTTCGTCGACGAAGCCTCTGCCGCCCTGCTCGCGCCGGGTTCCGGAGCCGCCCCGATGGCCACCGCGTGAGGTCGATCGCGTCGATCATCCTAAAGAACTCAATTGGACACAGAGGCCACTGAGGCAAACCATGGAGAGACCGAGGGACTTGATCACGAAGTTGGGGTAACGGAATTCACCCGCCAGGTGAATACGTTCCAGGGGCAGCCGAATGGGCGCATCTCACTTTCTTGCCCGTCGAGGCGGCAGCTCGAATCTTCAGACGGGCGGCAGGAGTGCCGCCGATCCGGATCGGCGGCGCTCCCGCCGCCGCCAGCCAGCTTGCAAGAAAGTGAGATGCGCCCCAGCCGAATCTCCAGCTTCCGCTCGGTGAACTCCTTTTCCTCCTCTCCGCCCTCTGTGAGTCAAAGTGACTGTGGAAAATAAGCTTGTTCCAACTCGCGTTCAAGCTGAGGCCGATTGCCAAAACTGAGGTCA
>SXGR01194046.1_pt1 | contig 11625 bp, 10 predicted proteins | sample 3174711 | NCBI WGS metagenome assembly SXGR01 (sample SAMN11356860, study PRJNA531348) | freshwater metagenome | isolation source: freshwater sample F1-60 | place: China: Fuxian Lake, Yuxi | collected 2017-12-25
CATGCCGAGCACGACGATCGTTCCGATGAGTGTGGTCCCCGCGGCCATGGCGGTCTCGCGGCTGATGGCGGGCCAGCTGGTCATGGCATGCTCCTTGAGACGATTCGGTCCGCGCCGTCAGGCTGCGCCCACGGATCGACGCGCACGGTGAGGCTGAAGGCTTGCTCGCCCGAGCCGGCCTGCTTGACTTCGTTGCGTCGCACGCTGACGAATGGCGCGCGTGCGCCCAGACGCTGCTCGAGTTCCGAGACGGCGCCGAGGGTCATGCTGTGGCCGGCGAGCGCCACATCGAGCGTCACGGGCTTGGGCTGGCCAGTGGGGACAGGTTGAGCATGCCCACGCGAGGCGGGGGCCTTGGCTTCACTGATGCTGATCTTCATGGCGTCCAGCGACACGCCCCCCGGCAGGAGGTGGCTGATGGTGGCGATCACGTCGCTCGCTTGGGCCGGCAGGGATACGGTCTGCTGGCACGCCACCAGGCGCTTGAGGTGCTCGCGCTCGGCCATGAGCATGGCATGCACGTCATCGATGCTCTGGGCGCTCTCGCGAAGGTCCTGTGCCACGGACACCCGGATCGCCGCGGAGCGGCTCTCGTTGAAGCTGTGCGCGGCAAGGCCGCCGAGCGTGACGGCGAAGGCTGTGGCGGCCAGTGCGACGATGCGTCGGCGTAGGCGGATGCCTGCGTGACGCAGCGCCTCGGGCGGCAGGAGATTGACATGGAACTCGTTCATGCGGCCCTCCGTCCGCTGCCACTGGCCTGTCCGTTCAGGGCACTGCCGAGTGCGGCGCTCCAGGTGCACGGTGCAGCCATCGGATCAAGCACGCCCTGCAGCACGCCGGGCGCGAGCCCCACGGCAAGGGTGTGCACGCTGCACACGCTCGAGAGTGCGGTGGTCAGCGCGGGGTCAGTGGCCGCGGGACCAGTCAGGACCAGCTGCGAAGGCCAGGTACCTCCGAGCTTCCGGTCGACATGCCGGAAGCACTGCAGCGTTTCCTCAGCGAGGCCGTACCAGCGGAAGACCCGCGCAGTCCCAGGATCCTCGCCCTCGACGGGAATCCACTCGGCTTGTGGGTCGCCGCTTGAGGCTGGCTTCCAGTCGAAGGCACGGTGGAAGGCGATGCCAGTACCCGACATGATGCTGAGTCCCGCCTTGCCGTCTTCGAGATGAAGCACTGCGAAGCAGCCGCCGGCCGTGGCCATCCTCATGCCGCGCCAGGCGGTACGCAGTGCGGCCAGCGGTGCGGCTTCGATGCGGCTCGGCTCGAGTCCGACGCGGGCGACGCAATCGGTCAGGGCCATCGCGACTTGCCGTCGAATGCCCACGAGCAGGTGTTCGCAGGCCGCCGCGGCACGGCTTCCTCCGCCCAGGGGCAGGGTGCCCAGGTGGAGTGCATTGCGATCGAGGCCAAAGCGGTCGACGGCCTCCCAGATCGCGCCTTGCAGGAGTTCGTCCTTCGCAAGCGACGGCAACTCGGCCGTATCGATCAGCAGCGCCGAGCAGGGAATCGTGAGGGCGCATCGGCGGCCGGCAAATCCACCAGTCTTCAGCGCATGACGGAGTGCCTGCACGAAGCCCGGCTCGATGGTGATGTCCTCCCCGGAGGTCGCGAACGGCGAGGCGTCGAACTCGGCGGCCGCATCGATGGACGCGTCCAGCCCGACCTGGCTCAGCTGCACGAGCCGCGTGCGGTCGGTGCCGAAGTCGATCGCGATCTCGGTGCGTGGTGCAAGTGCCTTGAACATGGTCTGCCCTCCAGTTTCACTCGGTCCCTTCGTACTGCGCGCCGCGCACGGTTGCCCGTGCACGGCGCGCCACGTCTTCAGGTTCCAGCCGACAGGATCACTCAGGGGCGATCGTCTTGGTGGTGGGGTCGTAGTACCACGTGGAGTTGTTGGTCAGCTGGTTGGTGATGTCATCACCCTCGCAGTAGCCGGCGGTGACCAGCTTGTCGAGCTCGGTGGTGGTGATCGCACCGGCCGACGAGGGCAGGGAGATCGAGGCGCCACCGGGCTGGAACTGGTTGAAGCGGGTGACCATCGTGAGGATCTGAGAGCCGCGGGCCTCGGCAGCCTCGGTCTTCGCGTCATCCAAGGCGCTGGTCACGCTCGGCACCACCAGGGCCGCGAGCACACCCAGGATCACGACCACAATGAGGATCTCGATCAGGGTGAAGGCGCGCTTGCCGCCGCGCTTGCCATTGGTCCAGGTGCCGTTGTTGCCGTTGGTCGTTGCGTATTGAGTCGTCATGGGAAAGCCCTCCTAAAGGCTGGAAACCGTCCGTTCGCGGCTGTTTGCCAGGGACGGTCCCTGCGTTGCCAACAGCCGCCGGGATGAACGTCGGATGCACGGAGGAGCGACTCAAGTGATCGATCAGATTTTTTCGTTCATCTCTGTACTACGGCGTCCTTGCGGTGGTTCAGCCAGATTGGATCCTTTCCATGAATCACCATGCCGTTCCGTCCGACCACATCCTCCATGAACACTGCGCGCGCCGCCTTCACGCTGGTGGAATGCCTGGTGGCCTTGGTCATCGTGGCCATGGCAGCCGCTGCGGCATCGACGGCGATCGGCTCGGGCATTGCCGCCCAGGAAGATGCCCTGCGCATCACGCTTGCAGCGGCCTGCGCGGAGAGCCGCATGACCGAGGCGCTGACGACGGAGTACGGAACGGCTCCCAACCTTGCGGGGCATGAACTACCTGGCGCCTTGGTGGCCTCTGACGGCACGGCCATGCCCGGCCTGATGTCGGAGATGGGACGTCGGACGACGGTGGCTGCCGAGCCGCAGGCGATTCCCGGCTTCGCCGGATTGGTCCTCACCGGCTGGCAGATCACGATCACGGTCTACGACCTCAATGAGGATGGCGGAGAGCGCGAGCTGGCTGTGCTGCGACGGTTCCGCCCCGAGACGTGGGAGGAGACGCAGGGGGATGCGCCATGAAGCGACCCCGCGCCTTCACGCTGCTTGAGCTGATGGTGGCCACGGTCACGGTGACGATGGTCGCCGGAGCCGTGGCTGGTTTTCTCGGCACGTTCCACCGCGCCCTGCGCCTGCAGGATGTACGCGCCGCGGCCATCGTCCGCACGGCGGCAGTGCAGGCCCACGTTTCACGACTGATGCTGGAAAGCCGGATGCTGCTCGAGCAGGATCAGCAGCGCACGCTGCTTTGGCTGCCGTCGGAAATGCTCGAGGATTCCGGGGCCGGCGCCGAGTCGGCATTCGACCTCGTCAACCTGACGGCGGATGAGCTTCATTGGCTGCTGTTCGAACAGGAACCCGACGGCAGCTGGTCGCTCAAGGAAGCAGTGGTCAATGCCGCGACCATCCCGGCTGGCCAGGGCGACCGCTACTTCACGGTGGATGCCGACTACTGGAACGGTGTGTTTGAGGATCTCCGCGCGGCTGGGCAGCTGACCATCTTCCCGATCGCCGAGGGACTGGCGCCCATGGCGCGTGACGGCGTCGTGGCAGCCGCACCGCGGTTCACCTACGGCAACGCAAGCATCTGTACCAACCGTGTTCTGGGCATCGAGTTCGCGTTCATGCGCGAGCGGCTCGACGACGCCGGAGATCCCACCGGGGAGGAAGAGCTCAGGCTCGATGTCCGCCTTGATGAGCACATGCCGTTTCCCGACATCCATCCAATCTGTGGAGGTGGATCATGATGAAGCACTCCAAGCGTCCGCGCCGCCGAGGAGCGGCCCTCGTGATGGCACTCTTCGCCCTCGGCGTGGCGGCGACAGCCGGCACGGCGTTCGTGAAGACCCGATCCGGTTCAGTCGAGATCGGCTCCAGCATGGCGCAGGCCGCACAGAGCCGGCTCGCTGCGGCCGAGGGTCTTGCCCTGTCCCGCGAGATGCTGGCGCGGATCTTCCAGGAACCCGACGCGTCCCTCGCTGCCCAGTGGCGGGCCGCACTGAGCGATGGCGTACTCCTGCAGAACTACACCATGAGCAATGGTGCGGTGCTCAACGTCACGATCTCCGACGTGGCCACTGGCGCCGCTCCCGGCGCGGTGACGACCGAGTTCGAGGCCGGCATCACCGTGACCATCGGCGGGACGAGTTACGGGATGACCGCCCAACTCTCGCTGCAGAGCCTGGTCAAAGGCCAGTACGCGATCTTCGCCAACAAGCTCATGACCATGGAGGGCGACAACTTCATCGGTCGCTGGGAGCGCGCACCGACGAGCGAGCAGGAGCTGCCGATCAACATCGGCACGCAGGCTGAGCGAGGTTGGTTCGGGATGGAGGGCGTCGAGCTTGGCGAGGCCGCCTACTTCGAGGGAGCACCGGTCGATGTGCCCGGGACGCAGGCGTCCATGGCCACGGCGATCGCAAGCCAGTCCGCGGCGGTCAAGCGCGCCGCACGGGCTGGGGTGGCGCACCTGGAGTACGGCACGTCAGACATGCTCTTCCGGTTCAATGGCGGCAACCCGCTGGTCGCCGCCAACTGGCAAGCGCTCCCGAACTCCTACGAGTACGACATCGGCGCGTACCTGCACCACCCGTACGGCGCGGAAAGCGTGACGGTCTCGGGCGGCAGTGCGGATGAAGTGGATCTGGTCCGCATGACGCAGGGCCAGAGCGCACGACCGATCCAGCCGCCGGCCGAACCGACCTTCGCTGGCGGCACGACCATCACGGGCAACAAGACCTACAGCGCCACCACGGTCACCCTCAACCCGACCCGCATCAAGTGCAACGAGTTCTTCGGGATCCCCATCGGTGGCGGCGACATGAACATCGTGAACGGCAGCACCGTCACGATGAACAGCGGCGTCTACCGAGTGGACGACAAGCTCAAGCTCGAGAACAGCAAGCTCATCATCAACGGCAACGTCAAGATCGTGATGAAGGCCCGCATGTGGTTCGACCTTGATGCGCGAAGCTTCACCTGCACCAACAGCACGATCGAGCTCAAGGAGAACTCTCAGTTGCTGTTCTTCGTGGCCTATGACATGACCATGGCCAACTCGTGGGTCGGCAAGGACTGGACCTGCGCGAGCGAACCCAACGCGGCGAAGAAGCAGGGCGACCCCCACAAGAAGGCATGGATGGGGCAGTGGCAGGCGAACGCCTGCAGCGACCATGCGCCAGCCGAGCCCCAGTACATGGAGCCATGGCGTGTGCGCATCTATCCCGATCCGGCATTCCTGAGCTCGGTTTTCCTCTGGGACTTCAACAACTGCTCGGTGATCGGCTCGGTCTTCATGCCGACGAACCCTGTGTGGCTGCGCGGAAGCACGGAGATCTACGGTCGTCTTTGCGCCAACCATGTGATCATGCGCAACTCGGCGAGCTTCTTCTACGACCATGCCCTGGACGACATCACGGGACTGACCGAGGGTGCGCCGCCGCCCCGCGGCGGGTCCCAGTCGATCCCCACACGCATCCGCGTCGACTTCTGAATGGAGCCCATCATGCGCCATCGCATCCAACGTGCATTCAGCCTCGTGGAACTCTCGATCGTCCTCGTCATCGTCAGCAGCTTGGCGGCGGTGGCGATCCCGGCCATGCTCGATTCGGCGCACGGGCGGCTGATCGCGGCCCGGGAGCGCTTGGTCGCCGATGTCATGGCGGCACAGGCGTGGAGCCTGGCCAATCCCACAGAACCTGCCGCGCTGACGATTGGAACCCAGGGCTACACCTTGGCCCGGGGCGGTGAGGATCTGGTCGTTTCCTTCGGTCCGGGCGGGTTCGAGGAAGCCATGAATGTGCGCCTCGCCATCGCGGGAGCGGCCTCTGGCGTGCTGAACTTCAATCATTATGGGGCCTTGGCCGTCGCTGTCGACACTGCGGCTCCCATCATCGAGCTGTCCATCCCAGGGGCGTCGGACAGGTTGGAACTGGAGATCGCTCCCACCACCGGAGGCGTGACGGAGCGTTGGTACACCAGCCCTTGAACACGCCAATTCTCACCGTAGTTCGCGCGATTGCCGATGCAGCCGAAGTGCCGGAGTCCCGGCACTGCCCGCAGGATGTGGGCAGGGAAAGGCCCATGCACGGATCGCGCCGGACAACTTCGCCGCGTTTCATCGCCAGCTGCACTCACGGTGTGCCAGCCATGATCACCGCGACCATCGTGCTGTCGGCGTGGAGTTCCGCCGCACATGCCCAAGGTGCAGCGGGGCCGGCGGCCAACCCAGCTGGCCAAGGTGCACCGGCAGCGCAAGCCGCACCTGCCCAGAATCCCGGCACGCCGTCGGCGATTCCCCAAGACGCGCCCCCAACGCAGGCCCCTGCCGCCGCTCCGGCAACGCCGGATCCAGCACCCGCTGGCGCAGCATCCACTGCGCAGGAATCGCCTGCGCTTGAAGCCCCTGCAGCCGAGCCTGCCGAGGCCGCGCCCCCGCCGATGATCGAGATCACCCCTCACGGCACCGTGACCCTGCAGGCGCAGGGCATGGACATCGTGACGCTGCTCGAACTGTTCAGCATCAAGACCCAACGCAACATCGTGGCGAGCGAGGGCGTGAAGGGCAAGGTCACGGTCAACCTCTTCGATGTTCCCTTCGATGCCGCCCTGCAGGCGGTGCTCGAGGTGCGCGGGTTTGCCAGCCGGCAGGAAGGCGACTTCATCCTCGTCTACACGAAGAAGGAGCTGGCCGAACTCGATGCGGCACGCCGGCAGATGGTGAGCCGCGTGTTTTCGCTGGAATTCCTCGGTGCAGCGGATGCAGAAGCCTTTGCCAAGCCGCTCATCAGCGAGAAGGGCAGCATGACCGTGCGCGGCACCGTGCCGCGCGGCATGCAGCCTGACTTCGACGACATCGGCGCCGACGACTTCGCGCTCGAGGCCAAGCTCCTCGTCTTCGACTTCGTCGAAAACGTGGACCGGATCGGGCAGCTCATCGAGAAGCTCGATGTGGCACCGAAGCAGGTGAGGGTCGAGTGCATGGTCGTCGAGACCGCCATCGATGATGCGAGTGCCTACGGCCTTGACATTGCCGCTGCAGGGAGCGTTGACTTCGCGAGCGTGCTCAACGGTCCCGAATCGATCGTGGACAGCCTGATCAGCGGTCCGGATGACTTCGAAGGCGCGAACTACCCCGATCAGGCCCAGTCAGGCACCGTCCGCAACTTCCAGGCACCTCCGAGCACGAGCCCCAACTTTCAGGTCGGGATCCTGGGCAACCATGTCTCGGCGTTCCTGCAGATCCTGGACCAGGTCAGCGACTCGAACGTCCTGGCCCGCCCCAGCGTGACCTGCCTGAATCGCCAGCGTGCACGGGTCAACGTCGGTGAGCGCGTGGCCTACCTGAGCACGACGGTGAACGACAACGTGAGCGTGCAGACGGTCGAGTTCCTCGATGTGGGCATCCAGCTCATGTTTCGCCCGTTCATCACCGATGACGGCATGATCCGGCTGGAACTCTCGCCGAGCGTGAGCGACTACAAGCTGCAGAACCTGACCTACAACGGCGAGGAGTACCAGGTTCCCAACGAATTCAAGCAGGAAGTCAAGACCAACGTTCGCGTGCGCGACGGTCAGACCGTGGTGCTCGGAGGTCTCTTCCGCGAGACGATCATCAGCAACCGTCGGCAGACGCCGTACGTGTCGGACATCCCGGTCCTCGGCGATGCCCTGACCGGTCAGGATGACATCGTGAAGAAGTCGGAGATCCTCTTTCTCGTCACCCCCACGCTCATGGGCGACGAGAAGTCGACTGCGGAAGGTCGCGCTGCGCTGCAGTTCTCCGAGTCCGTTCGGGTGGGTGCACGACAGGGACTCTTGCCCTTCACACGCGAGCAGTTGGTCTGGAACCACCAGATCAAGGCCGAGCAAGCGCTGCGCAACGGCGATGCAGCCAAGGCGCTCCATTACGCCGAGAGCGCGCTCCGCCAAGACAGTGTGCTCCCTGCCATGATGCGGATCCGCGAAGGTGCGGCGGTGACCGTGCCGGGCGGGTGGCGAGAACAGATGGATCTGATCCTTCAGGACACGGCCATCCCGCAGCTGCACGCTCAACCATCGCCGCAGCAGTTCGCGCCGCAGGCTGTGCCTGCACCCACGCTGCACACTCCCGCCACCCCGACGCCCGCTGCCGTCGCTCCCACGACTCCCGCCAACGGAGGAACGCCATGATGATCATCCCTTCACGTGCCTCGGTGCTGTTCGTGACCGGACTGTGTGCCATCATCGCCGCGGGCTGCCACGGCCCTACTGCGCGCGGCATCGAGAATCGCCGCGCGGCGAACGATCGCTTCGATCGCGCCGGTGCGCAGATCGCCTACGACCAGGCGCAGCAGTGCCTCATCAACGGTCAGTACAAGCTCGCCCTCGACACCATCGATCAGTCGATCCGGCGGTTTCCGCAGGATGCCTCCTACATGGCCTTGCGCGGCCGCATCCAGCAGGAAATGCGGCAGTACGAGGGTGCGCAGCGGACCTTCGAGTACGCGCTCACCATCGACCCGACCTGCCACGAGTGCCTCTACTACCTCGGCGTCGAGGCGCAGCGCCGCTCCGATGATGCCACTGCCTTGGCGCGATACGACGCCGCATGGTCGCTCGAGCCGTCGCGCCTGCAGTACGCGGCGGCAGGCGTGGAATGCTGCCTCGCCATGGATGACCTTGCGGGCGCCGAGGAGCGCTTGTGCACGGCGGACCAATTCTTCGGTCAATCGGCGGCGCTGAGTGCACTGCATGCCGAGCTTCACGCACTGCATGGTGACGAAGCGCGTGCCCTGCAGCACGCCCGGCAGGCCGCGGTGCAGTCAGGCGACGGTCTTGCCGAGGAATCGGTCTGGCGCATGTTCCGTGCTGGTGACTGGCGTGGATGCCTCGATGCCTTGTCCAAGCCAGCCTCAACCGAGCTTGCGGAGCGCGAGGACATGCAGCGACTCCGTGCCCGATGCCTCATGATGACGGGGTCGGCTGCTGCGGCGCGAGATCAGCTCGTGACGGCAGAGCTTTCCATGCGAGAGCCCACGCCCGAGCACATGGTGCTGCTGGGCCAGGCCGCCTGGGCGTGCGGCGACTGGGCTCGCGTGGAACGGTCCGCTGCGTGGCTCATGGCTCGACAGCCCGATGCCGCCGACGGCTACGTGCTTGCCGCCGGTGCGGCGTTCGCGCGCGGTGAACTCGACCGCACGACCGGCTACCTCGACCGAGTGGATGCCCTTGAGCCCGGCCGCTCGGTGGTCGCCAGCCTGCGTCGCAAGGTCGTCGCAAGCCAGATCTTGGCAGCAGGGGCCCATAATCCATTGACGCCGCCTCCGGTGGTGGTCGCGGGGGTTCCTGTGGTGGCATCCTCGCAAGCGCCGGGGAAGGTGCCTTCGCCTGTCAACACGGCACCGAGGGTGGCGCCGCTTGCGGCTGCTTCCTCCTCGCATTCGGTCCAGATTCCATTTGCGGAGTGAGGCTCTAGGCTTATCTTTTCGCGTCCGGCATTCCGTGATCTGGGCGCCGTAGCTCCCAGGTCAACCATTCGTTGCGAACAAGATTCCAGAGGAGATCGATCCGTGAAGACTTTCATCCTGTCGGCAGCTGCCCTTGCTTGCGCGGCTTCGGCCCACGCCCAGATCGTTGTCGATGGCACCCTCGATGCAGCCGTGTACGGCGCCGAACTCTGGGCGCAGGACACCGCAACACAGTTCGGCAACGCGACCGACGGCCTGATTGGCCAGTGCAATGGCAGCGAAGTCAACAACATGCACGCGGTCCTCGATGTGCAGGGCGGCTTCCTCTACCTGTTCATTGGCGGCAACCTCGAATCGAACTTCAACAAGTTCGAGCTCTTCATCGACTGCGCGTCGGGCGGGCAGAACACGGTGCGTGCCGACAACCCCGACGTCGACTTCAACGGCCTCAACCGCATGGGCACCGATGCCACCAACCCCGGCCTGACCTTTGACGCGGGCTTCGAGGCTGACTTCTACGTCACGACGACGAACGGCGGAACCCCCAACACCTGCTACGCCAACATCGCCCAGATGCTGACTGCAGGTGGCGGTTCTGGCGGTTACATCGGCAGCGCTGCTGCAGGCTTTGCGATCGTGAGCGCCGAAGGCGTCGAGATCTCCACCAACAACAGCAACACGGGTGGCGTGCCCGCGTACGACGGCACCACCACCACCGGCAGCGGCACGGGCTGCAGCACCGGCATCGAGGTGAAGCTTCCCCTGAACATCATCGGCTACCCCGGCACGGGCGACATCAAGGTCATGGCCATGGTCAATGGTGGCGGCCACGACTACCTCTCGAACCAGTTCACCGGTGGCTGCAACGGCTGCCCGAACCTGGCCGAGCCGCGTCTGGTCAACTTCGAGGCGATCCCCGGCCTGCAGTACGTGACCGTGTCGGCCGGCGGCGGTGGCAACCCATGCCCGGCCGACCTTGACGCAGATAGTGAAGTCGGCGGTGCCGACCTCGGCGTGCTGCTGGCTGGTTGGGGCGGATCGTCCCCCGACCTCGACGGCGACGGCTCGGTCGGTGGCAGCGACCTGGGTGCCATGCTCGCGGCATGGGGCCCGTGCCAGCCCTGAGTCGTTCACGTGATGTTTTGGAATCACCAAGGGTCCCCCGCGGGGGACCCTTGTCTTTTTTTGATCGCAAAGTGGCGCGCCTCGAGCCCCAACCTAGACTTCGCAGCCATGATGGCCCGCACCCTGACAACCGTTGTCGCTGTGCTTACCTGTACCGCCCCCGTCGTGGCCCTTCCGCCGTCCACGCGCCCCGGGATTGGCGCGATTCCATACTCGGCCAGCGGCCAGTACGGAACCACCTTCCGGGTCTTCGCCCCGTTCGCGGACAGCGTGGCCGTGGGGGGAACCTTCAACGGCTGGAATTCGACCCAGTATCCGCTCAGCAACGAGTTCAACGGCTACTGGAGCGGCGATGTTGCTTTCGTGACGGCTGGCCAGCGCTACAAGTTCTTCGTCAAGCGCGGGACCAGCTCGGCGTGGCGCAACGATCCCCGCGCGCGTGACCTGACGAGCTCGGTGGGCGATTCGGTGATCTACAACCCGGCCTCCTACACGTGGCAGCACCAGTTCACCTTGCCGCCGTGGCGAAAGCTCGTGATGTACGAGATGCACCCTGGTGCGTTCTTCGCCCCGACGGCTGGCACGCCTGGCAACTTCACCACCGTTCGCCAGAAGCTGCAGCACCTTGAGGATCTGGGCGTGAACGCGATCGCGCTCATGCCCATCAATGAGTTCCCGGGGGACTATTCGTGGGGCTACAACCCGTCGTATCCGTACAGCGTGGAGAGCGCGTACGGCACGCCGAACGACCTCAAGGCCTTCATTGACGAGGCGCATTCGCGCGGCATCGCCGTGATGGGCGACGTGGTCTTCAACCACCTTGGGCCCAACGACATGGACCTGTGGCGTTTCGACCACTGGTATTCGGGCACCGGTGGGGGAAGCTACTTCTTCAACGACTTCCGCCTGAACACTCCTTGGGGCAACACGCGGCCGGATTACACGCGCGGCGAGGTTCGCAACTACATCAAGGACAACTGCATGATGTGGCTGGAGGAGTTCCGGATGGACGGACTCCGCATGGACGGCACGAAGTACATCCGCCGCACCGACCAGAATGGCGTGGACATCCCGGAGGGATGGTCGCTCCTGCAGTGGATCAACGACTCGGTCGATGCCACGCAGCCCTGGAA
>SXGR01501149.1_pt1 | contig 11625 bp, 10 predicted proteins | sample 3174711 | NCBI WGS metagenome assembly SXGR01 (sample SAMN11356860, study PRJNA531348) | freshwater metagenome | isolation source: freshwater sample F1-60 | place: China: Fuxian Lake, Yuxi | collected 2017-12-25
CGCCATCCCGCGTGAGATGACGGTGACCGCGTCGCCCGCCGCGACCTCGCCGCCCTCGACCACGCGCATGTAGACGCCGCGCAGGTTGCGATGGCGCAGCTGCTTGTCGGAGACGAGCTCCAGCGCCTCGAGACCGAACCGCGCGCGGAACTTCCTGCACCCGTTGTGCGGCATCGGCGTCACTTCGAGCGTGACGCCGCCGGCGCGCAGGCGGCTGCCGGTGGGCAGGTTCTCCTTCGAGAGATCGAGATCGAGAATCAGGTTGTCGCCGAAGAGCTCGAGCGGCTGGCCGTTGGCAATGAGCTCCGCGACATCGCGCTGCATGACCGTCAGCTGCGACTCAAGGTTCGGGCTGCGCCCGCGGCCCCACGCGTCGCCGGGCATGCCGGATTCCGGGGTCATCGATGCGCGCGGCAGCAGCGTGCGCCGGCCGCCGTCGACGCGCGCCATCAGGCTGACGACGCGGCCGTCGGTGCGCGGCGCGGCGGGCAGCGCGTCGAGCTTCGAAAAGAGGACGTCGAGCGGAAGAAAGGTGGCCGGATCGCCAGTGGACTGCGAATCAATGATCACTGCAGTTCCGCGAGCATCCCGTCCAGTGCGCGGCCGATGTGCAGGTCGGCCCAGTGGAACTCGGACCGCAGCATCTTGTCGATCTCGGCGCGGGAGCTCTTCTTCACGATCATCTCGCGCACGCGGTTCTTCAGCGCCTCGGCGCTGTCGCGAAATTTGCGCAGCTCGGCCTTCGTGGTGACGTTGCCGTGGCCCGGCACGACGGCGTCGAAATCGAGCCGCAGCACGGCGTCGATCGTGCGGGGCCACTCCTTCGCGCTGCCCCCGCCCGAGTAGTCGATGAGCTGCGGCACGTCGTTGCCGAAGGTGAACATGTCGCCCGCGGCCAGCGCGCGCTGCGCCGGGAAGAACGCGACGATGTCGCCGTTCGTGTGGGCGCGGCCGAATCGATAGAGCTCCACGCGCTTGCCGCCGAGCGTGAGGTACGCCGTGTCGTCGAAGGTGATCGTCGGCGCGCCCGGCTGCCGGAAGTCGGCAAAGTGCTGCCGCGCCGCCTCGGAGGCCACCACGTCCACATTCATCGCCTGCAACCTGGGATTGCCGCCGCTGTGGTCGCCGTGATGGTGCGTGTTGACGACGTAGCGGACCGGCTGGCTGGTGAGCTTCTTGATCTCCGCGAGGATGTTGTCGACATCCTGGGGGAACTTGTCGTCCACGAGGATGACACCCTCGTTGGTGACCAGCACGGTCGAGTTGCCGGGCACGAACGCGTTGTGGATGACGAACAGGTCATCGCGTACCTTGATGACGTCGAGCTTCGACGGGCCCGTCGGGAACTGCCCGTACAGGGATCCGCCTGCCAGGGCGACGCCGAGGACGGCAAGAAGGATGGCGCGCTTGTTCATGGCGGAAAGTATACTGTGCGCATGCGGCGGGCCGGGGTCCTCGCGGCGGTGTTGACGGTGCTGGCGGTGGCCGTTGCGCACGCCCAGTTCGGCGGCGGCGGGCGCGGGTTCCGCGGCGTGCGCCTGGCCACGGACGACGATTTCGACGGCCGCTTCCACTACTGCCGCGCGGTCTACAACGGCGGGTTCGGCGGCGGCGGCGGCAGCTGGCGCACCGACTTCCCGAATGCCGACATCAACATGTCGGTCCGGCTGTCCGAGCTCACCAAGATCAGCGTCAGCAAGAACCAGTACGGCGATCCGAACCACCTGCTCGTCCGCGTCGGCAGCGACGAGATGTTCCAGTGCCCGCTGATCATCCTGTCGGCGCCGGGCAGCGCCACGATCCAGGAGAACGAGGCGCCGCGCATTCGCGAGTACCTGCTCAAGGGCGGGTTGCTCTGGACCGATGACTCATGGGGCAGCTACCAGTGGCAGCACTGGGTCGGACAGCTGCGCAAGGTCCTGCCGGCCGCGCAGTACCCGATCGTCGACATTCCGCTGGAGCATCCGCTCTACAAGACCCAGTTCATCGTCACCGAGATCCCGCAGATCCCGAACATCGGGTTCTTCCTGCGCTCGGGCGGCGGCACGTCCGAACAGGGCGCGGACAGCGCGGTCCCCGTGGTCCGCGGCATCATGGACGGCGAGGGCCGCCTCATCGTCCTGATGACGCACAACACCGACATCCAGGACTCATGGGAGCGCGAAGGCGAAGACCCTTCGTATTTCTACGCCTTCAGCCCGCGCGGCTACGCCTTCGGCATCAACGCCATCCTCTACGCGCTCACGCATTAGAGCCGGCTGAAGCCGGCCCCTACGACAAGGAGACGACATGAAGCGCGCACTCATCCTCGGCCTCATTCTCACGGCGGGCATCGGCCTGGCCACCGTGGCTGCGCAACAGGCGCAGCCGCCGCTCGGGAACATCGAGAAAGTGGCGAACAACCTCTACATGATTCCCGGGCAGGGCGGGAACGCCGCGGTCTACGTCGCGGGCAACGGCGTGGTGCTCGTCGACACCAAGCTGGCCAACAACGGACAGGGGCTGCTCGATCGCATCAAGTCGGTGACCGACAAGCCGATCACGACGATCATCAACACGCACACGCACGGCGACCATACCGGCAGCAACATGTTCTTCCCGGCGAGCGTGGAGATCGTCACGCACGACAACACCAAGGCGAACATGGAGAAGATGCCGGTCTATCAGGAGGCCGCCAACAAGGTCGGCATGCCTGACCGCACGTTCAAGGACCGGCTGACGCTGCTGAGCGGCAACGACGCGATCGACCTGTATTACTTCGGGCCGGCCCACACCAACGGCGATGCGTTCGTGGTATTCCGCAACCTGCGCGTGATGCACGCCGGCGACGCGTTCGCCAACGCCGCGCAGCCGTTCGCCGACGTCGCCAACGGCGGCAGCGCGCTTCAGTACGGCGACACGATCGGCAAGGTGGCGGCGGGCGTCAGGAACGTCGACCGCGTCATCACCGGCCACAACGTCGTCCGGCCGTGGGCCGACTTCGTGACCTTCGGCGAGTACAACCGCCTGGCGGCGCAGCACGCGCGCGCGTCGATGAAGGCGGGCAAGACCGCGGAGCAGGCGATGAAGGAATTCAGCCCGGGCGAGAAGTTCAAGGACTACCCGGCGCCGGCCGCGGGACGCGGCGGCCCCGGCGGGAACTTCACGATCATGTATCAGGAGATACAGAAGAATTAGGAATTAGGAATTCGGAATTAAGAATTCGTGTTCGCGCATTCCTAATTCCGAATGCTGAATTCCTAATTACGATTTCAAATATTTGGGCTGATAGAGCTGGATCTGGAAGCCGCCTGGCACCTTCATGTGGGTGACCAGGCCGTAGCCGTGGTCCTGCACGTCGTGGGCGAACTCGACGCCGCGCCCCTTGAGCTCGGCGACGGTCTTGTCGATATCGTCACAGTAGATCGAGATGTCGGCGGTCCCCGACGGCGGACCGCCGTCCTCCGTCGGGTGGACGCCGAGGTCGGCCTCGGGCGCGTCGAAGATCAGCCAGCCGCCTCCCGTGTCGTGCCCCGTGAGACCCACCTTGTCGCGCAGAAACGCACGCAGCTCGTCGGCCTGCGACGAGTAGAACATCATGTGAAGGCCGCGAATCATCGACACGCCTTTCTGAAACGGCGTGGCGTCAGACGAGCCACGCCACGAGCATCGCCGCGGCGCCGAGGACCACCCCCACGGCGCCGAGCGTGAGCGCGAGGCGCGTCCGCGCCGCGTCCACCTGGGCCGCCGCGGTCAACGCGCCCACCTGATCCGCGAGCTGCTTCACCACGTCGGCGTTGGTCCGCTGCAACTCCTCGATCTGATCGAGCCGCTGCACCAGTGCCTGGTCGCCGGTGGCCGCCGCCGCGGGCGGCGGGCGGTGCCGGGAGTTCGCCAGCAGCGCGTCGGCCGCAGCCAGAATCGTCGGCGCCTGCCGCAGGAGCATGCCCCACGGGATCGCTTTGAGCCAGAGCACAGACATTCAGGGCGCGCGCTCACGCGCCGCCGATTGGATTGGTGCGCTTCCGAGAAGCGCGATCAGGCCGCCTGCGAAGGTACTACGCCACTGCACGACATTGTGCCCGCCGCTGCTTTCTGCGTAATGCACCTCGTACCCTTAGTCTTCGAGGCGCAGGCCGCCGTACTGGCCGAGCTGGCCGGTGACAACCACGTTCTTCGTCCGCGCATCGCCTCGCCACAGGAACGTGACCAGGGCGTGCATGCGATCGTCGCCGAGTCGTTCCACAAGCGGAGCGCCGCGGGATTCGACCTCCTGCCAGAACGATTCAACCGCCGACGTCGATCCCCTCGTGACGTCCGCGAGCAACGACGAGAGTCGAGGGCTGTCGAGCGCCTGCGCCTCCGCACGCGCCGTTACCGCACCGCACAAGATCGTCAACGCGACCGCGATCGTGAAGATCCGCGCCATCGTCCACGTCCTTTCGCTCAAGTCCGGCTAAAGCTGGACACTTCGTACGCGATCGCCGTCAGCCGGATGCCCCGCTGTCTGTTTTCCCTCTGGAAATCTGCGGTTCGTGATGTTTGCGCTGGATTTAATCACAAATCGGAAATCGCCAATCACAAATGTCCGCCGTGGTATTCTTCGCCCCGCACGATCCGCGTGACGCGGAGACAAGGAGCGACATGGAGCCGAAGACAGCACAGGTGCCTCGCGAGGCCATCGACCTGTACAACCGCTATATTCACGGCGAAATCAGCCGGCGCGATTTCATGGACGGGGCGAAACAGTTCGCGATGGTCGGCGGCGGCGCCGCAATCGTCGAGGCGCTGATGCCGAACTACGCGGCGGCGCAGCAGGTGTCGCCCACCGATGCGCGGATCAAGACCGAATACGCCACGGTGCCCTCGCCGAACGGCAACGGCAGCATCAAGGGACTCCTCGTTCGTCCGGCCAACGCCGGCACGAACCGGCTCCCGGCGATCCTCGTCATTCACGAGAACCGCGGGCTCAACCCGCACATCGAGGACGTGGCGCGGCGGTTCGGCGTCGCCAACTTCATGGCGTTCGCGCCGGACACGCTCACGTCGGTCGGCGGCTACCCCGGTGACGACGAGAAGGGCGGCGCGCTGTTCGGCAAGGTGGACCGCGCGAAGATGGGCGAAGACCTCTATGCCGCGGCCGTGTGGCTGAAGAACCGCCCCGACTCGACGGGCCGGCTCGGCGTCACCGGCTTCTGCTTCGGCGGCGGCATCTCGAACTCGCTGGCCGTCCGCATGGGCGCGGATCTCCACGCGGCGGCGCCGTACTACGGCGGCGCGCCGCCGGCGGCCGACGTCGCGAAGATCAAGGCCGCGGTGCTCGTGCACCACGGCAGTGAGGATACGCGGCTGGTGATGGCGTGGCCGGAATACGAGGCCGCGATGAAGGCCGCAGGCGTCACCCACGAGGGCTACATCTACCCGGGCGCCGTGCACGGGTTCAACAACGACGCGACCCCGGCGCGCTACAACAAGGCGGCCGCGGACCTCGCGTGGCAGCGCACGGTGGCCTGGTTCAACAAGTACGTCAGGACCACGAGCTAGAACGGTGCAGGGGCACGGCGCCGCCGTGCCCCTGCCAATCGACTACGTCGTCGGCGTCACCACGGTGGCCACCACCGTGCGATCGGCGGCGTCCTGATACGCCTGCTTCGTCTCGCTGAGCGGGTACGTCTTCGACACCAGCGCCTTCATGTTGATCTGCCCGGTTTCCATCAGCCGGACATGACGCGGCGAATCGCGGCGATCGTTGGTGCCGCCGCCGGTGCCGGGCCAGTGGTGCTTCGCGCCGTCGGCCCACTGTGACGCCGGGAGCGAGACGAACGCGTCCTGCGGGTGCCCGACGCTGCAGGTGGCGATCGTGCCGATCATCGAACAGAGCTCCCAGCACTGGTTCAGCACGGTGACGCCGGTCGGATCCGGGCCCTGCACTTCCTTCGGCTTGATCTTGTCGCCGCCCACCGCCTCGATGACATGGTGCGGGCCGACGCGTCCGGACCCGGCCCAGATGCGATCGGTGTTCATCTTCGTCATCTCGCGCAGGTGATCGACGAGCGCGTCGCGGAAACGGTCGCCGTTGGCGGGCGCATTCGGGATCGGCCGGCGATCCCTGAACTGGTTCGGATCGACCACGTCGGTCGCGCCCAGCTTCAGCGCCAGCGCGCGCCGGTAGGCGATCGGCTCGACGACGATGATCCGCGAGGCGCCCTTGACCTTCGCGCCCTGGATGGCTGTCAGGCCGACAGGGCCGGCGCCGAAGATCACCACGTCCGACGCCACTTCCACCGGCACGTTGGTCATCGTCATCCCGAGGCCGCAGCCGCTGACGCAGGTCAGCATCGAGATCTCGGCCGGGCTGACACTGGTGCTGAAGAGCGGCGTCGCGTACTCCTCGTTGACGATCATCAGGTCGGCCATGCCGCCGGTGCGCGAGAAGACGGGCGTGCCGTCCGCCATCGTGGCGGTGGCCATCGGATCGGTCTGGCCTCCTCGGCACTTGTCGGAACGCATGTTCAGGCAGTTGAAGCAGCGGCCGCACGAGGCGTGCAGGTTGACGATCACGCGGTCGCCGACGCGGGCGCTGAGCACCTGCGGGCCGACGGCTTCAACGATGCCGACGCCGCCGTGCCCGACGATGGTCGCCTGGTTGGCGGGCGTGCCGGGGATCAGCACCTGGTCGACGCTGGTGTAGCAGGTCTGCGCCGCTTCCGTGCGGATCACCAATTGCCGCCCGCTGATCGGACGCAGCGTGAGATCGACGACGCGCGGGAGCTCGGCGGTGTTGTATTTCACGAAGGCCTTGAAGCGGCGGCCTCCCTGGGCGTTGGTGAGCACGGCGGGCGCGCCACCCTGGGCGGCCAGGCTGCCGCCGCCGAGCAACGCGGCGCCGCCGCCGACGGCGGCAGCTCCGGCGGTCTTCAGAACACGACGGCGAGAGATTCTGGACTTCGGCATCACAGGTCCTCCGTGGATGTACGTATGACGGGTGCCCTCTTGTACCCCCGGCACACCCGCCCGTCAAACACTAAATCCGCATCAGAAATCGATTTGAAACCCGAGCTTGACGAACCGCGCCTGCAGAATCGAGGTCGGGCTGCGGAAGCGCGCGTAGCTGGCGTTCTCCGTCAGCACGGCGTTGTTGTTGAGCACGTTGAACACGTCCACCTTCGCGGTGCTGCGGGTCCGGCCGACGCGCAGGATCTTGGCGATGCTGACGTCCACCTGCTGCAGCCGGTCGCCATGAATCGAACCGGGCGCGACGAGGTTGACGGTCGCGTTGGCGGCGCCGGCCGAGAGGTTGCGGCCGAGCGACGGCGCGATGACCGCGTTGGTGGCGACGTAGTTAGCGGCGACCATCGAGAAGATGGGGTTGGTGATCTGCGAACCCGCCGCGGCCGGCGAGAGGTAACTCTGCAGCGTGGCGCTGACCTGCACGTCCAGCCGCGGAATCGTGTACGACCCGAGGCCCTTGACCGTCGTGAGGAAGCCCGAGTTCTTGTGGCAGTACGGCACGTCCACCGCGGTGTTCGGCAGCAGCGCGAGCGCCCCGGGAGGCTCCGTGGACGACTGGATCTCAGGCGACTTCGCCAGCAGCTCGCAGTTGTCGGTGACGGTGCGGCCGGAGCTCAACCCGCCCTGGAGGATCATGCCCGTGCCGAGCCGGGTGTTGAGGCCGACGTCGATCCCCTGCCAGTTCTCGACCTGCTTGCCGTACGCGCTCGCGAACGTGTAGTAGTTGTCCACCTGGCCGACCTTCCCGGGCTTCAGGTCGAACAGGTTGTTGATGACATAGCCGCCGCCGCCCGGCAGCCGGCTGTCGGCCGGTGCGGTGATGCTGAACCGATCGTAGTCGTCGATGGTCGTCGCGAGGTTGTCCTTGGCGATGAAGTTGCCGTACGAGCGGCGGAAGAACGAGACGTCGACGGCAATACGCGACGTCAGCTGGTGCTGGGCGCCAAGGCCGAACTCCCAGTTGAAGGGGCGGCTGCCCCAGCCTTTGAGGATCTCCGGGTCCACCCGCGCCGAGGGCAGCGGACGGCCGAAGTTCGCGTTGGCCATCGCCCCGCACTCCCCGTTGGCGGCCGGGCTGAGGAGATCGCAGTCGGGCACGAAGTTCCGGTTGCCGTCGGTCCACGCCCGGTTCGTCACGTTGCCGAAGAGGTTCACCGGATTGCTGCCGTCGCCGAAGAAGCCCTGCAGGCCGGCGGCGTTGACGTAGCGGTTCACCACGCCCTTGATCGCGGTGCGCCCGTTGCCGAACAGATCGTACGTGGCGCTGACGCGCGGATTGAGATCGCGCCACGCCAGCTGATTCTTCTTGTCGATCTGGATGTCCCGGGTGGGCGCAAACCGCGTGGGGCCGAGGTGCGTCCCTGGGAAGTGCGTATCCAGATGGTCGTAGCGGACGCCGACGTTGGTGGAGAACCGGCCGACCGTGATCTGGTCCTGCGCATAGATGCCCAGCTCGAGGCCGATGACGCCGCGATTCAGCTCGGGGCGCAGGTACTGGGTGAGCTGGTTCGGCACGCCGTTATTGAACCGGAACTCCAGGTTCTCCCCCGCGGGATCGGCGCCGCCCGGCGCCCACCACAGCCAGTCGCGCGAGGCGTAGTGCTGCATCACGCCAACCTTCACGGCGTGGGTGCCGGTCACGTACGAGACCGCCGCGCGCGACCGCCACGTGACCATGTCGTTGGTCGTCAGCGCGGCCCGCCCGTGGTAGTTGCCGCCGGTGGACTGCTCGTTGACCATGATGTGTTGCGGCAGCTGCGAAATCTGTCCCGGCGGCCCGTTGGTGATATCGCCCGCCAGTCCGGACATGAACGGCAGCGCGCCGGTGTTGGCGCTGTGCCATTGTTCGGGATGGCGCTGCACGCCGGCCTCGAACAGCAGCCGATTCGTCTGGGGCGACGACCACGCGAACGACGAGAGGTCGGCCCAGGGATAGTGCCAGTACGTCGCCGACTCCGGCGCATCGACGGCCGACAGCTGGCTCGGGCAGGCGCAGCGCCACTGGTCGTCATGGAACACGCTCACCTTGTGCTTCGGGTTGACCTGCCAGGTGACGCGGAGGTTCAGGCTGTGCTGCTCGCGCCAGAACCGCGCCTTGTCGCCGCTCGGCGCGTAATCCCACCGGTTCGGCAAGCCCGCATTCGCGTTGGTGAAGCCGCCGCTGTACGTCTCCTCCCCGTTGTAGCGCCAGGCGCTGTAGAACCAGACCTTGTCGCGCAGAATCGGTCCGCCGCCGCCGGGGTTGTAATCCCACAGCTTGACGATCGCATTGCTGGTGGACAGGCCGCGCTGCCGCAGATCGTCGGTGAAGTTGCTGCCCTGGAGACCGCTCCACGTGCCGCCGGCGAACATCGTGCCGGTGAACCGGTTGCCGCCCTCGCGTGGAATGACGTTCACCTGCACGCCGCCGGTTTCCATTTCCGCGGTGCCGCCGGCGTAGTTGATCGCCATCTCCTGCGAGCTGGAGATGTTGGGCGTATAGGCGCTGTACTGCCCGCCGCCTTCGGCGCTGTTGGTGGACAACCCGTCAACGGTGACGCGCTGGTCGGTGACCCGGCTGCCGTGGCTCGTCAGGAACGTGAGGTTGATCGAGTTGCTGCCGCCGGTGTCGGCGGGGTTGTTCGTGTTCAGGGCCGGGGTGAGCGTCGCCAGGCTGAAGTGCGTGCGGCCCGACGGCACCGCTTCGATGATCTCCTTGTCGAGCACGTTCTGCTGCTGCGCGCTCTGGACGTCCACGAGCGGCGACTCGCCGGTGACGGTGACCGTCTCCTCGAGGCCGCCGACCTCGAGCTCCGCGTTGACGCCCGCGACGAAGCTGCCGCTCAGCTCGATCCCCTCACGCCGCACCGTTCGGAAGCCCGGCAGCGAGAACGTCACGGCGTAGTCGCCGGGGCGGAGATCGACGATGCGGTACTGGCCGCTGCCGTCGGTAACGGCGGTGCGTACCTTCTCGATCAGGGCCGGACTCGCGGCTTCGACGGTGACGCCGGGCAGCACGGCGCCAGAGCCGTCACGGACGACGCCGGTGATCGTGGCCTGCGCGTATACGGCGGCTGGAACCATGAGTGTCGCCGCGAGCCCCAGCCATACGGTTCTCCACGTACCCATCTCTGACCTCCCCGCGTTGTGTGATTGCGTCATGCCGTCGGCACCACTGCCGTCACCAGCACCGTGCGGTCGGCCGCCTCCTGGAACGCCTGCTTTGCCTGCGCGAACGGGAACGTCTTCGGCGCAATGGCCGCCATGTTGAACTGCCCCGTTTCAATCAACCGGATCAATCGTGGGATTTCCTTGCGCGCGGCAAAGCCGCCCTGTGAGCCGGGAATGTGGTGCTTCGGCGCGTCGGCCCACTGCGCGGCCGGGAATCTGAAATCAGATTTGGCCGGGTGGCCGATGCTGCAGGTCACGTAGGTGCCAACGATCGAGCACAGGTCCCATCCCTGCTGCAGCACCTGGACGCCCGTCGGATCGGGACCCCGCTCGACCTTCGGCGGCAGCCGATCGCCGCCCACCGCCTCGATGACGTAATCCGGACCGACATATCCGCCGCCGGCGAACCGGCGCGTCGTCTTCTTGTACGTGCACATGTCCCGGAGCTTCGCGACGAGGCTGTCGCCTTCGACGTTCGGATCGACAACCGCGGTGGCGCCCAGCTTCATCGCGAGCTCGCGGCGATAGCGGACCGGCTCGACGACGATGATCTGAGACGCGCCGCGGATTCGCGCACCCTGGATGGCGTGCATACCGACAATGCCGGCGCCGAAGATCACCACGTCGGACGCATGCTCGACCGGCGCCATCGTCGTCGCGGTCCCGAAGCCACAGCTGCCGACACAACTGATGTTGGAGAGCTGGGAGGGCGGAATGTCCGTGAACACTGGGGTCGTGTACTCCTCCGGGACCACGCTGACTTCCGTGAAGCCGCCGCCACCGAGCGCGCCAGTCACGACCATGCCGTTGAAGTCGGCGAAGGGCGGCACCGTGTTGTTGATGCAGCGGTCGCCGCGGCCCCGCAGGCAGGGCACGCACAAGCCGCACTGGGCGTGCTGGCACGTGATCACCCGGTCGCCGACTTCGACGGTCGAGACCTGCGGGCCGATCGCGTCGACGACGCCGACGAAGCCATGGCCGAGAATGGTGGCCCTGGTGAATGGCGTCTCGACGCCAAGGCCGAGACCGGTCTGGTTGCCGGTGACCAGCGCCTGCGTGACCTGCGAGTAGCACGCCTGGCACGCCTCCACCCGGACGACCACGCTGCGCGGACCGATGGCGCGCAGGGTGATCTGTTCGACCGACGCCAGCTCGTTGCGATACTTGATCATGGCGCGGACGCGGCGGCCGGCCTGTGTGCCGGTCAGTACGGCGGGCGCGCCCTGCGCCGCAGCCGCGTCGCCCGGGAGGAACGCCGCCGCACCGCCGCCGACGGCAGCGGCCGCGCCCTGCTTCAGAACCGCGCGACGGGACACGCGACGAGATGGCTTCGAGGTCATGGGTCCTCCTGAGAAGGGCTTACTATAGACCCGCAATGAGCGCCGCGACCGACCGGAGTTGCGCGGTTTTTGTGGCCAGGGCCATCCTGGGCGTGGTGTTCTTCATCGCCGGCTTCTACAAGACGTTCCTGTACGGCCCGCTCGA
>SXGR01151627.1_pt1 | contig 11624 bp, 8 predicted proteins | sample 3174711 | NCBI WGS metagenome assembly SXGR01 (sample SAMN11356860, study PRJNA531348) | freshwater metagenome | isolation source: freshwater sample F1-60 | place: China: Fuxian Lake, Yuxi | collected 2017-12-25
CGGCCGCAACTTCGACGAAGTGCTGCGCGTGCTCGACTCAATGCAGTTGTCCGCCAAGCACAAGGTCGCTACGCCGGTGAATTGGAAGGACGGCGAGGACGTGATCATCTTGGGCAGCGTGACCGACGACGATGCCAGGAAGCAGTATCCGCAAGGATGGAAGGCGCCGAAGCCGTATCTGCGCATCGTGCCGCAGCCAAAGTGATGCGTCTTAATGTGGGGTCCGCTTGAGCCGGACCTAGGGATTCAGCAACACTGCCGTCACCGCAATCGGTGTAATAGCACCGTCGGTAATCGTGACGTACATCACCTGCAGATTTGGGTCACCGGTCGGCGTGAGGAAGTGGTAGTCGTCAATGTATCCTTCGGCCCGCGCGTCCATCTGGTCGCCATTCGGCCACAGGAAGACGATGTCCCGGGCGTAGGTTTGCGGTTCCCAATCCTCGAAATCCACCACGCTCGCTGAACCAGACACGCTGCCATCGGCGAAGATCAACTTCTTGGGGCCAAGGAACGGCAAGTTACCGGAAGTGGCTCGCCCGTCAGTGATCGAGGGATCACCGTAGTAGAGGCGATAGCGGGCGCCGCCGCTGTGAAGCGGGAACGCCGCCTGGGCGCTCGTGAAGAACTTCGGGCAGCCGTTGTCGCGATACTGCACCACCCACTTCGTGCCGTCCCACACGGCGTAACCGTGGTTATGCTTGTAGTCGGAACAGCCGGTCACTTGGTCTACGGTGAACACCATGAACGACCCTGCCGACATGTCCCAGTGCGGCGAATCGAGCGTGGGCCACGCCACCTTGAACTGGCGCGAGTTGGTGATCTTGCTGTTGCCGTTGACGTCGCCATCGACCGAGATCGCCACGGTGGGCTCGCAGCCACCTCCAGGTGAATAGTCGGCCGCAGTGGTGCAGGTGGCCGCGGCGCCGGCATTAAAGTCGAGCCCGTAATAGCCGTCCTTGCTGTCGACCCACATCGCGCGCGTGCGACCATCGGTACCCTGCGCCTCAAAAAACAACCGCACGAAACCGCCCTTGTCGCGGGCAATGGGCACGCCCTGCCCGGTCTGCATGTTCGTTACCAGCGGCGCAGGCGTCGCCGGGGCGGTCAGCCCGCTCGATCCCGCGCGGCTGGTGAAGGTCAGATACGAGGCGGGACTGGCCGCGCTGGCGGCGGCCGACGAGACCGCCACCGCCAAATGAGATCGGCGGTTGGTGGTCGCGGTCGGCATCGGTCCGTAATACAACTGCACGCGGTTGGCCAGGTCGCCCGCGTCCGGCCCGAAGCGTGTCGCGCTCAGGCGGGCATTGCCATCGCTCACGATCGTGGTGAGCCGACCGACCGTATTGCCAGTGCCGCCAAACTGCCAATACTCGGTATCGGTCTCCGCGCTGGCGCTTGCCGACGCCGACGACTGCGAACATGCCTCGTTCGCGCACGCCCGCACGGTGACGACGTAGGTGGTTAACGCTTTCAGGCCGGTCAGGGTGACGCTGGTGGCCGACGCCGCGGCGGACGCGCGGACCACGGTGCCCTGGGCCGTATCCTGGCCGACGATCTCGAAGTGGTGGGTCTGGTCGCCGGTCCCGGGAGTCCAGGTGACAACCAATTGAGACGAGGAAAAAACCTGACGGCTGCCGACGGTCACGGCACCGGTCCTGGCGACGCGGACCCCGCCCGGCGCCGCACCAACACTCACGGCGGTGGTCAACAACAGCCCGATGAGAAGGGTAATGGTGAAGTGAAGCATCGACGGATGCTACCACCAGTGCAAATTTGTGTATGCTTCTTGCTTCGGAGGACTCAATGGAACGCAGGACGGCGCAGGATTTTGACCAGGAACTGCTTCTCATTTTCGATCAGTACGTGCACGGCGCCATCGACCGCCGCGGCTTTCTCGATCGCGCGACCAAGTTTGCCGTCGGCGGCATGACCGCCGGCATGCTGCTCGACGCCCTCAGCCCGAAATTCGCCGAGGCGCAGCAGGTGCCGAAAGACGACCAGCGCGTGAAGACCGAGTACGTCGAGGTCGCCTCACCGAGCGGCAACGGCAAGATCAAGGCATACCTCTGCCGCCCGGCCGCCGCTACCGGCAAGCTGCCGGCGATTGTGGTCGTCCACGAAAACCGCGGCCTCAACCCGCACATCGAAGACATCGCACGGCGCCTGGCCCTCGACAACTTCATGGCGATCGCGCCCGATGCGCTGACGCCGCTCGGCGGCTATCCCGGCGATGAGGAGAAGGCGCGCGAGCTGTTCCCGAAGCTCGATCAGCCCAAGGTGCGCGAGGATTTCATTGCCTGCGCCAACTACATCCGCACGCGGCCCGACTGCACCGGCAAGATCGGCTCGGTGGGCTTCTGCTACGGCGGCGGCGTGGTGAGCATGCTGGCGGCTCGGCTGGGCGCCGACCTGGCCGCCGGTGTTCCCTTCTACGGCGGGCAGCCGACGGCCGAAGACACCGCCAAGATTAAGGCCGCCATGCTGATTAACTACGCGGGCGTGGATGAACGCATCAACGCCGGCTGGCCGGTGTGGGAGGCCGCGCTCAAGGCCAACAACGTGCGCTACGAAGGCTACATCTATGCCGGCACGCAGCACGGCTTCAACACCGACACCACGCCGCGCTACGACGCGGCGGCGGCCAAGCTCGCCTGGGAGCGAACCATTGCCCACTTCAACAAATACGTGAGGGGCTGACCATGAATTGCTCCCTGCTGGCGGCCGTGGTGACCTGCGGATTCGCGGCGTGAAAGCCCCGATCCACCGTCATCGCTACGACCTGGCGGGGGTGTATTTGCGCTACGGCGACATCACCGTCACGACGCCAGACGGCACGGCCACCTCGGGTCAAAAATTCGAGGTGCCGCGTCCGTACTTCCAGCTGAAAAACATCACGCACCGCGAAGAAGCGATGGGCAAGCCTGGGGACCCCGAGCGCCTGGCCCGGCACGTCCACCAGAGCGACACGATCGAAGTGTTCGTCACCGGTGGCCGCATCCGCACGACGACGGCCGACGGCACCCAAGAGACCCATGAGGTCGCCTTCAAGACCGCACGCTGGGTCCCCAGGGGCCGCCGCGATCGCGAGGAAGCCGTCGCCGGCTCGCCTCGCGCCATCATCGTCGAGCTCAAATAGAAAAAGGCCGGGAGGGTTGAAACCCCACCCGGCCTTTCTAGTTGCCCGCCACCCCAGGCAGCCATCGGCACCTCAGGCACTCTCGCTCTTTACTGCTTGGTCATCGTGAAGCCGGTCACGGTGGCTTCGGTGTTGTGCGCGAAGCGAATGCCGTAGACGCCGTCGGTCGACTTCAGCTTGCCCGCGGCGACCACGTCGGCCTTGGGGTAGCTGCCAACGACCGTGCCGTTGACCGAGCACTCAATCTTGTCGGCGGTGACGGACATGGCGATGTCCTGCTTGACGGGTGCATTCTTGCCGGCCGCCTTCGTGATAGCCGCGTTCGGCTCGGGCTTGCGCGCGCTCACAGCGAACGGCGCCGGGCCCATGCCGCGGACGATGAAGGTGCCGTTGCCGTAAGCCGAGCAATAGATGAAGCTCTGGTCCGCGCCGCCCAGGTCATTACCGGCGATCACGATGCCATAGGGGTGCGGATGATCCATCAGGTTCATGTAGGCAGGCTCGTTGAAGGTCGCCTTCACGGTGTAGCTGCCGGTCGCCTTGTTGGCGGGATTCCAATACGTGGTGGCGGGACCGGTGCGCACTTCAAGCACGCCACTTTTTTCAGCGAGGCGCGCGTTGTTCAGGACCTGGCCGGCCTTTTCTTCCTGGGCGTCAATCTTGCCCACCCAGCCCTTGGCGAAAATCCCGCCGTCCTTCACCGCAATGGCCCCATCAGGCTGAGCCGCCGGCGCCTGCGCGCGAATGACCGAGGGCGTACAAAGTGCAACCGCAATCGCAAAGCCGTAAACGAGACGCATGGTGTGTCCTTTCAAAGAAACTCTTGGTTGTACCGGATCTTCATCATAGCCTGTTCTGATGGGTCCTAGCGACCTCCGGCATAGGTGCGATACCCTAGCCGAATGACCCATCGTCAATCTCTCGCCCTGGCCCTGCTGACGTTCGTCCCAGCATGCTCCAGCCCGGCCCCCGCCACTGAGACCAAGCCGGCCGCCACTGCGACTGCCCTGCCCGCCGAGCGCAAGTACCTGCTCGAGCGAGTGGGCGATGCCTCGGTGGTGCAGTTGTATGCGGATGGCTTTGCGGCGCTGCCGCTGAAGCAGAAGGCGCTCATTTGGCACCTCTACCAGGCCGCCCTGGCCGGCCGCGACATCTTCATCGACCAGAAGCACAAGGACGCGCTCGAGATGCGCGGCATCATCGAACGGATCGTCGCCAACCCGCAGGGCGTGGACGCCGCCACGCTCGCCGAGGTGCAGCGATACACGAAGCTGTTCTGGCTCAACAACGGGCCTTACAACAACCTCACCGCGCGCAAGTTCGTGCTGACCTGCACGCCAGAGGCATTTGCGACGGCCGCGAAAGTGGCCGGTGCTGACCCTGCCGCCGTCGCGCGATTGCGACCCATGTTCTTCGACCCGGCCGTCGACACTATCGTCACCAACAAGACTCCAGGCGCCGGCAAGGACATTCTGCAGTCGAGCGCCAACAATCTGTACTCCGGTGTGGCGATGGCCGACCTCACGGGCTTCGAGGAGAAGTACGGTTTGAACTCGCGGCTGGTCAAGCAGAACGGCAAGCTGGTCGAAGAGGTCTACCGCATCGATGGCCGCTACGGGAAGCCGATTACCGAAATCGTGAAGCACCTGGAAGCCGCGACGGCGTTCGCGGAACCGCCCATGGCCAAGGCGCTGACGGCGCTCGTCACGCTCTACCGCACCGGCGAGGTCAAGGACCGCGAAGCGTACGACATCGCCTGGGTGCAGGACAAAGTGTCGCCGGTCGATACCATCAACGGCTTCATCGAGGTGTATCTCGATCCGCGCGGCATCAAGGGCGGCTGGGAAGCGCTGGTCTTCTACGTCAACCAGGAGAAGACCACCCGCATCAAGACCATCGCTACCAACGCGCAGTGGTTCGAGGACCGCATGCCCTGGGACGCGAAGTATCGCAAGGCCAGCGTCCAGGGCATTGTCGCCAACGCCATTGATGTGGTGGTCGAGACCGGCGACTCGGGTCCGGTCACGCCGATTGGCATCAACCTGCCCAACGACCAGGCCATCCGCGAGAAGTTCGGCAGCAAATCGGTGGCGCTCTCGAACGTGACCGAGGCCTACGACCGCTCGACGCCTGGTTCGATGCGTGGCGAGTTCGTGTGGACACCCGAGGAAGCGGAGCGCGCCACCAGGTTCGGCACGCTCGCCGGCGAGCTGACCACCGACATGCATGAAGTGATCGGGCATGCCTCGGGGCAACAGGCACCGGGCAAGGGTAATCCGCAGACCCTGATCAAAGAAGAGTTCTCAGCGCTCGAAGAGGGCCGCGCCGATCTGGTCGGTCTCTACTTCATCGCCGATCCCAAGATGGTGGAGCTTGGCATTATTCCGGCCGCTGATCACGAGGCCGTGATTCGCACTGAGTACGAAGCCTACACGCGCAATGCCCTGGTGCAACTGCGGCGCATTCGTGAGGGCAGCCAGATTGAAGAAGACCACATGCGCAACCGCCAGATGATTGTTCGCTGGTTGATGGCCAGCACCAAGGCCATCGAGGAACGGACGCGCGATGGCAAGACCTATCTCGTCATGGTCGACCCCTCAGCCTTTCGCCAGGGCGTCGGCATGCTCCTTGCCGAGGTGCAGCGCATCAAATCCGAAGGCGACTACGCCGCGGCCAAGAAACTCTTTGCCACCTACGGCGTACACTTCGATCCCAAGCTCCGCGACCAGGTGGTGGCGCGCGTCGACAGGTTGAACCTGCCGTCCTACACCGGGTTTGTGATGCCCAAGTTGACGCCGGTGATGACCAACGGTCAGATTACCGACGTCTCCATTTCGTATCCGCAGGATTTGACACAGCAGATGCTGGAATACTCCGGCGTTCGCAAGAGATAGCCATGATCAAGACTGCCCTCACCGCTACTGCCGCACTGGCTTTTGTGACTGCGCTGATTTCGGCGCAGGCGCCACAACGCGCACCAGACCCGCGCTCGATGGGCGGCGGCGATTGCCGCGACAACGCCAACAACTGCGCCGACGCGCCGAATCCGCTCCCCATGCCAAACACGGTGTGGATCGAAGAGATGACGTGGATGGACGTCCGCGACTCGCTCAAGGCCGGCCACACCACGGCCATCATCGCCACTGGCGGCATGGAGCCGAACGGGCCGTGGCTGGTGACCGGCAAGCACAACTACGTGCTGAAGACGAATTGCGAAGTCATTGCGCGCAAGCTCGGCAACGCGCTGTGCGCGCCGATCGTCGAGTTCGTGCCCGAAGGCCGCATCGACCCGCCCAGCGGTCACATGCGCAGCCCGGGCACCATCAGCCTGCGCGAAGAGACGTTCGAGGCACTGCTGACCGACATCGCGCACAGCCTGAAGATGCACGGCTTCAAGAACATCGTCATGATCGGCGACAGTGGCGGCAATCAGGCCGGCCAGAAGGCCGTCGCCGACAAGCTCACCGTGCAGTTTGCCGGCGCCGCCTTGGTCGCCACCATCCCCGGCTACTACACCGCGCCACCGGGCACGCCGAACGTACTCCGCCAGCTCGGCGTCACCAAGGACGGCATGCCGGACGATGGGCTCCACGACAGTCCGGGGATCACGCTGAACATGCTGCTGACCGACCCGAATTCGGTGCGGTGGGAGGCACGCGTCAAGGCCAAGAAGGCGACCATCAACGGCGTCGACATCTCAAACCTGGACCGGTCCCGCGAATGGGCCCGCGCGATTGTCGATGCGCGCGCGTCGCGCACCGTGGCCTTGATCAAGCAGGCGATTGCCGAGAAGAAACCAAGCTAGCGGGCTTGTTCCCGGTAGCACGCGGGCGGCTCCGTGAAGCGACCGCTCGCGGCCGCGGCCACCGCGGCGGTCTCGACGCGCTGGTGCAGGATGGCATCCGGCGGATTGGCGCGGCCGAGCGACATGTCCAGCACGCGAACGGGAACGCCGGTTTCCTTAATGATGGTCAGCAGATGGTCAGTGACGGCCTTGTCGACCGCTTCGGCGGCGGTCGCCTGGCTCGCCATCTCGTTCATACCGTGCGCCTTCACGGCATCGCGGACGGCCGTGCGGTAGGGCTGCTCAAGGTTGCGAATCCGGAATCCTGGCAAGTTTTCCGTGAACTTTTGCCCGAAGTCGCGAACCAGCTTCACGCTGTCGGTCACCTGCACCGTCAACACGGAATGGAAGTCAATCGGCACGCCGTCCATGGTCATCGGTCACTGAACTCGACATCGATGCGCATCGGCACGACGATGAGCATCTTGGTCATGATGTCTGGAGTCTACCGAGGATATCGAACTCTGCCAACCGCTCGCCCAACTGAGGTAACGTCGTAGTGCTGCCGATCAATATCGCCAACTGGAAGGCTGGGGACTATCTCACCCACCGTTTCAATCCCGAGTTGGGGATTGGACGAATCACCACAGTCGATGGCCGCGCGATCGTCGTGGAGTTCCCCCGCTCGGGGACCTCGCTGCGACTGGCGGCCAGCACCGACGCGCTCGTGCCGGTCGATCTCAGTCCCGGCCGGCCGGTTCGCATCACCACCTCGCACGAAGAAACCACCATCGTCGCCCGGCTGCCAGACGGACGGCTGACACTCGCGAACGGGCGAACCGAGCCGGCGCACGCCCTGTGGCCGCTCGAACTCGAGGGCGCCCTGCTGGAGCGGCTCGCTCTGGGCGACCTCGACGATGTCGACGACTTTGTCACGCGGATGAACGTGTTGCACCTGCTGGCCATCCGCGAGGCCGATGGCCTGGGCTCGTTCCTGGGGGGCCGCGTCCGGCTCTACCCCCATCAGCTTCACGTCGCGGAGCGCGCCAGCGCCACCGACCCGGTTCGATGGCTGCTCGCCGATGAGGTCGGCCTCGGCAAGACCATCGAAGCGTCGCTGATCCTGAATCGGCTGGTCCACGCCGGCAAAGTCCGGCGCTGCATGGTGGTGGCGCCAGAACCTCTGACCGTTCAGTGGCTGGGCGAGTTGTGGCGGAAATATCACCAGGTGTTCACGCTGCTCGACTCGGAACGCCTGGGCGATGTCGCCAAGGACTTTGGCGACAGTTTCAACCCATTTGAACTTCATCAGCGGACCGTCATCTCCATCGACATGCTGATCGCGCGCCCGCATCTCACCGCGCAGGCCGTCGAGGCCGGCATCGACCTGCTGGTCGTCGATGAAGCGCAGCGGCTGCGCCGCCCCCCAGGTCATCCCGGTGAACCCGCCTGGCGCGCCGTCGCGCCGATTGCAGCATTGGGTCGCCACGTCCTGCTGTTGAGCGCGACGCCGCTCGAAGACGATGCGCATGGATTCTTTCGGCTGCTGCAGTTGCTGCGTCCCCAGGATTTTCCCGAGGGCACGAGCTTCGAGGCGCGTCTCGCCAATGGCATGCCGCTGCCCGACTGCACCAGCTCGACTCGCCGCTCGGACATCGGCGGGCTGCCACCGCGCGTGGGCATCCCGATTGAGTTACTGAATCCCAAGAGCGCGAAGCAGCGCGGCGCGGTCGAAGCTGCGGTGCGGCAGGCTCCTGCGCCGAATGCGGTCGTGGCCCGCGACAAGGTCGACCGGCTGCGCCGGGCGCTGGCCTCGGGCGCGGCACTCGGTGCCGTCCTCGGTCCCGACGATCCGTTGCGCCTCCAGATCCAGTTGATGGACTCGGCCGACGCCCGCATGGAGTGGCTGGCGAGGCACGCGCCACTGTGGCGGGCGGCCAAAGAGAAGACGCTCGTGTTCGTGCAGCATCGCGAAACACTGGAGATGGTTCGCGCCGCCCTGAGTCAGCGGGCGCAGCTCGCCACCGGCATGTTCCACGAAGAGTTGTCCTCGGTGCGCCGCGATACCGAAGTGGCGCGCTTCCGCGAGATTGACGGCCCCAGCCTGCTGGTGTCGACCGAATGCGGCGGTGAGGGCCGCAACTTCGAGTTCTGCCGCCGCCTGGTGTTGTTCGATTTGCCCTGGAAGCCGTCGCTGGTGGAACAACGCATCGGCCGCCTCGATCGCATTGGCCGCCGCATTCCCGTCGAGGTCGTCTACTTCCGCCCGCCCGCCGGGATTGGCCGCGAGGTCGTGCGACTGTTCGAAGAGCTGGGGCTATTCCGCGAGCCGCTCGCCGGCCTCGAGACCCAGTTGGCCCACATCGAGGGCGCGCTCGAGGAGATCGCGCTCGATCCGGACGCGACCCTGTCGGATGCGCGTTTCGACGCCCTCGTCGCCGAAGCGCACACGGCCCGCACCCGGATCCGCGAGGCGGCGTATCAACAACTGCATCGCCACCCCTACCGCGCCGAGTTGGGGCCCGGCATTCTCGCCCGCATTCCCACGGGGCTCGACGAGCTCAACCAGGAAGTGGTGGTCACCGCCGCCGTCGGCCTGGGCTTCACCATCGCCCATCCGCGGGGACATCGCGTGTTCTCAATTGAGCTTGGCAGCGGGTCGGCGGTTGACGGCCTGCCCGGAGTCCCGGCCGGCTCGGGATACGTCGGGACGTTCGATCGCGAGGAAGCGGTCGAGAACGAGGCGATCGACTTCTTCTCGTCCGGGCATCCCTTGGTCGAGGGCATTTTCGTGCACTACGAGGAGAGCCCGCTCGGCCGGGCCGTGCGGTTCGAGATTGCGATCGGCAACGACAGTGGCGAAGGCCTGGTCGCGATCTACAAGGATGGCCCGGCGTTCGAGGTGGTGGCGCTTGACGACACCGGCCAGGTGCGGCTGGACTGGGCCGAGGCCGTGCTGACGCGGCCGATTCGCGCGCGGCCGATTGCCAAGGCGAGCGCGCACGACGGATGGAAAACCCTGGTGCGCCAGCTCGGCGAGCGCCTCGATCCGGCCCGCCGCCTGCACGCGCTGGCAGCGATCAGGGTGAGAGCCGTCGACGCGCGGCCGTCGACCTGAATCTCACCGCCGGCAGGACCCTCGCAGATCTTTACCCACAGCGTCGTAGTTGCCCACGGCGGCCACGGGGCCGCAGAAGAGCCGCCCTGGTGGCTACGGGCACGACCAGCCGAGAAGCCGCGCAGGTGCGCGGCGAGCGTTTTTACTAAGAAAGATTGGAGGCGCCGCCCGGATTTGAACCGGGGATGGAGGTTTTGCAGACTCCGAATGCTCGCGATTCACCAACACACTCAGCGCTTTTTGCTCAATGATTCGATGAACGGTTTGCCGCCAAGTATCACCAGATGCCGCTGAGTAGTACCACATAAGCTATAGATAAGCTTTGCGGCCCCCTCGATAGTAGGCTGTAGGCGCGATTGGGGCCGGCGTGTACTGTGAGCCATCTGCTCCGGCGTGAAACTGCTCCTAGCCGCTCCTGGCCAGCCGGGGACGCCTTTCTCCTCGTCCCCGCTCACCCCTGATTCTCGGCCGCCCAGCCTGTCTAGCGGTTCGGTTCAGCGCGGCCTCGACGGCGTGATCATCGAGGTCGATCTCTTTGCCATAAGGGGCTAATCGCCCACACCGAACTCACACCCAACCAAAGCGGCGAGCTACCGCCTTGCCTCCCGAGGGCATCTCTTGGTTGCACGCCTGCATGAGCGACGCGAACTGTGGCGACCCTGGAGGAAAGACATCACAAGAGTAGTCCGTCATCCCGTCTTCAACCCTCGTCATCTGCAGTATCGAATCAGCGGCGATCGTGGCCAACAGCTGGGGGGAAATCGTTACACGTAGCTCGCTTTTTTTGTCGTAGTACACAGTATTCAGTGGAAACCCCAGTACCTTCAGTAACGGAGCACCCGAACTATCGTAGACCGTCCAGTCGGTCACGGGGTCTGGAAGGCGTTGTGGGTACGGGGGATTATCCTTCTTGGGCGTCGTCAGCCCCTTGAAGGGAAAGTTGAAGAATCTTGGGTACTGCGCAACCGCGCTCATGCTGAGGAACACCTCGCCGTTATGATGCGGCACTATCTGAATCAGCAAAGTCGAGGGCAGAGAGGGGTGTGTAACCTTTGCGGCGCTGGCCGCTGCCGCCGTGGCGGGAACTGGTTGTGCTGCCTTCTTCTTCCGGGGCGATGGGGCAACGAAGGGAGTCGCCGGGAATACCACCCCAGCGTGAGTCTTCGGCTGTTTCGGGGATCCACCGAAAGCGGGGAGCGTTTCGTCGAGCAATAGGCCAGCACCGTCGAGCCCTTTTATCTCGCCCGCCGTCAGAGGCCGGAGATTCGGGTGCGCCATAAGCGCAGCCCATCCAGCCGAGGCCGCTGCCCACTCTGCTTTCTCCGCCGGCAGGTCGAAGACCAACCGTACTGCCGCTTCGCAGTTCGTTTCAAGGCCGCCGACTGTCATGTTGCACGAGCCTATGTGGGCCTCCGCCCGAGAAGGTCCTTCGAACAAGTACATCTTTGGATGAAATGTCACCAGCAGATTCGGGTGCTGCCAGACGTATGACCGGGCAAATGTGGCCAAGGAGAATTCCAGGGCTTGTCGAGATGTGCCACGTTGGTCGATACCGAACACCGCTGCGACCTCGCCCCCCGCCG
>SXGR01514309.1_pt1 | contig 11624 bp, 8 predicted proteins | sample 3174711 | NCBI WGS metagenome assembly SXGR01 (sample SAMN11356860, study PRJNA531348) | freshwater metagenome | isolation source: freshwater sample F1-60 | place: China: Fuxian Lake, Yuxi | collected 2017-12-25
CGGCGGCATCGTCGGCTGCTCGACCGCGCTACACTTGCGGCTGCGCGGCGTGCCCTGCGTCGTGATCGAACAGGGCCAGACCGGAGCGGCGGCATCGGGCGTCAATTTCGGCGGGGTGCGCCGCAATGGGCGCGCCCTCGAAGAACTGCCCATCGCCGCGCGCGCCTTCGAGGTCTGGCGACGCATGGCGACGCTGCTCGGCAGCGATTGCGAGTACATGATTACCGGTCATCTCAAGCTCGCTCGCAGCGAGGCCGATATGGTGCAGATGGCGCGCCATGCGGACGCGCAGGCCGCTTATGGCGTCAAGGTCGAGATGCTGAGCCGAAACGCGCTAATTGCGCGTCACCCCTATTTCGGCGCGGCCATAGTCGGCGCTGCCTGGTGCGACGGCGACGGCCAAGCCAATCCCCGCCTGGTCGGACCTGCGTTTGCGCGGGCCGCAGCCAAGGCCGGTGCCGACGTGCGCGAACACACCCGCGTCGCTTCCGTGGTCAAGGACGGCGAGCGCTTCCTTGTGGCTTGCGGCGACCATCCGGATCATCGGCTTGACGTGCGCACCCGCGTGCTGGTCAATGCCGCCGGCGCGTGGGGCAACCGCCTCGCCGAGCGCTTCGGTGAGCCCGTGCCGATGGAGGCCATGTCGCCGCAAATGGTGGTGACCGAACCCTACCCCTATTTTCTCGCGCCCGCGCTCGGCGTGGTCGGCGGCGACATCTACATTCGTCAGATCCCGCGCGGCAATCTCATCTTCGGCGGCGGCTATGGCGACACGCCGCTCGAGGCGGGCCGCGCCGCCGCGGTACCGAAGGAGACTCTCGGGGCCTGCGCCATCGCAGCCCGGATAATCCCGCGCCTCGCCGATGTCGCCGTAATCCGCGTATGGAGCGGCTTTGAAGGCATCACCGCCGACCATTTGCCGGTCTTCGGCCCCAGCCTCACGACGCCCGGACTGATCCACGCCTTCGGCTTCTCGGGCCACGGCTTCGCGCTCTCGCCGGGCGTTGGCGCGATCACCGCCGAACTGGCAGCACTTGGTGAAACACCGACCCCGCTCGGGCCCCTCAGCATCGGGCGATTCACGCGAAAGGCCAACGCAGCGTGCTGACGCATCATTCCGCAAGACCGACCTATTCCCGCCACTCGCGCCGCCGGTCGCGCGCCGCGAAGCTGCTCGGCGCCTCGCTCGCCTTCGCCCAGCTCACCGGGCGCGCCGTGCTCACGCCGCTGCCGCGCAAGACCACCCCGGCGGAGCGTCTCGCGTCGTTCCCGACCACGGGGCTGCCGCTCGATGAGCCTGTGTCGATCTATTGGAACGACCATCAGATCCCGTTCGTCGAGGCGCGGACCGATCACGACGCCGCGTTCTCGCTCGGCCTGGTCCACGCTCATCTCCGGCTTGCGCAGATGCACCTCATGCGTCGCGTCGCCCGGGGCCGGCTCGCCGAGATCGGCGGACCGTTCGCCGTCGGCATCGACCACGCGCTGCGTCTGATCGACCTCGGCAAGGCGGCGCCGGCAATCTTGACCGAAATGCCGGCCACGACCCGCGCCTGGCTCGACGCGTTCGTCGCCGGGATCAACCACTATCAGGCGTCCGTCCGGCCCCTGCCCCATGAATTCGGGGCACTCGGCCTTAAGCCAGAACCCTGGCGCCCCGAGGAACTCCTTGCCATTGGTCGATTGGCGTCGATCGACGTCACCTGGCTGATCTGGTTCCGCCTGCTCGGTCTGCGCGCCACGCCGGCGTGGCGCGAGCTCTGGCATCGCGCGATAAGCGCGGGTACGAGTTCGGCACCGAGCTTCGGCGCTGGCGCACCGCCGGGACTAGGGCAGTTCGAAGACCTGATCAACCAGGCCGCCAAGAACGGCAGCAATAGCTTTGCCGTCGGCGCGTCGCGCAGCGCGACGGGGTCGGCGCTGATCGCCAATGACCCCCATCTCGGCATATCGCTTCCCAATCTATGGCTGATCGGAGGCGTCAAATCGCCGTCCTACCATATGCTCGGCCTGATGGTACCGGGGCTGCCGTTCGTGGCGGTCGGCCGCAACCAGCACATCGCCTGGGGCGGCACGAACCTGCGCGCGGCCAGCAGCGACTTGTTCGACATATCGGCGCTGCCCGAAGAAGTCCTCTCCAAGCGCAAGGAGACCATCGGCGTGCGTGGTTGGTTTAACCGCGAGGTCGAGCTCTGCGACAGTCCGCACGGGCCGGTGATCTCGGACGCGCCGATCCTACCTCACAATGATGGCGAGCGGTTTGCGCTGCGATGGATCGGCCACCGGCCGACCGACGAAATGAGTGCCATGCTGGGCGTTTGCCGCGCAAGAAATTGGGACGAGTTCCGGAGCGCGCTTTCCGGTTTCGCCCTGTCGCCGCAGAACTTTGTTTACGCCGATACCCGCGGCAATGTCGGCCAGCTCATCGCAACGCATCTGCCGCACCGACCGACCGAACCGCCCGAGGATATCGTTCGTCCGCTCCACCAGGCGGCCTATTGGGACCGGATCGTCACGACCGCCGATCTGCCATACGTTTTCAACCCGACCGATGGCGTGGTCGCCTCGGCGAACAACCGCCCCGCCGATGTGGACCTCTTGATCGGCTATTTCTTTTCGAGCGATGACCGCGTCCTGCGTCTGAAGGAACGGTTGCGCGCGAAGCACGATTGGACGGTTGCCGATCTGCGTGCGCTGCAGCTCGATACTCAAAGCCGATCGGCCCTCGCGCTTCGCGACACGCTCTTTCAGAGTCTTGGCAATCGCATCGGTCTGTTTGCGGCCAACGAACCCGAGCGCCGCGTGCTCGATAGTGCCCGTGCGTGGGACGGCGTCTATGACTCCGCGTCCGAGGGTGCCTTAGCCTTCGAAACGCTGATGACCGGATTCTTGGCGTCGGTCTACGACGATCAGTCCCGCACCGTTCTGGACACCGGCGGCAGCCTCTATGAATTCGCCATCGAGGATGTGCGTCGCTTGGACCCGGAACGTCTCGCCGCAGCGCTTCGCTCGGCGTTGCCCCAAGCGGCCAAGGCGTTCAAACGCTACGGCACATGGGGCGAGATGCATCGCCTGCCGATCAAGCACGTGCTCGGCAGCCTACCGCTACTGGGCCGGCGCTATCGCTACCGCGATCTGCCAACCTCGGGCAGCAGCCATACGGTCTTCAAGACCGCGCACTCACTCGAAGCCACGCGGCACAACACACGCTACGGCACCCAGGCACGACACATCTCGGACCTTTCGGATCCGGATGCCAATTGGTTCGTTCTACTTGGCGGTCAGGACGGCTGGTTCAACACGTCGACCTTCGCTGACCAGATCGACCCATTCATGAAGGGCGAGCTCATCCAGGTGCCGCTGTCGCTCGATACGGTTCGCGCGTCGTTCCCGCATCAGCTGCGGCTGACGGCATGATCGACGTCACGCCACTGCTGCGCGCCTACGCCAAGCGGCGACGCGCTCGCCTGACCGCTGAGAATTCTGTCGCCGTCCAGCGGGCGGAGCTGCTTCGCCTGGTGCGGCGCGCGGCCGAAACGCCGTTCGGCCGTGCGCATGATTTCGCGCACGTCACCTCGGTTGAGACGTTTCAGGCTCGCGTGCCGGTTCGCAGTTACGAGGACTTCTGGAATGAATGGTGGCAACCTCGCTTTCCACATCTCGCCGACGTCACCTGGCCGGGACCGATTCCCTACTTTTCGATCTCGTCCGGCACCACGACCGGCACATCGAAGATGATCCCGGTCTCGCCCGCCATGATGCGCGCCAACGAGCGGGCGGCGGCCGACATGCTGGTTCACCATGTCACGCACCGCCCGGAGAGCCGAGCACTCGGCGGGCGGACGTTCATGGTCGGCGGTTCCGCCGATCTCAAGCGGGAAGCGCCCGGCATCTTGAGCGGCGATCTATCGGGCATCGCGGCGGCGCGGACACCGATCTGGGCGCGCTGGCTCACCTTCCCGCCGCTCGAGATCGCGCTGATGAACGATTGGGACAAGAAGGTCGATGCCTGCATCGCGCGCATGGATGCCGCCCAAATTCGCATCATCACCGGCACGCCAAGCTGGCTTCTCGTCATCTTCGACCGCCACGCGGCGACGCTCGGCGTGGCGCCACAGGCCCGCACGCTCTACCCAAACCTCGAGCTGATCGTGCACGGCGCGGTAAACTTCACACCCTATCGCACCCGCTTCGATGCGTTCCTCGAGGGCAGCCACGCCGAGACACGCGAGGTCTACCCGGCGAGCGAAGGCTTCTTTGCTATGGCGGATGAAAAGCCCGGTGACGGCATGAGACTGATCGGCGACAACGGCCTCTTCTATGAATTCATCCCGGTCGATGAACTCGAGTCTCCTTCGCCGCGCCGTCTCTGGCTTGCCGATGTCGAGGTGGGCGTCAACTACGCCCTCGTGGTAACCAGCAATGCGGGGCTCTGGTCCTATCTGATCGGCGACACCGTGCGCTTCGTGTCGCTCAAACCGCCGCGTCTCCTCGTCACCGGACGCACCAGCTACATGATGTCGGCGTTCGGCGAGCATCTCATCGAGGAGGAGGTCGAGGACGCCGTTGCCGCCGCCGCGCGCGGGATCGAGGCCGATGTCAGCGATTTCAGCCTCGGCGCGACCTATTCGACACGGCAGGGGGAGCTCGGCGGCCATCTCTTCATCGTCGAGTTCAGCGCACCCGTCGGAGACGCCGCGCTCGCCACGTTCGCGCACCTGATCGATGCGCGGCTCTCGGCACTGAATGACGACTTCCGCGGCCACCGCGCCGACGGCTTCGCACTCGCCGCCCCGCGCGTGCAGGTCGTACCGCCGGGCTTCTTCGCCGCATGGATGAAGGCGCGCGGCAAGCTCGGCGGCCAGCACAAGGTGCCGCGCATGCTGAGCGATCCGGCGAAGTTAGCCGAGTTGCGCCGTTATGCCGACAGCTACGGCGGCTAAGCGCCGATCTCGAGCACCACCTTGCCCATCTGCTGCGCCGACTCGAGATAGGCGATCGCCTCGGCACCCTGCTCAAGCTTGAAGCGGCGATTGATCACCGGCTTGACCTTGTAGGCCTCGGCGAAGGCCAGCATGTCGCGATACTCGTCGCGGCTGCCCATGGTCGTGCCGATGATCGATTTCCAATGCAGGAACATGTGCGGCAGATCGACCGCCACGGCGCCCGGGCTCGTCGCGCCGAAGGTGACGAGCCGCCCTCCATTGGCGAGGCACGCTATCGCCTGCGCCCAGGTTGCATTGCCAACCGAATCGATGACAAGATCGGCGCCGCGACCGCCGGCGAACTCACGCACCGCCCCCGCCCAATCGGAGTCGCTCGACAGGGCGTGATCGGCGCCGAGCGCGCGCGCGCGCTCGAGCTTGGCCGCGCTCCGCGACGTGACCACAACACGCGCGCCGGCGCATTTGGCGAAGAGCAGCGCCTGGGTCGCCGCGCCGCCTCCGATACCGGGAATCACCACGGTCTGCCCCGCCTTCAGGCGGCCTTCGCTGAATAACGCGCGGTAGGTGGTGAGCCCGACCAGGGAGATTGCCGCCGCCTCATCGAAGCTCATATAGGCGGGCTTCGGCTCGATTTGGTCGCACGAGATCACGATGAGCTCGGCAAGCGTGCCGTGGTCGGGGAATCCGAGGATCCTATAGCCCGCGTTATACTCTCCCTCGGGCACATGCGTCGCGCTCAGCCAGTCTTGACTGGAATTGATCACCACCGGATCACCATGGCGGAAACCCACGACCTCGGGCCCGACCGCGTCGATCAATCCGGCGCCGTCCGAACCGAGGATCACGGGCGGCTGATCGGGGGTGCGTCGGAGGCAGGTCCAAATATCGCGGTGGTTGAGCGCGGCGGCCTTGAGTTTGACCCGTACGTCGCGCGGCCCGAGCGCCAAAACCGGCATGTCGGCGAGCCTTACGCCGGCCAGCCCGCTGCCCTGATGAACGATCGCCTTCATAGCCTCGATCCTCCGCCGATCCGGGTGGGCTTGCACGCTGTGGCCGCGCGGCCCCAGCCTGATCTATAGTGTCGCCGAAAGGGCCACCATGGTCAGCGGAGGATTAAACGTCAATGGCGCGCACTCTCTATGAACTTTCTGGCAAGAACGACCGGCGCTTCAGTCCCTATTGCTGGCGCGCGCGCTTCGCGCTGGCGCACAAGAATCTGCCGGCCGACCTCGTGCCGGTCGCATTTGGCGAGAAGGAAAAGATTGCGTTCAGCGGCCAGCAGCTCGTGCCCATTCTGGTTGAAGACGGCACGACCGTCTCGGATTCGTGGAAGATCGCCTGCTATCTCGAAGAGCGCCACCCTAAGGCACCCAGCCTGTTCGGCGGCTCGGTCGGGCAGGCGGAAGCCCTATTTATCAATCATTGGTGCGATCGCACGGCGCACCCGCCGCTGGTGCAGGCGATCATTTTCGACGTCTTCAAGAACGTCCGCCCCGAGGATCAGCCGTATTTCCGCGAGACGCGCGAGAAACGCCTCGGCAAGAGCTTCGAGGCGCTCCATGCGGAGCGTGAGGCGCACCTCGCCAATTTCCGTAAGGCGCTCGACCCGGCGCGCACGGTGGTCGCAACTCAGCCCTATCTCGGCGGCGCCGCGCCGGCCTATGCCGACTTTATCCTCGCGGGCACCCTGCAATGGGCGCGCCTCGCCTGTCCGCAGGACGTGCTGGCCGGTGACGATCCGCTGCGCGGCTGGCGCGACCGCGTGTTCGCTCTCTATGACGGCCTCGCCCGCAACGTTCCCGCGGCGGCATGAGCGGCGCACGACGCCTTGACCGTGACTGAACTGGGAACGCCGCTTCGCGTCCGCTTTTGGGGCGTCCGCGGCAGCTTCCCGACGCCGAACGCCGCGACCCGGCGCTATGGCGGCAATACGCCGTGCGTCGAGGTGCGCTGCGGATCGCATCTGATCATCTTCGATGCCGGCACCGGCATCCGCCAGCTCGGCGTTGCTCTGCTCAAGGAGGGTGCGGTCGACGCCGATATCATGTTCTCCGAGACACGCTTCGATCACATGTGCGGACTGCCGTTCTTCGCGCCGGGCTATAACCCGGCGAACACGTTCCGCGCCTGGGCCGGCCATGCCGGCAAGCTCGGCAGCCTGCAGCGCGACCTCACCAACATGATGACCTCGCCGCTGTTCCCGATTCCGCTTAGCTACATCGGCGGGCTCAAGAGCTATCACGACTTCATAGCGGGCGAGAGCTTCGAGCCGAAGCCGGGCATTACGGTCCGCACGACGCCGCTCGACCACCCCTATGGCGCGACCGGCTATCGCATCGAGCGCGCCGGGCGCTCGCTCTGCTATATCAGCGGCACCCGCCACAGCCCCGGCCGACCGAACCAGGCGATCCTCTCCCTGATCGCCGATGCCGATGCCGTGATCTACGATTCCTTCTATGCCGATGCCGAGTACGCGAAGAACGGCGGCGGCCATTCGACCTGGCAGGAGGGCCTTCGGCTCTGTCGGGCGGCGGGGGCACGCCGGCTGATCGCCTTCGAGCACAATCCGGCCCACGACGACGCCTATCTCGATGGCGTGCAGACGGCGATCGACAACGCGCTGCCGGGCTCGTTCGTCGCGGCCGAGGGCGCCGCGCTCGCGCTCTAGCCTCGATCCGCCAGCGTCTCGAATGCGTCGCCCGATGGCCGCCGGCCGTCGACATGACGGCGATGCCACAGCGCATAGAAGAGAAGATGCCACGCCGCCGCCTCGGCCTTACCCGCGGGATGCGCGAACAGCGCCTCGACCGCGCCAGGGCGGCAGAGCGCGTTGATCGCCGGCTGGCGCGCGAGCAACGGCCCGAGGCGCCGACTCTCGGCCGCGATCCATTCGCCGACTGGAACCGTGAAGCCGCGCTTGCGTGAGAACGCCTCGGCCGCCGGCGCACGCTCGTCGAGCCAGCGCCGGAGCAGCCACTTGCCGAGACCGTGACGCACCTTGAGGCGGCGGGGCAAGCGGAATGCGGCCGCCGCGACCGCGGGATCAAGGAATGGCGTGCGCCCCTCGACACCGTTTGCCATCAGACAACGATCGAGCTTGGTCAGCAGATCGTGGGGAAGCCAATCGGCGCAGTCGGCCGCCTGGGCGCGTTGCAGCGCATCCCACTCCCCCCGCCTGGCTTCAGCCTCGACGGCCGCCAGTCCGGCACGCCAATCAAGCGGCTCCTCGCGCAGGAGCCCGAGACCGGCGAGTTTGTGCTTCGCGCGCATCGGCTTCGGCCCACCACGCCAGAACGGCCGGAGCTGGTCGCGATAGCGGCCATAGCCCGCGAACATCTCGTCGCCGCCTTCGCCCGAGAGCACGACCTTGACGTCCTGCTTCGCGATTTCGGCGAGCCTGAATGTCGGCACCGCGGCATAGTCGGCGATCGGATCGTCGAGCGCGGCCGCGACCGCCGGCAGCAAGCGCCAGAAATCGCCGGCGGTGAACGGCACGTCGACATGTTCGGCGTTGAACGCGCGGGCCACCGCGCGCGCCCGTTCCCGCTCGTCGTGCACGCCAGCGCCAGGGAAACCGATCGTATAGGCGCGCACCGGGCGCTCGTTGAGCCGCGCCATGCCGGCGAGCAGCGCGGCGCTGTCGATTCCCCCCGACAGGAACAGGCCATAAGGCACGTCCGAGCGCTGGTGAACGCCGATGCTGTCGTTGAGCGCCGCATCGAGACGGGCCAGCGCGGATGCGTCGTCGATCGCTTCTGGGGCGCCGGCAGACAGTGCCGAGCGTCGGCGCCGCTCGACGATGCGGCCGTGCTCGACCACGATCAGCTCGCCCGGCAGCACGCGCTCGATGCCCTGGAAGATCGTCGCGCGGCCCGTGGTGAATTGAAACGCCAGAAGCTCGTCGCGCGCCCGGACGTTCATGTGCGGCGACACGAGGCCCGCCGCAATCAGTGCCTGCGGCTCGGAGGCAAAAGTGAGGCCATGTTGCGTTTCAGCGTAGTAGAGCGGCTTGATCCCGAACGGATCGCGTGCCAACACCAGCCGGCCGCGTGCGCCGTCGGCCAGTGCGATCGCATACATCCCGCGTAACTGGTCGACAAAGTCGAGGCCGACGCGGCCATAGAGCCGGAGCGGCACCTCGCAGTCCGATTTGGTGCGGAATTGCGACTCGCCAAGATCACGGCGCAGCTCGACATAGTTGTAAATCTCGGCATTGGCGACCAATGCGTGACCGGCCCCGTCGAGCAGCGGCTGCGCGCCGGTGCCGAGGTCAATGATCGACAGGCGGTCATGTACCAGGCCGATGGCGCCGGCGACGTGTCGGCCGCGACCGTCCGGCCCGCGATGCGCCAAGGCATCGGCAAGCCGATCGAGGATCGCCGGATCAGGCGGCGAGCCATTCGCCGTAATCAGGCCGGCGATGCCACACATGGCGCCGTCACGCGCTCGAAGAAACGGAGATACTCAGCCACCACGGCGGGCTCGGTGAAGCGCGCCTCATAGGCCAGGCGTCCGGCCTCGCGCAGACGTGCACCGAGCGCCGGCGTATCGAGCACGACGCGAAGCGAGCCCGCGAGCGCCTCGTGGTCCTCGACAGGCACGATCAGGCCGGTCTCGCTCGAGGCGATCAAGGCCGCCGGGCCAACGCTCGCCGCAGCGACCACCGGCGCGCGATGCGCCCAGGCCTCGATCACGACATTGCCGAGCGGCTCGATCCGGGACGGACAGGCGAACGCGTCGCACGCCGCGAACAGCGCGCCGACATCGGTACGCCAGCCAAGCCAGCGTATCCGCCCGGTGACGCCAAGCTCGTTCGCCAGCGCCTCCAGCCGCGCTTGCTCCGGCCCCTCCCCGGCGAGCCACAGCACCACATTCGGCAGAAGCGCGAGCGCGCGCAGCAGCACATCGAACGCCTTGTTGCGATGCAGGCGACCGAGCGCGAGCACGACGCGCGCGTGGTCAGGCGTATCGAGCGCGGCGCGCGAGACTGCCGGCAACGGCGTCGCATCGACGAAGTTCGGCAGATAGTGGGTGCGCTCGGGCACCCAGCCCTGCGCGCGGAAATGCCGTACCAGATCGGCGGTGTTGCCGACCAGGTGATCGCAATGTCGGTAGTATTTGAGGTCGTAATAGCCGCCGAGCCGCGCGACATGGACAAAGCGGCGACGCTCCCCCTGCCGCGGACAGAAGCGCGTCGCGCGGCTCATCCAGGTCATGACGATTCGCGGGGTAAAGCCATCGATCTGGTGCGCGAACCGCCGGCGCGTGGTTACGTCCAACGCGCCACCAAAGCCGAGCTCGACCGTCGGCACGCCGGCGCTCGACAGCTCCACCGCCCAGCTCCGGCCGCGCCGCACCAACGCCCTCTGCTCAACACCGGCGCGAGACAGTGCGGCAACCATACGCACGAAGAACGTCTCCGCGCCACCATGTTCGCCACCGGCGATCGCCTGCAGCACGCGCGGCCGGTTCGACCGCGGCTCAAGGGTCATGCGGATCCCGGCGCGGTGGCTCGCGCTCCGCCTCGACGATAAGCTGCGAGAGCAGCGGATAGAGCGCTGCCATCAGCGCGAGCATGAAGCCCATGCGCCCCTCGCGATACCCCTTGCGGAACAGGTAGCATTTGAGGAAACGCGCGACGGAGCGGCGCAGCGTGAAGAGAAGCGCCGGCAAGGGTTCTCCTTTTGCCTTCAGATCGGCGGCGCGCGCCAGACTATAGCGGCGCAGCCGATCGATCATCTCGCCGACGTCACGATCGAGATAGTGAACGATGGGGGTCTTGAGCCACCGCTTGGGGCCATCGAGTTTTACCGAGGGATGGACGCGCTCGGCGCCCCAGCGCTTGGCGCCCTTGCTGAACAGCCGCGCAGCCGCGTTCACACCGAACGAACCACCCCAGCCATGGCGCACCAGCCGAGCGCCGACATAGTTGTCGAACGGGATCAGGAAGTAGCCGGGACTCGCGCGAGCGATCGTCTCGCGCACTTCGCCGGCGAGCGCCTCGGGTACGCGCTCGTCAGCGTCGATCTCGATGATCCACTCGCCTGTGCAGGCGTCGACGCCGGCTTGGCGCCGCTCGCCCTCGATCGGCCAGCCGCCCTCGACCATGCGCGCGCCAAGGCGCTCGGCGATGGCGCGCGAGCCGTCAATCGTGCGGTCGAGCACGACGACAATCTCATCGGCGAAGCGGAGCGTCGCCAGACAATCGGCCAACTGAGCCTCTTCGTTGCGGGCGACGACCAGCGCGCTGAGACGTGGCGTGCTCATGCCGCTTCCGGATGTGCCTTGGCCCACAGCGCGCGGGCCGCGTTCTCCGCCGCATCCACGCTTAGGCTGCGCATCAGCGTGTCTGTCGTCCGGTGGTCGTAGCCGGGCCGGCCGATCAGCGCCTCGAAGCTTTCAGGCGTGCGCACCACGGCGGTCAACGCGCCGAACGGGGCATAGTGCGCATCCCGGCTGGGACCGAACAGGCCCAGCGTCGGCACGCCAGCGGTGGCCGCGAGATGCATCAAGCCGGAATCATTCCCGACAAAAAAGGCGCAGCGCTTGAGTGCCGCGAAGCTGGTCAGGAGATCGATCCGGCCGATCAGGTCGAGCCGCCGCACCAGCTCGATCGCCGCAAGCAGCGGCTCGGCGCTCTGGCGTTCGGCGGCGGCACTGTCGGGCCGCCGCTCAAGC
>SXGR01004977.1_pt1 | contig 11623 bp, 7 predicted proteins | sample 3174711 | NCBI WGS metagenome assembly SXGR01 (sample SAMN11356860, study PRJNA531348) | freshwater metagenome | isolation source: freshwater sample F1-60 | place: China: Fuxian Lake, Yuxi | collected 2017-12-25
CGGCGGCCGAGGGAAATGTATTTCATGGGGTTCGAGAAATCGTGCCAGCGGGAGTCGCAGGCGAGCGGGCGGAGGACGACGTCTGCCTGACGGCAAGCATCCTCGGCGGCCCGGATTTGCCCGCCGATAACGGCGCGCTGGGTGACGTCGAGAATGTTGCCGTAGGCGAAATAGTTGACCTGCTGATTGAGCAGCCGGAGGAAATTGAAACGGCGTTGCTTCACGTCCACTTGCTCGCGCTCGTGCTCGCGGGCGCAGCGGAGGAAGGCCGAGGTGGGAATGATGTTCACGGCCAGCACCCGCTCGACCCCCGCCTCGCGCAGCACGTCCACCGGCAGCGGGTCGGAGACTCCGCCGTCAATGTAGGTCTCGCCGTCGAGCTTCACCGGGACGAAGACGCTGGGAATCGCGCAGCTCGCGAGGACGGCGGGGGAGACTTCGCCGGCGCTGAAAACCACGCGCTCCAAAGTGTCGAAGCGCGTCGCCACGACGCGCAGCGGCCGCGCGAGTTGCTCGAAGCGCGCCTCGCCGATGCTGCGTTCGAGCCGCTCGCGAATCGCGCGGCCGTGAATGAAACCCCGGCGCGGCGGGAACGCGGGGTCAATCAACTTAAACAAGCCCCACTTGCCCTCCAGCTCGCGGGCCTTGCGTTCGAGAAACTGGCCGTCATGCCCGAACGCCCACAGCGCGCCGATGTAAGCGCCCATGCTCGTGCCCGCGATGAGGTCCACCTCGATGCCGTTCTCCTCCAGCACTTGCAGCACGCCGACGTGCGCGAGGCCCTTCGCGCCGCCGCTGGAGAGCGCGAGGCCCACCCGGCAGCGGCCGATTTCGCGCGCGAGCCGGCGGAGGTCGGACTTGAACCCCGCCGGCCATGGTCCGCCGCAATGGGAATGCAACCCATCCATCGTGGCCGGCGACTCGTGGAGGTTCAGGTGCGCGGGCTGGCCGATTTGCTTGATGAAATCCTCCGCCGACTGCGGCACCTCGTCGTGCTCCAGGCAGAGCACGAGCTTCAAGTCCGTCGCCGTGCCATCGCGCGCGACGCGCAACTCGCGGTCGAGCTGGTTGAACTCGAAGAGGCTGTCCACCGTTTGCTGCGCGAGCACGTAGGTCGCGGAGGAACGGGACGCCGCCTCGGCGAGCGCCTGGCGCGGAGCGTTCGCGTCCACATGGACAATCACATGGCCGAAGTGGCGCGCGCAGTGGCCGAGGAAGGCGGAGAGAAATTGCCGCTCGGCAGAATGGTTCGAGACGCGAAGGGCAAGTCGGTCAAAATTGCCGAGGTGCTGAAGTTGGTCCGCGAAGGCGAAACTGTTGTTCGGCAGCGAGTGAAGCGGGCTCCAGACCTTCGCCGTCGCATCGGCTTCCGAGGGCACCAGTTGCAGCAACAGCACCCGCTCGCCGGTGACAGACTCGAGCATCTCTGCGAGGGATTCCGCGACCAGACGGCCAGGGACGCGGCGGGAGGCGGAGGCGAGGGTCGTGAGGCGCCCAGCGCGGTTGAAAGCGGCTTGGGGCGGACGGGCGAGCGAGGAGAGGAGTTCGGACCTTCGCTGGTCCCACACTGACTTTTCGTTTGGATACGACGCAGGCATTGCCGGCTTTCTGAGCGACGGCCGCCGCGGAACCATCCACGCCTATCCTATGCGGCCCGCTGGCCGACCATCGCTGCCCCGGAGGGCTTGGGTGTTTGTTTTGCCCATTTTGCTTCTCTGTCTTGGTTCAAGGTAGGGCAGTTTCCATGCCTGTCAAATTTGAGAAGGCCGACTAGGGGGCGCATGGAAATCGGGGCGGCAAACCAGCAGACACACTGGAATCCCCTCCCTTGCTCCTGTCCGCGGACCTCGGCTAGGCTGCGCGCGTGTCGCGACTGCCCTTCGAGCTGCTGCTGGCGCTGCGTTACCTGCGGCCCAAGCGCACGTTCGTCTCCGTCATCACGCTCATCTCGGTCATCGGCGTGATGCTTGGCGTGGCGGTGCTCATCATAGTCATCAGCGTGATGAGCGGCTTCGACCGCCAACTCCGCGAAAAACTCCTCGGCTTCAACGCCCACCTCCGCGTCATCCAGCCCGGCGAACTGCTCGCCAACCGCGACGAGATCATGGCCCGCATCATGGCCAACCCGCGCGTGAAGGGCGTCGCGCCCTTCGTGCAAGGCAAAGTGATGCTGGAGACACAGCCCGCTTCAGGCGGTTCGCTCGTGGACGCACCGATCGTGCGCGGCGTGGACGCAGAGCGTGAGGGTGGCGTGAGCGACCTGCCCAAGAGCGTGAAGGACGGCGAGTTCAACCTGCGCGGCAACGGCCTCGTCATCGGCCGCGAGTTGGCGAGCAACCTCGGCCTGCGCGTCGGCGACCGCGTGGGAATCCTTTCACCCGCCCTCTTCAAGCGGATGCGCGACGTGATGAAGCGCTCGAACGGCAAGGAGCTGACGGAGGTGAGCAGGCTCGACGAATACACGGTGAAGGGCATCTTCGACGTGGGCTACTACGAGTTCAACGCGAACGTCGTCGTCACCTCGCTCGCCAACGCGCAGGACCTCTACGAGCTGGAGGACAACGTCCACGGCCTGCAAATCACGTTGCACGACTCTGCGCAGGCGGACGCCGCGCAGGCCGAGTTGTCGCGCGTGCTGGGCCTCAACTACGTCGTCCGCACCTGGAAGGACGACAACTCCGGCATCCTCAACGCGCTGCTAGTCGAGAAGAACGTCATGTTCTACCTGCTCTTCTTCATCATGATCGTCGCCGCGTTCGGCATCACCAGCGCACAGATCACGTTCGTCGTTCAGAAGACGCGCGAGATCGGCGTGCTCAAGGCGCTCGGCGCGACCAACGGCCAGGTGCGCTGGCTGTTCCTGAGCCAGAGCCTCATCGTCGGCGTGCTCGGCGTCATCGCGGGCTTCGGCCTCGGCCTGCTGGCGCTGCACTACCGAAACAACTTCCTCGACCTGATGAACCGCTTGACCGGCTTCGAGCTGTTCCCGCGCACGATCTACGCCTTCGACCGCCTACCCGCGCTCATCGTGCCGAGCGACATCGCGATCATCTGCGGCGGGTCGCTGTTCATCTGCCTGCTGGCCGGTCTCCTGCCGGCGTGGAGCGCGGGGCGGCTGCAACCGGTGGAGGCGCTGAGGCATGAATGACGGAATGACCAAGGCCCAATGAATGACCAAGGCCCAATGGCCAGGGCGAGCTGCCAGTGTGCTCCACAACGCCCGGCAAGGTCCACTTCCGACACTCGGCGGGCGCCCGCTCGCATCCGGCGTGCTTGCGCGCGGCCATTGGTCATTGACCATTGGTCATTCATTGGGCATTGCGTCATTGGCCCTTGGGCATTCTTCAGTCGTTCGTCATTCCGCTAAAACCCACGATGTCCAGCGCTTCCCCCCTCCTCCGCGCCACCGGCCTGCGCAAGACTTACCACATCGGCTCACGCCTTGTGGAAGTCCTGCGCGGCGTGGACCTGACGGTGGACGCCGGTGAGTTCGTCGCGTTGCGCGGCGCGTCCGGCGCGGGCAAGAGCACGCTGCTGCATCTCCTCGGCGGCCTCGACCGGCCCAATCACGGCGAAATCCATTTCCGCAGCCAGAGCCTCGCCGCGCTCACCGATAACGAGCTGGCGAAGCTCCGCGTCGCGCACGTCGGCCACATCTTTCAGGCCTACCATCTCCTGCCGGAGCTCGACGCGTTGGAAAACGTCGCGCTCCCCGCCCGCGTCGCGCGACTCGATGCCTCGGAGGCCGAGCGTCGTGCGCGCGACTTGCTGAAGCGCGTCGGACTGGAGCACCGGCTGGAGCATCGCCCGGCGGAACTTTCCGGTGGCGAGCAGCTGCGCGTGGCCATCGCCCGCGCGCTGGTGAATCAACCCGCGCTGATCCTCGCTGACGAGCCGACGGGCAATCTCGACTCCCACACCGGCGAGGAAATCCTGAACCTCCTCTGCGAACTGCGCACCGAACACAATGCCACGCTCGTCATCGCCACGCATGACTCGCGAGTCGCAACGCGTGCGCCGCGCGTGGTGGAGCTGGTGGATGGGGCGTTGAAGTAGCCGCGAAAAGGAGCGAAGGGGAAACGCCAACGCTCAACTTCCAACTCTCAACGTCCAGAGAACCGGACGCGCGCTTGTTGAAGGTTGAGCGTTGAACGTTGGACATTGAGAGTTTTCCTCTCTGCGCTCTCTGCGCCCTTTAGCGGCAAGGAGTCTCAGCCCCGCCGCTGGCATTCCTCGACGTAGTTGCGGAAGGCCTGCTGGAGCTTGCGCGTGAGCGGGCCGGGCTGGCCGTCGCCGAGCTTGCGGTCGTTGATTTGCACGACGGGCATCACCTCGTTGGTCGTGCCGAAGAGCATCGCCTCGGTGGCGCATTTCAAGTCGGCTTCAGCCACAGGGAATTCCTTCACCGGAATGCCCAGCGCGGAGCAGAGGCCCAGCGCGACGAGGCGAGAGATGCCGGGGAGGATGTAGTTCGTGCGCGGCGCGGTGTGGACCACGCCGTCGAGCACGGCGGCGAAGTTCGAGAGCGAGCCTTCCATCGCATAGCCGTCACGGACCAGCACAGCCTCATGCGCACCGGCTTCCTGCGCCTGCTGGTTGGCGAGGACGTTGGGCAGCAGCGAGACGGACTTGATGTCGCAACGCGCCCAGCGCTGATCCGGCAGCGTGATGACCTTCACGCCGCTGGCCCACTTCTCAACGGGGTTGGTAAACGGCGCGGCGAAGGCATAGACCGTCGGCGTCATGTCCGCCGGGAAGGCGTGCTTGCGCGGCGCGGCTCCGCGCGAGACTTGCAGGTAAACGGTGGCCTCGGCGTCGGCGAGGGTGTTGCGCTTCAGCAGCTCGCTCGCGATGGCGGAGAAGTCGGCGCTGGCCGGAGGGGGAATTCGCAGCGCCTTAAGGCTGTAATCGAAGCGGTCCCAGTGCTCCTTCGCGCGGAAAAGATGGCCACGATAGGCGCGCACGACTTCGTAAGCACCGTCAGCGAAGAGGAACGCGCGGTCGTCCGGCGAGATGCGGGCTTCTTGCTTCGGGAGGAACTGGCCGTTGAGATAGACAGTCATGGCTGTGGTTGAAACGGGAAACGCGGAGGCGGGGCGAAGCCCGACGATGCGCTCAACGACGCGGGGCGAACTGCGCGGTGATCTTCGCCACGAAGATGTCCGTCTCGCCCAGGCTCTTGAGGACATGGTCGCCGAAGGTCACGTTGCCGCGATAGTAGCCGATCACGTAGCTGTTGCCGCCGCGATCCACCGCGATGCCGTGCCCGGCGATAGGCTCGGAGAACTGCGCGCCCGCCTGCCGCGCCCAGATGACGCGGCCTTCGCGGTCCAGCTCGGTGATGAAGACGTCGCCCATGCCCATGCTGAAGAGGGTGTTGTTGCCGAACTCGACCTTGCCCGCGAACGTGCCAGTGATGTGCGCGTGGCCGCTGGCGTCCACGGCCAGTCCATAGCCAGCCTCGGGGCAGCCGATCTTGTTGCCGCCGAAGGTGCGCACCCAGACGAGCTTCCCACGCAGGTCATACTTGGAGACGAACACGTCGGAGCCGCCGACGCTCCTGAGGCCCTTGCCGTTGAACAAGCCGGTGTGCGTGCCCTTGCGCGAGCGGAAGGCGGCGTGCAGGCGCATCTCGGAGGCGTAGGATTCGGTGCCGTTAAAGCCGCCGGAGACAATGACGTTACCGTGGGGATCGAGCGCGACGCCGTAGGCAATGTCCGTGTTCGGCCCGCCGGCGCGCTGCGCCCAGACGGTGCGGCCGGTGTTGTCGAGCTTGGCGACGAAGCTGTCCACAAGCCCCGCGCTGCCCAGGGCGATGGCGCGGGAGAAGCGGATGCCGTCCTCGAAGCCGCCCACGAGGTAGCAGTTGCCCTGCGCGTCCGCCGTGATGGCGCTGGCCGCGTCGTCGCCAGCGCCGCCGATCTGCCGGACCCAGTCCAGTTCGCCGCTGGTATCGTAGCGGGCGACGAAGATGTCGTTGAAGCCGGCGTTCTTGAGCGTGAGGTCGCCGAAGGTGGTGTCGCCGTTGAAATAGCCGCAGAGATACACGTTGCCGTCCGGGCCGACGGTGACGCTGTTGCCGCTGCCGCCGCCTGTGCCGCCGGCCTGCCGGACCCAGAGGACTTTCCCGCTGCTGTCGAACTTGGCGACGAAAATCTCCGAGTCGGAGTTGCGCTTCGCGGTCTCGCCGCCGAAATCCACTGTGGGCGACTGGAAGGAGCCGGTGACGTAGCAGTTGCCCTCGGCGTCAGTCGCGACCGACCGGGCGAAGTCATCCGCGCTGCCGCCTGCCTGACGGATCCAGACCAGCTTGCCGATGCGGTCGTATTTGGCGACGAAGATGTCGGCCTCGCCCTTGCCGGCGAGCGCGTAGTCCTCGAAGCGCGCCTGGCCGCGGAAGTAGCCGCAAATGTAGGTGTTGCCCTCGTTGTCCACGGCGATGCCGGTGCCGTAGTCGTGTCCGGTGCCGCCGGCGCGCGAAGCCCACCGGAACGCCGGCATTTCGGCGAAGGCGGACGCGGTCAGCAACCCGGCGACCAGCCACGCCAGCGCGCGCGCCGGAAGAATCCGGGCGAGCAGGACGATGGCGGCGGCGACGAGGCCCCGCTGAACGGACGACGCTGCACAGATAGGCCGGTGGGGGTTGGGTGTGGTAGTCACTTCAAAAGCAGCCACGGACAGAGTGGCTGAATGGCGGCGTTTATCACAGGATTGACCGTTGGATTCAAGCGCAAACTAGGGCCGGACGCCCTCAGCTCTTCTCAATGCACGCGTAAGCGTTATGATTGTGGATGCTTTCGAAGTTCTCCGCTTCCACCTGATACCACGTCACATTGGGGTGGGCGTTGAGCTTGAGGGCGACGTTGCGGACAAGGTCCTCCACGAAGACCGGGTTGTCGTAAGCCCGCTCGGTGACGGCCTTCTCGTCTTGGCGCTTGAGCAGGGAGTAGAGCTCGCTGCTGGCGCTGGCTTCGACGAGGGCGATGAGATCCTCGATCCACACGACCTTGCGGGAGCGGATGGAGACGGTGACGTTGCCGCGCTGGTTGTGCGCGCCATACTTGGAAATGGCCTTGGAACAGGGGCAAAGCGTCGTGACGCCCACGATGACGGTGAGGATAAAGTCCAGTCCCTTACCGATGGCGCTGGCCTCGAACCGCGCCGTGTAATCCATTACGCCTTCCTTGCCGGTCACGGGCGCCTGCTTGGTGAGAAAGAAGGGGAATTCCATGGTCAGATGGGCGGTCTCGGCGTGCAGCTTGGCCTGCATGGCGCCGAGGATGTCCTCGATGTTCTCAACGTGGACGATGTCGCCATGGGCGTTGAGCACCTCGATGAAGCGGCTCATGTGGGTGCCCTTAAACTCCTTGGGCAGATCCACACACATCGCGATGGTGGCGACGGTGTTCTGGTGGCTGTGCGCCTTGTCGCGAATCTGGATGGGAAAACGGAGGTTGCGCACGCCCACCTTGTTAATACGCAATTCGCGGTGGTCCCGGCCGCTTTGCACATCGTGCAACGGTGCTTTTGCGCGCGACTTGCGCTTCACGGTGGCAGCTTGCTCGGCGGTCGCTTTATTGACTCTAATCATTCCATACGCTAACCAGCAAAACTACGAATGCCAAATGTTGTTCTCTCGTGCTGGCGTGCCCGGCGGGCGGCTCCAGCTTGCCGTGGCGGGCAGCTTTCCCGCATGCTATCTAGCCATGAAGACCCGTCTTCTAATGAGCTTGGTGGTGGCCTGGTGGCTGGGGCTGAGGGTGGGTGCCGCCGACCGCTTCAGCGTAGCCACCTACAATGTCGAAAATTACCTCGATGCCCCGGCACCGGGCCGCACCACCAAGCCGCCGGAGGCCAAGGCCCGAGTGTGCGACACGCTGCTGGCCCTGCGGGCGGACGTCGTCGCGCTCCAAGAAATGGGCGGCACCAACGCTCTGCTCCAGCTCCGCTCCGCGTTGGCACTCGGCGGTCTGAACTATCCGCACTGGGAGCATGTGCGCGGTCACGACACCAACATCCACCTAGCGCTCCTGAGTCGCTTCCCGATCACGGCCCGGCGTTCGCACACGGACGACAACTTCCTACTGCAAGGCCGACGTTGCCACGTGAGCCGGGGGTTCTTGGAAGTGGACCTCCAGGTGACCCTCGGATTTCAATTCACCCTGCTGGCCGCACATTTAAAGTCCAAGCGCCCCATCCCCGGGGCCGATCAGGCCCAGATGCGCGAGCAGGAAGCCCGGCTGTTACGCGAGAAAATTGATACCCGGCTCAAGGCCCACCCGGCCACCCTGCTCCTAGTGCTGGGTGACTTCAATGACACGCGGGACGCCAAGCCGGTCCGCACGCTCCTCGGGCGGGGGCGCAATGCGCTGGTGGACCTGCGCCCCGAAGAGGCCACCCGCGCCGCACCTGACGCACCGCTCCAACGCAGCGCCGCGAACGTGACGTGGACCTACTTCTACAATCGCGAGGACGCCTATGCGCGCTTTGACTACGTGTTGGCGAATCGCGCGCTCGCCGCGCGTGTCGTGCTAGAGCAGACGTGCGTCCTTGCGCTGCCTTGGTGGCACGAGGCCTCGGATCACCGGCCCGTGCTGGTCACGTTCTCGCTCGGGTCGGACAAGTGATGGAGCGCCGTCTTCGCAGACCGGGCGGTCACGGACCGCCGCTACAGAAGAACCGGCCCTTGCGCCCTTGTCCCGCGCCTTCTACGGTCGTTTCATGAACGAAGTCCGTCTGCTGCTCATCGCCGCGCTGCTGCTGGCCGCTCCGCTTTCTCGCGCGCAGGAAACCCCAAAGACCACACCCGTCACGCTGTTCGGGGAGGCGTTGCAGAAGCTCGCCGCGCTCATCGAGCCGGCTCCCGGGGCGCCCGCACAGACGCTGGCCACCACCTTGAAAATCTCCCGCGCCGACGGTTTGCCCAACGACTTGATCGGCCGTGAGCTGGACTTCGCGTGGCAGGCTCCGAACCGCCTGCGCCTCACCGCGGACATCAACGGCGAACGCTACTCAGCCGGGCGCGATGGTGAGTCGCTGTGGATTCACGCTCCGGGGAAGAAGTTTGGCGTCATCGGGAAACCCGGCGTCGCGCGGTTCGCCAGTGCGCCGGACAAGCTGGACAACACGAAGCTCGGCAAGTGGAAGCTCCCGTTGCCGCGCGAGCAACTCGCGTTGCTGCCGCTGCTCTGCAAGGTCGAGCAAGGTGCGGACGAGCAACTCGAAGGCGTGGCCTGCCACGTCCTGCGCGCCACGCCGCAGCCGCAGGCCATCGAGGCGCTGAAGATTCCCGCCGGCACGTTGCACCTGTGGGTGCGGGCCACAGACGGCCTGCCCGCGCGGCTAGGCTGGTCGGATGGGAAGCAGGCTTTCGTCACGGTGGACTTGCGGAACTTGAAGCAAGAAGCCGCCCGGCCCGCCGAGCAGTGGAAGCTGGACGCGAACGCGGGTGACAAGGTTGAAACCGTCGCCCTCGCCCACCTCGTGCGCTTCCTGCAAGTCGCGCCCTCCATGCTGGATAACCAAGTGCCTTCACTCGGCCCCATCACCGGCGAGCGCCGCGTCGTCGCCTCGCACGGCGCGGGTCGGCTGGAAGTTCACGACGGGACGAAGGTGTTGTTCCTCAAGGGCACGCCGGAGGAAATGGGCGCGCAGCACGGCACCTTGCTCAAGGCCGAGGTGCAGAAACTCATGGACCGCGTGCTCTATGGCGTGGGCGTGGGCAGCTCGTTCGCCAAGTCGCGCTGGTTCTTCAGCGAGATTGAGGAGGCCACGGGCCGCTTCGGCAAGTTCGTGGACCCGCGCTACACCCGCGAGATGGACGCGATGGCTTCGGCGGCGGGCGTCCTGCGCGAGGAGGCGCGGCTGGCGAACTACTTCCCCGAGTTGTTTCATTGCAGCGGCTTCGCGGTCTTCGGCGATGCCACGGCGGGCGGGCGCATCTTCCACGGGCGCGTGCTGGACTACATGAAGGGCATCGGGCTGGAGCAGAACGCCACCGTCATCGTCCACCAACCGGAGCAGGGCCACGCATGGGTAAACGTCGGCTACGCCGGCTTCATCGGCTCCGTCACCGCCATGAACGCGAAGCACATCTCCGTCGGCGAGATGGGCGGGCGCGGCGAAGGCCAATGGGACGGAAAGCCGATGGCCCAGCTCATCCGTGAAGTCATGGAGAAAGCCGGCACCCTCGACGAGGCGGTCGCCATCATGCGGCGCGGCCCGCGCACCTGCGAATACTACTACGTCATCGCCGACGGCAAAACGAAGCGTGCCGTGGGCATCGCCGCGACGCCGACGAAGTTCGAGGTCGTCCTCCCCAACCAGGCGCACCCGCAGCTCCCGCATCCCATCAAGGACGCCGTGCTCATGAGCGCGGGCGACCGCTACGAGGAACTGGCCCGCCGCGTGAAGGGCGGCTTCGGCAAGTTCGACGCCGACGGCGCGCGCGACCTGATGACCAGCCCCGTGTGCATGAACTCGAACATCCATTCCGTCCTCTTCGCGCCGGACACGCTGGACTTCTGGGTGGCGAACGCGGACTCGAAGAACGTCGCCAGCCACACGCGCTACACGCACTACAATCTGGCGACGTTGCTGGGAGGCACAGGCGAGGAAAAACGGACAACGAGCGGCGGCCAGTAGTTCGCGCGCTCCGAGACTTACCGTAGCCCGACATTCCAATGTCGAGCCACCCCTTGCCGCGCCATGGCATTGACAAGCCGCCGGAAAACCGGAGCTTCCGGCCGTGGCAGCCTCCCTGAACAGACCAGGCCCAATTTGCATGGATAGCCATGCAGAGGCGCCCTCTCTCATACCAACCACGGATGGAGGCTGGCATAATCACTCGGCTGGCGACTGGACACTTTCTCCCTCACCCCGGCCCTCTCCCGCTGGGGGGGGGGGACCACTCGACCACGCTCGCATCGCAGTTGAGCTGCGGGTTCACGAACCGCAGACTGCGTAGCTCCCTCTCCCAGCGGGAGCGGGCCGGGGTGAGGGAGAACGGCCTCGCCGATCCAGAGCGTTTAAACAGGTTCTATCCGTATTTGGCATCAGCACGATTGGTTCAGATTCTGTCCATGCCGGATGGGGCTTGGGTGGGTCCTCTGGACCTGCGTTCATGAACAGACTCGATTCATCCTTGGCGAACTTAATGAGCGGACTACGCCCCCTGCTGAAAAACGGCGAGAACACGACGATAAGCACCACGGCGGCCGTGGCGGTCGTCAGGCCAATCCACCAGCGCCACGCCAACAACCACGAGGGTTCAGCCCTGATCTGTTCTAAGGGAGACTTTCGGACTGGAGCCTGTTCCGCCTGCTCAACGGCTTGCTGGGCGTTGAGCGGGAACTTCTTGTCCAAAGCTGAGTTCAGCCGGGCTTTGATGTGGTCCGGCAGCACCGACGGCCCATCGCCAAGCCGGTTGATCACGGGGGCGGCCTTTATCAGTTCCTGCTCCAGCTTCGATTTTTCAGCATCATTCATCCGAGTAGATAACGGGATCGCTTCAACGATTCTTACAACTACGGCCAGCCTTCCGGCAGATTCTCGCGCAAAGCCTTCAGCCCTCGGTCCAAATACACCCCGATAGAGCCAATTTTCAGCCCATGCCGGTCCGCAA
>SXGR01597060.1_pt1 | contig 11623 bp, 11 predicted proteins | sample 3174711 | NCBI WGS metagenome assembly SXGR01 (sample SAMN11356860, study PRJNA531348) | freshwater metagenome | isolation source: freshwater sample F1-60 | place: China: Fuxian Lake, Yuxi | collected 2017-12-25
AGCAGCGCCTCTTGCTCGGGCTCGCTGAGCTCTCGGGCGGCGCGGTTGCAAGCGTCGCCGAGCGGGAGGCCATCGCGAAGCGCGGTGAGGAGCGCATGCTCGGTCGGCGCGAGCACGCGGTGATAGACGGTCTTGTCGGACGCGCGCCACACGGCGACGAACGCGGGCGCGCGCGCGATGATCCGGTCAGGCTCTAGCCCCGCGCGAAGGCTCGGTCTGAGCTCGAAGATCGGATATTCGAGCGCGAACAGCTCGAGGTGCGGGTGGATGCCGAGTCGCGCGCCGGGCCACTGGTCCGGCGGCAGCGCCGTCACGCGCTCGACCGTGAGCGGCGCGACGTCGGCCGCGTCGAACGCGCGCACGAAGGAGAGCTCGAAGCACGCGAGCTCTCGCGCGGGGCCGGCGAGCTCGGGATCGAAGCCGTCGTAGGCTGCGGCGAAGTCGCCCAAGCGCAGGCCGAGATCGCGCAGCGTGTACGAGTCGGGCGGGCACGCGAGCAGGTAGGCGCGCGCGAGAGCCTCGAAGCTCTCGTCGCCGACGAGGTACGCGAGCGCGGGAAAATCTTCGCGGAGCGAGTCGCGGTGCCGCAGCCAGAACTGGTCGCGATAGATCTCGGCCTGCTCGTGCGGGCTCACGCGCTCGTTGCCGGCGACGATGCGCGCCACGGTGTCGCGCACGGCCTCGCACGGGTGCTGCTCGAGCGACTCGAACCGCCGCAGCAGCTCACCGAGCTCGCTCTGCAGCGTCGCGAGCGGTGGCGGCTCAGGCCGCGCGCTCACGCTCGACCTCCGCGCGGATCTGCGCCGCCTTCTTCGCCTCGCCCCACACGACCTCGAGCTCGGGGATCTCGTCGTCCCACTCGACGAGCGTCGAGACCGGGCCGAGCAACCGGCAAGTATGACGGTAGAGGTCCCACACGGTGTCGATCACGAAGTCGCTATGCGTGTCGAGGATGTACGCGCCTTTGTTCGTGTGACCCGCGAGGTGGATCTGAATCACACGCCGGTGCGGGATCGCGTCGAGGTAGGCGCGCGGATCGAAGCCGTGGTTGTAGGCCGAGACGTAGACGTTGTTCACGTCCAGCAGGATCGCGCAGTCCGCCTCTTCGACGACCGCCGAGAGAAACTCCCACTCGGTCATCGTGCTGTCGCGAAACGTCATGTAGCTCGACGTGTTCTCGAGGCCGACCCGCAGCTCGAGAAAGTCCTGCACCTGTCGCACGCGCGCGGCGACGTGGTGCACCGCCTCTTCGGTGTAGGGCAGCGGCAAGAGGTCGTGCAGATCGACCGAGGCGCGATCGAGCGCCGCCGGCGTGCGCGTCCAGCACAGGTGGTCGGTGACCCACGGCGTCTTGGTCACGCGCGTCAGGGCGCGCAGCCGCTCGAGGTAGTCGAAGTCGAGCGGCGTCGAGGCGCCGATCCCGAGCGACACGCCGTGCTGCACGACCGGGTAGCGCTCGAGCGTGCGGGCGAGGTTATCGAGGGGCCGACCGCCGTCGACCATGAAGTTCTCGCTGATGATCTCCAAGAAGTCGAGCGCGGGCCCCGCGCCGAAGATGCTCGCGTAGTGCGGAATACGCAGGCCGATCCCGCAGCCGAGGTCCGGCAGTCCGAGGCGTGGCGTCAGCGGGGAGGTCATGGTGCTCGTCTGGGGGGCGGCGGACGCGAGCCTGAAATGCAACACGCGCGCGGAGCCGATAGTGCCTGGTCACACGAGGTGACTCAAGCCGTCGCGGCGCACGCGCGCGTGAGGTGTCACGAGCTCAGGGCTCGCGACCTGTCGAGGTCACTTGCAGTCGGCAGCCTTGCAGCCGCCCTTGCCCTTGCACTCGTTCTTCGTGGCGCAGTCGTTGCCGCCCTCGACCTTGCAGTTGCCCTTGCCCTTGCACTCGTTCTTGCCCTTGCAGCATTCTTTGGCGGCGGGGGCAGCGGCGTCGGCAACGGCCGTCGCGGCGGCGTCGGTGGCGGCGTCGGTGGCGGCGGCAGTCGCCTCGGGGGCAACGACCTCCGGGGTCGCGGGGGCGCCGCAAGCGGCGAGACCGGCGACGAGGCTAGAGACGGCGGTGAGCGAGAGGGTCTTGTTGAAGTCCATGGTAATTCTCCTTGATGACTAACTAGTTATCGTCGCGGCTAATTCGCGACCGAATTGGCAGCTCGCGCCCTTCGGGTGGCCGCCCACGAGGGGGCGGAGCGCACAGCGCGCGAATTGGGGTTACGACGCCCGGGGTCACCGAAACGGCTCAGGGAATTTCCCCTCGCCCGGTGGCCTCGGTCGTGGCATGTCCCCGTCGGACGTCGCGACAACTCGAAGTTGAACACCCCGAGTCAGCGCGGGCGCATACAAGCACGAGCTTGGCCCATCGGCCAAGCACTTCGTGAGAGGATCTCGCGATCGCTGTGCGGTAGCGGCCCCGTCCGCGCCCTCGTGCTCGCGCTCCTGCTGGCCTGCGGCTCCGCGGCGTGCGAGCGCGAGTCCCCGCGGCAGGCCGAGGGCGCGGGCGCGGCATCGAGCGCACCGCTGGGGGAGCTGGCCACGGCGAGCGCGAGCGCAGCCGGCGCGTCGAACGGGACCGCGGTGCCGGAGGTCGAGCCCCGCGTCGCCGTTGCACCTTCGCCGCGCTGCTCGCCCGAGATGGTGAAGGTCAGCCCCGCGCTCGTGGCAGCGCCCGAGCATGGTGCGGCGGATGCTCTCGAAGAGAGGCGCTGGCTCGCCAGTGCCCTCGCGGAGTCGCCGCGGCCGTACTGCGTCGATCGCTTCGAGGGGACGCTCGTCGACGCGGCGCACGGCGACGCGCTCTCGCCGTACTATCCGCCCTCGAAGCGAGGCGCGGTGCGCGTCCACGAGCAGTGGCGGACGATGCGCCTCGAGGTCGGCGACGAGGAGGCGCGCGCGCTCGGGCTGCCGCTCTTGCCCGCGTGGCAGCGCGTCCGCGAGCCCGTGCTGCGAGCGGCGTCGCGCGAGGGCGTGGTGCCGAACGGACACACGAGCGGGGTCGAGGCCAGGGCGGCTTGCGCGAAGGCGCGCAAGCGCCTGTGCACGCCGAGCGAGTGGCGCATCGCCTGCGGTGGCGCGGACGGCTTCGCGTTTCCGTATGGCGCCGAGTATCGCGCGGGCGCGTGCAACGTGTTTCGCGAGGCGCACCCGGCGGCCGTCCTTCATGGCAACGCGAGCCGCGGGCACGACGATCCGCGCCTCAACACCGTGCGGCATCGCGGGCTGCCGCTCTTGCGGAAGACGGGCGCGACGCGAAGCTGCAAGAGCCGCTGGGGCGACGACGCGATCTACGACATGGTCGGCAACCTCGACGAGTGGCTGGCGCACGACGCGGGCTCGTTCGCCGGGGGCTTCTACGCGCGCAGCACGAAGCTCGGCTGCGATTGGCGAACGACCGCGCACGGCAACGGCTACGCCGACTATTCGACGGGCGTGCGCTGCTGCGCGTCGCTGCCCGACGTCGCGCCGGGCGAGCAGTGACGCGAGCCGCTCCCCGCTGCAACTGCCTCGCCGCGCAACCGCTGCCCCTGCCTCCGCCCGCTCGCCGCTCCCCGCTCCCCGCGGCCACTGCCTCGCCGCGCAACCGCAATCGGCATGCCGCCGGATTGGGGTACGTGCAAACGCAAATGCGGCCTGGCCCTCAGTCGTGCATCACCGTGCGCCAGGCCAAGCCCGAGATGCGAAGTCGAACTCGGCCACACTGCCGGCCGTGGCGAGCGAGCTCGATGCCCTCGACCGCTTCCGAGCACGGAGCACCGGCTACCGCAGCCCGAACCGGGGCCGATCCCCCGATGTCCACGGAACTGCTCCATCTTTAGATGCGCCGGCCCTAGCTCGGGGCTCGCGTACCTCGACGCGGGTGCGACCTTCGACTAAGGCTCCGCCGCGATGAGCGCGCTCGTAGCCAGCCTCACGGTCCTTCCTTACACGCAGTTTCGGAAGAGCCGGCACTTCTACTTGAACTACGACGCCTTCTTCCTCGTCGTGTGCGCGGCGCTCGCTGCAGCGCTGCACGCGGCTCGGTGGCAGGGGCTCACGCAGGCGTGGGAACCGCGCCTTTTGTTGTGGCTGCCGCTCGCGTGCCAGGTGCAAATCCTGTGCAGCGTCTGGATCCATAACGCGACCCACAACAACTTTCCGAGGGCGATCAACCGCGTCGTTGGCGAGCTGTGTGGGCTCGTCGTGCTCACGCGCTTCGCGTCGTGGGAGATCATCCACCAGCGCCACCACAAGTACTCGGACGATCCGGTGTTGGATCCGCACCCGGTGATGGAGGGCTACACGGGATACTGGAAGTTCGCGGCGCGCACGCTCATCTCGGTCGAGCAGCAGCTGCAGACCATGTACTTCGAGATGTACGGCGGCAAGACGCCCGAGAACGTGCGGTTCCAGCGCTATCGCGCCGTCCTGAGCTTCGCGACGATGGCGGTGCTCGCGTACACTTGGCAGCTCGCGCTCGGCGCTCCGGCGTTCTTCATGCTGTTCTTGCCCGCGTCGCTCGTCGGGGTCCTGCACCTATTGCACTTCAACTGGTCGACGCACAACCCGTGGTCGACGACGGGCGCTCACCACCCGGTGAACCTCGATCACGGCTTCTACAAGCTCGGCAATCTCATCTGGCACGGCATCTATTTTCACGGCAACCATCACCAGAACGCGAGCCTCTTCAACCCCTCGAAGATGGAGGCCAGTAAGGCGCTGCCCGTGATCTTGCCGGGCGACTCGACCGACCACTACCCGCGCAAGAAGACGAAGGCGCGGGCCCAAGCGGCCGCATGAGACCGCTCTGTCGCTCTGTACGCTCTGTGTCTCTTTGGTGGCGAATCTCTGATTCGCTCCACTAGGCCGTCGCGCGGAACGTCGCCATGAAGTCGACGAGCGCTTGCACGCTCTCGCGCGGGACGGCGTTGTAGATCGAGGCGCGCAGGCCGCCGGCCGAGCGGTGCCCCTTGAGACCGATGAGGCCGCTCTTCGTGGCCTCTTTCACGAAGCGCTCCTCGAGCTCTTCGGTCGGCAGGCGCCAGACGACGTTCATCGTCGAGCGGCTCGCTCGCTCGACGGGGCACCGGAAGAAGTCCGGATCGGCGTCGAGCGCGGAGTAGAGGAGCGCGGCCTTGTCGACGTTGTGCTTCTCCATCGCCGCGAGCCCGCCGAGGCCCTTCACGTGATCGAGCACGTTGCGCACCATGTAGATCGCGAAGGTGTTCGGCGTGTTGTAGAGCGACTGGTTGTCGGCGTGGGTCGCGTAGCGAAGGATGACGGGGATGTCTTTGCGCGCGGCGAGGACGAGCTCTTTCTTCACCACGACGACGGCGAGTCCCGAGGGCCCGATGTTCTTCTGCGCGCCGGCGTACACCATCGCGTAGGCGTTCATGTCGAAGGGCTTCCACAAGAAGTCGCTCGACATGTCGGCGATGAGCGGCGTCTTGCCGACGTTCGGGACGTAGTGCCACTGCGTGCCGAAGATCGTGTTGTTGGTCGTGTAGTGGACGTACGCGGCCTCGGGATCGAGGGACAGCTCGCTCTCGCTCGGGACGCGCGCGAATTTTCCGTCGACGGACGTGTCGGCCGCGACGCGTGCCGTGCCGATGAGCTTCGCTTCGGCGAGCGCCTTCTGCGACCAGGTGCCGGTGAGGACGTAGTCCGCGCTCTTGCCCGGAAGGAGCAGGTTCATCGCCAGCATCGCGAACTGCAGGCTCGCGCCACCCTGGAGAAACAGCACCGAGTAGTCGTCGCCGATGCCGACGAGCTCGCGCAGGAGCGACTCTGCTTGAAAGTGCACGGCCTCGTAGGCTTTGCCGCGATGGCTGTGCTCGAGCAGGCTCATGCCCGTCCCCTCGAACTCGACCAGCTCGCGCTGCGCGCGCTCGAGCACGGGGAGGGGCAGGGCGGCGGGACCGGCGTTGAAATTGTGGGCACGCTTCATGGCGGCGCACCCTACCAGATCCGGATCGCAAGACGCGACGCGTTCGCTGGCTGCCGAACAGGCCCGCCTGGCGCCTCGTTTTACTCGCGGACGCGGCGTGGGTCGGGTGGCGAGTCACGGTTTCGTACGGCGAGTCCCCGCTACGGGTAGACGAGCCCCACGCGCCAGCCGCCGACCGTGCGCTCGTAGCGCTCGCGCTCGTGCAACCGGTGCGGGCCCTCGCGCCAGAACTCGATGCGCTGCGGAACGAGGAGGTAGCCGCCCCAGCCCTCGGGGCGCGGCGGGCTCACGGCGCCGTGCTCGGTCACGAGCGCCGCGAACCGATGCTCGAGCTCGCTCTTCGACGCGAGCGGCTCGCTCTGCAGCGACGCGAGCGCGGCAAGCTGGCTCTCGTGCGGGCGGGCCGCGAAGTAGGCATCGGACTCGCTCGCGGGGAGGCGCTCCGTCGTGCCCTCGATGCGCACCTGCTCATGCAGGCTCTTCCAGTGCACGCAGAGCGCTGCGCGTGGATTGTGCGCGAGCTCCCGGCCCTTCTGGCTCGCGTAGTTGGTGAAGAAGCGAAAGCCTCGTGCATCGACGCCGCGGATGAGGACGACGCGCGCCGAGGGCTGCCCGTTCGCGTCGACCGTGGCGAGCACCGCAGCCTCGGGCACGTCGGGCTCCGCCGTGACGGCGCGCGCGAGCGCCTCGACGAAGCGCGCGATCGGCTCGATTGTCATGGTTTCGCGAACGACGCCACGAGCTTGTCGAAGTCGGCGCGCGCGGCGAGCACGGTCTTTTTGGGACCGGTGACCTTGAAGAAGTACGCCTGCCCGGCGTCGACCGCCGCGATCGCCGAGAGCATCGCGTAGTCGGGCTTCGGCTCGCCGCTGCCGCCCATCATCGGACCGGCGCCGAAGGTCCCCTCGAGCTCGACGATGGTGACCTCGACGCTGTTCACGGTCTTCTTGTCGAGCTTGGCCTTGGCGCCGCCGAACTGGCCTTCCCAGCGCTGCACGTTCGCGTCCGGGCTCCCGCCCGCGAGGCTCACGCTGCACTCCGCGTCTTCGCTGTCGCCGGCCGCCTTCGCGATCTTGTAGGTCGCCTTGCGCATCGGGCTCGGGTTCGGCGCCTCGGTCCATGCGTCGGGCTTGGTCCAGGCGAGGGCCTCGTGGCCACGCGGGGCGGGTGCCGGCGCGGCGCTCGTCGGGTGCGGAGCGGGCGCCTTTGCATCGGGCGCGGGTGCCGCGGCAGACCGAGCCGGCGGGGTCGCGGGCGCTGGCTCGCTCGGCTTGTCGCACGCGAACGGGAGCGCGGCCGCACCGAGGAGCGCGGCGCCGAGCGCGACGTGGGTGAGAGAGAGCTTCGATTGGTTCTTTCCGGACATGAGGTTCACTCGCTCGCTACGAAATGAATTTCGCGATGATCTCGTTCATGATCTCGCGCGTGCCGCCACCGATCGGGTAGAGCCGCGCGTCGCGGTACATGCGCTCGACGACGCTCTCGCGCATGAAGCCGTACCCGCCGAAGAGCTGCACGGCCGCGTCGCAGACGAAGGTGCACATATCGGTCGCGGTGTTCTTCGCCATCGCGGCGTGCGCTGGCGTCGCCTGAGCGCGAAGGTGGCGCGCGAGCACGTCGTGAAAGATCGCGCGCGCGGCGGCGATCCGCGTCGCCATCTCGGCGAGCTTGTGGCGCGTGACCTGAAACCCGCCGAGCTGCCGACCGAACACGCTGCGCTCGCGCGTGTAGTTCACCGCAGCCGCGAACGAGGCCATCGCGATCGCGACGCAGCTCTGCGCGAGCGCGAGCCGCTCGGCGACGAAGTTCTGCATGATGGGCACGAAGCCCTGGTTCTCTTCGCCGATGAGGTTCGCGAAAGGGACGCGGCACTCGTCGAACGTGAGCTCGGCCGTGTCCGACGCCCACCACCCGGTCTTCTTCAGCTTCTTCGAGACGCTGAAGCCGGGCGTGCCACGCTCGATTACGAGGAGCGAGATCCCCCCGTGGCCGGGGCCGCCCGTCCGCACCGCAGTCGTCACGAAATCGGCGCGGCAGCCGGAGGTGATGAACGTCTTCTGGCCCGTGACGACGAAGCCGTCGCCGTCACGGACGGCGCGCGTCGTGAGGGCGGCCACGTCGCTGCCGCAGCCGGGCTCGGTGATCGCGAGGGCCGCGATCTTTTCGCCGCGAATGACGGGCGGGAGAAACTGCGCTCGCTGCTCCTCGGTGCCGAACGCCAAAATTGGCGGCAGGGCGATCCCGTGGCTGCCGAGGCCCGCGGCGACCCCGGCGGAGAGGCCGTGGACGATCATCTCCTCGGCGGCAGCGAGGGCGTGGGACAGATCGCCACCGCCGCCGCCGTATGCCTCGGGGTACCCGACGCCCAAGAGCCCGGCCGCCGCGAGCTTGCCGTAGAGCTCGCGCGGAAACTCCTCGGCCTCGTCCCATGCGTGCGCGTGCGGGGCGATCTCGCCCAGGGCGAAGCGGCGCATCTCGGCGCGCAACGCGGCGTGCACGTCAGTCTCGTAAAGCGGGGAGGGAAACATCCCGGCGGCCCTTAGGATTTGCGCGGCGTTCTCGTGCGTCGTCGATCGACCGATCGACGTTCAGCCGCCTCACCCACCCGTGCTTGGCGGCTGTGCGGGCGCGCCGGCCGCGACCTGACTTCCGTCGGGGTTCAGGCGCGGCAAGAGCTGCATCTTGCCGTCCGGGCCCGCCACGGGGACGAGCCCCTGGGGCAAGAGCGCCGCTGGCGCGAGGCTCACGGGCTTCGCGATCTCGATCGCATGCGGCTCGGCCAGCTCGGCACAGCCGGTAGCGAACAGCCCCAGCGTCATGCCCAGCGTCATACCGAGCGTCATACCCAGCGGAGTGAGGGTGGTGGCCTTCGACATCGCGCGGACGAGACTAGTGCCTCGATTCCTCGGAATCGAGGACCAAGTAACGCGATGGGCCGAGTCGACCAAGGCGCAGGAAGCGTGACACACGAGGAGCCGCGCGCGCGCCTCACGCGAGCGCCCATCACGCGAGCGCCCATCACGCGAGCGCCCATCACGCGAGCGCAAGCGCCCACGAGCCGATGACCAGCGTCGCGGCCGCGGCGCCGAGCGCCAGCTGCGGCAGCCGACCCGGCGGGGCGAGCGTCGGCTCGCCTTGCGTCGCGCCGCTCTGGTTGACGATGGCTCCGACGGGCACGCCGAGCAGGAGCCCGAGCGCGAGACCGAAGCCGTGCGCGCCGAGGTCGGAGTCGGGGCTTGCGCCGAGGGAGCCGAGCAGCGCGAGGCCGCCGACCACGGGCCCGACCCGCTCGACGAAGCGCCGCATGCGAGGCACGGGCTCGCGACGCTGCTTCAAGAGCCGCCGCACGAGCTCGACCCCGACGAGCAGGCCAATCGTCGCGAAGACGGCGGTCGAAGCGCCGATCGAGCGGTGCGGCGCCGAGTGTGCGGCCGCGTAGTAGACGGCGTTGGCGGCGTTGCCGAGCGCGCCGGCGACGGCCGTAGCGAGGAGCGCGCCGCCGGGGCCGATGCGTCGCGCGAGCGCCGTACCGAAGATCGTGCCGCTCACCGCGTTGCCGAGGACGTGCTGCGCGTCGCCGTGCAGCGTGAGCGCGGTCACCATGCGCCACGGCTCGGTGAGCACGAGCATCGAGTCGGCGCGACCGCGCGCGAGCCATGCGCCCATCTCGCCCGGCACGGCGACGCGCAGGACGTGAAACATCGTGAGCGCGGCGAAGGCGACGAGCACCGCGATCGAGCGTGCGTGGCGCGGGACATCCTTCACCCGCGGCGGGGGCCATGCCGCGTTCTCGCGCTCGTAGGTCGCTATGGCCGCGAGCGCGGCGTCGCGCGCGGCGAGGTCGAGCTCGAGGACCCAGCCGTCCGCCGAGTACGCGAGCGTGTAGCCGATCTGCTGCGACTCGAGCACGAGACCGAGCTCGCGCCCACGCTTCTTGCTGCTGACGCGCAAGCTGACGCGCAAGCCGACGCGCGCTGGCTCTCGGTTCTCGACTCGCGGCATGGCGAGCTCGGCGAGCGTCGGGACGCTCACCCCGTCATCGAGGTTCGACACGGCCGGAACTTTGGGACGCGCGTCATCGCTGTCAACCGGCTGCGAGACGCGCGGCGTGGGCTCCGGCCGAGAGCTCCCGGTCATGCCTCGACCCTGGCGGCTTGGCTCACTCGGCGCGTATGACGCGGACGGCGCCACCCTCGATCTCGAGCACCGCCGGGCGCCCGCCGTAGGCCTTGGCCATCCCGACGTCGATCCGCCATACGCGCTCGTCGCACGCCGAGTTGATGGTCTTTTGCACGGAGTGGCCGACGACCATGCGCTTGGCGCCGAGGAGCTTCAGCGTCTCGCCGAGCTTCTCGCAGTCGGCTGCGTCGGTGTCGCTCGAGAAGTGGCGGCTCCACACCGGGCCGTCGTCGAGCGCGACGACGCGCGCGCCCTTCGGCGAATGGCCCGCGAGCCACGCGGCGACCTCCTGGTTCATGGCCTCGACCTCGCCCGCATATTGGGGCAGCACGCCTCCGTGCGCGAACACGGTGTCCTCGACGATCGCGACGACGGGGTGGTTCGCGAGGCGCCGCGCATAACTGCCGCCGGGCAAGAGGGCGCGCGCGCGGAGTCGCGCCTCGCTCGGAAAGCGCTCGAGCCCCGGAGGCGAGCCGCCCTCATCGTGCGCGTCGTCGAAGTCGACGAGTCCGCGCGGCGTCACGTAGCGAAAATCGCCCGCGGCGTTCATCAGCTCGTGGTTGCCGTTGAGCGTGAGCAATCTGCCGCCCGCGCGCTCGGCCTCGGTCGCGAGCCGCTCGAGCAGATCGAGGATCGCCTGCTCGTCGTCGCCGCGATCGAGGACGTCGCCGGTCTGGACGGCGAAGGTCTTGCCGCCGCTCCAGCGGTCCTGTTCGTCGAGCACGCGGGCGAGGCGCAGGGCGGCGCGGGTGGCCCCGAGATCGCCGTGAAGATCGCCGATCGCGACGATCCGCTCCTTGGTGGCGTAGCGCGTCGCGACCGCCGGCGGAGCCACGCTCGGGGAGCGCGCTCCGGAGCTCGGTGCCGGCGGGGCGCTCGCGGTCCTGTCGCTGCGCGCCGCTCCCTCGGCCTTGGGGTCGTGCTTCGCCGGGGTCGACTCGCACCCCGCGAGCGCCGCGGCTCCCGTCACGAGCGCGAGGCACAGGGTCGCCGCGCGGGAGCTCACGCGTCCTCGGGTCGCGCTGCGGCCGCGGCGGGCAGCTGCTTGCGTCCGCCGTGGCCGCCGTCCTCGAGGTACCGACCCGCGTCGTCGGCGGTGAACTCGAACGAGAGCTGCCGCACGGCGGTGCCGTCCTCGCGCGCGACCTCCTCGACGCCGACGAGCACGCTCCCGCCATCGGCGAGCGCACCGAAGAGTAGCTCGTCTCCGAGCCGGCGCGTGAGCTCCGCCTCGAGCACGCGCGCGAGCGGGCGTGCACCCATGAGCTTGTCGAAGCCCTTCTCGGCGAGGTAGGCGCGCGCCATCGGCAGGACCGTGATCGTGACCTTGCGCTCCTTGAGCTGCGCCGCGAGCTCCCGCAGGAACTTCTCGACGATCTGCCCCATGGCCGCCGGCGAGAGCGGCTTGAAGCGGATCCGCGCGTCGAGGCGGTTGCGGAACTCGGGGCTGAAGCTGGCCTTGAAGGCGCGGTCCTCGTCGCCCGTGTTCACCTCGCGCTCCCCGAAGCCGACGCGCGCTTGCTC
>SXGR01612909.1_pt1 | contig 11623 bp, 10 predicted proteins | sample 3174711 | NCBI WGS metagenome assembly SXGR01 (sample SAMN11356860, study PRJNA531348) | freshwater metagenome | isolation source: freshwater sample F1-60 | place: China: Fuxian Lake, Yuxi | collected 2017-12-25
CCTGCGCCAAGAGATCGCCGCCTGGACCCGGCGTCGCAATCAGCCCTCTTCCAAAATCAACTGGCGTTTCACCACCGACGATGCCCGCGTCAAACTCAAGAAACTTTACCCCTCATTTGATGACTGACGGAGTACTAGGTCAAATCAGGGGTGATCCGATTTGCGGAAACGATGGCGCAGAAGCCGCCAGCCCATCAGTGTGGCAAGGGCGATGGCCGCGAGAATCCCGGCGGTGGCAAGGGCGTCGGTGACGCGATCTCGAGTTTGGTAGATCACCACATAGGGTGTGCCGGGCACACGGGCGAATCCAGCCAGCCAGAGGCCGAGGAATTTGGAATGCTGTTTGGCTACGGGATCCCTATAACGCGGATCGAGATCAACGGCTGTAGGAGTGTTGGTCGAAAGGAGAAGTTTGGCGAAGCGACCTTCGTAGCGCGGGCCGGCCGGGACAGCGCTTTCCTGAGCACGGAAGGCAGGATGCCAGAGAATTAGAAATTCTGCCAAACCTGGCGTCTGACCGGAAAGAGCAGAATGATCCGCCTGACCGGCCAGAGCCACTTTGCCATTGCCTTCGGTAAGGCTGGCCAGCGTTTCCGGCAGATCCGTTCCGACCATGGCCGCCAGTACGCCGAGAGTCTGTCCAGTCTCAGTCCGAATCAGGCAGCTCACGGCAAGCTTTTGCATCCCGTCATCCGCGCTCTCGTAGATGCGCGAGAAGTACGGCGAGCGATTGAACGCGCCCTGAAAATAATCGCGCACTCCACGACCAGGAGGCGCGTTGTTCGTTCCTTGCGGAGAGCGGGCAACGGCTTGACCGGTGTTGTCCAGCAAAAGGTAGTTCTCGAACCTCCGCCCGCCGGCGCTTTTGCTTCGGCCGTAGGCAGCATTGAGCCAGTTCGTCAGCCCTTCGCGATCACCTCTCGCCAGAAATGCGCGCAGTTCATGGTGGGTCGAGAGGGTTTGCACGAACATGCCGCGCTCCATGAGTTCGAGGGAAACGGAGTTCGCCGCGAACTTCGCGCCTTGCTCAACGAAATCAATGGCATCAGCACGGAAGCGCAGAGCCGCCACTGCCAGCAAAGCAAGCACCAGCACAAGGCTCGCACCCAGCGCGGCCATCACTGGATTTCGCCTGGACCATCGCCAGCCGCGATTCCAGGCGCCGACCGGTCGCGCGCGAATCGGTTCTCCCCGAAGAAACCGCGAGAGATCCTCCGCCAGCTCCCTCGCAGTGCGAAAGCGTTGCCCCGGCTCCTTGGCTAGGCACTTCAAGCAAATCGGTTCCAGGTCGCGCGGAACTTTCCGGTTGAGCAATCGAGGCGCGGCGGGTTCGGATTCGACGACCTGGCGCAAGGTATCCACCGGCGTGTCGGCGCGGAAGGGGGGTCGGCCAGTCAAACAGTCATAAAGAATCGCGCCCAACGAATAGACATCGCTTGTGGGGCCGATCATCTGGCGGCGACCTTGTGCCTGCTCTGGAGGCATGTAGCTGGGTGTCCCCAGTATAGCGCCGGACAGCGTCAGGCTGGAATGAGGCTCGGCATTCGTGTCGCGAGGTTCGGAGTCGATTTGCCTGGCCAGGCCGAAATCTGTCACGCGCGGCTGATCGGTGGCGTCGATGAGCACGTTGGAGGGCTTGAGATCGCGGTGGAGCACGCCGCGATCGTGCGCATACTGGATGGCTTCCGCGATGATCCGGACGTAACGCGCGGCGCGCTCCGGCGGGAGCGGTGTCCGATGGATGACCTGCGCCAGGCTTGATCCTTCGACAAACTCCATCGAAAAGAAGTGTTGCCCGTTTTCCTCGCCGACTTCGTGGATGGCGACCAAGTTCGGATGCGCCAGTCTGGCGGCGGATTGCGCTTCACGGTGGAAGCGTTTGATCTCGGTTTCGCCCGCCCATGCGCCGGAACGTAGAAGTTTGAGAGCGATAATACGATTGAGCGAAGGTTGCCGCGCTTTGTAAACAATGCCCATCCCGCCTTCGCCGATGCGTTCAAGCAATTGATAGCCAGCAAAAGGTTGACCCGGTGCCAGGGCGGATAGGGTGCTGGGCATCGCCGCGGGCAGTGTTGAAGTCTCGGTGTCAGGGAGTGTGGCTGCGAGCCCCATCAGGCATCGCGGACAATGGATGCCTTGGGCATCCGAAGGAATAGGTGAGCCGCATTCACTGCAGGTTGAGGGTGAGGATGTCATCGGTAAGGGTTCTGAGTAGCAAAAGCGTCGGTGCGCGAAGCCAGTGAGAGCGCGGATGCTCTACCCGGGTTGAAACGTCCCTTTTGAAATCGCCAGTGTAAGTTCACATGACCTGCAAAAGAAGATGTTGGCGGTTGTAACAGCAAATCTTCACTTATCCGCCGAGCACAGCCAACAAGTGACGGAGCTCCTCCCCCACTTCAGCGTCGGTGGAGACTGTGCGTTTGATTTGCGATCGCAGGGTTTGGCCATACTCCCGACGCAGCCGGCTGACAGCCATTTTGACTGAATCCTCGCTTTTGCCGAGGCGGACGGCGACTTCCGCATGAGGCCTGCCGCTCAATGCGCCCGGCAGGTAACACTTGAGTTCCTCGAAGAAAGCGATTTTGCCTGTTCGTTCGTATTTCTCTCGAAGTTGGGAGAGTGCCTGGTCGATCAATGCCAGTGCCCAGGCCCGTTCATAGATGGATTCAGGCGTGAGGTCGCATGACGGTTCGTTTGAGTAGCGGGCCTCCGCAGAGGGGAAATCCAGTGGCACGTGAGCAAAGCCACCGCCTCTCTTTTGCGCCTTGCTACGGTCGAATTCGTTCAGAACAAGATTCTGCAGACTGTTCAGGAGCCAGGTGCGAAACTTCCCGTGCTCCGGAGCTGCTCCATGAAAAATTGCGCGTGTCACAACGCGGGCGGCAAAGAACTGTTGGGTAAGATCCTCGGCTTGGTGTGACGAGTGCCCTTTGCGTCGCAGGTAGGCGTAGAGCGGATACCAGTAAGCTGTGCAGAGGTTTTCCAGCGCATGAGCGGCATCCGGAGATTCCGAACTCGCCGCAGCCAGGACGACGCTCCAATGGGTCGTCTGGAAAGCCGCGTCACGAATGGGGCCGATGCTGGACTCTCCGATGCTCGGGTTCACGGCGGTCAGATTAGATTCACGGCCGGAACCCGGCAAGCTTCCCTCGATTTGTCTGAGCTTGATGACGGGCCTGGATACACCTTTCCAGCGAAGCAGGCGGCAGATACATTCGCCGAATGAGCCAGAAGAAAGGCAGGATCGACACACTGCTGGAGCAGTGGTCCGGGCAAGGCGCGGATCCGCATTATGTCGGTTACTTCGATTGTTTCAACCGGGGCTTGTTCTACGAGGCTCACGACGTTTTGGAACAACTCTGGCTCGCGGAACGCCGGCAGCCAAATGACCATTTTTACAAGGGCCTGATCCAACTGGCGGGCGCCTTCGTGCATCTTCAGAAGAATCGGCTGAAGCCGTCGGCGGCGCTTTTCAAGCTGGCGAAAGCAAATCTGGAGAAATTTCCATCCGTCCATGAACGCCTTGATGTCGCGGTCGTTCTTGAGTTGATCAATGAATGGCTGGGCAAACTCGAACGGAGCAACTTCACCGCGAATCCACTGGGGCCGGATCAGCAACTTCGGCAACCTCGACTGAGCCTGCTGGGACTACCGACAACAATTCCCTGCGTGACAAGCGGGCGTTGAACTCCTACCAAGGGAGTGATCAGCCCATCGCTCCCATGAACACACCATCGCGTTTGTTTCAAGATTCCAAGCGGCTTCTCCACATCCGCGCGTTTACCCTCATCGAACTGCTGGTGGTGATCGCCATCATCGCGCTTCTTGCCGGGATGCTCCTGCCGGCTTTGAGCAAGGCGAAGGAGCAGGGCCATCGGGCGCGCTGCATCGCCAATACCAAGCAAATCCTGCTGGCGACAACGATGTATGTGAACGACAACAATGATTCCATGCCCTACACCTCCTGGAGTTCGGGGACATTCAACGTCGGCAATTGGTGCTATATGCGCATCACGGGCAACAAGCCGGATCACACGGTGGAGCGCGGTCAATTGTGGAATTACCACTCGGAACGGAAGCTTTACTTCTGTCCGCTGGACCGGACCAACACCCCATTCTTCCGGCAGCGCGACATGAAAGTTTCGAGTTACGTGATGAACGGCGCCGTCTCGAAATACTCGACCGGCCCGCGAGGCGACTACACCACATACAAACACTCCCAGTTCGCCGCTGATTCGATGCTCTACTGGGAGGCGGACGAGAAGCAGCCATCAAATTTCGACAACGTCTCCAGCCAGCCGGATGAAGGTGTCACACAACGCCACAATACTGGTGTGGTCATGGGAATGTTCGGTGGCCAGACCGAGTACATGAAGTTCCGCAAGTATTACGAGGAAGCTGGCATTGGCGGATTCAGAGGAAAGCGACCGGGGCGATTCTGGTGCGTGCCTGGGTCCAAGACGGGGGAATGAACGAAGCCATTTACTTCACGGCACATGAAGGAACTCAACAAATTCAAGGTGCACACACGATGGATCGCCCGGATGGTTGCTGCAGCTTCGTTGATCTTGCTGACAGGCTGCGGGGATTCGAGCGACAGCGACACCAAAATAGCCCGCACTCCCAAAGAAGCGGCGTCGCAAATTGAGCAGGCATTCGCCCAGGCGACGGGTGAGACCAGGCAAACCGCGGCGGCGGCGAGCGAGGCGATGCGAACCGGAGATCACGAAAAAGCCGTGGTGTCTCTCCGTGCAATTCGCAGCGGTGCCGACTTGACGGTTCAGCAGGGTATCGCCATCCACAGCTCCACTGTCACCCTCGAAGCCAGCCTGATTAGCGCCGCCGAATCCGGCGATGAAAAGGCCCGCCGCGCGTATGAGCTGCTCAAGGCGATGAAGCGAAAGTAGTCGCTAACTCATCTTCGGAAAAAATCGCCGGGCCGTCGCACATGTCATGCGGCTGAGGTCTTCGATCAAACACTGCCTGACCTGAGCAGCCATGACTGCGATTTCCCTGACGTAGGCCGGCTCGCAGCGTTTGCCACGGTACGGAATCGGCGCAAGATAGGGACAGTCCGTTTCCAGCATGAAACCATCTGATGGAGCAGCGGCCATCGAATCACGGACGGTCTGGGCGTTTTTGAAGGTGAGGATGCCCGTGAAGCTCACAATGGACCCGAGCTCAAGGATGCGGCGCATGTCTTCCGGTGGGTTGCCGAAGCAATGGAACACGCCACGAACCTTCGAGGCAAAGGGGCGGAGCTGTTCAAGAGTCGCGTCAAAAGAGTCGCGTTGATGAATCACACAGTTCAATCCGAGTTCGGCCGCCACTTCGAGCTGCTGTTGAAAAACCTGCGCCTGCCTTGCCTTGTAGCGCTCGTCATCCTGCGCCGTACCGGGAGGATTCGCACTTGGGAGACGATGATGGTCGAGTCCAGTTTCGCCTATGGCCACGACCTTTGGATGCCGGGCCAGATCCCGAAGCTCCGACCGAAAGTCCTGTGGCGCCTCGGATGCATGACACGGATGCCAGCCCACCACCGCATAGATTTGGGGAAACCGCTCCGCCAGCGCCACTGCCTGCCGACTGCTGGCAAGGTCAGTGCCGATGGAAATAATGCGAGAGATGCCAGCCGCCTCCGCTCTGGCCACCACCTCGGGAAGATCAGCCGCGAAGTCCGGAAAATCCAGATGGGCGTGAGTGTCAAAAAATTCCATCCGTTGCCCGCTAAGGTGCCAGCGCAATACGATAAAACCGCACTGTGGCAGCAACGCCGTTGACTGTGGCGCGAACCTTGTTTCCTCCCGCATCTTGAAAACCGGTGCCCGGCACGGGCTGCCACTTGATCAGGTCGCCGCTTTCCTGAAGTTGATAGGCCAGTCCGGGTGAGCTGGATGTGAACTCGATGGTCACTTGTTCGTTGTTCCTGGATAACCCAAGCACATTCAGACGGGGCGGGGCGGCGACGATCTCCAGCCCGCCAGGAGCACCGATCAATTTCCACTGATCCGTGTCCGAGTCCTCAGCGAAGGCTCCCTCGGCTGCATAAACTTCGTAATATGCTGAACCAACGCGTTCCCAGGAGATGAACTCAATCTCGTAGGTGCCGGCGGTGAGGCTCTTGAGAATTCCCCTCGAGCTGCTGTCCGCGGTGTTATTCTGCTGCACCATGAATTCCGGGAAATTGTCGTCGCGCTCGCCCGATCCGTTGACACTCTCAAATGCCGCGCCAATGAATCGAAGTCCGAACCCTTCGTCGCTGTGAACGCCGATTGTCCAATCCCCGGCGCGGGGAATCTTCACCTTCGCCCGGCCGACAACCACAAAATCGCTTTCAGTCAAACCCTGTTGCTCGGCAGGCAGTGGCAGATCGTCGGGGATGAATCCGCCGCCGCCGGGGTTTGCTGTCTTTGAAAAATTGATGACCGGCGCGGGAATGTCCTGAATCTTGCCTGCGAAACCGGGCTGGTTTGCCTGCAATGCAATCCCTACCGCCGAGACGAGGGCGTCGGCGCGGCCCGCGTTCCAGATCTGTCGGAAACCCCAGTTTCCAGCGGTGCTGGCCGGTCCTCCCAACCCGGGCAGAGGAAAGAACGGCGCGGGCAGGGTAAATGTGGTTTCGTTCGTGAAGCTCGTGCCGGCGGTGTCCCTGCCGGTCAGCTTGAGGGCATGAGTTGATCCCGGTTGGAAAGACGTCTCCGGCTTGTAGGTAACCGTGGTCACTGGCGGATTGCGGACCACAGGGACGGACGATGCCGGCAGCGGGATGCCATCCAGGGCGAGCACGACCGTTTTGGGATCCACGACGCTGGTGGGTGCGTCCTCGAGTTTTGCAGTAAGGCTGGCGAAGGTTGCCGTGACCTCCTGAAGCGTTGGGCTTGTCACCTCTGGCTTGTCGGAGACACTCACATCGAATCGATCGGCGGTCACAACGCCGTCGCCCGCGACACGGATCTTGAGAACATGCTCGCGGTTCGGAAGGATCGGGCTGCCCCAGACGAACACCTGCTCGCCTCGCTGGGCCGCCTTGTAATTCACCTTCGACTCCGGGCCGCCATCGATGCTCGCAAGGCCGGTTCCATGGTGGCTCGCAACCGTCGCAAAGACATCGATCTTCACCCCTTTGAACTTCACCTGAAAATAATCATTCCGGTTGTTGTTGGACTCGTAATGATCGTTGTTCTTATATCTCGGATCACTCGCTCCGCCTGGTGCCAGATTCCATGCTCCGGTGTATTTGATCTGGTACAGACCGTCGCCTTCGTCGGCCGTGTCGTCAATTTTCACTATGCGATCCGCCACCAGTTCGCGCACGAAGACGTTGGCAGTCACCCAGGAAGACTTTCCGGATTTGTCCGTGGCCACAACACGCAACGCATGATCACCTCTCGTCGCACCCTTCAGAACCGCGGTGAACGCGGCAGTGATTTTATTGGTGACCAGGTTGTCGCCGTCGAAGAACTCGATCTTCTGAATATCCGAGTTGCCTTCCTTGTCGGTCACGCGCGCGTCAACAGTTATGGCGGAACCAAAAGCGATCTCGTCCCCTTCTCGGGGGCTGTTCAGGACGATTGACGGAACGTTCCCGGTGATGTCGCCGCTCTCGAAGCGCACTTCCGCCAGACCTACCGTGTAGCCCTGGCCCCAATTGGAAAGTCCCTTGAGCTTTACCAGCCGGACGTTTGTGCCGGTCACTTCAAAAACCTGGCCAGCCTCGCCTCCCTGCTTGAGCGAGATCTTCGCGATGGCATTGAAGTTGGCGTTTGTCATGTTGGTGTCCGCTGACACCTGCACCTCCAAATCCTTCATCCCGACGTCCGTGGCGTCCTGCACGTTGTAATTCCAGATGTAAACCTTGGTGAGGCTGACGGCCTTGCCGAGATCGAAAATCACATACTCCTTGATCGAACCGATGCCTGACCACATTTCTCCGCCAAGCCGGCTGTGGATGGATGCGGGTGAACCAATGCCCGGATCGGCATCAAACCCCTGGCCGTTGATGAGGGCATCTTGGGAACCCTGGCCGTTGGACGCCAGAACTTCGACAGGTTGAATGAACTCAGCGCGAGTCCAGACAGTTGTTGAGAGAATGGCGAGAAGTGCACCAGTCAAAAGGGATGCTGAAGATATTCTTTTCATAAAACCCGGAGAATTTATGAGCTGAAAACTGGTCCAACGGCCGAACCACGTCAAGCAATGTGACGGTTTGGTGAAATGTTGGGGCATGAGTCATCGCTTGTCCCATCGCGTGACGAGGCATGGCGATTGTGAGGCGGCGATCACTTTACGGGGTAGATGGGAAGCCGCCGGCGGCCTGCGCTGTAATCGGCGACCTCCCAAATCCTGCACGTCCCGCCTGTTGACCAGCCTGTCGTGGTGGCATGGGTGCGTGTGTAGGTTTTCACTACGATGGAACCAACATTCACCGTCTCGGACTTCTCACGTCGCATTTTGCGTCTCTTGTCGCCAAGAGCAGGCAAAGTGTCGGCAAGTGTTAAACTGTGTCTGTTCTCGAGAAAGTGGAACTCTGAAAACACTCAATTTTTTCAGTGGTTAAACGAGTGTTATGGAAATGGCGACCCTAGCCGTCGCCAGTTGGAACCAGATACTCGGCTGCTTGCAGCAATTCAATCTGCTCAAGGGATTCGCCGCACCGCACACGCAAGGAATGCAGACGGGAGCCTCACAGGAAGCCGCTGGCGGCTCTCCCAGACACTCCCTTCCTGCAATGGAATCAGCTAGGTAGCAGCGGGGCACGGAGGACCGGGGTGAAGTTGGGTGGCCGGAGGAGCTTTCGGTTCACTCCGGAGCAGCTTTCTCCACTTGTGCCGAACCGCCTCGCCCTTCGCCTTCGGCATCGTCGTCCAGTTCGACCTCCACTTCTTGGACCTGTCCAGAGTCATCGGCACGCTTCACTTTCCGCCGCCGCCTGCGCTTGGGCAGAGAGATGTCGCCCGCAGCCAGCAAAGCGTCCTTGCTCAAAAGGTCTTTCACGGCGGAGAAGACATCGCACGTCTCAAGCCGGGCGTCCGCGTGGCGGTTCAGTTCACGGCGGATGATTGCGAGCACCGGTTCAGCGAACAGCACCCGAACGAGCGAGACCGGGGCCAGAGTCTTACGCTGGCTCCAATAAGCGTCCAAGCCCCCGTTGCTGACCGATTCCTTGCTGAGGAGCTGCAAATTCGCCCAAACCGTTTCGGCGTTATCCTGCAAGTCCTCGCAGAGCTTGAGCTCGAAGGCGATTTCGTGGGTGATACCCGCCTCTTCCTCAAACGTCAGGTGATACAACTTCCACTCAGCGCCATTCGTGAGGAGAACCCATTTGATGCCGCTCCTTGACCCGTAGTTCTCTGCCTGCTCAATGTCCCCATCCCGCAAGACGCCCTTGCCGATGCCCTTAGCCTCGACAAGAAAACGACAGGAGCCGTCGAGCTTGATCCCGAAGTCGCAGCGGCGCCCTTTGATCTCGACCTCTTTGCTGATTTCGCCGGCAAGGCTGTCGTAACCGAGAACATCCTCGAAGAATTTCAAGAGATACATGACCGTGTCTGCTTCGTTCGCGTTCTTCGCGCGCGCCTCACGGAAGACTTGGGCATAGCGCTGGAGCTTCTGCCGGATAGCTTTCTCGACTCGCATATCGCATCGTTTTCCCGCCTATGAGCGCGGTCAAGAGGAAACCCACGGACCGTTTCGCCTGCCGAAAGCACGGTAGAAAATGCATGATGGACAGCGGAATTGGGCTGGCGGATAGTGCCTAAGTGAACTCAGACGAGAAGCAATTCTCCCGGAACTGTGCGGCATCAAAGAAGCATCTTGCCTGGCTCCCACTCGAAGGTTGTTTGAACTTCGCGACCCTCTTGTTCTTTCCTTGGGCATTTCTGTCGTCACCCGTTGGGCTCAACGGTGCGCAGTTCGGTGATTTCACTTTCGTAATTGTCCAATCCACTCTCAGCATAACCGGCTACACCGGCCCCGCAGGTAACGTCATCATCCCAGATACTCTTGTCGGGAGTCCTGTCTTGAAGATTGGAGATAAGGCGTTCTCTGGCCTAACCGGACTGACGAGCGTCACCATTCCCGATAGCGTGATCAGCATCGGGCAGTCGGCGTTCTCAGGTTGCACTGGGCTCACCAATGTCCTGATAGGAAATGGAGTGACGACCATTGGAGATAGGGCGTTCTCTGGCTTAACAGGGCTCCCCACTGTCACCATTCCCGACAGCGTGAAGACGATTGGAGTTGGAGAGTTCCAAGGCTGCACCAGACTGATCAGCGTGACGATAGGAAATGGAGTGACCAACATTGGGGATTCTTCGTTCTCCAAGTGTATAGGGCTGACCAGCGTTGCCATTCCCGACAGTGTGACTGTTATAGGCGGCTCCGCGTTCTCTGGCTGCACTGGACTGACCAGCGTCACAATAGGTAACGGAGTGACCAACATTGGCCAGTCGGCGTTCGATGGCTGTAAAGGGCTGACCAGTCTCACCATTCCCGAAAGCGTGACCAGCATTGGCAAATCGGCGTTCTCTGGCTGCACCGGGCTGACGAGCTTCACCATTCCCGAAAGCGTGACCAAGGTTGGGGATCAGGCGTTCTCTGGATGCACTGGGATGAAAAGTGTCACCATCCCCAACAGCTTGGAGAGCATTGCGGTTGGAATGTTCCAAGGCTGTTCTGGACTCACCGGCGTCTCGATTCCGAACAGTGTGACGAGCATTGGGAATTCTGCGTTCTCCAAATGCGCCGGTCTGACCAGTGTCACGATAGGCAATGGAGTAGCCAGCATTGGACAGTCGGCATTCGAAGGTTGCATAGGGCTAACCACTGCTACAATTCCCAACGGCGTCAGGAGCATTGGTTCTTCCGCGTTCTTGGGCTGCCCTAGGCTGAACGGCGTCGCCATTCCCAACAGTGTAATGGCCATTGGTGATTCTGCGTTCGCTGGCTGCGCTGGACTCACCAGCGTCATAATTCCCTACAGCGTGACCAGCATTGGGGACGGAGTGTTTCAAGGATGCACAAGTCTGACCAGTTTCACCATTCCCAACAGCGTGACTAGTATTGGAAGTTCCGCGTTCTCCGGTTGCACTGGACTGATCAGTGTCACCATACCTGAGAGCGTGAACGGGATTGCGGATGGAGTGTTCCAAGGGTGCGTTGGACTGACTAGTTTCACGATTCCAAGAAGCGTGAGGAGCATTGGGGAAATGGCGTTCTCTGGCTGCACGGGGCTGACCAGTGTCACCGTTTCCAATACTGTGACCAGCATTGGTTTTTTTGCGTTCTCTGGTTGCACAGGGCTCACCAGTGTCACCATACCCAGCACCCTGACCTCTATTGCGTATGGAGTGTTTCAAGGATGCACAAGTCTGACCAGTTTCATAATTCCCAACAGCGTGAGAAGCATTGGGGTGCGCTTCGTGAAGCTGTGTGAGTCCGGGGGTGAAAGTCCCCTGAGTCTGGGCGGATGGTCCGCTCGGAAGTCAACGTGAAAACAATGAATGGAAAGGTCTAACCAACCACCCAAGACCGAGGATTGCTTGGCGGAAGGAAAGCCGGTGGACTTATGGTACTATCGGAAGGAACGACCGTTGAGAAGCGTATCCACGGAAAAGCGCGAGCC
>SXGR01047627.1_pt1 | contig 11622 bp, 9 predicted proteins | sample 3174711 | NCBI WGS metagenome assembly SXGR01 (sample SAMN11356860, study PRJNA531348) | freshwater metagenome | isolation source: freshwater sample F1-60 | place: China: Fuxian Lake, Yuxi | collected 2017-12-25
GAATCCAGGAGCCGGAAGTGGACAGGGTCATCCTGGACGTGCCGGAGCCATGGCGCGCCATCGAGCCTGTTGCCACGGCGCTGCGCACGGGCGGCATCTTTGTCGTCTACCTGCCCACGGTGCTCCAGGTCTATCAATTGCACCAGGACCTCACGAAGGATAAGCGCTTCGAGCTCCTGGACAGCTTTGAAGTGATCCAACGGCCGTGGCACTTCGCAGAGACGAGCGCGCGGCCGGGCCATCGCATGGTGGGCCACACCGGCTTCCTAACGCGCGCCACCCGCTGTGAGCCGCGAACGTCGTCGCGACCCATGACACGGCGAGTGCTGGGCAGCTACTAGCGTTTGATGGACGGCCTCAGCAGGCTGTCCAGAGTCCTCACCAGCTTCTGACGGTTCTTCACCTTGCTCTTATCGATGATGTACAGGCCATTGCCTGCTTCAGCGATGGCAAGGCTTGCGGGAGGAGCCTCAACGCGGTCAGCGTTTGGGAGGGGCAGGGGTCCGCCCTTGCGTATTTCGGCCAAAAGCACCATGCGAGCGTAGGTGGAAATATTCAGCCCGTGTTTGCGCGCCGCTTGATGCAGCTCAGTGATTTCCTTGCCGGGCATGCGGATGTTGAGGAATGAACTGAGCTTCTCCCTGTCTTTCCTGGCCGGTGAGTGCGTCCATTTCCATTTGCTTTTGGCAACCATCTTGTCCCAATAGGCGCGCTCTTCCTCTGGCGTGGCAAATTCGGGGATCGGGTACTCTTTTTTTCCAGGCATTGGCGGTTTACAGGCCTCTCTTCCGGTATCGGTTCTTATGCTGGTCATTCATTTCATAAGCGGTGATAGGTCGAAAGAACGAGCCATCCAACCGCTCGATGATGATGCACAGATATCGACCGCTGCTTGTCTGCCCACTGACGATATATCGTGTGGCAGACACTTTTCTGGCGAAGTGGCTTCCGAAGCAGACTTCTTCAGCCTCCTCCACGTCTACTCGGTGCCGTTCGAGGTGTTCGATATTCCGTGCATCCCACTGCAATTCATCAACGCGCATCCGCCGCCCCTTGAATGTAACACATTGTGTGACATAATCGCAAGCAGCACGATTATTCGCGAGAGGCTGGCGATTGGGCAATGAGCGTTTGGCAGTACGCGGCCTGAAGCTCTCACCGTCTCCCCATCTCTTGTCGCAAGTGCTAGAATCCCTTCTCGATGAAAACCTACACACACAACTCAGGGGAAAAGAAATGACCACGCAAGCCATGGATGCGGCAAAGGCAGAGGCTTTCGCAGGGAAGATGCTGGGCCTGCTGAACACTTCGATGCTGGGGCTGTTGGTGAGCATCGGCCACCAGACGGGCCTGTTCGATGCGATGGAGAAGCTGCCAGCCTCAACGAGCAAGCAGATAGCGAAGGCTGCCAATCTCAACGAGCGCTATGTTCGCGAATGGCTTGGCGGCATGGTCACCGGCGGTATCGTGGACTATGACCCCAAGGCGCAGACGTACAAGCTTGCGCCGGAGCACGCCTCCTTCCTGACCCGCTCCGCAGGCCAGAACAATCTTGCCTTTTTCGCCTCGTACATCTCGGTGCTTGGCGATGTGGAGCAAAAGGTCATCAAGAGCTTCAAGACCGGCGGCGGCGTTCCCTACTCCGAGTACCCCCGCTTTCAGGCCGTTCAGGGCGAAGAGAGCGCCATGCTTTACGATAGCGCCCTCATCCCTGTCGTCCTGCCGATGGTGCCGGGTCTTGTGGAGCGCTTGAAGAAGGGCATCACGGTGGCTGATGTGGGCTGCGGCCAGGGACATGCCATCAATGTCATGGCAAAGGCCTTTCCCAAGAGCACCTTTGTGGGCTATGACTTCTCCAAGGAGGGCGTGGCCGCTGGCAAGGCCGAGGCGAAGAAGTGGAAGCTCAAGAACGCCCGCTTCGAGGTGAAGGACATCGGGGCGATGGATCTGCGCGGCACCTTCGACCTCCTCACCGCTCTCGATACGATCCACGACCAGGCCAAGCCGATGACTGTGCTGAAGAATATCCGCGCGGCCCTCAAGCCCGGCGGCGACTTCCTGATGATGGACATCGCCGGCTCCAGCCATCTCCATGAGAACATCCAGCATCCGCTGGGCCCGACGCTCTACGCCATTTCAACCCTCCACTGCATGACCGTCTCCCTCGCTTACGAAGGCGAAGGCCTTGGCACCGTATGGGGCGAGCAGAAGGCCCAGGAATACCTGAAAAGGGCTGGGTTTAAGGACATCACCGTCAAGCACATCAAGGGCGACCCGATGCATGTCTTCTTCATTGCGAAGAAGTAGCACCTGGCACAAATGAAAAGGGGCGGCCCGCCGGGCCGCCCCTTTTTTGTTTAGAAGGCGAAGCGCCTTAGCCGCCGAAGTGCCAAACGCCCTTGGCGTGCTTATCGCTGACGCGCCAGCGGGGGATCTTGTAGTCCTGCTTGGGGTGGTCGTCCCATGCCAGCTCCACAGGCGCGCCGATGCCGCAGTCTTTCTCATCGTCCATCATGAGGGCCGGGATGCGCGTCTTGCTCCCATCCTTGTTCTGGCCATCGGGCAGTTCCACGATGGCGATGACGTAGGGGACGGTGGGCACCAGGTGGGCCAGGATGGGCTGCGTCACCACGATGTAGCTATAGATGGTGCCTTTGCCCTCAATCTTGTGCCAGCCCACGTTCATGGAGGCGCACTTCTTACAGGCGGGCAGCGGCGGGTAGAAGCGATGGCCGCAGTCCTTGCACTGGCGGATAAGGAACTCCTTCCGCTTAAAGGCGTCGTACCACTCGGTGGTGTCCTGGTCGGGCATGATGGCGATCTTGGCGTAGTCGACGGGTCCTGGCATGGCTTATCTCCTTAAAACGCAGGTGCTGGACATGGTTTCCAAGCCCCAGCCCAAACAGGCGGCGACTTCGGCGTTCTTGACCTGGCGGCACCCCTTCGAGCGGTCGTAGGTGTGGATGCCTTCCTGAGAGAGCGGGCAGAAGTCGTCGGCGCGGCCGCGCAATTGTCGCACATTTTCGATGACCATCGAGATGCCGTGGGTGTAGCCCTCGGAGAGATGGCCTCCCGAGAGGTTGTTCGGCCTGCCCCCTGGATGGTCGATCTCCAGGTTGCCGTCCAGGATATATGGCCCGGCCTCACCGCGGGGGACGAAGCCGTACGCCTCCAGCTGGATAAGCGTCGTGAAGGTGAAGGCGTCGTAGGACGAGGTGATGCTGACGTCATTGGCGGTCACGCCGGACATGCCGAACATGCGATTGCGCCCGTAGAAGCCGGCGACTTCGTGGATGACGTCCCGGCTGTAGTTCCACATGGGGTTATCGGTCATGACGCGGGCGGTGCCGCCCCGGATATAGACGGGCGGATGGCGGAGGTCGAAGGCCCGCTCGCGCTTGGTGATGAGGATGGCGGCGGCCACGTCCGTCTCCAGACAGCAGTCCAGGAGGCGGAAGGGTTTGGCAACCCAGCGGGAGGCCATGTAGTCTTCCATCTTGATTGGCCCCTGGGCGCGCATGATGGACTTGGGGTTCAGCATGGCGTGCTTGCGGTGGGCGATGGCCACTGCGCCAAGGGCTTCGTTCTTCAGGCCGTAGTCCTTCATGTAGCGCATGCAGGTCATGCCGAAGTATTGGGCCGGCGTGGTGAAGCCGTAGAGCTGGTTCAGCGTCGGGCCGCTGACCGGCATCGCGGCGGCGGGACCCGTCGGCGACTGGCCCCCCATGCGGCGGCCCGAGCGGCCGTTCATGGAGCGGAAGATGATCATGTTGTTGCAGTAGCCGCCGACGATGAGGCCGACGGCATGGGCGATGAGGGCCTCCGAGCTGGAGCCGCCGCCCATGATGTCCACCTGGTAGTTGAGGCGCATGCCAAGGGCTTCGGCGATGGCCATGCCGGAGGTGGAGTCCATCACGTTATAGCTGGTGATGCCGTCCACTTCCCTGGGGTCCATGCCGGCGTCGTCGCAGGCCTTCTTGACGGCCTCGATGCCCATGGAAAGCGTCGTACGGTTGGAGGGGCGCATGTGTGCCGTCTCGCCGCAGCCGACGATACAGGTCTTATCGGTAAACTCACCCATCTACGGTGCTCCTTCGGTAATCGACTGTCTGCTCCCCTGGACTCGCCTAGAGGGCAGCGCCGTGCCTGGCGCAAAACGCTGTGACTGTAGCAGAAGGGATTTCTTCTTTCAACGTTGTAACGGGTAGGGGAGGGCGGAGGAAGGGATTACGCCACCCATTGCACAGATGACCACAGAGTTTGGAGAGTTATCCACTGAACGCACTGAAATCACTGAAAGGATAATCTACCTGCGCAATATGCACGTGCTGGCGGTGGTGGGACTGCCCCAGCCGAGGCAGGCGGCGATCTCAGCCTTTTTGGCCTGGCGGCAGCCCTTGGCGCGGTCATAGATGTGGATGCCTTCTCGCCAGCGCGGGCAAAAGTCGTCGGCGCGGTGGCGGAGTTGGCGCACATTTTCGATGACCATCGATATGCCGTGGGTGTAGCCTTCGGAGAGGTGGCCCCCTGAGAGGTTATTGGGCCGCTCGCCGTCTATCCCTATCGCGCCTGAGGCGACGTATGGGCCAGCCTCGCCACGGGGGACAAAGCCGTAGGCTTCCAGCTGGATAAGGGTCGTGAAGGTGAAGGCATCGTAGGACGAGGTGATGCTGACGTCCTTCGGCCCGATGCCGGACATCCCGAAGGCCCGGTTCCTTGCATAGAAGCCTGCCACGTAGTGAATAGAGTCGCGGCCGAAGTTCCAGGCCGCGTCTTCCGTCTGGGCCTTGGCGACGCCGCCCATGATGTAGACGGGGGGATGGCGCAGGTCATGGGCGTCTTCAGCGCTGGTGACGATAAGGGCGGCGGCGACATCGGTTTCGAGGCAGCAGTCGAGAAGGCGAAAGGGCTTGGAGACCCAGCGCGATGAGAGATAGTCGTCCATCGTCAGGGGCGACTTCATGATGGACTTGGGGTTGAGGAGGGCGTGCCTACGGTGGGTGAGGGCGATTGCGCCCAGGTGCTCGCTCTTCGCGCCGTAGTCGTGCATATAGCGCATGCAGGCCATGCCGAACTGCTGGGCGGGCGTGGTGAAGCCGTTGAGCTGCATAAAGCCGTCGTCGTTCACGATGGGCATCGCCGTCGCCGGGCCGCCTGGGGACTGGCCGCCCATGCGCCGGCCTGAGCGGCCGTTCATGGAGCGGAAGCAGACGATGCGGCGGGCATAGCCGCCGACGATGAGGCCGACGGCGTGGGCGATGAGGGCCTCGATGCTGGAGCCGCCGCCGTTGACGTCCATGTAGTAGTTGGGGCGCATGCCCAGGGCGTGGGCGACCTTCGCGCCGGAGACGGAGTCGCCGGCCTGGTAGCTGGTGATGCCATCAACGTCGCTTGGCTTGAGTCCGGCGTCGTCGCACGCTTTTTTCACGGCCTCGACGGCCATGGAGAGTGTGGTGCGGTTGGATGGCCGCATATGCGCCGTTTCGCCGACGCCGACGATGGCGCATTTATCGGTGAAGGGGCCCATGGGTTGCTCCTAGCGGGTGATTGCCAAGAGGGTAGCATATCTTGTAGAGGCACGGGGCGCTGGGCACGCGCCCCCACAAGATTCAACCCTCCCATAAAGGACAACTGCGTTGGCCTTGGCAAGGAGAGGTCTCCGACTATCCATCCCAGCGGATAGAATAGACGCGCTATGGAGAAGAAACGCGCGATCGTTGTCGTTGGCGGAGGCATGACGGGCCTCTCGGCCGCCTGGTACTTGCAGGAGAGCGGCGCGTCCCTCGATATCACCTTGGTGGAGCCTGAGCCGCGCCTTGGAGGCAAGGTGCTGACGGAGCGGCAAGACGGCTTCCTCGTTGAAGGCGGGCCGGAGTCGTTCCTCGCCCAGAAGCCCTGGGCGCTGGAGCTTGTCAAGGAAGTTGGCCTCGACCAGGAGGTCGTGCGCCCAGCGGCAAACCAGGTCTTCCTTTTGCACGGGGGCAGACTCCAGCCGATCCCCGAAGGGCTCCTGGGCCTCGTCCCCGCACGCCCATCGGCCTTGTGGAAGGCCGAGTTCCTTTCCCTGGCCGGTAAGGCGCGAGCCTCGATGGAGCCCGTCGTTCCCCGGCGGCGTGGCAATGGCGACGAGTCGCTGAGGCGATTCCTGCGCCGTCGCCTTGGCGGCGAGTGGGCGGCGCGGCTCGGGGAGCCGCTGATGGCCGGCATCCATGCAGGCGATGGCGGCATGCTCAGCATGCAGGCCCTCTTCCCCAACCTGGTGGCGTGGGAGCGGAAGTACGGCAGTATTGCCAGGGCTATGCGCAAAGAGATGAAGCCCGCACCGCCCGGAAAGCGCGTCAGTCCCTTCGTCACCTTCAAGGGCGGCGCCGATGCGCTGACCGAGGCCGTGGCGAAGCGTCTCACCTCGGTGCGCAAGCTCACCGGGAGGCGCGTGACGCGCATCGCGAAGCCTGGCGCAAGCTACACCCTCACCTTGGACAAGGGCGAGACGCTGACTGCCGACTACATTGTCTTGACGACTCCCACATACGTCTCGGCGCAACTCCTCCTCCAGCTTTCGCCTCAGGTATCGGCCCTCCTCGATAAGCTGCCCTACGCCTCCACGGCAAGCGTCACCCTCGCCTTCAAGCGCTCTGCCGTCGCGCATCCGCTCAACGGCAGCGGCTTCCTCGTCCCGAAGTCGGAGACGTTTCCCATCACCGCCTGCACATGGTCGTCGGCCAAGTGGGCCGGGCGCGCGCCGGAGGGCTATGCGCTGTTGCGGGCCTTTGTGGGGTGGATCGGCGACGATTCGTTTATGCGACAGACCGACGCCGCGCTGGTGCACTCGGCGATAGAGGCGCTGCGGCCGCTGCTGGGCCTGCAGGGGCAGGCGGAGCGGACGTGGGTGCACCGGTGGGCCCGGGCGATGCCGCAGTACCAGGTGGGGCACGTGCAGTGGATAGATGCGGTGCAGAAGGCCCTTGCCGGGCACCCTGACGTCGTCCTCACCGGCTCGGCCTTTCACGGCGTCGGCCTGCCGGATTGCGTGCGCCAGGGGAGAGAGGCGGCGGAGCGCATCATAGCGAGCATCACTGCGCAGGGGCGCGGGTAGCGGGATGGGTGACGACAGTCGCGATGCTCCGCTGGCACCCTACCGCGTCCTCGACTTGACCGAGGGAGGCGTGAACTGGGCGGGGCGCGTGCTGGCGGACCTGGGGGCGGATGTGGTGAAGGTGGAGCCGCCGGAGGGAAGCGCCACCAGGGGCCGGGGGCCATTTGCGGGAGATCGCCCTGGGCGTGAAGACAGTCTTTTCTGGCAGGCCTACTGCGCCAACAAGCGTGGCGTCAGCCTGGATATCACGACGGCGAAGGGGCGCTCACAGCTTCTCGACCTGGCGGCGACGGCTGACGTTTTTCTGGAGTCGTTTTCCCCTGGCTATCTCGAAAGGCTTGGCCTTGGCTATGAGCAGGTCGCGCGCGTCAACCCGCGATTGGTCTACGCCTCCATAACGCCCTTTGGCCAGGATGGGCCATACACAAACTACAAGGCCACCGATTCGACCCTCTGGGCGATGGGCGGCGCGACCTTTCTCGCAGGCGACCTGGACAGGCCGCCGGTGCGCGTCGCTATGCACCAGGCCGCGCTCCACGCTGGCGCGCAGGCGGCGGCAGGAGCGATGACGGCGCTCTGGGCGCGGGAGCGCACCAGGCGAGGGCAACTGGTCGAGGTCTCGATCCAGGAGGCGGTGGCGTGGACGCTTTTCAACGCCTGGGCCTTCCCGCCGATGCACGGGGTGAACTACGTCCGCGGGACGAACATGCGCGGTGCGGCAAAGATCACAGAGGCGTGCAGAGACGGCTATGTGAACATCGGCATCGCGGGGGGCGCCGCATACGGGAACTCCACGGGCGAGCTGGTGCAATGGATGGTGGAGGAAGGCGTCGCGCCCCCGGAGCTGCTGGCGCGCGACTGGCGGACCTGGGACACCTGGGCGGTGCAGGCAAGCCCTGGACCTGAGCGGGATGAGTTCGAGTCGGCGCGGGATCTGGTGCGACGCTTCCTAAAGACAAAGACGAAGTCGGAGCTCTTTCAGAGGGCCGTACGCCACGGCATCATGCTCGCGCCGTGCAATACGGCGCAAGACATCCTCGCGAGTCCGCACCTGAAGGCGCGGGACTTTTGGGTCGAGCTTCAGCAGGCTGGGAAGCGAGTCCGCTACCCTGGCGCATGGGCGAAGCTGAGCGAGACGCCCCTCACCTTGCGCCGCCGCGCGCCGAAGCTGGGCGAACACAACAGCGAGGTGCTAGGCGCGCTGCCCTCGCGCAAAGCGAGTCGCCGGGCGGCGAGTCGCATGTCCAGTGGCGCATCTTTCGAGGGCCTTCGCATCCTCGACCTCTCCTGGGTGGCCGTCGGGCCAATCACGACGCGCTACTTCGCCGACCACGGCGCGAAGGTGATACGCGTCGAATCGGTGGCGCGGCCCGATGTCTCGCGCACCATCCCGCCGTTCAAGGATGGGAAGCCTGGCGTCAACCGGAGCGCATTTTCGGCGAACTGGAATGCCAACAAGCTGGGCCTTGGGCTGAACATGGCGAAGGCACAGGGGCGCGACATCATCAGGCGGCTCATCCGCGAGTGGGGGCCAGACGTGCTGGTGGAGTCCTTCAGCCCCGGCACGATGGCGATCTGGGGCCTGGACTATGCGAAGGTCCGCCGACTGCGTCCTGACATCGTCTATCTCAGTACGAGCCAGCTTGGGCAGTCGGGCCCCCATGCCGGGTTCAAGGGTTATGGGGTGCACGCCTCTGCCATTGCCGGGTTCGATCACCTGACGGGATGGCCGGATAGGATGCCGGAAGGGCCCTATGGCGCTTACACCGATTTCATCAACCCGCCCCACGGCGTGGCCGCAATCGTCGCTGCTTTGATGCACCGCCGCCGCACGGGAAAGGGGCAGTATATCGACCAGTCGCAGGTGGAATCCGCATTGCAGTACTTGGCGCCAGCGCTGCTCGATTGCCAGGTGAACGGGCGAGTGGCGATGCGTCGCGGCAACGAGGACGAGAACTATGCTCCTCACGGCGTCTACCCGTGCAAAGAGGGAGAGCGTTACCCTGGCGGCGGCTCGTGGCTCACTGTGGCGGTGACGTCCCTGGCCGAGTGGCAGGCTCTTGCGCGAAGGATAGGACGGCCTGACCTGGCGGACGACCCAAGGCTCAGCACAGTAGAGGGACGCAGGACGCGGACGCAGGAGATTGACGCGGCGATCGCGGCCTGGACCCAGCAGGTGGACAGACACGAGGGGATGCGCCTTTTGCAGGAGACCGGCGTGCCAGCGGGCGCCGTGCAGAAGGCCTCCGACCTGTGGGAGGACCCGCAGCTGGCGCACAGGAACTTTTTCCAATGGCTCCAGCATCCCGAGTGCGGCAAGATGCCCTACGTGGCGGCTCAGTTTAAGCTGAGCGAGTCGCCGGGTGTTGTGAGGACGACAGGGCCGATGATAGGCCAGCACAACGCCGAGATTCTGGGCGAGCACCTGGGGATGACGAGGGACGAGATTGCGGGGCTCGTGGCGGAGGGCGTCGTCGAAGCCTCGTAGTCGCTGCTACTGCGGCGGCTTGCTCCCCGGCTTCCCCTTGTAGTAGTCGGCCACCTTCGAAAAATCCCACGTCGTCACCTTTTCCAGAGGCACTTTCAGGAGGACGCGGTCGCCGCGGTTCAGTCGCTGCTGGCGGTTGCCGTGGAACCACTCAGGCATACCATCCATCCCATCGCCCATCCGCGCGTTTTTCTCCTGGCGCGCTTTCTCGTGCTGTTCCTGCTCCGCCGGGTCCGTAACTGCCGTGCAGCGGCCCTGGATCATGACGCCCTTGAGGTCGAGGTAGCGTTCGCCGCTCTCGACCAAACAGCAGACGCGATTGTCGCGCTGAATATTTTTGTACTTGAAGCTCTTGGCCTGGATGTTGAAGTAGACGGCGCCATTGCAGTAGACGAACCAGAGGGCGTGGGCCACCGGGGAGCCATCCTTCTTTGTGGTGGAGAGGATGAGGGTGCGCTGGTTCTCCAGGTATGTGGCGATGGCGTTCGGGTCCATTGCAGTAGCCATAGCAGTCCTTTCAGCGTGCGGCGTTGCGCTTTTGCATCCCCATAATTTCCCGCGCCTCATCGGGTGTGGCCGGTTCGCGTCCCAAGGCGCGGGCCATGGCGACGGCCCGCTCGACGAGGGAGGCGTTCGTAGGGCAGCCCCACTCGGCGTAATGATAGTCGCCGATGCCGATGCGCACGTGGCCCCCCACGGTGATCGATTGCAGATTGAGCGGGAACTGGTTCCCTCCATAGACGAGGGGAGACCAGCAGACGGGGGTCGAGGGAAACAGGTCGCTCAGCCGGTCTTTATAGAAGAAAAGCGTCTGCGGCGTGGCGTCCTTGGCGCGGAGAAAGAACTTCACCACCAGGGGCGAATCGCTCACCCAGCCCATCTCTACCAGGTTGCGAAGGTTGCGTAGGTGGGCGGTATCGAAGGTGCCGAAGGTCATCTTGAGGCCGTGCTGGCGGCAGAAGGCTGTGAGCCATCTGTGATCGGCGCCGGTGTTCATCAGCATGCCTGTGGAGGGAAGCCACTCTTTGTTCTGGGCGTTCCAGCGCGCGTTGGCGTCGGCTACGCCCAGGTCCACCGGCGCGAGTTCGAAGGGCGCGCCTCGCTCCACGCCCTCGACGATATGGCGGTAGCGCTGCTCCGCAGGTTCGCCGATATCGTAATAGCCCAGGACGCGCACCTCTGTTGCGTAGGTGGGATAGGCGAGCAAAGGCGTCTGCTTGGTGATGAGGCGCTGGGTCTCGATAGTGAGAGTCGGGTCGCTGTTCATCGCCGCGCCGGTTGAAGGCTCTCGCCCGTGGTAGTGGACGACTGCCGCGCCGGCGTTATAGCAGGCCAAGGCGTCCTTGGCGATCTCCTCGGGGCTGAAGGGAACGTGAGGGTTCGCCGGGCGCGGCTGATTCTCGTTCAGCCCCACTTCGATGATGACCTTATCGCTCAGCGGCACGGGAGACTCCTGGTGAGATGCCCGCTGAGGGTAGCAAAGCCTCCGGGCAGGGGCAACCGCATCCGAAGCGTAACAGCCATTCGCCCTTGCCCCCCCTCTGCCGACTCCCTACAATCGTGGGTGACATGCAGAAAGTAGCCATCGTCACAGACAGCACCGCCTGCCTTTCGCCTGAGCTTGCGGCGCGCTACGGCATCGAGATCGCGCCGACGGAACTCGCTTTTGAAGGCAAGGTCTTCCGCGATGGCATCGACCCGCTGGGCGACTTCTACGACCTTTTGCGCAAGGCCAAGCGCACGCCGGCAACCTCCGCGCCCTCGCCTGGCCGATTTCTGGAGGCCTACGCTCGCGCTGCCGCCCGCGCCGAATCGGTCCTGTGCATCACCCTCCCGGCGGAGTTGAGTTCGACCCACAACGTCTCAAAGCAGGCAATAATTTTGGCGAAGGAGGAGATGCCGAGGGTTCGCATCATGTCTGTGGCCGCGCCAGCCGTCGCCTCCGGACAGGGCCTGGTTGCCATCGAAGCCTCCCTTGCCGCCCAAGGGGGGCGGACATTGGAAGAGATGGCGGCCTATGTTGAGAGCCTTGCGCCCA
>SXGR01161502.1_pt1 | contig 11622 bp, 11 predicted proteins | sample 3174711 | NCBI WGS metagenome assembly SXGR01 (sample SAMN11356860, study PRJNA531348) | freshwater metagenome | isolation source: freshwater sample F1-60 | place: China: Fuxian Lake, Yuxi | collected 2017-12-25
CTAGGGCCGCATCCTGGCCGCCGATATGGGCACCGCGAGACCGGCATCGCCGGAAATAGTCCCCCAACTCCCTGCCTGAGACCTCGGCACCACCCAGCGCCATGCTCCAGTGCCGCCGGTCCATGTCGTACACGGCGGCGCAGCCACGCACCGTTTCGACCTGTGGAACGAAGCGCACGGCCACGGGTCGGTCGAATCCGTGGCGCGCGCCCTGATAGCTCTCGAGCGTGACAGTGGCGCCCGCGCGCCGAAGATCCTCGGCATGAACGCGGCACGGCTCGGGCGGGGTGTAGTCGTCATCGCCCGCGAGCAGCATGAGGATGGGCGCCGTGGACTGCCTTGCGCTCCAGTAGCGCACATCGCATCCGGGATAGAGCGCCACGTGCGCCGCGAACCGCAAGTCGCCCACGCCCGCGGCGGCGCGCAGCGGTTCTGTCGCCGCATGCAACGCCACCACGGCGCCCTTGGAGAAACCCATGACAGCGATGCGTCGCGCATCGATGCGCGAATCCCTGGCGAGCCAAACCAGGGCCGCGAAGCCATCCGCCACGTTGGCGAAGGTGGAAAGTTGGGACTGATCGGTCGCGGTCTCGCGAATACCGCGCGGCGCAAAGCTGTCGACCACGAGCGCCGCATAGCCCCACGAGACGACGCGCGCCGCCCACGCACCCTCGCGGGATTCGGAAACGCCGCCGCTGCCATGGGCGATGATCACGGCCGGGACAGGCGCCAGCGCGCCCGGCGGCAAATGAAGGACCGCCGAGAGGCGCATCGGGGGCAGCTTCGGGAGGCCATCGAGAAAGGCGTCCACATTGCGCGGTGTCACACTGTCGAAGGACACGCTCTCGGCCGCACGAACGGCACGGCCGAGGGACAGGATCGAGAGGACGGCAAGGATCGCGGCGAGGACCGACACAGCCCGGACCGGTCTCGCCTCCTGTGCCGCCAAAGTCCGTCCTCGCTTTTCTCGCGCCACGCCCCATCTTAGTTTGGTGAGGGCACCATCGGGAGGGGATGCGTATGGCACGGCATAGCTGGTTGTTTCTTGCCCTGGTGGCCTGTTTGGCGTTGGCACCCGCCCTGGCAGAGGCCCGGGCCGGCAAAGGCGGCTCCTTTGGCAGCCGCGGCACCCGGACCTACCAAGCCCCGCCGGCAACCCAGACCGCGCCCGCGTCCAAGCCCGTCGAGCGCAGCGTGACCCAGCCGGCCTCGCCCACCCAGCAGGCGGCCCCCGCCGCCGTGCGGCCGGCCGGGCCCATGGCGAGCCCGTTCGCGACCGGCCTCTTGGGCGGCCTCGTCGGGGCAGGGCTCATGGGCCTTCTCCTCGGCCATGGCTTCAACCTGGGCGCGCTCGACCTCGCGGGCACATTCGGCCTCATGCTGCAGATGGCGCTCATCGCCGGCGCGGTGTGGATGATATTGGCCGTCATGCGCCGCCGTCAGCCGGCGCCCGCCATGGCGCGCGCCGCGGCGGCGCCAAGCACCGGTCCTTTGGCGGATGTGCGCCCCCTCGATCTCTCGGGCGCGACAGGCGCGCGGACATCGCGCGCGCCGGAGGATGGCGTGGGCTTGACCAAGGACGACTTCGACGCCTTCGAGCGTACGCTCAAGGAGGTGCAGGACGCCTTTTCGCGCGCCGACGTGGTGGTATTGGGCCGGCTCTCCACGCCCGAGATGGCGTCCTACTTCAACGAACAATTGACCGACGACGCGAGCGCGGGCCTGGCCAACCGCATCGAGGACGTGAGCCTCGAACAGGGCGACTTGGCCGAGGCGTGGCGCGAAGGCGGACGCGACTACGCGACCGTCGCCATGCGTTGGCGCGCGCGGGACTATTCGGTCGAGACCGAAAGCGGCCGGGTGGTGAGCGGCGATGCCGAGCGCCCCGTCGAGGCAACAGAGCTGTGGACCTTCGTGCGCAGCGCCTCGGGGCGGTGGCTCGTCTCGGCCATCCAGCAAGGCTGAACGCGCACCGCCGCATCGCCATGGGCGAGCCCCTCGACCCCTTCGATCCCCGCTATTTCACGGGGGTGCGCCGGCCGGTCGCCGAGGCGGAGACGCCGCCCGCCTGGGTCTACACCAGCGAGGCCTTCTACAACCGCGAGGTCGAGCGCATCTTCCGCCGCGGCTGGTGCTGCGTCGGGCGCGCGAACGACATCGCGCCGGCGACGCCCACCTTCCGCGAATTGGTCGGCACGCGCCTTGCCGTCCGGCGCACGGCAGCCAGCACGATCGCCGTCACGGACGAGGACGGCCGCACGGTGCGCACGGGCGAACGCGGCGGATTCGTGTTCGTCAATCTCGACGGCGAGGGCGCGCCACTCGACACCTGGCTCGCGGACTGGGGGCCGTTCTTCGACACCTACAAGCTCGACGACATGGTAACGGTGCGCCGGCACGAGGCGGACTTGGCCGCCAACTGGAAGCTCGCCACCGAGGTCTTCATCGAGGAGTACCACGCGCCCGTCGTGCATACGAACACGCTCTACAAGCGGCCGCTGTTCATGAAGCCCTACGACGACACGCGCGGCGCTTACGCGACGGTGTTCGGCGAGCACGAAGGCAGCCGCGCGCTCATCGCGGGCAGCGGGCACGAGCCCTTCCCGCCTATCGCCGGGCTCGAAGGCCAAGCCAGGGCGGGCACGCGTTGGACCGTCACCTACACCGGCTTCTGCTTCGTCGTGACCATCGACGCCATGTGGTACATCGAGTGCTATCCCAAGGGTCCGGGCCTGACGCGCTACGCCTGGGTCAACTGCTTCCCGCGCGCCACAGCCGCGCGCGCCGATTACGAGCGGATCGCGCCCGGCTACTACCAGCGCTGGGACCTGGCGGTCGCGGAGGACAACGTGGTGCTGGAGCGCCAGCAGCGCGGCCTGTCCTCGCCCTTTGCTCAATCAGGCCGCATCCAACCGCGCAAGGAACCCATCATGACGCACCTTCATCGGTGGGTGGCGGAGCGCGTGGTCGGCAACGCGGGGCCCGCATGAGGCGCGCACCCTTCGCGATCCTCGCGGCGCTCGCCCTGACGTTCGCCGTGCGCGCCGACGCGCAGGCGCCTCTCCCCATCTTCGACACGCACGTCCACTACAGCCAGCCTGCCTGGGAGGCGCATCCGCCCGAGGCGGTGGTGCGCGCGCTCCGCGCCGCGGGCGTGCCGCGCGCGCTCGTCTCGAGCACGCCGGATGACGGCTCCCTCATGCTGGCGCGCGCGGACGGGCGGCGCTTCGTGCCCATGCTGCGGCCCTATCGCGGCGCAGTGACCTCCGGCAATTGGACGAGCGATCCCGAGCTTGGCGCGTATCTAGAGGCACGCCTCAAGGCCGGACGCTATGCCGGGATCGGCGAGTTCCACATGTTCGATCCCGAGCGCGTGAACACGCCGCAGGTGAAGCGCGTCCTCGAACTCGCCGTCGAGCGCGACATCTATCTCCATATCCATTCCGACGCGCGGCCCGTGCGCGCGCTCTACGCCGCCGAGCCGCGCCTCAAGATCCTCTGGGCGCACGCCGGGATGAGCGAGCCGCCCGACGTGGTGGCGGAGATGCTGGAGCGTCACCCCTCGCTGGTCACGGAACTGTCGTTCCGCACCGGCGATATCGCCCCCGGCGGCCAGCTGGCGCCGGCCTGGCGCGCGCTGTTCATGAAGCATCCGCAGCGCCTGATGGTGGGCACCGACACCTATGTCACCTCGCGCTGGGACGGCTACGGCGCCATCGTGGAGGACCACCGCCGCTACCTGGCGCAGCTTCCGCGCGAATTGGCGGAGGCCATCGCCTGGCGCAACGCCGCGCGCCTGTTCGGCACGGGCGACGCGCCCGAACTCAAGAACTGAACCCTATTCCTGCCAATAGCCCGCCTGGCCGCGCGCGCGCATGAAGGCGGCGAAACGGTCCTGCGCGTAGGCCGTCGCGAGCCAATCGGCCAGGCGCCGGCCCGCGCCGTCCGCCTCGTAGAAGTCGAGGAAGGCGCGGATCCAACGCTGATTGGGCTTGGGCCAATGCAGGTACGGAACGAGGCGCATCTGCCGGCGCGCCTGGGCGAGGGAGCCCGTGCGATGGAGGATGGCGAGGGCCGCGGCCAAGCTCGTGCGGTCCGCCCCGCCCGAACACGTCATGAGGACGGGCGCGCGCGCGCCGTCGAGCGCCGCGAGAAGGCCCACGAGCACGTCGCGCGCGGGCAGACGCTTTGAAGACAGCGACAGCTCGACGAAATCGATGCCCTCCGCCGCCGCCACGCCATGCATGTTCCGGTACCACGACGCTGCCGGGTTGGGGCCGCGCAGATTGAGCATGGTGCCGAGCGCCAGGTGGCGCGCGACGACGCGCACATGCCCTCCGTAGAGCTGCGCCGAGCGGAACGTCGTCGCGTCCACGCGCCGCACGTTGTAGGCGCGCGCGATGAGCCAGCCCAGCACGGGGCTAGCGCGCGCCCAGCACGGCGGCGCGCACCAGCTTTTGGAAGAAGTGCACGTGGTGCTCGGACAGTTCGGGGTTTCCGCGGTTCACGACGAAGCGACCCTGCACGTAGCCGCGCGAATGCAGGCCGCGCTGCACGTTCTCGCAAAGCGCGCCGTCCTCGGGAATGAGAATGTCGCAAGTGTAGTCGATCATGGCGCGTTCGGCCGCGTTCGGCGCCGCGTCCTCGAAATAGAAATCCCAGACTTGCTCGGTCAGCTCCGGCCCCTTGGGCGCCATCTGGAAGATGGCCACATTGCTGCGCCCCGGCGAGATGAAAAACGCCGTGTTGGGCCACAGCCAGGTGTAGATCGCCTCCTTGACCGGATCGTTGGCCCCCACCCGGTAGGCCTGGTTCTCGCCCTTGGTGTTCGCCATGGCGTGGCTGGTGCTGAGTTCATGCTCCCAGACGCGGAAGGTCGAGTAGTCCAGGAGATCGACGAGCGCTGGGTGCGCGGCAGCGACGTGGTAGGACTCGAGATCGTTGTCGACCAGCGCCTTCCAGTTCGCCTTGGTCTCGACCCGGTGCCGGTGCGCGAGGACGAGCCGGTCGAAGCCCGGGCAACGCTCGGCCATCTCGCGCGCGATCGCCCCGCCCACGTCCATGAGCGCGCGGGCGTTCGCATCGAGATTGACGAAAAGAAGGCCAGCCATGGTTTCGACGCGCACGGGCTTGAGCGCCGCCGCGCGCCGGTCGAAATCGGGCACGCCGTCCACGCCGCGTGCGCGCAGGAACGCGCCGTCCGTCTCGTAGGACCAGTTGTGATAGGGGCAGACGATGACGCTGGTCCGGCCCTTGCCTTGGAGCAAGCGGTGCGCGCGATGGCTGCACACATTGTGGAAGGCGCGCAGCACGCCGTCGCGCCCGCGCACGATGGCGATCTCCTGGTCCGCGACGGCGGTGGTGGTGTAAGCGCCGGGCTCCGCCACATCGGCGGCCGCCCCCGCGTACTGCCAGGTGCGCGCGAAGATCGTCTCCACCTCGCGGGCATAGACGGCGGGATCCCAGTACCAGCGCGCGGGCAAGGTGTGGGAGCGCTCCGCCTCGTCGGCGAAGCGACCCGCATCGAACGCCCCATTGCTGTCAGCCCCATTGCGGTCGGCCATGTCACCATCCTTGGCGGCCCTCCTTCATACCGCAAAGGCGCCTGCGGGGGGAGCCGAGCCTGGATCGCCCCAGCACGGCGGGCCACAATCCCGAGCGACGGGGAGGACGCCATGACGCCGGAGCAATACGCCACCCGCCTGCGCGCGACACTCGGCGGCACCGAGATGGGTTTCCCTCGCGCCGAGTACGACGCGCGTGTGGCCGCGGTGCGCCGCGCCATGGCGGGCGCGGGGCTCGATGCCATCCTCGTCACGCACCGTCCCGATCTGTGCTGGCTCACGGGATACACGACCTTCGGCTCGGGCAACCACGCCTGCCTCGTGCTGCCTGTCTCGGGCGCGCCGGTCCTGCAGACGACGGCGATGGAGGTGCCGGCCGCCACGGTCTGCACCTGGGTCGAGGACGTGCGCGTGGCCCCCTGGGTCGGCCAGACCGACGCGGGCTCCGATCTCGCGCGGATCGCGGACGGCATGGGGCTCGCCCGCGCGCGCCTTGGCGTGCAAGGCCGCGTCACGGGACTTCTGCCGTTCATCGAGGCGCAGGTGCGCGCGGGCCTTCCCAACGCGCGGCTCGCGGACGCCTCGGAACTCGTGACGCGCTTGCGTCTCATCAAGTCGCCGGCCGAGATCGCGTGCCTGGAAACGGCCATGCGCTACACCGAGGCCGGCATCGAAGCCGCCTACGCGGCGATGGCCGAGGGCGTCACCGACAACGAGATCGCGCGCGCGGGCGGGGCCGCCATGATCGGTGCGGGCTCGGAATTCATGAGCGTGCAGACCATCGTGACGACCGGCGCGCGCACCGGGTGTTCGCACCAGAACCACCGGCGCGTGCCCACGCGGCGCGGCGATCCCATCTTCCTCGAATTCGGCGGTTGCCACCTGCGCTATACCGCGGCCCTCATGCGCACCGCCGTCATCGGGACGCCTTCGGCCGAGTTCGCGCGCGCCGTGGACGCGGTGCTCGCCACGCTCGACATCGTGATCGCCGAGGCGCGGCCCGGCCGCACGGGACGCGAGATCGTCGCGCGCGCGCGGACGGCGCACGCGCACCTGTCCGACGACCTGTATTTGCCCGGCGCCTACGCCTATCACGTGGGCGTCGGCTTCCCGCCCACCTGGGCGGACGGCATCGGCTTCATCGCGGCCCACAGCGAGGAACCGCTGGCCGAGAACATGGTGTTCCACATGCCGCTCGCCTTCCGCAATCCGGGCAAGTTCGGCGTCGGCATCAGCGAGACGATCCGCATTACGAAGGACGGCGCGGTGTCCTTCGGACGCTTGCCGCGCGGCTTGCATGTCGTCCGCTAGGCCGGGACTTTTCCCGCGCGCGCGGGGCGATTAGGGTTTTCGGGCGGCGCGGATGGGGACGCTATGGGCAAAAACGTGATCGTGGTGGGCGCCGGCGTGGTGGGGCTCGGCTGCGCGGCCTGGCTGCAGCGGCACGGACACAAGGTGACGCTCATCGACCGCGTGCCGCCCGGCCGTTCGACCTCGTACGGCAACGCGGGCGGCATCGCGAACACCTTCGTGCTGCCCTTGGCCATGCCCGGCCTCATGAAGAAGTACGTCAAATGGCTCTTCGATCCCGAGGGGCCGGTGTCCGTACGGTGGTCCTATTTTCCGCAACTCGTGCCGTTCCTCTGGCAGTTCTGGCGCAATTGCCGGCCCGAGCGCGTGGCCCAATGCACCGAGGCGCTGGCCGCCTTCATGCCGCCTGCGGTGGAAGCGTGGGAGCCGCTGTTCAAGGACGCGGGCCTCATGGGCCTCTTGCGGCACAATGGCGGGCTTTGGCTCTACCGCGACAAGGCCGCGCTCATGAAGGACTGGCCGTTCTGGCAGGGCCGGCGCGATGCGGGATTCGAATTCGAGGAGCTGGACGAGAACCTGCTCCGCCAGCGCGAGCCCGCCGTCTCGCGCGATTGGACGGCGGCGATCCTCGAGCCCGACTGGCATTCCGTCGCCAATCCCTACGACGTCTCGGTCGGCCTCTATTCCATGCTGCGCCGGAACGGCGCCCACTTCGTCCAGGCCGAGGTGCGCGACTTCGAAAAGCGCGACGGCATCGTCTCGGCCGTGCTGACGGACGGCGGGCGCCACGAAGCGGACATGGTTCTTGTCTCGGCGGGGGCGTGGTCGCACAGGCTCGCAAGGAAGCTCGGCAGCCGCGTGCCGCTCGAAGCCCAGCGCGGCTACCACGTGACGCTGCCCAACGCGGGCGTGGAGACGCGCCACACCGTCGTGGTCGGCTCGGCCAAGATCGCCATCAGCACGCTCAATGCCGGCGTGCGGATCGTCGGCGCCTCCGCCTTCCCGGGTGTGGACGCGCCGCCCGACTGGCGCCAGTCGAAGATGGTGCTGGACTGGGGCAAGCGCGTGCTGCCCGACTTGAACACGGACGGCATGACGGAATGGTTCGGCGAGCGCCCGCTCACGCCCGATTCGATCCCCGTCATGGGCCCCTCGCCCCACTTCAGAAACGTGTTCTACGCCTTCGGACACAGCCACATGGGCCTGACCACGGGCGGCATCACCGGCCGCCTCATGGCGCAGCTGATGTCGGGCGAGACCATGCCCATCGACATGCGGCCCTACCGCATCGACCGCGCCTACTGAGCCCCCAGCCCCACGACCCCCATCCCGACAACGAGGACGATGCCCATGGATCCGCTGTTCGACGCGGCCGAGTACGCCCGCCGCCTGACACTCGTGCGCGCCCGCATGGCGGCGCACGGCATCGACGTGCTCGTCGAAGCCGATCCAGCCAACATGAACTACCTGACCGGGTACGACGGCTGGAGCTTCTACACGCCCCAAGTCGTGCTGCTGCCGATGGAAGGCGAGCCGGTTTGGGTGGGCCGCGGCCTCGATCGCGGCGGCGCGGTGCTGACCTGCCACATGGCGCCCGAGAATCTTGTGCCCTATCCGGACCACCTGGTGCAGCACCCCACGCTCCACCCCATGCAGTTCGCGGCGGAGGAGATGGCGCGCCGCGGCTGGGCCAAGGCGCGCGTGGGCATCGCGGACGACTGCTTCACCTTCACGCCGCGCGCGCGCGACACGCTCGAGGCCTCCCTCCCCGAAGCGCGCGTCGTGGTCGCCGATCTTCTCGTCAATTGGGTGCGTCTGGTGAAATCGGACGCCGAGATCGCCGTCATGCGCAAGGCGGCGCGCACCGTCGAGCGCATGATGGAGGCCTATTACCGCCACATGCGGCCGGGCGCGCGCCAGTGCGACGTGGCCTCCGAGATCATCAAGGTGCAGGTCGCCGGCACCGAGGCGGGCGGCGGGGATTACACCACGCCCATCTTCATGCCGGTGGGCCGGCAAACCTCGGCCTCGCACCTGACGTGGACGGACCAGATCATCCCGGCCGGCCAGACCAGCTATCTCGAGTGCGCGGGCGTGCACCGGCGGTATCACTGTCCGCTCGCGCGCACGATCCACCTGGGCACGCCCACGCAGAAATTACTCGACATGAACAAGGCGGTGCTGGAGTCCATGGATGCGGCGCTCGCCCAGGTAAAGCCGGGCAACACCTGCGAGCAGGTGGAGGACGCCTTCCGCACGACGATGGCGCGCCACGGCCTGAAGAAGGAGTCGCGCATCGGCTATCCCATCGGCATCGGCTATCCGCCGACCTGGGGCGAACGCACCGCGAGCCTGCGCCAAGGCGACAAGACGGTGCTGGAACCCAATATGTGCTTCCACATGATCCTCGGCATGTGGCAGGGCGACTGGGGATTCGAGACGAGCGAGTCCTTCCGCGTGACGGAAGCGGGGCACGAGTGCTTCGCCTCGGTGCCCCGCGAACTCAAGGTCGTGAACTAGGCGAAACGTCTCAGCGCGCGCGACCGTCGAGGAAGGCGGCCACGTTCGCATCCGTGCGCAGCACCGCCAGCTCCGCCTCGCTCGGGAGTTGCGGCTTGTCGCGCTTGGCGTTGACCATGCACAAGAAACCCAAGGCCTCGCTCCCATCGGCGCGGAACTGATGCCAGGTCATGGGCGGGATGTGCACGAGGTCGTGGCTTCCGACCGCCGCCACGCGGGCGCCCACCAGGCAGCGACCCGTGCCGCGCAAGATCACGACGGCGTGGACGTGCTCGTGGCGCTCCAGCGTCGAGTGCCCGCCCGGCGCGATCTCGAAATAACGCAACTCGCAGCCGAGCAACGGGTCAGCGAAGAGAATCTGGCGCGTGATGCCCGCGAAGGGGGCCGAGCCTTCCTCCTTGTAGGCAAGGAGATCGACCTTCGCCCAGCGGAAATTCTCGGAGAAGGCGCGCAGGGCCGCGACGGAGGCAAGCGGCCCGGGACTTCCGTGATCGCCCGAATCCGCCATGGCGCCCTCAGCGATAGACATGGTCGCGCACGAGGCGCGCGAACTCGGCCGACGCCGCCGCCAGGCGCGTCCGCGCCATGAGGAGCGCGCCGCCGATGAGCAGCATGCAGTCCCGGCCGTAGAAATCGAGCATCTCGGGCGTGCGTTCGGGCGTCATGCCGCCCGCCGGCACGGGCACCACCGCCTTGAGCCCGTCGAGCGGCGCGCGCGCCGCGGCGGCCACGCGCGCGCACAGTGCGGGCGGCCAAGCGAAGCGCCCGCCGTGGTTGACGAAGATGGACGCGTCCGCGCCGAAGATGCGGAACAGCTTGCCGAACATGAGCGGCGGCGCCACGCGCGCCCCGCCGGTGAAAGACGGATGGCCGAAGAAGGCCATCTCGGGCGCCGCGCGCACCGCGGCGTGAAAGGACGGCATGCCCACCACCATGGGCGGAATCATCACGGCCTTGACCCCCTCCTCGCGCGCGAGGCGGATTTGCGCGCGCATCTGGTCGAGATCGCCCGTGACCGAGGGCACGTACTGGGTGCGAACGCCCGTACTCGCGCGCACCGCCTCCACCGCGCGCGCGATGGCCGGCACGCGCTTGGCGTACGGGCTGTAGGTCTGATCGGCGATGCCGTGGTCGTCCTTGATGTAGTCGAGACCGCCTTCCGCCATGCGGCCGGCGAGCGCCGCGAGATCGGCCACGGACTGGCCCTGGGGCTTCAACGCCGTGCAGGTGAGCGCGCGCGACCCGGCCCCGCACAGCGCGCGCAAGCCCTCGATCCCGTGGCGTGGGCCCCCAAAGGCGCCGAGGAAGCCCGGCGGAAACTCCACATCCTCGAGCGTCACGTCGTCGTGCATGGAGGTGTTGCCGAAGACCATGTTCATGACCTGGCCGGCCTCGGGCCCCATGGTCGCCGCGGCCAGGCCGACGCGCACTTCGAAGACGCCGTCGCCCGCCTCCGAGATCGCCTCGACGCGGCCCACGATGTCCGACATGACGTGGGGATGGACGACGGCCTCGAGCGGCATTTCCACGCTCTGCTCGACGGCGATGGCCTTCGCGCGCGCCTCGATGTCCTTGGCGGCGGCACGCACGCGATAGACGGCGACGATTCGGCTCATGGCGCCCAAGATGGGCTTTGCCGGTCCCAGGTCAAGCGGAGAATGACGCGCCTCAGAGGAACGTGGCGTCGAACGGCAGGCGTCCCTGGCGATCCTCAATCTCGATCACCCACAGATCGGGATCGATGCGCCGGTTGCGCGCGATATAGGCATCGGCCTCCGCCTCGGCCACGGGTGCGACCCCGGTGCCTTTGAGCCAGGCGCGCGCGCCGTTCGCGTCGCGCGTCTCCGCGAAGACGATGCAACCCTCGGCATGGCGGTTCAACTTCACGAGCACGGCGCCGCCATCGGGATCGCCGCGCTTCACGACGGCGAGCGCGATGTTCTCGACGCTGGCACGGCGCACGCAGGCCTTGACCCAGATTTCGGTCTTGAGGCGCGGCTCCGTCATGCCGGCGCCCGCTCAGCCTTCGAGGCGGAAGCGGATCGGCACGAGGATGGTGGCGGGCACCGTGCGCCCGGCGCGCTCGGCCGGCACCAGGCGCCAGGTGGCGAGCGTTTCCGCCGCCGCGCGGTCGAGCACGTCGTGGCCGCTCGTGCTCTCGATCGCGGCGGCCTTGGCGTGGCCATCGGCGCCCACCTGCAGGCGCACGACGACGCGGCCTTCGATC
>SXGR01161294.1_pt1 | contig 11621 bp, 9 predicted proteins | sample 3174711 | NCBI WGS metagenome assembly SXGR01 (sample SAMN11356860, study PRJNA531348) | freshwater metagenome | isolation source: freshwater sample F1-60 | place: China: Fuxian Lake, Yuxi | collected 2017-12-25
CTCATTCGAATAATGCTGCCGGATAATCGCGGCAGATTTTCCCGTTCCACCAGAAGCAATTAAATATTTTTCAAGAATAACAACTTTTTTTAGCCCCTGCTTCAGTAAATTAAATGCAATACTGGCACCATTTATTCCGGCCCCGATAACTACTGCATCCGCTGATTTACGGATAATTGAATTGCCTCTATTTTTGTGTTTAGCCACAAACTGACCACTCATGTATTACACTCTATTTTTCCTTACCGAGGTCCACCCAATTACTTATCTTCATCACTTGAAGATTGCCACGCGCTTTGCAAAAACTCAAGACTGGCGCGAATTGACTTTTCTGGGTTTTCACTACCAGTGAACTCGAGGCAATATGGGATTGTCTGAGGAAGTGCATCGAGCTCGGCAATAGCCTTGTCGAGCACCATCCGTCCGCCTCCAAGAAAAGTTCCGTCGGGGTTATCGGCAATGTCCTTAAGATGTGCGTAGACTATGTGTTCGCCTAAAATCTGAATAGCCTCGCTCACATCCTGCCTACCTACATGATAATTCCCAATATCAACATTGGTACGTAAGCCAGGCACTGCTTCGATCACAGCAAGAATCTCCTTGGCGGTACGCCCCGCGCCTTTCCCCAAATTCTCGACCGCTAAAGTTACCCCAACCGCACGCGCTGCCTCAACCGCCCGTGCCGCGCTGTCCCAAGCACTTCGATTGCCGACGCCCTCAGACGGGCTATAGAACACCCGAACTATCGACGCCCCAAGAGCCGCCGCATCATCAATCAACGAAACCAGCTTTCCGGGCTGAGTGTCGAACAGCGTAGCCGAGGTTGCATAGGTTACCTTCATATCCTCCATATCGAGCATTCGGCGTATATTAGCTATTTCCCTATGTTTGTCAAGCCAATAATCATCACGTAATTCAATTCCATCGGCTCCCAGCAGGCGGACGAATGGAATTAAGTCGGGCTGGCAAATTTTCTGTGAGGCGAGTGCACAATGGTACTGCACTGCCGAGACAAGCACAGGACGTCGCGGGTACACCAACACTGGTTTCTAGCGCTTTGTGAGTGCTAGCCCGACGCTGCCGTCTTGGGACGTGGAAATCGACCAGTAGTCGACCGCGTGCAAGGTCTCAACCATCACTTGTGAAAGTCCCTCATCGGTATGCAAATAGTTCACGGAGTTAACGAAATGCTTCGTGCTTTCTGGAAAAAACTCCAGTAAAGAAACAAAGCGATGGCGCATGCCATAATTTCGACGCACGAGCACCGATTGAAAGTCCTTCGCCGGATTACCGGGCGCTACGGCGGTCAAAAGCGTTTCCCCTACCGGTGCTGCTATATGAAGATCGAAGACCACAGAATCTTTTTGCCATCGTATCCGACGAGGTTGTTGCCCTGAACATACGCGAACCGAATTAAAGTGCTCGTAGCCACAATCGCCAGTAAGCCGGCCAACACGAAATGCATCAGCTACTTGCCTCTCAGCTAATTTGCCACAACCGCCCAAGATCCAGTCAAACTGGCGGGGAGCGCCAGCTTCAACATCAAAAATGTCTAAGTAGTATCGCCCACAAGCCGCGACAGTCCGCCGCATTTTCACAGCCGCATACCGCCCTTCGGTCCACTCGACCGCACCCGATACTGCTGTAAATCCGGCCCCAACTGCCAAATTGTCCAAAAATGCCGGACCTAGGGGTTGTGACTCGCCATCTACAAGTACAGTTGAATGGCTTGCCGTCTGACGATACCAGGTGTCATTTAATCCAATCCCATAACCTGCAGTTCCGAGATCCGCAACTATTCGGGTTCCGGCAGAATCAACTTGAATTGCCAGCTGATCGGGGTGAGAGTGATCTTCATGACTAGGGCCGGCTTTGAGAATCAGGCAGGTAGACGAACCAACGGGATTCTCAGACCGCAGCACCCCAAGACCGCAACTTACCAGAGAGCAACTTTGGAACTTGGGACCGAAGGTTGAGCTGATTTTTGGGGAGCCATCCAGAAGCGCTTCGATTCCATCACGTGGCCGCACCAAATAATTGCGGTCCAGTACCCACGCAAACTCCTGATGTTTGAACCAAGCCCAGGCACTCTCATAGAAACCAGCTGCATCAGGGATCCCATGCCCAACCTCGCCAACAAGGCTGATGAAGTACCAGCAGTCATTGATCGCTGGCAAGGATAAATCAGGGAACGCCAGCGCCAATGGTATTTGAAACATTTTACGAAGACAGTCCCAATCTCTAAAGCATCGTCCGCTGGCTTCTAGAGACCGCACCGTCCAGACAATGGCTGCCAAAGAATAGTAGTGATAGCTAAGCGAGCCCTCGAACCAAAGGCCGTCACCTAGCACTCCTTTCTCAAGTTGAGCGTATAGCCCAAACTCCCCGTCTAATGCCTCTGCTACCAAGGACTCATCCTCGAGGACTAGCCCTAGTGTCAAAAGCGCTGCATTACACCAGTTTGTTACATTGTGAATGCGATTGTACATATTCTTGCGCATATGTTCAGCGCCTGGTCGTAGCAGCCGGTCGCAAATTTCTTGAACCGTAGATGGCGGAATATAGCCATCGAGCATGGCCAACGCCCACGCCATCCGAACCAGCCAAACCGACTCGTCAAGAGCATGATACGTGACGACTCCAGAAAACTCCGTACGAACCGTGGGTCCTTTTGGCATCGAAAGATAATTGCGGGCGTAGCCAAGTAGAATTTCGGAAGCGCGCAGTGCATCGGGTCCCGTTTGGTCCTTTATGAACGCGCTCAGTGCGAAGCGGAAGGCAGCATCGCTAAGCACGTCATTGACTGACCATAAATACGCATGGTCAAACGGTTCTCCAGTAAAAATGGCTTGATCTATTGGGCATACGTGCAGGGTCGGAGAGTTGGGGTTAAAAATGAGCTGCACCGCATGGTCGGGGCAGAAAAATTCGTGGTAGTAGCCTGCTTGCCGATCTGGGTGAGGCGGAAGAAAACTATGATAACTTGCGGTGCGGGCGTCTAGGGCGCGGACAGCTGCATCAAATGCTGGGTCGCGCAACCGACTTCTTAATTGTTGTTTCCAGATTGGCGTGAATAAACTCATGCGTTATAAGCTCCGATAGTTGCAATTCCAATCATGTCCCAATCCAGTCGTTTCACTGTGGCAACTCCCGCTAAAGAAGCTGCATGCAGGTCAACGCTCCGGATACGTGTCAGCGCATCAAACAGTCCGTCAGCAACCTGCGGGTCATACAGAATGCCACCAGCCGCCGGGACCAGTTCAGGGAGACAGCCAAGCGCTGGGGCAACCAACGCCCGGGGCCACGAAAGTGCGAGGATAGCAGAACCCGAAGTCATTGTTGCGGCGAACGGTAGCACAATCACGTCAGAAGCTTGGAGTACAAGTGCGATCTCCTCAAATGGAACATAAGGCGACATGTTGAATGTAATCTTCCTCTCGCCAGCGATGAGGTGACGGATGTTCTCCAAATATTCGGATTTTCCCCCCCCCGCACCGAGCAACCACGAGTTCTCTGGGAGACGCTTAAAACATACTAGCAAGTCCTCGATACCCTTATAGGGCTGGAAACTACCAATGAATCCATACACAAATGCGTCCTGTGGCATCCCGAAGCCGAGCCGTGCCTCCTCTCGAGTTCCCTGCGGGGGGTAGATACCGTGGAAATGCCCGTGGGGGATCACAAACACATTCTCCACCCGGCCAAAACTGCGCATCAACTCCCTGCGCGCAAAATCGCAGTGTACGATGACGGCGGTGGCTAGCCGACAGATCGCTAGTCGGCATTCGTGGTCGATCGCTCGGTGTTGCTGGTTATGTGGGTAGATGTTATGCGCAGTCCACACTAAACGGTATCCGAGCTGCCGAGCAAGCTCGAGGTGTTGTACGAAACACTGCATTTGCAACTGCATGGTGCCGGCATCTTCGTGGAAGTAGTCATGGTGTGGCCAATTGAGGTGTAGCACCTGTATTCGCCCCTGATTTCTTAGAAGGTAATCCTCGCTAATGTCAAGCGTGAATTCACACTCGACATTAGCTCGCTCGAGCGCCTGGCATAGAAGCTCGCCGTAGGGGTTTCCATACGGTGCATCGAGCGGCTTGCGCTCAGCTTGATGATAATAGTACGCAACCCGCATCAGACAGCACCGAGCATCACTACCCGCCGCGTCCGGGATGATTCGTACACTGCCTCAACCACCCGTAATGCTGCAATCCCATCCCGAGCGGTTATCGGCGGTGGCCGTTGCTCGGTGACTGCATAACAAAACGCCTCCAGAACCATCTCATGTGTACTCTCCACAAACTCAAAACTCTCAACACGGCCCCGCGCCAGCACCTGCAGTTGGCCGCGAGAGAACTTGTCGTGCAGCGGAGAAGAGATAATAATCCCTTCGGTGCCGTGAATTTCTATTACTGAATTCCGATCCTCGTCCGGGTCACCGGTGCTCCACCAGCTAGTGACAACAGCATGAGCCCCCCCACGAAGGCGTAGAATAGACGAAGCAGTATCCTCTACAAGGTATTGGGCCGCCAAAGTATCGGTAAAAGCAACCACCTCGATAATCTCGCCAAAAAAAAAGCGCAACAGGTCGATGGCATGACTGCCGTTGTCAATGTAGCACCCTCCACCAGATTGAGCAGGGTTCTGGCGCCAATCTCCTGGACGGCCTGGATTCCTCCCAGAGAAATTCACACGGACCGCGGTTACGGTCCCCACCGCACCCTCAGCAAGCAACTCCTGAATTTTACGGTGGCGGGCATTAAACCGCTGGTAGAAACAAGGCATCAGTACAACTCCTGCCAGCTCGCATGCGCGCCGCATTTCCTCGCCCTCAGCTGCCGTGAGAGCGAGCGGTTTTTCACAGAGCACATGCTTGCCAGCTCTGGCTGCTGCCAAAGTGTCTGGCAAGTGCCGAGCAACCGGTGTGGCTATGTAAACGGCATCAACTTCTGAGTCAAAGACCAGCTCGCCAACTGAACCGTAGGCGCGCTGCGCGCCGTGGCGACGGGCAAACTCCGAGGCAGCAAAAAGATCGCGGCGGGCAACGGCGACAAGCTGGCAGTTTGGCGCACGCCGCATTGCTGGCGCTGTCACGCGCTCTGCGATATCCCCCGCACCCGAAATACCCCATCCAATTTTGCGACTCAGCGTCAAGTAGGCTCACCCAATCCTTCCACTTCGAACAAAACTTCCATAACCTTCATCGCGTAGTCGAGCGAAATGGGAGGTGAGGTTCCATCGCGCAAGGCGAGCGCAAAGGCATTCCATTCACCCACCATTGGATTCTGTTCTTCACAGGGTACACTCCGCCAGATCTCGCCTTCGCTAATAGAAAGGTTTTGCCCCTCCAAACGTAACACAGCGCGTTCTCCAACAATCCGCATCTGAGACCAGGGCGGACCCGTCTTGTAGCCATCTACAACAAGGGATGCCGCCGCACCACTGGAGAACTTTATCAGCGCCACGCCAGAATCGTCGGCCCACTGCTCATCAATTCCATGGAACCGTTGTCGTATTGCCCCGTGCGCAGAAACCACATCAGTTCCAATCAACCAAAGCAACCTGTCTATTATATGGACTCCAAGCGTCAGCCACACTCCGCCTCCTGTGCGACGGTCACGATAAAAGCTAGGCCGACCCCGCGCCTGGCCCCAAGTCTGTGCAAAGCCGCAAAACCCGGTGACGATTGGACCAAGCGATCCAGATTCAACGATTTCCTTAGCCCGCATCATTGCACTAATAAAGTGGTGAGTCAGGCCTAGCATGAACATACCCTTGGCGGCGCGCACCGCTTCAGAAACTGCAACGCATTCTGCGTAGCTGCACGCCATTGGCTTCTCGAGCAAAACATGCTTGCCCGCCTGCAACGCCTCAATAGCAAGTTCCGCATGGGTGTGATGGGGAGTAGCAATCACAACTACATCAACATCTGAGCGGTTAATAAGGCGGCGATAATCCTCATAGCGATCCCCCCCGTGGCGCCTTTGAAATTCGCCAAGCTTTTCGCGGGACCTGCTGGAAAACCCTACCAAATGAAGTTCATTGGTTTGCTTAAGCGCTAGGGCGTGTTCGCCGGCCCACCAGCCAGCACCAATGATTCCAACACCGAATGACATTTTAAGTGGATTAACAGCTGATAAATATTTTTCGCTTCATGATGGAGGGGCCGGCCGGAAACGGATATACCTACACCCGAGACGAACTGCGTGGATTTAATGCATCATTCAAGCCATCTCCAAGGGTGTTAAAAGCAAACACAAGAACAGCTAGAACAAGTCCCGGCACCACAATAAGGTGCGGATGAACCCGCCAACCTAGAACGCTCTCATTAATCATCGCACCCCAACTTGCTCCTGGCGCACGAATACCAATACCCAGAAAACTGAGTGAAGCTTCTGCCAGCATAGCCCCACCGAAACCTGAGGTAACGGAAACAATAATAGGGCCGATTGCATTGGGAATTAGATGCTTATAGATTATCCACAACTGGGACCCTCCCAAAACCTTCCCAGCCGCCACATAATCCATCTCACGCAGGGTGAGAATCTGGCCTCTAATCACCCGTGCTGAATATGGCCAGCCGGCCACGGCCAACGAACCGAACACCAAGATGTAGTCTACACCCACCGTACTACTAAAAATGGGCAATTGGCTATTCTGATAAAGCAGTTGGACATAGCGTATAACCGGTTGTCTAATAGTAGCGCCAACAAAAATCGCCAAAAGTAGCGATGGGAATGACATGAACACATCTGCAACGCGCATCAGGACTGCATCTACCCGGCCACCCGAAAACGCGCTTACACTGCCCACGACCACCCCGATAGTATAGCTAAAACTTGAGCTAATTATTGCAACGAAAAAAGCAGTGCGCGCGCCCAACAGGATGCGAACTAGGAAGTCCCGCCCTAGTTCATCGGTGCCGAACCAGTGCTCACGCGATGGCGGCTGATCTAAGCGAGAAAAGTCCTGGGTGGAATAGTCATAGCTGGACAGCATTGGACCGAAAGTAGCAGCTAGCACGTAAAAGCAAATGATTGACAGCGCAAAGATCGACATGCGATGGCGCCTAAACCGACGGAAGGCATTTTCCCAAGCACCTCGCTCAGGTAACAGAGTGATGCGCTCCGGATCCAGAAACTCAGTAGCATTTTGTTCAATCTCAAAAGATAAATTCATGTTACTAATAACCCACAATGACTAAATTTATCTAAATGTCCACACTCAGCCGTCCAAATTTACCCGAGGATCCACAATTCTATATAATATATCTGCAATGAAATTAGCGGAAATTACGATTAAGGTGAGCATGATCGTAATACCCAGAATAACCGGATAATCACCGAGGAGGAGGGCTCTAATATATTCGGATCCGTAACCCGGAATACCAAACGCCTGTTCCACGAAAAACGAGCCCGTAAGTAAGCCTGATAACATGAAACCAAAACTTGTCACCACAGGGGTGAGTGCGGGCCTTATGACATGCCTAAGCAGAAACAGTCGCTGACCCACCCCCTTGGCCCGTGCAGTCCGAATGTACTCTTGACCTAAAACTTCCAACACGCTACTGCGCATGTTCCGCACGACACCCAAAAGGGGGCCGATGCTCAAAATCGCTACTGGAAGTATTGCGCGCGAGTCGAATATCCCCTTCCACCCATGCGAATGTGGCATTATTTGTAACTCTAATACAAAGATTATCAGCGCCAGTGGGCACAAGACAAATGTCGGTATGGTTGGTAAGATTGCTGTAAGGGACACAATCAAATAGTCCGTACGTGTGTTAGCCTTCAAGGCTGCCCAAGTGCCTAATGTAACACCAAAAACCAGTATGACGATAATGGCCGCTCCGCCCAATTGAGCGGAGACCCCAAAACCCGCTAATACCATTTCGCTCACTTGGCGTTTACTACCAGCCAGTGAAATACCCATGTCTCCCTGGACCAACTTCCATGCCCAGCGTCCAAACTGCACGTGAAAGGGCTGATCAAGACCATAATACGCTCGCAGCAGGGCCAGTGCCTTTGGGTCTGGCGGGAGTTGCTCTCCGAGGTGCTGCGAGAGAGGATCTCCCGGACCATAATAACCAAGCGTAAACGTGATAACTAAGGCCCCTGCCAGTACAGGTAGGATAGCTAGAAATCTTCGAACTATATATGTAACCAAAAACAACTACTCCCAGAAGCTTACAGCAAGATAATTCAGGATGTTGTGCCTCATAGCATGATTATGTACTCCCCAATACAATCCTAAATCAGTTTGATAGTCTTATTGCATCACTCTGAGGATTTATTCGCGAAGCAACTGGCTCTGGTGGCATCGCAATAGCACTCTGCGATGCCACCAGAGCAAAAATCATTAGATAAGGTTATTTTTGAACAACATACATGGTATCCCAGGGGATATCCTGGTTTGTGTTAGTATAGAAGCCCTTAACCTTTTTCGCGACCAGGTACCGATACGGCACATCAGTCACCGGCATCATGCCAGCGTCATCGATTAGATACATCTTTTCCAGCTCATTGTAGAGCTTGCAGCGCTCATCGGCTGCCGAATCAGGCAGTAAGTCTGCTTTCAGTGCAAGGTCGTTCATCTCCTGAGAGGGGGTGTAACTTTGGTCTGTTACAGTAGGACCTCCGATTGTGACTAGTTTGCTGAGAAAGTCTGCGGGATCGTTTACAGCTGGACCCCCACTAAGCCGCATCAAGTTCATGCCAGGCAAGGCTTTATCAGTCGGATGCAATTCAACTGTAAGTCCCAATTCTTGTTTCCACGCCTCTTGGAAAGCGGCTACGATACGCGCCCAGTAGGTAATTGAGGTCCAATATTGTAAATGAACAGTAGGTATGTTTGCACCATACTTCGACAAAGCCAGCTCTGCCTTTGCCTGTTCAGGATTATAAAGGGCCGGCAAGTCCTTGTTGTAACACAAGCTACCTTCTTGGACGACACGGTGAGTTACATTCCGATTCGGGAACAAACCCTCAACAATTTTCTCTCGATCAAGAGCCATCACCATTGCCCTGCGTACATGAACATCGTCGGTCGGCGGGTTTATCGTGTTGAAACCAAAGTAGAACAACCCGTGGGACGGAATTCGGACCAATTGGTCCCCGAACATCGCTAACAACTCAGCAGTGAGATCGCCGGTATCTTTTAAGATATCTACTTCTTCATTTTCATACGCGATCAATCTTGCTTGGGGATCAGCCAAAATTCCAAACTCAACCCTCTGAATAATCACCGGGTTGCCCCACCACTTGGGGTTTGGAGTTATGACAATTAGCCCGGAATCTATATCCCACTCGAATAGATAGGGACCAGAAACCGTTGGCTTCTTCCAGTAATTGATATCGTCCACTTTTTCACTGACATCGAAAACGCCAAGGTTATAGCTGGCCAACTTGCCTTTAAATTGGTGAACTGCGGTCTTAAGCGTAATTTCAAGCGTGTGATCGTCAATTACCTTAAGGCCGGAGGCTTCCGTGGCTTTGCCGAGGTTTACGTCTTCCATGCCTACAACATCTGTCAAGATCAGGTGTGAAGCGCCCCAAGACGGAAGGCGTGTTGCGAGATCACCCCACTCCCAACACTTTTTTACATCTAAGGCAGTGATAGGTTTGCCATTCGAAAACACAGCATTTGGATTCAGCTTAGCCGTATAAACTTTCTCGTCAGCACTAACCTCGACCGAATCAGCCAACGCGGGAATTAACTCACCATCTGGACCGATATCCAGTAGAGACTTCCACACCACCCGGATATAGTCACGGCCCGAGCTGCCTTCTCCATTGGGAGATACTGATTCTTTCTTAGACCGTTCAAGGCGGCGCAAAACCTGTTCGGCGGCTAGTGGCTCCCCCCCTGGCCCAAGCTTCACCTCAGGAGCTGGAGCTGTTACCTCCACAATTTCCTTGACGGTCTCCCCAGCAACAATCCGAGTCACCTCAACTTGTTGAATTTGCGGTGCAGCTGCAGGCGCACAAGCAGTCAACAAAATTACAGCAATCCAAGTCAAAGATCCGAAACGATGAGCTAGCTTTATTTTTTTCACAACTTGTCTCCTTATAAAAACAGGCTTTATGTTCACATTCATCACAACCAACTAATTCACGACTGAAAGTCTTCTGGTTGTCTTTGACGTGAATTTTCGACCTCTCTACCAACAGCTCAAAAGAAATTTTTCAAATTACTTTTACTCCTATAAATACACAGATCCGCTAAACACCAAACACAGACGCTTATTACACCAAGAAAGTCGGGTAATAATGAGCGCTGAGACACACTTTTACGAATTGTCCCAGACCCCACCGGATTTTGCAAGCAGTATCTACGTTCATGTCGAGCCGGTGCACTATAAATCGACCCTGCGTGTCACATATTGCTTAGTTCTTTGCGCAGTTCAGGTGACAATTTTATTGACAAGGCGTCAATCGCTTGGTCAACATGCCCTAATTGCCGTGCGCCAATGAGCATACTTGTGATCGACGGATTACCTAAAACCCATGCTAGCGCCAAGCTGACCATCGTAATACCTAATTCGGCCGACTTTTCTCTCAGCGCGTCGACAATACCGAATGACTTCTCCAGGAAATACGGGTCGGAATGGCCATCTACAACATCAAATCGGGTTCCCGGTGGGATTATTCGGTCGCGCCCATACTTGCCGGTGAGGAAGCCGGCGCCCAAAGGGCTGTAACCCAGAACACCCAGCTGCTGGTCCTTGGCCAAGGGTATAGCGTCGCGTTCAATTTCGCGAATAGTCAGGTTGTAGCATTCCTGAGACGAATCGAAGCGCGCCCACTTGTTAACATCCTGCTTCCAAAGTGCTTTACACAATTGCCACGCAGCATGGTTGCAACACCCGATCCTGAGCACCTTACCTTGCTTTACCAACATGTCCATCGCCTCAAGCGCGGGCTCCTGTGGATTTTTGGGGTCGAAGTGATGTAGCTGGAAAAGATCAATATGGTCGGTCTTTAGCCGACGCAGACTTGCCTCACAGGACGCCAGCACCCGCTCCCGAGTCAGATTTGTAGCTACCTTAGTAGCCAATACGATTTTACTGCGGCTTCGGCGAGACTCAATCCATTTACCCACGACTTCTTCGGATCGACCCTTGGCATACACCTCGGCCGTATCGAAAAGATTAATTCCGCGCGAAATCGCGTGGTCCATGATAGGCAATGCCGTGTCCTCGTCGATTTCCCTACCGAAGGTTACACACCCTAGCCCAATCCGGCTAACCCGCAATGAGCTCCGCCCAAGATTACAATATTCCATAAAAGCCTATATCCTGAACTACTATTTCAAACGCTTATTCAGTTGAGCCTGCTGCTTTTCTAAGAGCGGTATAGTACCCTATAATTGTGTATCTTGTCAAGGAAAAAACTCCCTAAAATTTAGGGGAGTCTATGAGGAAGCTGACTGACTAGCTGGGAATTGACGCGTGTGACTGCTTGATGAGTTTTTAGGTTGCTTTCATTGGTATGCGCTTCTTCACACAGAAAGTGCTGCAGCAAAAGTCCGGCACTGTTTTCGTGTAGTCCGCGTTCCCAAGTGCGCTATGGGTGCACAAAATGTTTGTCTACCTGAAGCGCGACTGCGACGCTTGCGTGCCC
>SXGR01645424.1_pt1 | contig 11621 bp, 9 predicted proteins | sample 3174711 | NCBI WGS metagenome assembly SXGR01 (sample SAMN11356860, study PRJNA531348) | freshwater metagenome | isolation source: freshwater sample F1-60 | place: China: Fuxian Lake, Yuxi | collected 2017-12-25
ATCATCACGTCGAGCACCACCAGGTCGAAACCTTGGCTCACCAGCGGGAGTGCCATCACGCCATTTTCGGCTTCAGACACAACAAATCCCTCACGGGCGAGCGCATATCGAACCACCTCGCGCAACCGGGGATCATCGTCCACGACCAGAATCGACGGCATGCAACCCTCTCTCTCCCGAAGATAACGCGCTTTTGCGGCCAGCCGGTCGAGATCTCAGCGGAATCGCGTGCAGAGGTCGTGCAGCCGCTCTTTGTAAAGCACTTTACTATCCATCTTCAATGCCGGCGCCGCAAATGTAGAAAGTGCTCTACATTTCTAGCTTTTGCTCCCGACACCCCGCTGTCCATTCCATTCAGGACCTCAAAACCCTGCTCGGTAGCTTCCTCCACGATCTTGGAGATGGCTCCCAAGCGATCGCTGTCGGACCGCACCCGACCGCCGACCCCCACCGCGCTTCGTCGAACTTCAAACTGCGGTTTCACCAACACCACTGCTTGCCCTCCGGGCCGCAACAACCGCGCTACACTCGGCAGAATCAGCTCCAACGAAATGAACGAAAGATCGCCCACCAATAGGTCGATCGCGTCCGGAAGAGCCGCAAGATGCCGCGCGTTCACCCCCTCCATCACCACCACGCGAGGATCCTGCCGCAAATTCCAATCCAACAGTCCCTTTCCGACGTCCACCGCGTAGACCCGCTGGGCCCCTTTTTCCAGTAGTACCTGCGTAAATCCACCTGTGGAAGAGCCTAAATCGACACAGGTACAACCCATCGGCTGCACCCCAAAGGCCTCGATCACCGACAACAGTTTTAGCGCACCGCGACTCACCCAGGAAACGCCGCCTTGCGCAATGGAGATTTCCCGATCGGGCCGGGCCTGCGCGTCCAGGCTCGTGACCGGCACCCGATCCACCAACACCCGGCCCGACGCGATCAGCGTCCTCGCTTCCTCCAGCGACGCCGACAATCCCCTTTCCACCAACAAACCGTCCAATCGGACCGGTGAGGTTGGCCTCATCCCGGGGAAAACAGCAGCGGGTACTGCACCAGGGCCGTCTTATTGCCGCCCAAGGACTTGAATTTGAAGGTTCCAAGGACCTGATCGATGCAAGCTTCCACCGTCGCATCGTTGAGTGCGCTGGACCCAATGCTGTGTTCCAACACCTCTCCCTGAGGTCCTACGCCGATCTTCGCTAACACGCGCCCGTTCATCGTCGGGGTCGTCGCCAAGCCGGTCAAATAGCACTTCTCCAATTGGGCCGTATGAGGCTTCAAAGCGTCATCCGCATCGGTCTGGCTCATGGGTCCGATCACGGCGGGGTTTCCCACGGTCATTCCGCGTGGAATGCTTCCAGTCTCCACCTCCGTCCATTGCGGAGGACCGCTGGGCTTCATCTTCGTGACGCCCACCTTCATCGCGCCGGCTTCCCGAGCCAAGTCCATCATGTCGACGACGCGCCCGAAAGGAACGGTTGCAGCGGCATCAATGAATACGTTCTTCGGGTCCATCGGCCGCAACCGACGCGTCACCTGCTCAAACATCTGCTCTTCGGTCATGACCCGGCGATTTAACGCCAGTTTTCCGTCCTCGTACATCATGATCATCAACTGATCCGAAGGCGGCTGCGGCGGCGGCGGTGTCTCAAGCTTTGCTGGGAGCTTTAGGCCCATCGTCTCGATCTGAATCGGGATGTTGACCATCATGATGATCAACACCACCAACACGATGTCGATCAACGGCGTCATGTTGATCTCAGAAAAACCACCCTTTGTCGCCCCAAGTTTAGCGCCCACTACTTCTCCTTCGAGGCAGCGATGAGCACCGACGTCATCTTGTTTTCCGAGAGCACGTCCATGATTTTGCGGACTTGCTGGTATTCCAGCTCGCGGTCAGCCTTCAAGAGAAGGCTACGAGCCGGGTTTTCTCGGTACTTTTCATTGATGGCTTCGATCAATTCGGTGCCATCCACCGAGAGATCGACCTCGACGTCCTCCACCCAAACGCCGCGATCCTTGGTGATCGAAATCACGATGTGCTGCCCCGCGTCGTTGACCGTGTCGGTCTGCGTCGCCTGTGGCAGATCGACCGCCATCCCCGATTGCAGCATCGGCGTGATGACCATGAAGACGACCAGAAGCACCAACACCACGTCGATCAACGGGGTGACGTTGATGTCGGCCATCGGCCCGCTGTTGCTGCCGAGCTTGGCGCCCACCGGTTACTCCAACGATCCGGCTTTTCCACCGCTCTGAACCAGCTTCTCAGCCCAGTCCAGGAAGTCCGCCTGAGCGGACGAGAGCTCTTCGGTGACCTTCTCGATCCGGTGATTGAAGTAGTTGAACAGCCACACACCGAAGACGGCCACGAAGATCCCGAAGGCCGTGGTTACCAACGCCTCGGAAATACCGGCGGAAATTGATGCCAAGCCAGAGCCACCGGAGGACATCCCCTGGAAGGCGTTGATAACGCCGACCGTGGTTCCAAACAGACCGACGAAGGGAGCGGTCGACCCCGTGGTCGCGAGAATGGTCATCCCGCGGCGTAACTTGGCCAACTCTTCAACGGTCACCTTGTCGATGGACCGGTGGGCATAGTGGATGCCCGCTGCCGTGCGGTTGGTGTCCACTTCGCGCAATCCGGCCTTCAAAATCGACGCCAAGTACGATGCTTTGAACTGCTCGGACGAAGCAGCTTTCAGCGCCCCGCCGACATCGCCCGCCTGCAGCAACTTTGCCGCCTGGCCCGCGGCCACGATCGACTGCGTACGCGCGCGATTGAAGGCGATCGCCCGCTCAATTCCGACCCAAATCGCACCCAGCCACATGAAGACCAACGTGATGATGACCCCGCGCGCGATCCAGCCGGCGTGGCCCCACATGTCGGTGAGGGTAAATCCGCCACCCTCGGCAACTTCTTCGGCTTGGGCAATGGAAGTAAGCAGTCCGATCCACATCGTCTCTTCTCGCGGTTGGAAGGGCGGCGCAGCATAGCGCGCCGTGGGAGTCATCGCGAGCGAACCGCCCGCGCATCGGTCATGTCAGCCTAAACTTAAAGATGATCGTCGTCTGAGCTTTGATTTTCTTGCCATCCACCTTCTGTGGATACCAACGCGACCGCATCATCGCGTTCCGGGCCTCATCGTGGAAGACCTTGGGACAGGCCACAAACTCGACGTTCGCGGGTGCCCCTTCCTCATCGATGAAGATCTTCACCCGGCAATCGGTTTCCGGGAGATTCATTTCCTTGGCAGCGTCGGGATAAGCAGGGTCAACCCGCTTTTTCCACTCAAGTTTGGAGTGATGGATCGTCTTGTACCCGTTGCCGCCGAGCTGCCCGCCGATCACGCCCCCTTCGACACCACCGACAACGCCGCCTTCGACGCCGCCTTCGACGCCACCCTCGACACCTGCGGCGGAACCCTTCTGGGCATCGTCGTTGATCTTCTCTTCGATCTTTTCTTCAAGGTTCTTTACTTCCTCGACGGGCTCCTCCGGATCCTTCTCCGTCTCGTCCTCTTCCTCCTCCTGTGCACCAGAAGCAGGCGGTGGAGGCGGTGGAGGTGGAGCGTCGTCCATGACCTCCTCAATTTCGACGGCGACGAGTTCCTCGTCCGCCAACGGCGCGACCACGGTATTGACGACCCAGAAAATGCCGTACAAGACGACGCTTCCAGCCACCAGCCCAAGCAAGCCAACGGTGATCAAAGCGGCAGCTGCCTGCCTTTTGGTCGCCTCAGCGTCTAGATTTTTGCCTACGTTGTCGAACATGCCAAAGCCTCCGGCATGCATTGGACCCTGTTCTAGTCCGTTCGTTCCCGATCCGAAACAGCAATCTTCGGTGAGTCACAGATCCGTTTCGTTAACGGCACGTTCTTCAATGCCTGAAGAGCCGCGGCTCAACGCGGAAACCCGCTTCTCAGCGGCCTCCAATTGTTCGTGACAGGTGCGCGCGAGATTTACACCTTCTTCAAACAGTTGCAGAGCCTCCTCCAAGGGCACTTCGCCGGACTCCAGCCTACGAACCCTCTTTTCAAGCTCTGCAAGCGTTTCTTCGAATCCGCGAGCCTCGTCCATCATCGCTCCCACAGACGAAGGCTGGCGATCCGGTCGAGCAGGAAGGTGCGGCGTTCACTTCCTTCACGATCTAAGCCGACAAGCACCGGAGCATCGGACTTAAAGGCCAAGCGCTCGGGATGCACCCTGCACGTGAGCTTTTGTCCGTTCTTGGCCAGATACACCATCTCCACGTCGCGCTCTTCGTTCATTGCGCGGTCTAACAGCACGCGGATCGTCTCGGGAGTCTCGGCTGGACGCTCCTTTTCGACGATCAACTCCTCCTCCTCAGCCGGGGCATTCGCTGCCCGCGTACCGGGGACTGCCTGCAGTTTGTCCGGAGCAACCAGCTCCATTCCTCGAGCGGTAGGGTCGATCGCGGTTTCCCGCGCCTCGGCCACCAATCGATGCAGGTTTTGGCGGGCCTCGACCTGTTCCGGATCCCCCGGATACCGGCGACGCTCCTTGCTTGGATCGAAGCCGGATTCGCGAAGCATCGCCTCGATTTCCGGCAGGCGCTGTTTGTCCACCGCGTACATACCCGGCGCAAACCGATGGAGAAGATATGGCTTCATCCTACGATTTCCCTCGAGGCGTCGAATCTGCGATCGGTGAATCGTCATCAGCGTCAGTTCATGGAACTCCACATCGCCGCGATGGCCAATCCAACCTTTTAATGTCGCTTCTACGTTTTCAGGAACGCCGATCTGGCTGTTGTCGCGAAGGAACTGGAGGATGTCATCGCGACGCCATCCGCGCTCAAACGCACGTTCTACCGTAACTTCATTGACCTTGAAGGTGTTCGCTCGGTCACAACCGGTCAACTCCGCCAGCTCTCCGATCCGGAACAGCAATACCGGCGAAAGGCCAGCTGGTGCCATGATTTCAAACGAAGGGGTCAGGTAGAACTGGCTAAATCCATCGTCCGCAGGCGGTTCCAACAGATGCTGGCCCCGCTGCGACAGGCGGTAGAATTTCTCCTGGCCCCATTGGCCCATCTCCAAAAATCCCGCTCGAACCAACGGAGAGAACGAGAAGCTCTCTCGCTCGTGCGTCCGGCTCGCCGCACCCTGGCCGCGAACGAAACGATCCCGCCAGTCTTCTCCGCGCTTCCAACGCCGGTACATCGCCATCAGCGGGCGCTCGGCCACCCAGGCGCCATTACCCTCATGGACAGCCCAAAGGACCCATTCACCAAGGAAAAACCGCTTGTTCAGAGCGCGGAAGACCAGATCCCGCTGGTCTTCCGGCTCCAATTTGAGCCATTCTTCCATAACATCGCGGTTGAGTCCGAGGGATTCGCCGCGAAGCTCGACCATTCCATGCATCATGAGAAAGTCGATGTGGAAACTGAACAGCTCGGATTCGGATTCCCAAAGCTGCCCAAAGAACTGATCCATCTGCTCTTGGTCGTGGCGATGGATCTCATGCCGCTGAGTCAAACGCGGCCGATGTTGGTCGATGTACGTCGCTAACGTGGTGATCGAAAAATCGATCGGCGGGCAAAACGGCTTGTGGTCGAGAACCCGAACTTCCTCGCTTTCAAACGTCGGAAGCCGAAGCTCTTCGCCCAGCTCCGCCAAAAGCCCATCGATAAGCACTTCCGGAACGATGTAGAAGAAGTGTCCATCGTGTTCCTGGCTTGCCACCACCACGCCGCGCTCGGCGAGATTGGTCATTGAACGCGCCCATTCGCGCTCGTGTCCGCCAAGGGAGGTCGACAGCTCGCGCAGGAATTCGTCCGCGTGTGCAATTCCGCCACACTGCAAAAGACCCGCTAACGCCTTACGATCTCGTTCGTGGAGTTGCTTGAGGAGCGCACCAAGCCGCGTACCTTGTGCAATCGCGCGAACGGCAAGCTGAATCATCCGCTCTTTGTCGTTCACGCGATTGGGCTGGCCACCAAGGCCCCGATACAAATTGGAAACCAGATTATCCGGCATCCGGCCGATCCATTCCCCCAGCCCGTCGACCTCCGCACGCGACAGACGGCGGCGACGGCCCGCTACCGATCCCGGTGCCGCCCGACGCGCACGAGAGCTTCGGCGACGGAAGGGATTTTTCCCGGATGAAGGGACGTTGACCGCGGGACCGTCAAAGTCGATCGATTGGCGCCGCTGCGGACGCCGTTGCGCTTGGGGAGCCGGACGGCGGCCATCACCATCGTCGTCCGCCAGGAGCACATCATCCCCCCAATCGGAAGGGCCGCTTTCTACGGGCGAACGCTCATCTCCGGGACCACGCCCCCGACGACGCCGACGACGCCGACGACGCCGACCGTTGGGATCCCCTTGAACATCAATTTCGTCGGACATCGGCCCCTTCCAGCGCGCTTATTTGGCTGCGCGCTCTTCGATAAAGTAACGATAACCTTGCTCGGTGAGGAACAATTGTCGCTTCATAGCGAACTCTTGCTCCTTCGAATCGGCGGTTACCACGGTGTAAAATCGCGCATCCGTCTCCTTGGGACGCAAAATACGCCCCAAACGCTGCGCTTCCTCTTGTCGAGAACCAAAGGAACCCGAAACCTGTATCGCCACATTGGCATCGGGAAGATCGATTGCAAAGTTGGCTACTTTGCTCACAATCAGCCGTTTGAGTTTTCCGTTACGGAAATCGCGAAACAACGTTTCCCGCTCCCGTTGTGGAGTCTCACCCGTAAGAATCGGCGCCCCCACACTCTTGCTGATCTGCCGCAGTTGATCGAGATAAGTCCCAATGATCAACACATTATCGGAATCGTGGCGATCGATCAAATCGCGAACCGCATCGAGCTTTCGTGGATTTTCGGACGCCAACCGAAACTTCTCCATCTCGGTGGCCCGCTCGTAGTGATCGCGATCCTTTCGGGTAAAGGGAACCCGCACCTCAAAACACTTGGCTTCCGCCACGAATCCCCGCTTTTCGAGGACTTGCCACGGGAGATCGTAGCGTTTCGGACCAACCAACGAAAAGACATCTCCTTCGCGGCCATCTTCGCGAACCAAGGTCGCCGTCAGGCCCAGGCGACGACAGCCTTGAAGCTCCGCCGTCGCTCCGAAAACCGGCGCAGGAAGCAGGTGAACCTCATCGTACACCAACAGGCCCCACTTGTGGTCGCGGAACAGGTGCATGTGTTCGTAATCTGCACCCTTCGAACGCCGCCAAGTCAGCACTTGGTAGGTCGCCACCGTCACCGGGCGAATTTCCTTTTCGGTGCCCGTGTAGGTGCCCACTTCTTTTTCCGTGAGCGTGGTTTTGTCGAGGATCTCTCGAACCCACTGGTTGACCGCGGTCTGATTGTTGCACAGGATCAACGTATGTTGTTGGACGGTCGCCATAGAATGCAACGCGACCACCGTCTTACCCGCGCCACAGGGGAGCACGACCACACCGTGAGCGCCGGCGGCCTGACCCGCCATGTACCAGCGAGAAACCGCCTCTTTCTGATAGTCGCGCAATGAAAACGGCTTACCGTCTCGCGTTTCATCCCGCAGAGTCAGCGGCAGTGGCAGACCATCGCTGAAACCGACCAAATCCTGAACCGGCCAGTTTTCGAGCAACAGCCGCTGCTTGAAAATACCGCGCATACCGAGCGGGATCCGCCAAAAACGTTTGCCATCCGCCTGCAAGATCTCCTTGCCGGTCTTGGTACCCACCACCATCTTTTCGACAAATGCCGTACGAAAGGCCACTCGAATCCACTGTTCGGGCTCAACGGGATGGGGGTGCAGCTGCACCAATCCAAATCGGCTGATGGTGTCGTCGATGGTTTTCAAAACGTCCGCTGGAATGTCGAACTTCGACCATGCGCGCAGGCGTTCCATGATTTCGTCGCGGGTCATACCTGCGGAGGCCGCATTCCACATCGACAGCGGAGTAATCCGGTAGGTGTGCAACAATTCCGGCGACGACTCCAACTCCGCAAAACGCGCCAAAAAGTCGCGCGCCTTATCGAACTCTGGATGTCGAGTTTCTAGCAATACTTTCCCATCGCCTTGGACGATGACCGGGTTCGCCGGGTTTATCTGCATGTCATGGCCATTTGTTTGGCGATCCTATGGAACTCCGGGTGGCGCCGACGCGCCCGAGTTCCGCACAAACCTCAGCCGGCGAGGCGCCAGGGAGGCCCGAATCAAACAGGATTCACAGCTACGCGCACGACGACTGCCGTAACGCCAGAGGAGAACGCACCGGTAGTCCCGCGCGAGCCTCTCCCACCCCAGCAATTACCCACTCGTCGAAGAAAGTCAAGCACAATCAGTCGGTGGTAACCCTCGGGCTTCCCGTTAAGGGGTGCCGTTCCGCGGCCCGCGCAAGGCTAGGAATGTTGGAGATTCGTGTATTCCCTCGTGCCATTGGACGCCGTGGAGTCGCAGGATCGGCTGCGAATCGGCGGAAAAGCATTCCACCTGGGCCGAATGGCTCGGGCGGGCTTGCCTGTTCCTGCAGGAGTGGTTGTACCAAGTGAGGCGTTTCTCCAGGCGTTAAGCGAGGCAGGGGCGCTGCCTGCTGCCCAAGCGGTGGCGCGGGACCCAAGCGAGTCCAACGCAAAAAAACTATCGGAAAAGCTGGCTTGTCTACGACTGTCTGAAAAACTGAGCGCCGAGCTCAGCGCCATCTCAGCGCGGTTCGGACGGGTGGCCGTACGAAGCTCGGCGATCGACGAGGATGGACGTACATCCTCTTATGCCGGCCAACACGATAGCTTTCTCAGCGTCGATGCCGATGGCTTGGAGCAAGCGGTACTTTCGTGCTGGATGTCGCTGTATACCGACCGCGCACTGGCGTATCGTCGGCGTTCGGGGCGGGGACCCAGCGCTGGCGGCATGGCCGTTGTGATCCAGACCATGGTCGCCCCCGACGTATCAGGCGTATTGTTCACGATCAACCCACTGAATGGTTCATGGCGAGAGATGGTGGTCGAATCCACCTGGGGACTCGGAGAAGGGCTCGCTTCCGGGCAGATCACTCCGCATTGGTTTCTAGTACGACGCCCTCGATCGATGCCTCGCCCCATCCGAAATCTGCTCTCCAGGGTTCGGCTACAGCTCGTTCAGCAGGATCTTCCGGACATCTCCGAGCGTTGGCGCGCCGGTCCCGACGGAAAAGTCGTTCGTGAGCCGGTCCCACGAGCTTTTGCGGGCCGCTCGTCGCTCGATCGGGAGCGTCTGCTGTCCCTCTGTCGAATGGGGCTTCGCGTCGAGGAAATTCTCGGCGAACCGCAAGATATCGAATGGGCGATCGCGGGCGATCGTATTTTTTTGGTTCAGGCACGGCCGATCACCACTGCCGGTCCTCCCCGACAACGCGATGATGTGCTTTGGACGAGACGATTCATCGGCGAACGCTGGCCAGAACCCGCGACACCACTCGGTTGGTCTCTTTTGGCGCCGATTTTTGATTGGTTCATTGCCTACCCCGAAACTCAATTGCGGCATCTCGGTGGTGGACCCGCATTGAAGCTGGTCAAATCGCGGCCCTACATCAACGCCACCGTGTTTCGACACTTGGTATTCAAGTTTCCAGGCGCACCCGCGCCCAGCTTCATGCTCGAATTGGTGCCCCCCGAGGAGGAATTCGAGTGGCAACGCCGATTCGCCATGCTCCCGGGCGTTGGCGTTTACGCCTCCATTCTCCGAGAAACACTCCTGGAAAAGCGTTGGGAACGGTTCAAGTGGAACCCGCTCACCAACCCCACCCGATGGGAGGAATACTGCGCGCGTCTAGAGTCCTCCTTGCCCGCCGTTTCCCGCTCGATCAGCTCGGAGCTCGATGGTCTCGGCCTCGTCAAGGAACAACTGGAGTTGATCCGAGATTATGTCGGCGTTCACGTCACCAGTCTGCTGTTCGCGAACCTGTTTTACCAAATTCTCGATTCTTTCCTTTCCGTTTGGTTGCCCGAGGATGCCGCGCGTTTGATGGAGCACTTGGCGATCTGTCCGCCCGGCAACCTCACGCTCGAAACCAACGAAGCGGTGTGGCAGCTCGCACAAAAGGCGACGGACGCCGATTTAGCGGCACTCGGCGCGGGAAAACCGCTCAAAAAAGAGTTTGATCTCTTGGTGCGAAGTTTTCTCCGTCAGTATGGTCATCGCTCCGCCGCGAGCTGGGAAGTATTTTCCCCGCGATGGACGGACCATCCGGAGATGCTCGCTCCGCTCTTGCAGGTGCACCGTCTTCCGGGCGCCGACGAACCCCTCGCCAAAGCCCGCGAACAACAGACCGCATTCGATTCTGCCATCGCCGAAGCGCGCCAGAAGGTCGGTTGGACCCAACGCCCCTGGCTCGACATGATCGTTCATTATACCCGAACGTACTTGCTTCTGCGTGAGAACCAACGCTTTTGGTTCGATCGATTGCTGCTCTCGGTTCAACGCACCTTGTACGCCATCGGCGAACTCCTCGCGCAGCGCCAGGTGCTCCAACACCCACATGATATCGCCTATTTGACCTGGCCCGAGGTTCAAGGTGTCGGGGAGGGGTCTCTGCCCCATGAATCAGTCAAGATCTGGGTAGAACGACGAAAAGCCCAACGTGAATCCGACATCAAAGAAAACCCACCGATCTTCCTCCGAGGGGAAGAGGCGGTCGTCGATCCATCGGTCGGAGCGCGGCTCTCCGGTTTGGGAATCAGCCCCGGGCGCGCCCGCGGAAAAGTTCGGATCCTCCGCACTCCTGGCGAAGCGGCCAAACTCGCGCCTGGCGAAATCCTGGTCACTCATGCTGTTGATCCCGGATGGACCCCCGCTTTTGTAAACGCGGCTGCAATCATCCTCGAAATGGGCGGACGCCTCTCGCATGGCGCCGTGGTCGCCCGGGAATACCACATCCCTGGAGTCGTTAATATCGAGGGGGTAACCCGACGATTGACCGACGGCCAAGAGGTTACCGTAGACGGCACCCGCGGAATTGTGTGGATTCACCCGTAGCAGGCGCGACTACTGCCGGCGATAAGCCTCGCCAGCAATGTAGAGCACCATCGCCCGTTCTCCGGCGATGCGTTCGCACAGGAACGACAGCCGCTCCCGGCCCCCTTCGGTCCAAGCCAGGGTGATCGTCTGATTCCCAAGCTCGTACGTGCCTCCATCGCCACCCGGCGTCGTGAACGTACCGTCGGATTCAAAATCGTACTCGCCGGTATCCCCCTTCCAATCGCCATCGAGCGCAAATCCCGTGAAGTCGTGGTCCATTCGGCGGCATTCCATCCCGTCAACCAACAGGCCATGGGCATACCTTTCGATTTTCGCTCGATCTTCCTTTTCTTCGGACCATCGAACCAGCAGCTCGCCCCCCTCCACTCGCCATGTGGCATCGGGAGTACCTAGAACCCCCGCCTTCACAGGCGGTTGTCGGTAGAACGCATCTGGAGCCTGCAGGACCACCCAAATGGTGGCTCGCCCGGCCCGGTGTGCGTAAATCCCAGTCCACTCAGTTTCTTCGGCGGTGGACGGCGCAGCGGCAGGCTCAACCGGCCGTGCGGCCTCGACTACCGCCGCGATAGCCGGCGCGGCAACTGCAGCCACCGGCGCGGCAACTGCAGCCACCGGCGCGGCAACTGCAGCCACCGGCGCGGCAACTGCAGC
>SXGR01133580.1_pt1 | contig 11620 bp, 11 predicted proteins | sample 3174711 | NCBI WGS metagenome assembly SXGR01 (sample SAMN11356860, study PRJNA531348) | freshwater metagenome | isolation source: freshwater sample F1-60 | place: China: Fuxian Lake, Yuxi | collected 2017-12-25
CCGAAATCGCCATAGTCGGGCTGGAGCAGACCGATTTTGGCGCCGTTGGCCCACAAAAGCATCGAGTAAATGAGTGCGATCGCGCTCAATGTGATGGTGCCAATGAACGCGATCGTACTTCGTCGGTAGGTAGCCGACTTGGCAGTTGCGGTGAGCGCCACGAGCATGACGACTCCGACTGCGGCGCTGTACCAAATGAGTCGTTCCGTGGGTGTCGTGCGGTCGCCGAGGCTCAGTGTTGATGGGGTCGACCATGCGCGATTCGTTGATTGCCATTCGGCACAACCAGCCGGTGACCGCGAGCTGTCGGCTGCCCGGCGCTTCCATTCCGCTTTGTCAGACGGCGCACAGAATCCGACCCAAATATCGAGACCCCCCTTTGACCCGTCGGCCTTTTGTACGATCGCGATTGTTGGAGCGGGATCGAACACGAAGGTCGAAGGAATCGTCGCACCAGTGACGTCGATTTGGGCGATGGCATCGTCACTGTTGACGACGCGCGCGGTCGCCGCCTTGCCGAAGATGGCGGTAGCAATCGCTTTGACTACTAGCTCGGGGTTCGTCGGCGCAGACTTCTCATACTGCTTCAACAAGGATTTGAGGTCGAGTGCAGGATCGCCGACGGTGTTGTCGACGGGCTCATCGACGGCGTCGAGGGTAACAAAGCTGGGTCCCTCACCTACGTGATCGTCGTAGCGAATAAACGCGTGATCCTTGCCATCGAACTCGATTCTGATTTCGATATCTGCCAAATTGCGGTTAGGGCTGGATTCCTTGCATCCCGAGAGCAATAACGAACCTGCAACGATGCAGAGCCCGAGCATCGAAACGGATCGACAGCCACGTCTGGATTGTTGTGTTCCCACGGGCCCAACGGTAGCGGTACATCTACACACGATGCGGACAGGCTGCACTTGGCGTAGATTTCGCCCATGCGTGCAGTAGTGGCCCGAAATCAAGACCTCGTCGTTGAAATGGTGCCCGACCCTGTACCAGGCGAGGGTGAAGCGCTCGTTGTAGTCAAAGCTTGCGGTATATGTGGGTCAGATCTGCACGCTCTGAAATTCGGCCATTTGATGGTGGAACAAGCGGCGGCGGCCGGAATGCCGAGCAATTTCAACCCGGCTCTGGATTTCATCATGGGCCACGAATTCTGTTGCGAAGTGCTCGAGCTGGGCCCCGGTTGCAACGGAGTTGCTGTGAAGCCGGGCGACTTGGTCACCTCGATTCCGATCTCGCTCAGCGCGAAGGGAATTGAACCAATCGGTGCGTATTCGAATGTGTACAACGGTGGGTACGCAGAACTCATGCGGCTGACGGCGGGGATGTGCGTCAAGGTGCCGAACGGGCTCGACGCTCGCCGCGCTGCGATGACGGAACCAATGGCCGTAGGGCGCCACGCCGTGAACAAGGGTGATGTCACGCAACGCGACACCGCGTTGGTGCTCGGGTGCGGCCCCGTTGGGCTCGCGGTGATTGCGGAACTCAAGCGTCGCAACATTGAAGTGATTGTCGCCGCAGATTTTTCGCCGAGTCGTCGCGCGGTTGCCACACAGATGGGCGCAACCGACGTGGTGGATCCCGCGACCGAGCCCGGTATCGATGCGTGGCGTCGGGCGACCGGCGGGGCAAAGCCGCTGGTCGTCTTCGAAGCAATCGGCGTGCCCGGAATCCTTGATCAGGCGATGAAAGATGCTCCCGCGCAGTCACGCATTGTGATCGTGGGTGTGTGCATGGAGACCGACCGCGTGCACCCGTTCGTGGGCATCAGTAAAGAACTCCGGCTTCAGTTCGTGCTGGGTTACGACTTCGTGGAGTTCAACGACACACTGCGTTGCATCGCTGACGGTGAAATTGATGTTGACCCCCTGCTCACCGGTGTCTGTGGCCTCGATGCGGTAGCTGAAGCATTTGCGGTACTGAGTAGCCCCGAGCAACACGTCAAGATCCTCGTCGAACCCGGCGCCGATTCTCACCTCGTTGCTATCTGAGGTGAAGGCGTCCCGTCGCGACGTGACTGCGCTCGCTGCGATGCGCCAGAATTGGTGAATGCAGGATTTCACCAACAAGACAGTCTTCGTTACCGGGGCGGCGAGTGGCATAGGCCGAGGGATGGCAGTGAGCTTTGCTGCAGCCGGAGCCAACGTTGTGGCAGCCGATATGGATGCCGCTGGCCTCGACGAGACGGCACTTGGCGTGCGCGAGGTGGGATGCAACGTCGATGTTGAATTGCTCGACGTGCGCGACGCCGACGCGTGGGTCTCGGTTGCTCAGCGAGTGACGCCGGATGTGTTGTGTCTCAACGCCGGTGTGTTTCGTGGAGGGTTGATCTGGGAATCGCCGATCGCGGATTGGCAGTGGGTGATGTCGGTCAATGTCTACGGCGTCCTCAACGGCCTCCGGGCGATGGTGCCCGACATGATCAAACGCGGCACAGAAGCCCACATCGAGATCACGGCGTCAATGGCCGGACTCATAGCTACGGGGATGTCGGGGATCTATACGGCCTCAAAGTTCACAGCCTTGGCAATCGCGGAATCGCTCGCACGCGATCTGCAATCGGTGAATGCACCCATTGGCGTGTCTGTGTTGTGCCCGAGTGCGGTAGCGACGGGCATCGGCGCATCCCAACGGAACCGAGAAGATGTACCGGGAATCGACCCGGGCGCCGATGCGATCGAAAAGATCCTCGTCGACTTTTGTGCCGCGGGCATCGACCCCAATGAGGTAGGCCAGATGGTTGTGGACGGGATTCGCCGTAACGATTTCGTAATCCCGACGAAGGACACCTTCGCTGACTTCATTCGAGTGCGCGGCGACGCATTGATGCGGCGAGAGCTGCCACCGTTTCAGATGTTCGACTGATCGCGGGCGTAGGGCATAGTTGGTTGGTTGTTGCTGCGCCCGTCGAGACGCTCCTCGGGGGTGATTTCCGACCTGGCCGGTCGGGAATTAGAGTACAAGTGTGCCAACCGCTCGCCGCCGACCGCAACCGATCGATCCCCGAGGTCCTCGCTTCAATCAAGCGGTGCTATGCGTCTCGTTGTTAGCAGCGTTCGTATACGACTTGTGGCTCGTCGTTCCGCTATTTGCAGCGGTGCTGTTGCTCGGTGCAGCGTTTGGCCCGAAATTCGGCCCGGTATTGCGGTTCTACGCCGTGGTCATCAAACCGCGGTTGCAGGCTCCGGCCCATCTTGAAGATCCCCGGCCGCCAAGGTTCGCAGCCGCGATCGGTGTGGTGTTTCTCGCCTCAGCAACTGCAGCGTTTGTTGCCGATCTTTCGGCACTCGGATGGATTCTCGCACTTGTGGTTGCCGCGCTCGCGGGTCTTGCGGCCGCAACCGGAATCTGTATTGGTTGTGAAGCCTGGCTCCTGATTGCGAAGCGCCGCAACGTGGAGTTGGTCGCATGATGCCGAAGCTTGTCATTGTCGCGGCGATTCTGTTTGGTCTCGTCATCGCGCGGCGTATGCATCAAGGTCGCGTGCGCAAGATTGCCACGGACGTCGCCCCGCTGCCGTTGATCCCATCGAAGCTGCTGAAAGGCAGCGATCGTACCTGGGTGATTTTTACGACGCGATTCTGCGCGCAATGCGGCCCGGTGGAACGGCTGTTGCGCACTCGTGAACCCAACTCGCGGGTCGTCACCGTCGACGCCGACCGCGAACCTCAGCTCGCGCGCGCGTTTCGGATTGCGAGCGCGCCGACGGTGCTGCTTGCCGATCGCAATGGCAACGTCTTGCAGCGCCTCGTTGGTGCTGCTGCAGTTACAAATTTCATTGTGCCATAGACCGGGCCATTATTTACAGGGTCGGTTATTTGAAGTGGTCGGCTAGCCCTGCGATTGCGCCGTCGTAGACCGGGCCGATGAAATCGGCGAGTGCGTCGGGGTCGAGCACAGCGTCCATGCTTGCCGTGCAGGTGCCGTCGGCATTTGCAACAACCGAACACGTCGTTTCGTACTTGTTGGCGTTGAGCATCGCAGCTTCCACCTTGTAGGTCAGCGTGCGGTTCGCGTCGTCGCGCGCTAACAGAGTTTCGGTCACCTCAACTCCTGGACCCATGCCGATAATGCGGACATCGGAACCTTCGGTTTTCAGGTCGGTGAGACCCGGAAACCAGGTCTGGATGCCGAGGAAATCTCCAAAGACGCTCCAGACTTCGTCGGCGCTGCGGGCAATGGTCGTTTCTGCGTGTGTAGTAGCCATGCTCGAAGTTTCGCGCACCAGGCGGCCGTTGGTCGACTAGGGCGATGCCGAGGTATCGGCCGAACCAATGGGTCTGCAGTATCTGCGCTGCTACAACTCGCGAAACGCGCCGGGCTGGCTCCATGGCTTGGTTTTCCAACGATCGGGTGTGGCAACGATGGCTCGCGGATAGTCCTCAAACATCCAGCGTGCGAAATTTCGTCGTGTCCACTGGTTGGTATCGACGACCCGCAACGCGGCTCTGGTGCCGATGTCGCGACTCAACACTTTTTGGAGCAACGCGGCGAACACCAAGTCGCGCCCGAGTGTGCGGTGTACGAGCCGCCGGTAGTTCTCGGCGCTGTTGCCGGGCTGTGCAATCGCGTCGATCGCGAGCATTCCGGTTTCGATTGCCTGCGCGATGCCTTCGCCGGTCATTGGGTCCACCACTCGGGCGGCATCGCCGACGAAGAGCACATTGCGCGAAGCGAGCGACTCGCGGTCGTACCTCGTCGGTATCGGCCACGCTCGCACAGTGTCGATGGGTTCGGCACGTGATCCCAAAATTCGTTGTACGTGCGGGCGACTCAGCAGATCAGGCCAGAGTGCTTTGAGTTGCTTGCCGGTGCGGCGTTGTGACCGCAGCACTCCGTAGCCAACGTTGGCGCGCCCGTCGGGGAGAGGAAACACCCAGAAATAGCCTGGCAAAAGATCAGGTTCGAAGAGCACCCACAGCTTGTGATCGCCGGCGTTCGAAAAATACTGCCGCACCGCATGCCACTCGCCAAGGTCGCGCGGCGTGTTGGGTGAGAGAGCTCTGCGAACGGTCGACCAATGCCCGTCGGCCGCAACCACATGGGTGGCATCGATGACGGTTTCGTTGGAAAGCGTCAGCTTGCACCCGTCCGTGGTCTGGGTGACGTCAGCGACTTCGGCAGTGACGCGGTCGCAGCCAGTCTTTGCCACGAGGTTGGCGAGTTCGTTGTCAAACCGGAGCCTCGAAACGACGGCCGCGTAGTCACCGTTGCCGTAGGGGAGGGTCATGTTGACTACTCGACCGTTCGGCCCGACGATGACGAGGTCGCTGACCTTCATGTAGCCGCCGTCGCCGACGAGTGCTGAGCGTGTGACGCCCAACCGTTCTGCGAGGCGTAGCGCGTTGGTCGTGAGGCCATCGCCACATGTCTTGTCGCGAGGAAACGTCGCTTTATCGATGACGACGACGTTGAGACTGCGTTGAGCCGAAGTGATTGCCGCGGCAGCGCCAGCAGGGCCGGACCCCACAATCGCGACGTCGTATCGGCTCATGCAACCGCGAACCTATCGAGACGGGCGTCTGGCGTTCGGCTTCAGCGGATCTCTTTGCGCTCAAACCACGCACAGGCCGTCATTGTTGCGACGATCGCCCAGATGATGCAGAGGACCGCCGCGCCGTTGAGCGTCCGCAGCGGCAGGTGACTGGTGTCTTGCACTCGGGGCGGTTGTTGCGCCTATTGTTGTGCGATGGCTTTGACGATCGCACCCATGACCGCGACGATCGGCGCCGAGATCGGCGGCGTCGACCTGGCCGCGAAGCTTTCGGAGGCGACGATCGCGGAGATCCGTGCAGCATTGCTGCAGTGGAAGGTGGTGTTCTTTCGTGATCAACACGATCTCGATCGCGACTCCCACGTAGCTTTTGGGCGCCGATTCGGTGATCTCGAAGTACATCCTCTCACGCCAAAAGACCAACAGGAACCAGAGGTATTCGTGTTGCCCTCTGGCGGCAAGTTGCGTGCCCCCGAGGTTTGGCATAGCGATGTGACGTGGCGACCGGAACCATCGATGGGGTCTATCTTGCGCATCGTTGAGATGCCCCCACTCGGAGGCGACACACTGTGGGCCGACATGGGCGCGGCCTATGACCTGCTCGACGATTCGTTCAAAGCAGTTGTTGATGATCTGGTCGCGGAACACGACTTCACGTACAACTTCGGACGCCATCTTCCACCCGACGAACAAGCGAAAATGCGCGAGAAACACCCCACGGCCGAACACCCGGTGATTCGCACCCACCCCGACACCGGACGCAAGACCATTTACGTCAATGGCGGCTTCACAACTGGGATCAAAGGCATGCCCATTGATGAAGCCCGACCGATTTTGCGCAAACTGCAACGCACGGCGCAGATTCCTGATGTGCAATGTCGGTTTCGTTGGCAGCCCGGCAGCGTCGCATTCTGGGACAACCGATCCACCCAACATTGTGTGAGCAACGACTTCCTACCGGCACGACGGGTCATGGAACGCGTAACGGTCGTGGGCGACAAACCCTTTTGAATGGAGGGTCGTCCAACCGCGAGGCCCTCAGCCCTACCAACGAACACGGCAAGTGCCAACTCATCCCACCTGACGGATAACCGCAGCCGATTGATCGCAGATCCGAGACCAAATACGGCATCACATCCTCGAAGCGGCGCGCCGTAGTGTCGGGTTCAAAATTGCTTGAGTTCGTGATCAGGGCTCTCGAGTTGGCACAATTTCGCCATACCCCTGTAACTCAAACCCCTAGGAGTGACCGTGCATGTCGTTGTCTGCGTGAAGCAGATCCCCGACCCAGCCGTTCCCGGCGCGCTGAACGCCGACCACACGCTCAAGCGTGAGGGCAAGCCGATTCTCGACGAATCCGACAGCTACGGCGTCGAGATGGCGTTGCAGCTTGTGGACGCAGCTGGTGGCGGAGAGGTCACCCTTATCTCGATGGCCGCAAACGGTGAAACTGCGGGCTTGCGTACTGCACTCGCCATGGGTGCGGCAAAAGCCGTGCTAGTCAGCGATCCGGCCTGCGCCGGGTCCGATGCACTCGGCACCGCGAAAGCGCTTGCTAAAGCGGTAGAGCGCGCGGGTGGAGTCGACCTGGTATTGGCGGCGACAGAGTCCAGCGATGGATACACAGGGACCGTCCCTGCGCAGATTGCCGAACTCTTGGGTTGGCCCGCGCTGACGTTTGCCAAGAAGGTCGATATTGCCGACGGCAAGGTGACGATCCAACGTCAAACCGAAGCTGGATACGACACGGTGCAGGCTTCGCTGCCCGCATTGGTGAGCGTGACGGCTGGCGTCGTTGAGCCTCGTTACCCGAGCTTCAAAGGCATCATGGCCGCGAAGAATAAGCCAGTCGATATCTGCACCGCAGCAGACCTTGGCCTCGACGGACAGGTCGGTTGGGCCGGTGCTCGCCAGACCATTACCAATGTTGAGAACGCTCCCGCGCGTCAAGCTGGCGAGAAGTTCGAAGACGACGGAACCGGCTTCGAAAAGGTTGTCGGATTCCTCGAAAACCTCAAAGTGATCTAGGAGATTTGCAAACATGACGCTCAACAATGTGTGGGTGTACGCGGAGGCCAACGGCGACAAGGTCACCACTGCAACCCTCGAAGTCATCACCAAGGCGCGAGAGATTGGCACCACGGTGTCGGCTGTGTACGCAGGTACCTCGGGCGACTCGGTAGCCGCCCAGGTCGGCGAATACGGCGCGACGACGCTCTATGTGATCAATCCGGGCGAGGGCCTGCCGGGCCAGGTCGCGGCGGCCGGTATCGCACAATTAGTCAATGAACACAGCCCCGATGCAGTCTTGTTCGTCCAGAGCTACGACGGCCGCGATGCAATGGCGCGCACTTCGGTCAAACTTGACCGTCCGGTGCTCACGAACGGCTTCACGTTGACGGCCGCCGATGGTCTCACCTTTGGCACCGCGATCTTTGGCGGCATGGTGATGGTCGACGCGAAATACGCAGACGGCGGGGTTGCGTTGATCGGTATTCGCCCGAAGTCGTTCACAGCTGAACCATCAGGTGGCGGTGCGGCGAGTGTCGTAACCGTCGATGGTTTCGACGCTGGACGTGCTGGTGAAGCCAAGGTGCTCGAACGATTCGAAGAAGAACAAACCGGTCCGAAGCTTGAAGAAGCGGCAGTTGTCGTTTCGGGCGGCCGCGGCATTGGTGCCTCCGAGTCCTATAAACCGCTTGTCGAAGAGCTCGCCAAGGCGCTGAAGGGTGCCTTCGGAGCTTCTCGGGCCATCGTTGACGCGGGCTGGGTTCCCTACGCGTTGCAGGTAGGCCAGACAGGCAAGACGGTAAAGCCAAAGGTGTATATCGCGCTGGGTATTTCGGGCGCGACGCAGCATCTTGTCGGCATGAAAAACAGCGACAACATCATTGCTGTGAACAAAGACGGTGAGGCTCCAATCTTCGGCATTGCTGATCTTGGCATCGTCGGTGACGTGAACAAGGTTGTGCCCGCGCTTATCGAAGCGATCAAGAACAAGGCATAAATTCACCATGTTGTGCAGCGTGTTCGGTTGTGACACGCCGCCGGTATAGGTAGTGCAATTATCAGGCACCGGGATCCCACCGCTTCGGCGGTTGGAACTCGGTGCCGTGTTCGTATACGGCGGCTTCGGAGCGTTGTTCTCGGCGACATCGAGATACGCACATGAATGGCTGGGTGCCTCGCGCGGCACGTCAGGTTTCAGCGTCTCGATTTTCTTCGTTGCTGCGGTGTTCACTCGCCCGCTGGTTGGTCGGATAATCGATCGACGCGGTCGGCGTCTGTTTCTCGTGGTGCCGCCATTTGCACTCGCGGCGTTGATGCTCGCGTTTCACTTCGCGCACTCCATCGCGGTGTTGCTCGCGATCAGATTCGCGCAAGGTGCCGTAGGTGCAGGGTTCTACGTTGCTGCAGTCGCGGCTTCAACCGATCTCACGCCACCGCAAAAGCGCGCGTCGGCTGTGGCGAGACTGTCACTCGCGCTGTATCTCGGGTTCGCGATTGGGCCGACCATCGGCGAGCTGTTGCTCGACTACGGGCCCGGTGTTGCCTGGACAACGTTGTCGATTACCACGCTCGCGGGTGCGCTCATATGTGCGTCGTTGCCGGAAACACGATCGCCGGCCACCGCCGATTCGCAAGTGCGAAGCCCGATCGTGCATCGTCTGGCGATTCTGCCGGGGATTGCCATGTTGGCTCTCGGCGTTGGATATGCATCGATTACCGCGCAGTCCGCGCTCTTTGCCCGCACACTCAAGCTGTCGAGCTCGGATGGTCTGTACGCGGCATTTGCGATTACGGTGTTGCTCGTGCGTTTGGTGTCGGGCAAGATGGCCGACCAGCGAGGTGTGGTGGTTGTTGTGTACACCGGAATCGCGTCGTTCATCGTTGGATTCGCGACGCTCACGCAGGCCCGTGTGGTTGCTCCTGCCGTTGTGGGCATCATGTTCGTGGCGTGTGGCTGGGCGCTGGTACTCCCGGCCCAGACCGCCTGGTTGGCGGATCGGGCCGATGATGCCCAGCGGGGAGCCGCCGTGGGATCGTTGGTCGCGTTTATGGACATCGGCCAGGGTGCAGGCGGCTATCTGGTGGGCGCGATTGCTGACCGCCATGGATTTGGCTGGGGATTTGGCTTGCCTCTCGTGCTCGCCGTCGCGGCGTTGGCTGTGACGACGCAGGTGCCAAAGCCGTCGAAACCCAGCCGGGCGGAGCCAAATCCTGATTTCGTTGCGCCGTGAGTGCTTGACTAGTGCACGCGTGACTACAACATCGGTACCTTCTGCGCGAAAAGGTCGTATGCGCCTTGTCGCTTCGCCTGTGCCTGCCGATGCTGAAACTATGGAGTTCCGCGCAGACGCCGCGCAATCGTTGCAACCAGTGCAACTTGTGCGACGCGTGCTCGACATCAACGGCAAGGCTGTTGGGGTGAGTACTGCGGGGCGGGGAGTGCCGTTGGTAATGGTGCATGGATTCGGTGTGGAGTCGCTGCTCTATGCGCAGACGTTGGGCCGCCTTGTTGGCCTCGGCTTCAAAGTCTTTGCCATCGATATCCCCGGCCACGGAGAAAGCGATGGTTTGCATCTGAGCGCCGCGTTGGACGAGTTCGTGCACGTCATCGACGCCACAATCGAACACCTCGGTATTCATAAGGCGGTGTTCGTCGGGCATTCATTGGGTGGGCGTATCGCAGCGGAACTTGCGGCGACAAAGCCGAAGCGAGCCTTGGCGTTGTTACTGCTCGACCCGATTGTGGGCCAGCCATGGGATGAGTTGCGCAAATGGCTTCGTTGGTTCCCGCCCGCGCTGTTGGCATACGGAACAATCGCGGTTGTCGACGTGGCGTCGACATTGCCGGCGTTGGCGGACCGGAGCCAGGCCTTGAAAATCGGGAGCCGCGTTCGCGGGTCTGTTGCATCGCTGCTTCGTGAACCGTGGAACGGGCTCAATGTTGGATCAGCAGTGCTGCGCTCCGGGTCGAGCGTCGCGGCGCTCGAGCGGATCCGTGTGGCGAAGATCGCAACGTTTGTTGTGCATGCAACGAAGGATTTGTTAGTGCCCAAGCGTGCTGCTGACGACACGAGTCGTCGGACCAACGCGACATTCATTGCAGTCGAGGGCGCAGGCCATTCTTGGATGGTGCGGGATCCAGAAGCGCTACCTGCGATCGTGCAGAAGCTGCTCGATGGTGCACTTGGAGCGGCACTGCGGCGCTCGGGTGTAGGGCCCGAAATCGATCGCGCCGAGGTCATGCGCTTGTGTATCGCCGCAGAGCGTGGTGCAGACCTCATGATTCCGCTCGATGTGGTACTGCCGACGGTGCGCCAACCCGCGCGTTTGAAATTTACGGTGTCGTGAAGTCGACGATCACAGGGGCGTGATCGGAGGGCAATGTGCCCTTGCGAGCGTTGCGATCAACGACGGCGTAGGTGACCTTTGCTGCAATCGCTGCCGTTGCGAGCACCAAATCGATGCGCATGCCACGGTGCTGGTGAAAGTCGCCTGCGCGGTAATCCCAATATGAGTACAGGCCCTCCTCGTCGGGGTGCACTGCTCGGAATGTGTCGACCATGCCCCAATCGCAGAGGGCTTGCACCGCAGCCCGTTCGGCCGCAGTGACATGGGTTGAGCCTTCGAAATGGGTCGTGCTCCACACGTCGCGGTCCGCGGGCGCGACGTTGTAATCGCCCAACACCGCGAGTGCATCTTGGGGCGTGAAGTACTCGTTGAGCCACAGGTTGAGCGCTGCGAACCAATCCAGTTTGCGGTCGTAGTGATCGCTGGGCACGGTGCGGCCATTTGGTACATAGACGCTTACCGCCGTGATGTCGCCGCATTTCGCCGATATCAAGCGAGCGTCGCCCTCGTAAGGGTCGGCAATGTTGGCACCGAAACCGTATTGCACGTCGCTGATGCCCACGCGGCTGAGAATCGCGACGCCGTTCCACTGGCCTTGGCCGTTGTGCACTGACTCGTAGCCAAGTTCTTGGAACGTCAAAAATGGAAACGCCTTGTCAGCAAGTTTCGTTTCTTGAATACACAACACATCGACATCCGCGTAACCAAGAAATTCTTCGACGCGGGGGAGCCGTGCTTTGAGCGAGTTGACGTTCCAGGTCGCGATGC
>SXGR01397420.1_pt1 | contig 11620 bp, 6 predicted proteins | sample 3174711 | NCBI WGS metagenome assembly SXGR01 (sample SAMN11356860, study PRJNA531348) | freshwater metagenome | isolation source: freshwater sample F1-60 | place: China: Fuxian Lake, Yuxi | collected 2017-12-25
AAGCAGCGCGGCAAGGAGACGGGAGAGCATAACGGCACGGGCCTCCCCCTAGTCACCATCGCCTGCCACGAAGACCTGACGGCGAGCGACCTGGTGGGGCGATACCTCCTGGAAGGCCAGGAGACGAAATGGATCGACGGGCCCCTGAGCCGGGCCGTGAAGGCGGGAGCGATCTGCTACCTGGATGAGATCGTCGAAGCGCGGAAAGACACGACGGTGCTCATTCACCCGCTAACGGACCACCGCCGACTGCTGCCTGTGGAAAAGCGCGGGCAGATCCTGGAGGCGCACGATAATTTCCTGCTGGTGATGTCGTACAACCCGGGCTATCAGAATGCGCTGAAGGACCTGAAGCAAAGCACGCGCCAGCGCTTCACCGCCCTTGAATTCGATTACGCGACGCGGGACATCGAGAGCAAGGTCATCGAGCACGAGGCGAGCGTCAGCCCTGATGTGGCGGCGAATCTGGCGAAGCTGGGCGAGAAGGTGCGGCACCTGAAAGAGCACGGATTGCAAGAGGGTGTAAGCACGCGCCTGCTGATCTATGCCGGGAAGCTGATCGCCAGCGGCATCCCGCCCCGGCGGGCTTGCCAATCGGCGGTGATCTGGGCGCTGACGGACGACGCCGAAGTGCAGCGGAGCGTCGAAGAGGTTGTGTCGGCGATCTTCACGTAAGGATGTGAATCCTGCAGGGCGAGTCGCGAAGACTTGCCTCGCCCCTACGACTGGATGACCGCAAAGAGGCGAGAGGGTATGAGCGAGCACCAGGCCGACAGCGAGTCGATAGAAGGGGAACTGCAAAAGTTCCCGGTGACCGTTGTCGCGGAGTACCGCCGGGCGGCAGAGGCGGCGGCGCGAAACCTGGAGCCGCAAGACCTCGAAGGATGGGCTCGGGAAGGGATCGCCATCGCCCAGCACTCCTTCCGTTCCTGGGAGGCGGCGACGGAATACTTCCGCGCGACGCCCGCAGTCGTCGGCGTCATGTCCTTCGGCCACCTGACGAGCTGGGCGCGCTGGGGACGCACGCTGGCAGCCGATTCCCCGGTCATCGCCGCCGCCTTTTTCAAGGCGACGCCTGAAGTTATCCACTATCTGCCCATCGAGCAACTGGGCCACTGGGCGGGGCTTGGGCGCGGCCTGTACAAAGGCACGTGGAAATCGAGCACCCTCTCCTCGGCCTATTTCGAGGTGACGCCGCGCCTGTTGCGAACGCTCAGCCTTGATGAAGTGGACGAGATGGTGCAGTTCATCGACGCCCTGGCGCAGCGCTCTTACGACCTGGCCACTGAGTGCCTGCAGATCTCGGAGAACGTCTTCACCAGGGTTGAGCGCGGAGACCGCAAGGGCTTTCTTTCCCTGGCCGCCGCCATCGCGAAGACGAACTGGCGCGATGTGAAGCCGTTCTTCGAACACGGGGCGCGGGCCCTGGCAGGCGTGGAGAAGAGCCAGCGCAGCCGCTTCCTTGCCCTGACCGAGCGCCTGCCGCGGGAGACGGGGGCGAATGTCATCCCGTTCCTCACCGAGACCTCGGCGGCGCTGGCGGAGATGGAGCAGAGCACGCACCCGGCGCTGCTCGGGATGGCGGAGCGGCTTGTGGCCGTCTGCCCGGGGGCGGTGAGCGACTTTTTGAAGAATGCGCCCATGGTGCAGGCGCGGATCAAGGACCAGCAGCTGGCGCGGTGGTTCGACGAGGGGATGCGCATCCTGGAAGAGAACGAGGACGGCGGGCTTGCCTTCTTCCGCCTGGAATCGGGACGCGGGGAGAGCGTGCTGGAGGCCCTGTCCTCCGGCGTGGCGCTGGAGCGCATCAAGGACCTGCTGACGATGTACTGCCGCGCCCTTGCCGGCGAGTCGGTGGACCTGATGCCGGTGCAAGACCTCAAGGAGAAAAACATCGGGTGGAACTCAGCCGAGCGGGCGACGACGGAGGGGAAGAACATCTTTGTCCCTTCGTTCGTCGAACGGTACCCGACGAAGGACGAGAACTTCGATTGGTTCAAAGTCATCGTGACGCACCAGGTGGGACACCTGGAGTTCGGCAGTTTCACCTTCGCCTATGACAAGCCGTCGACGCTTTACTCGGGGAGCGACCAGCGCGCGGTGCTCGGGAAGGACGCCACCGGCAAAAAGCGCGCGACCTCCGATCTCGAACGCTTCTTCGACCTTTTCCCCGACCGCAAGCTCGCCTCCGATATCTTCATGCTCGTCGAGGACGGACGGATCGACCACCTTGTGAAGGGGAGCTACCGCGGCATACGGACGTCGTACAACCGGGTGCAGGGAGAGTCGATCGCCCAGCGGCCCTCGCCGGAGACGCTGCCCGTGCGCGAGGCGTTGATGGAGGTGCTGGTGCGCCTGAGCCTGCAAACGAGCGGCAGCATCTCGACCCCCGGAGAGCTGCACCAGCATATCGACGCCATCGCGATGCTCACGCGGGGCGTGCAGGCAGACACGGCGACGGTGGAGGACGTTGCAGAGGCGTCGCTGCGCATCTACGACATCGTCAGCCAGGTGCCGAACGTGGAGTCGCCGGAGGAGAAGCCGGAAGAGCGCGACATGGACGAGATGGGCAAAGAGGAGAGCGCCGAAGGGCTGGAGCAGATGATGGAAGAGCTGCAGGCCGGAGGCGGGAGCGGCCAGCCGCCACAGGGGAAGCAGCAGCGAGAGTACAAGAGCCCGAAGCAGGTGGAGTTCCGAGGGGACTTCAAGCCGGAGCTGGTGCAGGCGCTGAAGGAGCTGCGGAAGCAGAAGTCGAAGCCTGAGGGCGAGATGCAGATGGAAGGGATGTCGCAGGAGGCCCTGAAGCAGATGCTCGATAAGAGCGTCGAGATGGAGATGATGGAGGCGCAAGAGGGAGAGGTGGACGACCAGTCAAGCAACTTCGTCGACAACCTGATGAACGAGGCGTCGAACCAGGAGGCGAAGGCGCGGCCAGGGAGCCAGTTCCCGCATGTGCCCGAGGACGACCGTTCGCTTTCCACGACGGAACCGAAGACGTTCCTCTATGACGAATGGGACTTCCGCGCGGCCGACTACAAGCCGCGCTGGTGCGCCGTCCACGAGAAGGTGATGGACGAGGGGACGAGCGATTTCTACGAGAAGACGCTGAAGAGCTATTCGCAGCTTGTGGCGAAGATCAAGAAGCAGTTCGAGATGCTCGCGCCGGAGATGTACCGCAAGGTGAAGCATCTTCCCGACGGGGATGAGTACGATTTCGACATGGTGGTGGAGTCGGTCATCGAACGGCTGGCGGGGGATACGCCGACGGACAAGGTCTACTGGCGGCGCAACAAGATCGAGCGCGAAGTCTCCGTCGTCTTCCTGCTGGATATGAGCGCGTCCACGGCAGAGGCCGTTGACGAAGCGCGCCGCCAGATAGATGCGTGGGATTTTCCGGACGACCCGCGGGACTATATGGCCTGGCTGCGCACGCGCCGGGAGGAGATGAGCCGCCGCACCTACAAGCGCATCATCGACATCGAGAAGGAGAGCACGGTGCTGCTGATCCGGGCGCTGGAGGCGATCGGCGACACGTACGGCATCTACGGCTTTTCAGGCTACGGGCGGGAGAACGTTGAGTTCTACGTGATCAAGGACATCGAGGAGCGCTTTGGGGAGCCGGTGAAGAGGCGGATCGACAAGATCACGCCGATGCACGCGACGCGGATGGGCCCGGCGATACGGCATGCGATCACGAAGCTGGAGAAGCAGGAGTCGCGGACGAAGGTGCTGTTCCTGGTGAGCGACGGGCGTCCCCAGGACAGGGGCTACAGCCGCGAGGGCGTCGAAAAAGAGTATGCGGTCCACGATACGCGGATGGCGCTGAACGAGGCGCGGCGCAAGAACATCGTGCCCTTCTGCCTCACCGTCGACCGGGCCGGCCACGACTATCTGAAGACGATGTGCTCCGATATGGGGTACGAGGTTGTGCCGGATATCACGTCGCTGCCGCACCGGCTGCCGCAGCTGTACCGGCGGCTGACGGTATAGGGTCATGACTCTACTCTGCTAACGACTTCACGTAGTTCACCACGTGCCATATCTCCTCATCCGTGAGGAAGTTGCCGAAGGGCGGCATCTGGGTGCCAGGCAAGCCGTTCTTGATATATCCAAAGAGCTGGCCTTCCGGATGAAGCGGCGCGTGGATGGTGAGGTCCGCGGGCGGCGGCGTGTGCGCTGCGGCGTGGGGCCCATCGCCTTTCCCGGTATCGCCGTGACAGGCGGCGCAGTACTTGGCGTATGAGGCTTTGCCGGAGGCGAGGGAGGCCGCGGTGGGAGGGAAAGGATTCGCGGCAAGGGCAGGCGCGGCCCGCTGGGGCTCTGCTGGGACGGCGGCGAAGAGCAGGCCGATGACGATGAAGGCAAGAGCGGGGGCAAGAAGACGTTTGCCGGCCTTCCTTCGAATGCCGCCCGTCATCACGAGGGCGCTTGCGCAGGCGATGCCGATGAGCGCCAGTTCGACGCCGAAGAGGAGACGTCCGGTCTTCAGGTCCGCTTGGGCGCCGCCTCGCTGGACTGCGCCGGATGCGCCAAGCTCAAAGCGATAGGCGGCACGAAGGTCGAAGGCATTGGGACGGACGAGCAGCACCTCAATCTGCCAGGGGCCAGCGACGCTAAAGGATATGTCGTTCGCCAGATAGCGGCTATCGCCCTCCCGCTGTGCTTGGGCGACTGCCGACCCCAAGTCTTGACCGAGGAAGACGGTCGTCACACGGACGGTTGAGGCATTGTCGATTTTCCCGCGACGATCCTTCGCTTGGACGGCGACGCTGTTCACGCCGACGCGGCCTGGGGAGATTCGCACATCGACCGTGGCGTCGTTCACTTCTTGCGTCAGCTGGATGGCGCTTGATTGCCTGTGCCTAGCGTCCGCCTGTCGCGCCGGTTCCAGGCTTGTGAGCCAGCCCGTGGCGAGGACAACGAGGAGAACCAGCGCAGCCTCGCTGGTGACGAAGAGCTTCAGCAGCGCCGAGGCTCTGGGGTTTTCGGCGAGGCGTTTGCTCACCCAGAAGAGATTCAACGCGCCCAGCATAAGAAGAGGGATCACGATGACGATCTTGGTGATGAGGGTGTAGCCGTAGGCTGTATCCGAGGCGCGAAGGGTGGTGACGTGCGCCCAGCCGCCGTAGACGCCTGTGACGACGATGACGGCGACGCTGACGGTGGCGAGGGTGGTGAAGCGGGGAATCATCGCGCCTAGGAGCTTCACGCGCTCTTGCTCGCCCAGATGCTTGAAGAGCAGTCGAAGGGCGAGCATGAGATAGAGAAGGCCGCCAGCCCAGAGGCCCGCGGCAAGAAGGTGGAAGAAATCCGAGGTGACGGCGTAGGGGCGAATAGCGGCTGTGGCGGCGCTGTGGCTGGTAAAGCTAAAGGTGAGGAGCATCCCGGCGGCTGCGGCGAGAGCCAGGGGAAAGACGAACTGGAAGTCGCCGGGGCGGCCGCGGCGGGCCATGACGCCGTGGAAGGCGAGAAGCAGGTGGACTGCTAGGAAGAGGCCCACGCGCCAGAGCCACCAGCGGCCGTAATCGGTGTGAAGCATGACGCTGTTGAGGGGTTCGCCAACGGTGCGGTACCACGGGAGGTCGCGGGCGACGCCAGCCTGGACGAGGAAGAGACCGAGGGAGGAGAGGATGAAGAGAAAGCCCGCCGCACCGATGAGCCGCGCGCTGGCGGCGCGGATGCGCTTCGCGGCTCCGGCCAGGGCTTCCGAACGGGGGAGATTGGCGACGGCTGGGCCGAAGATAAGGAGCTGGAAGGCGATGCCGCCGAAGATAGCAAGGACGCTGAGGAGCGCGCCCCACCTGAGGAATGGTTCCGCGCGGGATTGCACCAGGGGATAGCCGGGCTCCTGCGCAGCCGGCACGGCGGAGAGAGGCTCGCCGACGGAGAAGACATATGAGCCGCGCACCGCGTGGCCATCGACCGTGGAGAGGTTGCGCCAAGCGACTGTGTATGTCCCGTTGGCTAAAGCATCCAGGCCTGTCCACAGCGTCTTTGCGTCGCCAGGATCAACGATCGCGGCGCTCTTTTGGACGGGCCGGCCAGCCGAGTTGAGGACTTGGATGGAGCTGAAGGACTGCGCGACAGGCTCCGAGAAGCGGAGGGTGACGCGAGAGGGCGACGATTGGAGAACGGCGTTCGGGGACGGCTCTGCGCTCTCCAGGTTGGCGTGGGCGAGGGCCTTCTGCGGCGTGACGCCCCAGAGATGGATCGCCAGGAGCGCGACCAGCAGGAGCGCAGTGGCGAGGCGCATCCGGCGGAGTGCAATCATTCAGGCATTCCCTGGTTGGAGCCGCCCCGGCGCGCCGGGGCGGCTCCAACAACCGCTAGGCCTTTTTCTTTCGAGCCGACATGAGGGCAGCGCCGCCGACAACAAGACCTGCCGCGCCGATGACGACACCAACGACGCCAATGGTCCGCGCGGAAGATGCCTTATCGCCAGCGTCATTGGCTGCAGAGAGGGCGCCCTCGGTTGCCCCTTGCAACTCGCGGGTCTCGATGAGGCGCACGGGGAACTGAATGTCCGCTGAGGGCTCCATATTGTTGAAGCCAGTTCCTGAAGTAAACGTTTCATTGATCTGGACGCCTTCGATAGCGCCGAAGAAGCGGAAGCGGTACTGGCCTGGGGCGGTGGGGATGAAGTCGTTGGTGTAATGACCAGGGTCGCGGAAGATGGCGCGCAGGTCCATCGTCTTTGTCGTGTTCGACGGCACGTGCGTCACGTCCACCCTGACGGTCTTTTCCATACCTTCAACAGGGTTTCCGGCCTTGGCGACGCGGAAGTCAACGCCATTTTTTATGCCTTCGAAGGCAGGCTCGACGATGAAGCCGACAGTGAGGCGGTAGACCCCCACATCGCGATTTTCATGGGCGAGGGTTGTGGCGACGGGCAAGATGATGGCAAGCAGAAGCGCCGCGAGAAGGCTGGCCGAAAGGGGCAAAGGTGGTCGCATGAAGCTCCTTATCTTGTGTCTACGCCATCCGCATCGCGAGGTGCGGCGGGAGGCGCGGCATGGCCGGGAAGCGGAAGCAGAAGGAGCGATCAGCGAGGCGGTTGTTCGAGAGGGTCGATGGATGAGGCGGTGAGCGTTGCAAAGGACTCGGCGAAGGATCGCCATCTGGATGGAGTTTTCGGAGAGGCGTCACCTAGGGGAAGGGCGGCTGGCGCAGAGGGGGAGAGGATGGCGAAGGCGGCAGCAGCCTCTTGGGAGGGCAGCATGGAAGGAATGCCGGCAGCCAGACTGCGCTCCAGCGCTTCAAGGGCTGCGGGCTGAACTTGTGGGAGGGGTGTTTGGGACGCGGCCATGTCATAGACGTGGGCGTGGGGGTAGGAATAGCTGGGCCCGAGGTGCTGGTGGTCAAGGGTGCGCTGGGCAAAATAGGGGTCGATGAAGGGGCCGATGAGGAGGAGACCGATAGCCAGGAAGGCGAGCCCAGTGAAGGCCGATTGAAAGGGGTCGCTCTGCCGCTGAATCGCCTGTGTGCCCATGGTGAGCGCCGTACAGAGGCGCCGCACCCAGTATATACGACGGACGGGAGGAAACGGGTTCAGCGCGCCTGGAGGTCCAGGAGCGTTTTGCGAAGCTGGAAGATGGCGTTGGTGGCGGCCCGGTTCTTGATATCGAGGCGCGTTCCTGGGTACTTTCCGGCGAAGGTCTGGCTGCTGTGAGCGTGGTGGATGCCGATGAAGACGGTCCCCACGGCCTTTCCCTCTTGCTCGGCCGGGCCAGCGACGCCAGTGATGCCGATGGCGATATCGGCCTTGAGGGCCTTTCGAGCGGCCTTGGCCATCTCAACTGCCGTTTCAGCGCTGATGACGCCGTACGTCTGAATCACTTCCGGGTCGACGCCGTTGGCGACCTTGGCGTCGGTCGAATAGGTGACTAAGCCACCCTTGTAGTAGGCGGAGCTGCCTGGAACATCGGTGATGGTGTTAGCGAGGAGGCCGCCGGTGCAGGATTCCATGGTGGCGAGGGTCATGCGGCGTTCCTGGAGCATCTTGCCGACGACGGAAGGCATCGTCTCTTCATCAGCGCCCCAGAGGTACTGTCCGAAGCGTTCGCGGAGCTTGACCTCTGCCGGGTAGATCAGAGCCCGGGCCGCCGCTTCGTCGGACGCCTTGGCGCCTAGGCGGACGTGGATGCCATCGGGCTTTGCATAGACGCCAATGGTTGGGTTCGTGGAGCGCAGGAGCTCGCCGCAGAGTTCGTCGATGGCGCCTTCAGAGATGCCCGTAACCTTAAGGGTGCGCCTCACGAGTATCCCCGCCTTGGCCTGCTTGAGGAGGCGGGGGCGCACCTGGTTCTCCCACATGTGGCGCAGTTCGCGAGGAGGGCCGGGCATGGCGATCAAGAGCTTGCCGCCCTTCTCCACGAACCAGCCCGGAGCCGTGCCAACGGGATTGGGGAGGGCTTTGGCCGATGGGATGAGCATCGCCTGCTTGAGGTTGTTCTCCGGCATGGGGAAGTTGCGGCGGCCAAAGAAGGCGCGGAGTTCCTTCTCCAGCTCCGGCACGATCGCCATCTTCTCGCCTGTCAGCTTGGCGATAGTCTCGCGGGTGAGGTCGTCTTCGGTGGGGCCAAGGCCGCCGGTGCAGAGGAGAACGTCGGAGCGGGACCATCCCCGGTGGAAGACTTCATAGAGACGATCCATATTGTCGCCGACTTGGGAGATGTAGTAGAGGTCTATGCCAAGGGTGGGAAGCTCGGAAGCGAGGTAGGCGGCGTTGGTATCGGTGATCTCACCGAGAAGGAGCTCGGTGCCGATGGAGACGATCTCAGCTTTCATGGGGTGTCCTTTGGCGAGTTGCCGGGGAATCGTAGCACAGGGCCAGAGACGGCAACAAGGCGCGAGGAGCGTCCGGCCTGCCGTACAATACAGGACTGCAAGGAGCGCTTGTGCCAGCACCCATCGTCTACCACAACGGCCGCTATGTTCCTGTGGCTCAGGCCAAGATCTCTCTAACCGACCAGGGTGTGCTGTACGGCCACGGCGTCTTCGACACGATGCGCGCGTACGGCGGCACAGTCTTCCGGCTAGCCGAGCACCTCGACCGCCTCATAGCCAACGGGGCTGAGGCAGGGATCGCCATACAGGGCAAGCGAGAGGCGATAGCCCAGGCAGTCGCGGGCGTCTTGCGCAGGAACAGGCTGGCGGACGCCCGAATCCGCGTTACGGTGACCGCCGGCCCAGGCGGCGACGGGCCGATGCTTCCCGCCAAGGGGCCTCCGAACATCTTTGTGACGTGTGCCGAGCTTGCCCCGCAGTTGCCGAAGGGCTATCGCGCGGTTATCGCCTCGGCGCGGCGGAGCAGCACGTCGAAGACAGGCAGGCTGAAGAGCACAAACTACCTCGAGAGCCTTCTGGCGCGCGCCGAGGCGAAGAGCAAAGGCGCAGACGAGGCTATCTTTCTCAATGAGAGGGGCGCAGTGGCAGAGGGGAGCGCAAGCAACGTCTTCTTTGTTCGGCGGGGCACACTGTGTACGCCCTCCCTCGAGTGCGGCATCCTTGCAGGGGTGACGCGCGCGGTAGTTTTGCGCCTGGCCCGGGAGGCGGGGATGAGGGTGCATGAGGGCGCCTTTCAGCGCGCTGCTCTTGCGGGAGCGGAGGAAGCCTTTCTGACGAATGCAGTCATCGAAGTGATGCCTGTCCTTACGCTCGACGGGCAGAGCATCGGCAGCGGGAAACCCGGCGAAGCGACGCGCAGGCTGCAGCGGGCGTATGCGGAGCTTGTGCAGAGAGAGACAGGCGCGCGTTAGGCCTTTTTTGGCGCGGCTTTCTTCCTTGAGAAGAACGGGATCCGCAGCTCACCCTTTTCCCATGAGACAAGCAACGTTGGGGCGATGAAGAGCGAACTGTACGCACCGCCGATCACGCCGATGAGCAAGACGAGCATGAAGTCTCTGATGGTGGGCCCGCCGAAGAGGAGCACCGCGAGGATCGTGACGGTGATGGTGATGGTTGTGTTGAGGTTTCGCGTGAGGGTTTGGTTGAGGGCGATGTTCACATAGGTCGAGAAGTCGCGTGTGGTTTTGTCTGTGAGATTCTCGCGGATGCGGTCGAGCACAGTGATGGTGTTGTTCACGCTATAGCCGACGACTGACAAGATGCCAACGACGAAGAGGGAGTTGATCTCGACGTTGGTGAACTTGGCCATGATGCCGAAGGCGCCCAGCACGATCATGACATCGTGAATCATGCCGATGGTGGAGACGAAGCCATAGCGGTAGGACTTGGGAACCTTGCGGAAGGCCCACCAGAGGAAGAGGAGGATGCCGCCGACGCCGGCAAGGACGGCGAAGAAGGTGTTCACGATGGAGCGCTTCGCGATTTCCGAGTCCACGGACGAAAACTCGACGGTATCGCGGTTGACGGGGGCGATCTCTTCAAGGGTGCGGATGATGGTGCTGCGCTGGTCGCCGAGGGGGCGGGAGCCACGGATGAAGAGACCGCTGTCCCGGGCTTCGATGGTCATGTCCTTGTAGCCGAAGGGCTCGATGGCGGCTTTCAGCTCATCAGCGGTGACGGCGCGGGTGAAGGTGATCTGCGAGGCGAGGTTGGAGGCGAAATCGAAGCTGTTTTGGGCGATAGGGCCAAAGGCCTGGGTCAGATTGCTGAAGGCCGCCGCTTGCTGGGCCGCAGGGACGCGATTGCCTCCGAGGAAGAAGGCGTTCGGCCCGGTTTTGTGGACGATGAAGATTTCCCGGGCTGCGGCAGTCACCTTCGCATTATCCGTGAGGGTGACGGTGAGGGCCTTGCTGGCGCCAGAGGTGAAGGGCGTTTTGATGGCAGCGCCGAACTCGCCTTCAAGCTGGGTGAGTATCTTCTCCTGATCGGCTAGGGCGATGCCGCGGACCACGAGCAGGAACGAATTGGCCGCATTGTGCAGGACGGAGACCGGCTTTTCAGCATAGACATCTTCAATGGAGGCGATGAGGTTGTTGCGGGAGACGGCGGCGGGACCATAATCGAGGGTGACGGCGAGGGCAGCCTTGAGGTCCAAAGGCGTCACTTCGGCTGGGCCGAATCGAGCTTGGAGGCTGGCTGTAAGCGTTTGCTTGGCTGGGGCATCAATGGCAGCGACGCCAAGGAAGAAGCGGTTTTCGCCTGCGCCGATGACGGTTGCGCCCGCGACGCCTATTGTTGTCACCTCACCGCGAAGGTCCTGGGATGTGATGGCGTTCGGCGGCGCAGTGAACTTAAAGATCGTTGCGAACCCCTCCGGGCCATCGAAGACGGTGCGGTTCGCCTCGCCGAAGGTGTCTCGCAATGAGCCGAGAAGACCATCCCGCTCCGTATTGGCGAGGGACTCCACAAGGATAGAGACGGCCTGGCCGCTGGAGCCAAAGGGCTCAACAACGCCCGCGCCATTGCTGAAGCGGCTGACATTTTGGCGGGTGGTATCGATGCTGAAGGCATTGCCAAAGTTGACCGTGGTCGCCAGGTCGCCAGGGCCCAGGTCGGCGCGGGTGACGCTGCCCACGGACTCTTCAAATCTTTTGACGAGAGCGGCGGCCTCATCCTCGGTCATCGCGGCGGAACCAGCGAAGTAGGAGCCGTCGACGAGGCGGAAGAGGGTGACGTTGCTGCTGCCGGTGGTTGCCTCGGTGAGCTTCACGGC
>SXGR01374556.1_pt1 | contig 11619 bp, 13 predicted proteins | sample 3174711 | NCBI WGS metagenome assembly SXGR01 (sample SAMN11356860, study PRJNA531348) | freshwater metagenome | isolation source: freshwater sample F1-60 | place: China: Fuxian Lake, Yuxi | collected 2017-12-25
GCCACAACGAACAGAGCGATAAAAATGATCATCTCAATCAAACCGATCAGCCCAATTTTGGTAAAGACCACCGCCCATGGGTAGAGAAAGATTACTTCAATATCGAAAATGACGAATAACATCGCAAAAATGTAGTAGCGCACCGGGAACGGCATACGGGCATCAGAGAACGGTTCGGCGCCGCACTCATAGGTCGATAGTTTTTCAGGCTCCGGATACCTGGGCTGAACAAAATAGCTGATCACCAACGTCAACACTCCGAACGCAAGCGCGACGAAAATGAAGAACAGGATAGGAAAAAACTTGGTTAAATAATCGAGGAGCTGATCAGTATCGCCCATTGTCTTCGCCTCACAAGGCATTGACCTTGAAAGAAGAATCAAAATTTTAGAGCCTCGATCCTAGGGATAGCAAGCGGACAAAGGACCTAACAAAACAGCCCCTAAAGCCCTAGATATTCCAATTAGACTACGACGAGATGGGAGCGCACGCTCCTGTGAAGGCTAAAGCAAACAGGAATTGGGTATGGATCGATGCGCGAACTCTACTCTGTTTGCAAAGGCATCTGTCAGAACTCGACAGACCCATAATTCTGAGGACATAGGTTGTGGATTAGTCCCGGCTCCGAGGCTGTCCCGATGAAGGAAGCATCCGTAACCTGGCAGGTGGCTGTGGTTGAGAAATATCCCACTCTGACTCCATTGGACCGGAAGCCTTGGCCTTCCGCCGCCGATGGATCTGCGTCTCGATTCTGGTTTTCCTCCGATCGCCGAATGGCATCGCCGGGTATTGATCGCGACGTCCGTTCATAAACTATCCCTTCACAGTATTGCATGAACAGAATACCCGAAAGCCAGGACACCATAACACTCAGAAAAACCTCTGTCAAACCCTGGGCCATATGCTCAAATTCTTGACAAGACAGCATCATTTGCTATGGTTTGCCAAGACACACGCGCTTATAGAAGGAACCTCTCTATGAAACCTCTGACACCATTCGTTCTTATCCTATCCATAGGGATCGGCCTTTCTCTGGACCAAGGATCGGTACAAGCCCAGCATGCCGACATGGTTCGCCATGGGGAGGCAGCGGTTACCTTCTCAAGCGGTGTGATCCAAAAAGCGACCCCCCGTGACGGTATCGTGAATTTGATCACCGGGGATAACCAATCGTCTGGCAATCGCATGCTTCTGGGACGGCGGGATATTCTCTACCTCAAGCTTGATCATCCGGCTGAGGTGGCAGCTGGCGATCTCTTTACCGTCTACAAACGCGCGCGCAAAGTCTTCCACCCCATCACACAAGAGTATCTCGGCTTTATCGTGCTTCGGTTGGCGGTGGTGCGAGTAATTGAGATCGATGGGGCGCTCGCAACCGTGGAGGCGGTCACAAGTTATGGACAGATCGCTCCGGGCGACCCCGTGATGCGGTTTATCGCGCCACCGGCATCCGCCGCAGGAACCAGCCTGACATCGGATGCCGCCGATCTCGGCGGCATGATCGTCGAACTTCAGGCGGATAAACCGATGACCTTGGTGTCGCAATTCGATATCGTATACGTGGACCGCGGAAGCGCGGACGGACTCAAAACCGGCGATCTCATGGATATCCGTCGCCACAGCGTGGGACTCCCCGCAAGAAAGATCGGCCAACTCAAAGTTTTGTCGACCGAAGAACACACGGCGACTGCGCGAGTCACCAAAGCCAACACCCGCGTGCTCAAGGGAGACCGATTCAAGCTGGTCGGATATTCTGCTCCGGTCGTTCAGCCGGTGGAAATCGCTCCGACCTCGGCCAAGGTAGAAAAACTAGCTGCCGGTTCAGCCGATCTCGTCACCGGCAAATTGAAAACGCACGATGCATCCGGACAGAGCCGCATCAACTTAGGCGACGTAGCAAGCTTCCTTCGCTATGAATCCGGCGAAGCGGCGATCAAACCTGAAAGCTACAGGGTGTTGGACCAAGTGATCGACCATCTGCTCACCAGCGGCGATACCAGGCTGATTCGGGTGGAAGGCCATACCGATAACGTAGAAATCGGCCCTTCGCTGAAATCTCGCTATCCGAGCAATGTAGACCTCGCCAACGCCCGCGCCGGCGGCGTCCTTCGATATCTCGTGGAGAAGGGCGGATTGGATTCCGCTCGGGTCAGCGCCGTGGGCTACGGCGACAGCAAACCGGCGGCTACCAATGTCCATGAGGAAGGCCGTACGAAAAACCGTCGGGTGGAAATTCTGCTCTATGAACCGGAGGCCAAACCTCAAGCTCCCACAGCCGATGTTCAAAATCAGGCGCAGGCAGAGGGAGGGGGAGAGGGAGAGGCAGAGGATAGGGCAGCGTCCTCGAATAACCCCAACAGGAGTGGCGCCCCTTCACCAAATCCAAGCCAGCAAGATCCTCAGCAGCCGGCCGGCCCAGCAAGCTTCTAACCCCCATTCGTACTCCCGGCGGTTCGTCGCTGGCTGGAAAACCAGCTGCGACCACCGCCTGCCATCCGTAACGTTGTTCTCCCTTTTCCTGCGCTGCTACAATGCCGCATGCCTCTCGATGAACGCAGCCATCCTGTCTATGTAACTCCAACCCTCTATGCCGACGTCATCGTCCCCCGCCATATCGCCAAGGCCTTTACCTATGTCGTGCCTCCGGCATTGGCGCAGACACTCGCCATAGGCCAACGGGTCCTCGTCCCGTTCGGCCCATCGATGCTCGAAGGAGCGGTGATCTCACTCAGTGATCAGCCTCCTATGGGGATGAAGGCTGCCTACCTCAAGGAAATCCGATCGCTGGCCGGCGGAACCGACGATCCCGATCTCTCACCCACAGGGCTCGATCTGTCTCGCGCGATCGCGGAATACTATGTCACCCCCTGGGGCCAGTGTCTCCGGCTTGTTCTGCCGAAAACTCCTGCAAAACGCGCCACGCCTCTGCGGTACGTAGCCACCGATCAGGCACGACCCATCACCCAGGAAGGTGCTCGAGCAGGAGAAGCCGATCGGGCTCTGCTCGAGAAAATGCCGCCGGAACCTGATTGTTCATGGACCACTCGTGTAGCCGCCTGTCTGCATGCCAATCGGGCACGGAAGATCGTCTTATGCGCCCCATGGGAAGATCAGATCAGCCGGCTCGCGGATGCCATCCAACAGACACGCGCAATCGGCAAGTCCGCCATCGTGCTGGCCGGCGAGATTGCCAGAGCGGAATGGCTCGGACGGATTCTTTCGACCCTTACAGATCTCTCCATCACCATCGTGCCTACATCGTCGGCATCAGATATCTGGACGGGCAACCGGGGTACGACGCCATCGGTAATCGTGGGAACTCGCTCAGCAATATTCGCGCCACTCCCATCGATCGGACTCATTTGGGTGGACCGAGAAGAAGATCCGGCCTTCAAGGAGCCCCAAGAACCGCGGTATCACGCCCGAGACGTCGCCTGGATGAGGGCCCAAGGAGAAGGCGCCCTGGTGGTGCTCGCGTCCGCCCATCCGTCGCTGGAATCGGCATGTGACCAGGGCGCCGAAACCTATGCCGTTTCACCGGACCCGGCCCACCGACCGTCGATCGAGCTCGTCGATCTCAACCAGGAGCCGGGAGGAACCCTGTTGAGCCGCACGCTGGTGGCGGCAATACAGGAAGCCGTGGAACGCAAAACAGGCGTCCTGCTCTTCTTGAATCGTAAAGGCTACGCAAGAACGCTGGTCTGCCGGGACTGCGGCTGGATGCCGCGCTGCCCCTCCTGTGCGGTTACTCTCGCTTACTCACGCGAAGCAGGAAGTTTGACCTGCCGTTATTGTGGGAAGGCTGATGCCTTGCCGCAATCCTGCCCGACCTGTAAAGCGACTCGATTCAATACCGTCGGAGATGGAACTGAACGTGTCGAGCTCGACGCCCAGCGTTTGTTTCCCCAGGCGAAGATCGCACGACTGGATGGCAGCAGACGTCATCGTACGGCTGCCACGCGCGACCTCTGGGAAGGAGTCCGGTTAGGGACATGGGACATCCTGATCGGCACGCAAGCGCTGTTTCAGCGAGAACCATTCCCGCGCAGAGGGTTGGTGGGTATCCTGCACGCTGATTCCGGGTTGCATGTTCCGGACTTTCGCGCCGCCGAACGCACGTACCAACTGCTGGACAAAGCAGTGAGTTGCGGACGAGCAGCAACGGAGGGAGGCCGGGTCATCGTACAAACACGGCTTCCCTCCCACCATGCCGTGCAGGCGATACTGTCCGCCGACCCGCGCCGATTTTATGATGAGGAACTGGCGGCAAGGCGTCTGCTCAACTATCCACCGGCCTGTCACCTCGCCACCCTTTCAGCGTCAGGAAAAAACCGGCAAGCAGTTGAGGCGGCTGCGAGAGAGTGGAAGAGCCGTCTTGAGGGGTCTCTGGACGGAAAAGCATCGATCACCCTGTTAGGGCCTGTGCCAGCCATGGGACGGCTTCCGAAAGGGCATCATCGGCATCAGATTCTTGTGAAAGGAACCGATCGTCCGCTCTTATGCCGTCTCATACAGGGATCAGTCGAGCACATGGAAGGCGCCTACCGAAGAGGCCAGATCAAGTTCGTCGTCGATGTAGATCCCGTTGAGATGGGATAAGGTTATCGGGATTTTTTCCGTACGGTCGGTTGAGGCGCATTCCTCGTGTGAGAAGGTTGGTCCGTCGCATCCGTGGAAGCCGCCCACGTCCGTTTGAACAGACCGTACGAAAAGGCGATCCAAAATACGGAAGAGAACAGGCCCAGGACGACAGCCATGAGCATCGTTTCCATCTGGTCTTGGGAAGGCGTTTCAGAAACACCCTTGAGCTGAATCATCACCTGTATCGGCCGGGCAAAACTTTCCAAGCCGAGCAAGAGAGTCGCCCAGGCCCAGAGCTCCGTAATGGACCGAGCCCTCCACCACAGAAATCCCCCCACCGTGAAAGCCCAGAGCGCCACGAGACCCTGAGAGACAGTGCCTTGGAGAATCCAAAACCCAATGGTCGTGACGAGGGTTCCCAGGATGAGATTCAGGATGATCATCGTGTGTCAGACAGCCGCGTAACAGGCCAAGTCTGACCGGGACCCCATGCGATGTCAATGAGGCGAAACCGCACGGGCCGAGGACGCACCAACTTCGGCAGCAACGGCCTTGAGCAGAACATTCACGTCGAACGGTTTCTGAAGGGTTCGGCTGGCGCCCAGCATCTTGGCGACATCCAAGAAGTTCAGGATGCCGATCATGTCGCCTCCGCCGGTCATTGCGATCACGTGAGACGAGGGAAATTCACGGCGCAGAGCCAACATGCTTTCCAGACCATCTTGGTCTGGCATCAAGATATCCATGATCACCACGTCGGCTTGGTGGGCCCGATATCGTTCCAGTCCTTCCTTCCCGCCACCGGCCTCCTCGACGACATACCCGTCCTGCTCCAGGACTTCCCGGATAAGACAGCGTATCCGATCTTCATCATCAATAACGAGAACTGACGGCATCGGACCCCTCCCGCGACAGTAATCGCGCTTCGCCTTGAGTCGGCTGTTCAGTTGAGGGTGGACAGGCCGCAGATCGAGCATCCAAGACAGGACTGGTCGATGTGCCGATCTGCTCTTTCAGTTCGATCGAAGAAGGGATCGCGGAACGCAAAGGCTTGATCGCTTCTTTGACCAACAACTGGAGAGGAAGGGGATGCCGGACTTGATCGCTCTGCCGGCTGGACGTCAACAGCTGATGGACCAGCTCAGGCAACTCCATCCCGGCGGATAGCACTTGTTGAACATAGTGATGCGCCTTGTTGCCGTTGGGAATCAGCGGGAGCGCCAGATGGCTGAAACCAAGCACCGCCGTCAAGCGGTTGTTGAGCTCATGCGCCATGCCGCCGGAAAGGGTGCTGATCGCCGTCATCTTCGCCGCATGGCGCAGAGACGCTTCGGCCTTCTTGCGATCGGTGATGTCGATAACCGTCGCCAGTACGGATGTTCCCGAAGCCATCGATAGGGGATTCAAGCCGATCTCGACAGGACATTCCGAACCATCCTTGCGCAGTCCGCTCAGCTCCCGCCCAGCTCCCATCGGGCGGACGGCAGGCGCCGAGACACATCCGGTTCGGGCGACTTGGTGGAGCGCAGGAATAAGAAATTCCACCGGCTTTCCGAGTAACTCTTCACCTGTGTAGCCGAACATCTGTTCAATTCTTGTGTTGACCCTAGAGATCACGCCGTCTTGGCCCACCGCAGGGCGAGGATTCCAGCGCCAGTTTGAACTGCATGGCCTGCTCATTGATGATTTTGGACTGGAACCGGCACTCCCGGCGTTGCCGAACAAGACGCCAGAACGCGATACCAAGAAGGAGGAGGAGGAGGAGAGCGAAACCGGTGAAAAACTCCACCGTGGCCTCCTTTCACATCGCCTTGGATTCACTTGACCAGAATCCAAAGCAAGAATATCCCACCCATCACGATGGTATACGGAGTCAAGCAATGTGGTTAGATGAACTTGCTGGAACATGAACAGGAATATAGCCCTACCACAATAGGGCCATTTGTCTCGGCTCAGGTCTGCCGTTTGACAAAGAACGCCGCTGCCTGCGAGCGGCGGGTGATCTGAAGCTTGTGAAAGACATTGGCAAGATAATTTTTCACGGTCTTGTCGCTCAACTCAAGTGTCGTCGCGATTTCCTTGTTCGTCTTTCCTTCGGCGACGAGCCCAGGACCCGCTCTTCCTGCGATGAGAGTTTGTCCACCCCCGGCAGGTCCATGTCTTTGCCGGCTGCCAATCCGCGCAGCCACGTGAGCGCCCTGTTGGTCACGGCAGGATCGAGAATCGACCGGCCCTCGGCGACAGAACGGATCGCGCTGATCAACGACGCGCTGTCGATGGCTTTCAACACATACCCCTGCGCGCCGGCCAACACGGCCGCCAGAACCGAGTCGTCGTCGGCATAAGAGGTCAGAATGATCACCCGGAGAGCAGGAAAAGAGGAAAGGAGATCCCGGCAAGCATTGATACCTGAGCCATCCGGAAGCCGCACATCCATGAGCACCACGTCTGGTTTCAGTTTCTCCGCTTGCCCGACCGCCTCCGCAACCGTCGCCGCTTCGCCCACCACCCAAATAGCGCCATGCTGGCTCAGCACCGTCCGAAGGCCCACCCGAACGATCTCATGATCGTCCACAAGCAAGACACGAATGGTCTTGAGTTTCGTCTTACTCATCAGCCGGCCTCCTGGGTATATCAAGCCGCACTTTCGTTCCCTGCCGAGGCCGAGAGCAGACTTCTATATGGCCGCCGAGTTTCCGCGCCCGCGCCTCCATGTTGGCCAATCCATGCCCGATGTCACGGACCGAGTCCGGGAGGAATCCTTTCCCGTTATCGGCCACCGACAGGCGCATGGAACGGCGCAGTTGCTTGAACGACACGGCGATGCGGCCGGCCCCGCTGTGGCGGAGACTGTTGCTCAGCGCCTCCCGCATGAGGTTCATCACATGGTACGCCTGTTCCGTCGAAAGCTCCCGGACAGCACCTGCCTCAATCGTCACACGGCAGGCTGTCCCATAGGATGCGCACATGGTCTGAACCATGGTCCGCAAGGTCGAATCGACATTGCCCCCCGCAACACCTGCGACTCGATGCCCGCAATGAAATTCCGGACGTCGGTCATGACATGATTGAGCTGCCCGATCGCGCGGCTCAATGCCGCCGTAAGCGGCGCAGCGGCCGCTTGGATACAAGCATCCCGCAGGATTCCAGGCCCAGACCGACCGCAAAAATAGATTGCAAGATGCCGTCGTGCAGATCTGCGCTGATCCGCGCGCGTTCCTCGATCGCGGCGCGCAGATCCTGTTCCTGTCGGCGAAGCGTCGCTTCCGTGTGTTTGCGCGCCGTGATGTCACGGCCCACCCCCGTCAATCCGATGACATGACCCTGGTAATTCTTCACCGGTACGACGATCCAGTGATAGGAGATCGTTCGGCCGTCCTTCGTCAGCAGATGGCCATCTAGTTCCGCATAGCCGTCTCGAAAGGCCTGTTGAATCGCCGATGCCGTGGGGTCATGCTCTGCCGGTGGAACAAATTCCAGTGCGTGTTTACCGAGGAGTTCGTTCGCGCTGTAGCCCGTCACCCGTTCCATTCGAGACGCCGCAATAGCCGTCGACGCCCAGCTGGCCTAATCGCGCAAACAAGGGAAACGAGGCTTGAACGCCTTGTTCGAAACAGGCAAAGGAAGAGGCGAGCGCATTTTCGCAGGGGGTGTGCGACAGATCGTATTCGAAATTGTCGACAAGAGCGCCTCCCGCAGCAACTGCAACAGTGCGGATCTTCTTCCTGCCGAAGTCCTGCAGGACCTCCCCAATGACCGCATATTGCACGCCCAAAACCGATGTCAGATGGGTCACCAAGGCAGGAAAGAAGCCTTCGCCGGTCTCTTCCGCCGTGCCGGCGACGATCGCATGCAGCTGTGCAGCCTGTTTACTCAAGTCCTGAAATTCACCGTCGCGTCGGCGGCGCTGCTCTTGCAGCGTCTGGTCTCGCTCTGCCAATTCACGAGACAGCTCGGCGACCTGACTGCGCAACAAGTCTACTTCGAACATAGTGCTCATGGCGCGATTCCTTTGATTAGACGGCGAGGGAACAGGCCGCGCGCACCCGCGAGGGGTGTCTTGAGCCAACTACGAATCGTTTTCTGTGAGAACCTGTGCGGTAGCGTGAGAAACCATGACGACCGGCGACCACATTCCGTATCGTTGGCTTTCTCATGAGGCAGGCCCCTAGGCAGGACGAATCATTGGGGCACGCTCACACATCATCCCGATGCCCTACTGCGATCGGAAAAGAGTGAACAGATATCTGCCGGCTGTTGGTGCCGAAGGCGGGACTTGAACCCGCACGGCTTGCGCCACACGCCCCTCAAACGTGCGTGTCTGCCATTCCACCACTTCGGCGACCGAATCTGCGAGGCGTCAATCGTGAAGCGTATCTCGTGAAGCGCCGTTCGTTTCCAGATTCAGACGTTTCACGCTTCACGAACAACGCGTGACAGCCAGAGGGAAGCACATTATAGAAGTAGGGCAAAATTCTTGTCAATGAAAGAGCCCTCCGGTAGAATCGGCTCGCCGGTTGAGATAGAGACAAGCAGGGTGCGGCACGAGCCCGGTTCATCGCATGATGCCCATGATACCCACGATACCATTGAGTACATCGACGGCTCCCTGTCGCCTCAACAGCCAGGTTGCAGCCTTTTTCGACCTGGACAACACCATCCTGCCTGGCGAAGCCAGCGAAGTCAGATTTTTCCGATGGCTCTGGCAGCGCAGGGTCGTGGGATGGCCCGAAGCTCGCGCGAGTCTTGCGTGGCTCATGCGGCGCCTGCCGGCGCTCTCCCTCCATCCGCTCCGTGAGCGTAAACTGTATCTGGCCGGAAAACCGGCCCAGGTGATCGAGCCGTTGGGAGAAGAGTTTTGCCGCGAACAACTGTGCCCCCTTGTGTCCCCTGCGGCAATGCGCAGGATCGAGGAGCATCGGCATGCCGGCCATTTGATCGTGCTGCTGACAGGCTCTCTCGATTTCCTGATCGACCCCATTGCCACCGCATTGCAGGTCGACCGGTGCTTCGCCGGCCGCCTGGAGCAGGTCAACGGCGTCTATACGGGCCATCTTGTCCCGCCCTTGCCTTACGGCGCAGGAAAGCGCCGGCTGATCGAGCATCTGGCGCAGGACCTGACGCTGGACCTCTCCCTGTGCTATGCCTACGGCGATAGTCCCGGCGATCTCGACCTCTTGCGCGCCGTCGGCTATCCCACGGTGGTGAATCCCATCCGGGGAATGGCGCACGTGGCCAAACGGCAGAAGTGGCCGATTGCGCGATGGCAATAAGACAACCTGCGTGACGTGAACAGAGCAGATGCGCATCACCGAAATTTTCCATAGCATCCAGGGCGAGTCCACGTTCGCCGGACGGCCCTGCATCTTTGTGCGCCTGACCGGTTGCCCACTCCGCTGTACCTGGTGCGATACGGACTATGCCTTTTACGGCGGCGCTGAGCGGTCGATTGATCAGATCCTCGAGACCGTTCGTTCATACGGCTGCCCCCTCGTGGAAGTGACCGGCGGCGAACCGCTTGTGCAATCGGACTGTATCGCACTGCTTACCAGGCTGTGCGACGAGAGGTTCACGGTCCTGCTCGAAACCAGTGGAGCCATCGATACCGCGGCAGTTGATGCCCGGGCGCATGTCATCCTGGACGTCAAGTGCCCCGGCAGCGGCATGACGGATCGGATGCACTGGCCGAATCTCGACCGCCTACGGCCCCAGGATGAAGCCAAGTTCGTCATTCAAGATCGGCCCGACTATGAATGGGCAAAAGAGACGGTCACGCGGTATGGGATCGACCGTCGATGCACGGTGCTGTTCAGCCCGGTGTTCGGCACGCTGGACCCACGGCAGTTGGCCGAATGGGTACTCGCCGATCGCTTGCCGGTGCGATACCAGATTCAGATGCACAAGTACATTTGGGCCCCGGATATGCGCGGGGTATGAGGTCATGCATTGCTGGCCTGCATGAAATGCCGTCCAACTCCCGTATCCAGCGATTGATGGCGAATGGCGATGACAAAGGAGCATGAGGGAATGAACATTATGCAAGTCCGAGTGAAGGCAGGACAAACAGAGACCGACGCGACCGAGGCGCTCGTCCTGATCCTCTGTGAGGGGGACAGCCTCTCAGAACAGGGTGCCGCATCGATCGACCAGGCTATGGGAGGAGCGCTCACAACCCTGATCAAGTCGAAAGAGTTTGAGGGCAAGGCCTCTGAACTGGCGCTGCTCCACACCCAGGGAAAGATTCCCGCAAAACGTGTGCTGCTTGTGGGCATCGGGAAAAAATCGTCCGCCGGGCTGGACACGATCCGCCAAGCGATGGGACATGCGGCCAAACGCGTCCGTCAGGCCAAAGCTACATCGTTCACCGTATCGGTCCCCCCCTTCGTTCCAGGCAATTCCTCCATCATCGAAGTCGCGCAAGCGATGGCTGAAGGCGCCATCTTGGGCAGTTATCAGTTCAACCAATATCGAAGCGACCTGGCGCCTGGAAAAGACGTGGCGCAGATGACCCTGCTGGCTCAGGAGAAATCGTCATTGCGCGACCTGTCCGAGGGCATCCGGCGCGGAACCGCCTTGGCAGAAGCGGCTGTGTTTGTCCGAGACCTTTGCAACCATCCTTCCAATGTCATGACGCCGACCAAGATCGCGCAAGAAGCGAACGCCATCGCGAAAGAAACCGGCGTCATCCTCAAGATCCTCGAGCGGAAAGACATGGAGAAATTGGGCATGGGCGCGCTCCTGGGTGTGGCCAGAGGCAGCCATGAACCGCCGAAATTCATCATCCTCGAATATCACGGCGCTCGAAAGACAGAGGACCGTCCCGTGGTGCTGGTCGGCAAAACCGTCACGTTCGATACCGGCGGCATCTCCCTCAAGCCGGCCGAAAACATGGAACATATGAAGGCGGACATGACGGGCGGCGCCGAAGTCCTGGCAGCCATGCGAGCCGCAGCCCGCCTCAAGCTGCCGCTCAATCTGGTCAGTATTCTACCGGTGACGGAAAACATGCCCGGTGGGCGGGCGATGAAGCCTGGCGAC
>SXGR01497899.1_pt1 | contig 11618 bp, 8 predicted proteins | sample 3174711 | NCBI WGS metagenome assembly SXGR01 (sample SAMN11356860, study PRJNA531348) | freshwater metagenome | isolation source: freshwater sample F1-60 | place: China: Fuxian Lake, Yuxi | collected 2017-12-25
TTCTTTACAACTATCGCGGCGTGTCGAAGTATTATTTCCCGATGTATTTAAAGGAAATCGAATACCGTTACAATCACCGCAACGACAACGTATTCAAGCTCTTTCTTAAAATCTACTTTAGTTACGTTTCGCCCTAATTAGCAAAACAAATACTTATAGAAAAGGGATTTTTATGAAACGTATGGCAAAGTTGGGGGTGTTGGCCGTGGCGTTAGGCTTGGGTGCATGTGCAACCACGCCTTCGGGCGTTGAACGCGCGGTCAGTCCCGAAAGCGTCGGCTTCTCGTCCGAGCGCTTGGCTAAGCTTACCGCGCGCATGCAGGAAGGTGCGGCGAAAGGTGAGTACCCCGGCGCGGTGCTGGTCATTGGCCGGCACGGCAAGATCGTCTACGCGCAAACTTTCGGCTCGATGAGCCCCGAAAACAAAACGCCGATGCGTGAGGACGCGATTTTTCGCATTGCGTCGATGACCAAGCCGCTAGCGTCGCTAGCGATCATGATGCTGTCGGAGGAAGGCAAGTTGTCGATTGTCGATCCGGTCGATAATTATTTGCCGGAACTGAAGGACATGCGCGTGGCGGTGATGAAACCCGGCGCTGACGGCAAATCCGCAATGGCATTCGAGCCGCAGAAACAGCGCATGACAGTGCAGGATTTGCTGCGGCATACCTCCGGGTTGCCTTCGGGCAACGCGGACAGCAACAACGTGGTGAAACGGATGTACGCCGAGGCCCGCATAGGTGATCGTAGCGTGAACAGCGATCAGTGGATCGGGCGGCTGGCGAAAATGCCGCTGTTGTGGCAGCCCGGTACCACGTGGGAGTACGGCGCGTCGGTGGACGTACTGGGCGTCATTGTTGAGCGCGTTAGCGGCATGCCTCTCGACCGTTTTATCGCGGAGCGCATCACCGGTCCGCTGAATATGCCCGACACCGCCTTCGCCGCGCCGGCCGCGCACTCCAACCGCGCCGCGTTGCCGCAGCGTGAAGGCCCGAAGAACGCGCTGCCGAGTATCGTGCCGATCACCACAGTCCAAACTTTCAAAAGCGGTAGCGGTGGCATGGTATCCACCGCGATGGATTACGCACGCTTCTCACAGTTTTTATTGAATCGCGGCGAGCTGGATGGCGTGCGGCTGGTGTCGCCCAAGACCATCGATTTGATGGCCGCGAATCACCTGCCGCCGGGCACGCAGATGGGGCCGGACATGGCGCGCTTTGAAGCGTTGGAGCCGTCGGCAAAAATGGGTCAGGGCTTTGGCTTGGGCTTCGCCGTGCGTACGGAAGCGGGGCGCAATCCGCTGCCGGGTTCGGTCGGCGATTATTACTGGGGTGGCGCGCAGGGCACCTACTTCTGGATCGACCCGAAGGAACAGCTCTACGTGGTGTTCATGATGCAATCGCCGCAGGCGCGGTTGCCTTACCGTTTTTTGCTGCGGCAGATGGTGTATCAGGCGCTGGTAAAGTGAACCTGTAGGGTGGGCACAAACGCTGTGCCCACCTTTCAGCGTTACTGTTTGAGTGTCAGTTTCACGAGCTTATCCGCCCGCGCTTCGTTATCCATGCCGCGGCAGGTGGCCACAATCTGCTCATACTGAGCCGCCGGAATTGGCAATGAATTTGCGATGCCGCTGATGCGTTTGGCCAGACCGTCGAAATCCCAGATGAATTCGCGGCCGGTCGATTGCCGGGTGTAGCTCTTGCCACTCTTGGTGAAAATCGTGAAACGCGGGCCGAAGAGCGTCATCTTGTGTGACGGAATAATCACTACGCGCTTCATCATCTCGACAACATCAGGCGGTGCTTCTTTCGGGTCGATCCTGCGCCCGGCGGTGACCGGGTAGCCGCGCTTGACCACGCCATAGGCCGTAAAGTATGCGGTGCCGCCGACTTGCGATTCGCCATCTTCGCGGCGGCTGGGAAACGCGGGGCTGGGGTATTGCGTTTCCATCCAGTTCACCACGGCTTCGACGCGTTCGACGTCTTCGTTACGGATATTGTTGTCATTGCAAATCGCTGCCGGCACGTCGATGTGCGCAATGTTGTAGCCAGCAGTGAAATAGATGCGATAGAGCGTTTCAAGGAACATCCAATCCTTGCCGAGATTCTTGGTGATGCTGGCCAGATCAGCCTTCACATCGCCGACGAAACTGTAGCCGAGAATGCCGCGATTGTTGCCGCAATACGCGTGATAAAAACCGGCCTCACCTTCCAGCACGGTGTCGGCGCTGGGATAGCCGCCTTGCGCCAATTGCACCGCGAGCATGGCGCTGCGCGTGGCGGCGCCTTCGCGCAGGGGTGTGCCGCCACCGCGCGCACTTTCGAGATTGCCGCTAGCAAGGCTGGCGCACAGTGCGATAGTACTGTTCAATTGTTCCTCGTTAAAGCCCATTACTTTTGCGGCGGCAACGGCTGCACCAAAAATGCCGAACACCGGACCGGGATGAAACCCTTGCGACATGGTTTGCGGAATGAATTCCGCCGCCATGCGCTCCATCACTTCGTAACCGGTCGCGACTCCGGTGAGAAACGCCTTGCCTGACGCGCCCACGCTTTCCGCCGCGACGAGTGCCGCGGGAATAATCGCCGTGTTCGGGTGGGTGAGCATGCAGAAGGTGTCGTACTTGCCGCCGGCCAGAGCCGTTTCGGAATTGGCGTAGGCCGCCCCCCCTTTGGTCACCAGCGTGCCGTCTACCATCAGCGTGGCACCCTTTTTCACACCGGCTTCTTCGTCGGCGATCATTTTCAGTGCCTGCTTGCCGGAGGCGTTCTGCGCGCCGATCAACACAGAGGCCATTGCCTGCAGCGTGACGCCCTTGGCGCGATCCACCACAGCGGCGGGCACATCTTCGTAGCGCAGGCCAGTGGCCCATTGTGCGAGTTGACGGCTGATTGATGCCATTTGTTGCTCCCTGTTGAATGTATGAATGTTGCGAAGAATCGGGACGGCTGCTCATGCCCGCCCGATGCCAACTCTACGCCCACCATATGGGGCGGTGACCATGGTCAAGGTAGTGTCAGTGGCATTATGGCAAATTCCGTGTTCCACGGCTGCACGCGTGAGTGAAATTTTTCGCGGCGCACCGGTGCGCTTTCCTACATGGGGATTTTCAGCTTCGTGCCGCTCTATCTGCTGGTTCTGACCGCCATCCTCGCGCATCTCGGCTTTGCAGGCAGCCGTCTTGCGGTGCCGCTGTTCGCTGTCGATCAGGGGGCCGGGCCGTTTGGCGTGGGCACCATAGTCGCACTCTATGCCGCGTTGCCCGCAGTGCTGGCGCTGCCGATGGGCCGCATGGCCGATCGCATCGGCTACAAGCTACCGCTGCTGCTCGGCGCGTGCGGCATTTTTGTGTCGTTGGTGCTGCCGTGGATTTTCCCATCGATCACCACACTATATTTTGTGGCGACGCTGCTCGGCATGTCGTTCATGATGTTTCAACTGTCGGTCCAGACGCTGGTCGGCGCCATTGCCGGGCCGGCGGGGCGGGCGCGTAACTTCAGTCTGCTGAGTCTGGGCTTTGCTTCGGCTAACTTCACCGGCCCATTGATCGCTGGCGTGCTGATCGACACTGTAGGCCACGCGCGCACGTTCGGTTTGCTGGCATTGCCGCTGATTCCGGCGATTGCGCTGGCGGCTACGAGCCATCGCTGGCTGCCCGTGATGCACGTCAAATCCGAAGTGGTCAAAGGCGGCGTGATGGATTTGCTGCGCATCAAGCCGCTGCGCAACACGCTGATTGCCAGCGGCATCGTGTCTTCGGCATGGGATGTCTACCAGTTTTTCATGCCGATTTATGGCCGCTCGCTCGGCATGTCCGCCACCGCCATCGGGTTGGTGCTATCCGCATTCGCGATCGCCATCATCGTGGTGCGGCTGCTGGTGCCGTTCGCGGTGCGTCATGTAGGCGAAACACGCCTGCTTACGCACGCGATGTTTGTCGCCTGCGCCGCGTTTTGCCTGTTTCCAATGTTCAGCAACGCATGGGCACTGGCGGCGGTGTCATTCCTGCTTGGCGTCGGTGCGGGCGTCGGCCAGCCGCTATCGATGACGCTCGTCTACAACGCCTCACCCAAGGGCCGCGAAGGCGAAGCAGCGGGCATGCGCATCACGGTCAATCAGGTCATACACTTTGCGATACCCCTGTTCTTTGGCGCGGTGGGGTCGACCGTGGGCTACGCGGCGGTGTTTTTGTTGAATGCCGGGTTTCTGGCGGCGGGCGGAGTTATCAGCAAACGGGTTTTGGGGAAGGGGTAATTTAGCGTAGGAAAAGCCGCATTTGGGTCTCTACGGCAAATATCCGCTAATTTCTACACTTGCATTTTTTTGCTCAAGCGGTACGATGGCTTACCCCTTGCTTGATCAGAGCCTGCGCTGCGGCCTAAATCTACGCCATGGTCAATGTCATCCATCTCAAGCCGGTTGCGCCCACCATCGACTCGCCGCTGGCGAGGGTAGACGCGATCGCCACGCGCGAATCTGCAGCGGCGGCGGACACGCTGCGCGCCGCATTCGCGTACGTCTCGCCGCTGTATGAAAACAAACAACTCGCGCAGGGTGAATCCATAACTCCGCACGTACTGGGCGCGGTGTCGCTGGTGGAAGAACTGCGGCTGGGGCACGAGGCTGTTGCAGCCGGGCTGCTGTGGCCCGCATTGAATCTGGCGGACAATGCCGCGCGGCGCGTGCGCGAGAAATTCGGCGTCGCTATTGCCGACCTCGCCGAAGGTGTGTTGCGCATGAACGCCATGGGTGTTCTGAATACGCCATCCGGTCGCTTGCCCGGCAAGTCCGATGACCAGTCTGCGCAGCTTGAAGCCTTGCGCAAAATGCTGCTGGCCATGGTGCAGGATGTACGCGTGGTGCTGATCAAACTTGCGGATCACACGCAGGATTTGCGCTTCGCCGTTAAGAGCAGCGACGAGACCATGCGTCTTGAAACAGCACGCCTCACGCGCGATATTTTCGCGCCGCTCGCAAACCGGCTGGGCGTGTGGCAGTTGAAATGGGAAATGGAAGACTTGGCGTTTCGTATCCTCGAGCCAGAGGCATACAGGAAAATCGCGGGTCTGCTCGACGACAAGCGCGTCAATCGCGAAGGCTATATCGAAAACGTGATGGCCTTGCTCAAGGATGAACTTGCACGCGCAAACATCAAGGGCGACGTGATGGGCCGCCCCAAGCATATCACCAGTATCCACAACAAAATGCAGCGTAAGGGCATGGATTTTGATTCCCTTTATGACGTGCGCGCAGTGCGTGTGCTGGTGGACAATGTGACGGATTGCTATGCAGTACTGGGGTTGGTACACAACCTGTGGTCGCCGATTCCCAAGGAGTTTGACGATTACATCGCCAAGCCCAAGATTAACAACTACCGTTCGCTGCACACCGCGGTCGTTGGTCCAGAGGGCAAATCGGTCGAGGTGCAAATCCGCACGCATGAAATGCATCACAGTTCGGAACTGGGCGTGGCGGCGCACTGGCGCTACAAGGAAGGTGGCGGACGGCAAAAAGGTGCGAAGGATTACGGAGAAAAAATCGCCTGGTTACGGCAAGTGCTCGACTGGAAGGATGAAGTGAAAGGTGCGACGGATTCCGTGAAGGACGCCAGTGAATTGGCCACCCAGTTTCGCACCGGCCTCTTCGACGGCACGATTTACGTATTTACGCCGCAGGGTAAGGTGGTCGATCTGCCACAGGGCAGTACGCCAGTGGATTTTGCCTATCACGTGCACAGTGAGCTTGGGCACCGCTGCCGGGGTGCCAAGGTCGATGGGGTGATGGCGCCGTTGAATACCGTACTGCGCAACGGCCAACAGGTGGAGATTACTGCTGCTGCTGCGCATGACAAAGCCGGCCCCAGCCGCGACTGGTTGAATCCGCAACTGGGCTTCATCAAAAGCCCCAGTGCGCGTGCTCGCGTGAGACAGTGGTTCAATCGTTTGAATTTTGATTCCGATGTGGCGCAAGGCCGTGCCATGCTCGACAAGGAACTGCAGCGCAGTGGAATGACAGCGCTCAACCTTGACAAACTCGCGGAAGAGCAGGGCTACGAAAAGCTCAACGATTTTCTTGCCGACATTGGGCGTGGCGACATGGGGCCGAAGCGCTTGCAGGATGCGATCAAGCCGCCGCCCGCAGAACCGCAGTTCGAAGCAGCGCCCGCGCCACGCAAATCACGCGGAAACGGCCAGGGTGGAGTGCTGGTGGTGGGCGTCGACAAGCTGCTGACCGTGCCCGCCAAATGCTGCAAACCCGCGCCACCGGAACTGATTATCGGTTTTGTGTCGCGCGGACACGGCGTGATGGTGCATCGCGCGAGCTGCGTTAACGTCAAACGGCTCGCTGCCGAGCGCATCGTCGCGGCGGAGTGGGGCGCAGCCAGCGGTGCGGTCTTTCCGGTGGAAATAGAAATCGAAGCGCTCGACCGCACCGGCTTGCTGCGCGACATCAGCGAGGTGTTTACACGCGAACGCGCCAACGTGACGGCAACCAACACCCTCACGCGCGACATGCTGGCGCGTATGCGATTCACGCTGGAAATCGGCACACTGGACCAATTGCAGCGCGTGCTGGCGATGGTGCGTGAAGTTAAGGGCGTGATGCGGGCCGCGCGGCGATAGTGTCCATGCTCTACGATGTTGTTCTATGATGCATAGCTTGTGCCTTAAAAATAACTCAATAAAAACAAATAGTTACCTCGTTTTCCGAAAGACGAAACCTGATTGCCCCGCGGGCGTCTGTCGCACGCCACTGGTGGCGCGACAGTACTGACGCCGGAAGAAATATCGCCTGCACGTATTGCGGTAAATTCAAAAGCAAACATCGGAGTGTTCGTATTTGTCGCGCGCGGTAAATTCCCGCCATCTGAACAACAGTGAGGCAGGCAATGAAAATTCCCGCGAATTCCGCGCAACGGGCGGCAGCGGTGCTGCGTGACCCACGTTGGCGTGCCGTTGCCCGGCGCGATACAGGTGCGGATGGCCAGTTCTTTTATGCCGTGAAATCCACCGGTGTGTACTGCCGTCCCTCGTGTGCTGCCCGTCTCGCGCGCCCGGAGTACGTGAGCTTTTATGCCACTTGCGCAGATGCCGAGCGCGAGGGATTTCGTCCGTGCAAGCGCTGCAAACCAGATAATCCGCCCTTGCAGGAAGCGCACGCGGCGATAGTGGCACGTATTTGCCGGTGCATCGTGGCTGCGCAGGAAACGCATACTCTGGCTGAATTGGCGCGGCTGGCAGGCATGAGTGTTTACCATTTTCATCGCGTGTTCAAAAGCATAGCCGGCGTGACGCCCAAGGCATACGCTGTGGCGCATCGTGCCAAGCGCGTGCGCGGTGAACTGCTGCGTGGTGGCAAAGTGACTGATGCCATTTACAATGCGGGCTACAACGCCGGCAGCCGCTTCTACGAAAAATCCGCAGCCGTGCTGGGCATGACACCCACCCAATATCGTGCCGGGGGTGTTGCGACGGACATACAGTTTGTTGTCGGCCACTGTTCGTTGGGGGCGATACTGGTTGCGGCGAGCACACGTGGTGTGTGTGCACTGTGGCTGGGTGATAAGGCAGACACGCTAGCACGAGAGTTGCACGCACAATTTCCACGTGCGCGGCTTGCAACCGGTGACAGGAAATTCGAGCAATGGGTGGCGCGAGCCGTAAGGCTGGTAGATTCCCCTGCACGCACTGTGAAACTTCCGTTGGACGTGCGCGGCACTGCGTTCCAGCAGCGCGTGTGGCAGGCGCTGCAAAAAATTCCACGCGGTGAAACCGCGACTTACGGTGAAATTGCCGAACGCATCGGCTCACCAAAGGCCGTGCGCGCGGTGGCTGGTGCTTGCGCCGCGAACGCGCTGGCGGTGGCAATACCGTGTCACCGCGTGGTACGTGCGGATGGCAGCTTGGCGGGCTATCGTTGGGGTGCTGCGCGTAAACGCGTACTGCTGGCCCGCGAGAAAAAATTTTAGTGACCGTAGTCTGCGAGGAGCGCGGCGTACTAGAGTTGTAACGCAACGTTTTGCCCCGGAATACCGTTCGCTCCTTACCGCCTAAGAACGCTGGGTTTTTGTAACCTCAATGAGTTATTTGCGTCGGGCGCCTTTGATTTCAAAAACAAGACGTTTAGTTTTTGCGCGGTCATTGACACCGCCAATGCTTTCAGTGGTGAGACTTTCTCAGGAAAATCACGTATTTTGGAAAAGCTCAAGCCTCATGCTTTCGTAAGTCGCCAAGTGTATTGATATTTCCAAACGCTTCGGCTTCATCATCAAACCGCACTTCAACAACCTTCAGCGCGGCATACCATGCATCAATTTTGCGCCCGCCACTTTCCAAAAACGACGAGAGACCCGGCAACACCGATTGGCGCGTGAGACAAAACACCGGGTGTGGCTGATCACCGGTGCGGGCTACGGCGAGTTGGGCTTGCTGTTCAATTAGAGCGCCATACAACCGCGCGATCAAATCCAACGGCAGGAAAGGGGAGTCACACGGCACGGTGGCGACGAGTTCGTGTGTGGCCGCGCTTAAGCCCCGATGCAAACCCGCCAGTGGCCCGGCAAAGCCGCCGATGGCGTCAGGCACGACTTTGTGGCTAAGTATTTGATATTGTTCAATATTTTTATTGGCGTTGATCAGCACTTCATCGACTTGCGGGGCGAAGCGCTCAAGCACCCACTGCACCATCGGCTTGCCGCGCAGTAGCTGCAAGCCCTTGTCGACGCTGCCCATGCGGCGGCCCTGGCCACCCGCAAGGATGACGCCGGTGATTGCGGGACGGGGCGTGGCGGATGGCATGAATTTTCGGAACGGAAGCGGGCCGCGCATAGCACCAGGCGCTGCGCGATGACTTACGCTGTCAGCTTTTCGTCTTCCGGCGTAATCGGCAATTTCACCGGACGCTTCAACTTTGCCGACAGATCAATCGCCTTGGTCAGCATCAGCCGGTTGTGACCTTCACGTGCGGTGGCGTGCTGCGTGGTTACACCCATCGACACGCGGTTCAACCAGGAGTTTGTCTCCTCGCGCATCGGCCCGCGCAATTCGCCCAGCGCCATGTCACCCACGGGATAACTCGTCAGAAAATCGACGTGACGGCGTTTATCGGGCGCGTAACCTTCGGCTTGAATCAGATTGGTGGCGAGCACCATGTCGCGGTGCGTGTCATCAATCGTGAGCACGCCCTCCGTGCCGACCATGCCCACCTCAAGGGAATACACCGCACCGGGCCATACTTCAGGCAGGCCCCACGAAATCATGCCGTGGTAAATCGAATCGTCGTTGAACGTGATGGTGTAGGCCGTGCCGTCGACGCCCTGCCACGTTTTGCCCAGCGCCTTGTTGACCGAGCGTGCATAGACTTCCACGGGCGTCTTGGCTTCCATGCACCACATCACGATATCCAGCGCGTGGGTCCCCGAGATCACCATCGGCGTGACTTCGGCACGGTTGTCGCTGCGCTTGTAGTTGTCGATGGCCACCAACCGGTTCATAAACGCGCGGGAGGTCACCATGGTCACTTCGCCCAATGCGCCCGATTGCACCTTCTCTTTAGCGACCAGCCAGCGGCGACGGAAACGCTGGGTGTAGCCGATGACGGCATCGACACCAAACTTTTCTATAGCAGCCAGCGTTTGTTGTGACTCGGCCAAGTCGGTCGCCAGCGGTTTTTCGATCAGCAACGGCAGCTTGCGTTCCGCCGCCATGATCACCGGGTCGACGTGCAAGTGTTCGTCGGTGCAGACGATAACTGCGTTGACCTCGGGCCGTGCGAGCAGGTCTTTGTAGGACGTGGTGATGTAGTCGGCGTGACACTTGTGGCCGACAATTTCGCCACGCTCCGGTTGTTTTTCCGCAATACCGATCCAACCAACGGACGGGTGACGTGAGGCGAGTTCACCGCGGATCAGGCCGACTCGGCCAGCGCCGATGATGGCAAGGCCGATTTTTTTTGGGTCTTTTTTCATGACTGTAGCTCGATTGTGAAGCAAATCATTTACCAAAATCGTCATTCCCGCGAAGGCGGGAATCCATACATTGGTTGCGATGCAAGTGTGTTATGGGTTCCCGCCTTCGCGGGAACGACAGGGATATTTTTTCAACCTGATGCAGCCAATACTGGGCGTTTACCGTGCTGCTATCGCAGCCCGCGATTCTGGCAACGGCAAACTCACCGGCTCATTGCGCTCGGCTGACAGATCCGCGGCGATGTAGACCTCCATCACATCGCGCGCTTCTTCGCCGGTCACCAGTACTGGGCGGTCACACGCAACAGCTTCGAGAAAATGCACGGTCTCGGATGCCATGGGCCCGGCGTACGTATGGGCCACCGGCTCGCCGGGCATGGTGGACATCGGGTGCACAATGCCGGATTTCATCGTAGTCAACTGCGTATCGCGATGCGTGTCGTCGATGATGAGGGCGCCTTCGGTGCCGATCATTTCGATCCAAGTCATCGAAAAGTTCGGATACGCCGGGGGCAAACTCCAGCCTGCGCAAACCACGCACGACACGCCGTTATCAAACGTCACCGTGATGTATTGCGTGTCGGGAATGTCTGCGCCCGTTGATTCGCGCATGGCGCCGTAGTTCACGGTGGAATACACGCGCACCACCTTGGCCGGCTGCAAACACCACATCACGAAATCCAAATCGTGCGTCGCCTCCATCGCGGCGGGAGAGAGCTTGGAGCGGCCCGTAATTTTTTTGCCAAGCCCGCGGCCGATGTGGCGGCTGACCAGCGCGCTGACCGGCTTGCCCAGCGTGCCGTCTTTCAGCGATTGTTTGACATAGGCGAACTTCGGATTGAAGCGCTGCGAATAGCCGATGGTGAATTTGAGATTGTTCTTTTTGGCGAGGTGATTCAGCTCGTCCGCCTCGTGCAGCTCAATGGCAATCGGCTTTTCCAGAAACACGTGTTTGCCCGACAGCAGCGACTCACGCGCCATCGGGTAGTGCAATGCTTCCGGCGTGGCGGAGATCAACACCGCGTCGATGTCGTCCCGCTTGATGATGTCTTTGTAATCGGCGGTGGCGGTAACAGAATGCACCTTGGCTGCCATTTCGGCGAGGCGCTCTGGCCGTGTTTCGACGATGTGCAGGTCTTTCACCAGCGGATTCATGGCACAGGTTTCCGCGCGTATGCCGCCGCACCAGCCCGTGCCGATTACGGCTACGTTGATTTGTTTCACAGACACGTCCTTGAGTAACTTGCGATGGGGGGTAAAACGAAGGCAGGTATTCTATCCGATAGAAGCTCGCCACTCTTGAATCACGGCTTAACAGATTGCATACAGAATTGCCCTTGAAGTCAAAAGCCGCATTGAAAAATAATCAATAAAAACAGATAGTTATGTATAACTGCCCGTGGATTTAATCGGTGTGCTTCTGCGATAATCTGTGGCGAAAGGATTTTGAAGTGTCGGCTTTCATACTCGCGCTTGACCAGGGCACTACCAGCTCGCGCGCCATTGTGTTCGATGGCGCGGGCTGCGCGCGTGCAATGGCGCAGCGCGAATTCCGGCAGATTTTTCCAAAACCTGGGTGGGTCGAGCATGACCCGATGGAAATATGGGACACGCAGCTTGCCGTCGCGCACGAAGCGCTGGCGCAGGCAAA
>SXGR01334768.1_pt1 | contig 11616 bp, 7 predicted proteins | sample 3174711 | NCBI WGS metagenome assembly SXGR01 (sample SAMN11356860, study PRJNA531348) | freshwater metagenome | isolation source: freshwater sample F1-60 | place: China: Fuxian Lake, Yuxi | collected 2017-12-25
AGGGCCGATGCGGGCGCCGGGATGGATGTCGATGCCGGTCTTCGAGTGGGCGTGCTCGGTCATCATGCGTGGGATCAATGGCACGCTGAGCAAGAGCAGCTCGTGGGCGATGCGGTAGACGGTGATCGCTTCCAGGCCCGGATAGCAAAAAACGATCTCGTGATGGCTCTTGGCCGCGGGGTCGCCGAGGAACGCGGACTCGGCGTCTTGCTCGAGAATAAAACGCAGCTCGGGCAGCTTCTGTAATAGCTCGATGGTCTTGCGCTGGGCCAGAGCTTCGATGTCGAGCGGGCCGGAGTGCGGATCATGGTCGTGCCGCAAGGCGCGGGCGATCTGCTGTGTGAGTTTGTCGTGCAGGCCATCGACGAGATCGCCGACGTGATACTCGACGTTGCCCATGTGCAGATTCTGGCGACGTGCGAAGCCAGGATACAGTATCTCGACAAGGTCCGCGACGATCTCAATGACGGCGTCCCGGCTCGGCAGCGGCCGATGGCCGAGGTGATTGATGTGGTTGCACTCGGTGTAGGTCGCGACGATCGCTTCGGTGATTTCGTGCAGGCCTTCTTTCAGACGCAGATCGGTAGCCATGGCGATGCTCCTGTCGTGAGATTGTGGAACCGTGGCAAAAAAGGGCAAGGCGATCACCGGCAGACGAACTACCCGGCGATCGCCGAACGACAGGCGCAAGAGAGGTGGACGTGATGGATCATTGGCACAAACCTCGTGGAGAGGCGTCAAAATCGCCCCATTTCATCATACCCGCGCCTAGTTCCCGAGTCAACGAACCATGGCTTTTCCAAAAGATCGGCAAACGCCCTGCTTTTGTTTACTCGATGGCGCAGAGGTGCAGGCGCAGGTTTCTCCTTGGTAAGAAGGCTCATCGATGGGAATAGAGCATCGCCCGGTTGGATGTATTCAAACAATGGACGATGCCAGCGTCTTATGCAATCCTTGCTGTTATCGTATGCGGCCGAAGGTGTGTATCCGTGCGGTGTCCGCCGGCTGTCTGCGATTTGGTGACACAACTACATTTGTAATCATGGGATAGGATGCCAGTGCAAATAGGCGTGTCGGAAGCGCGTCGATTGGCCCACGTTTTGCTAGGAGTGGTTTGAACCGCCGTCCGGCTTGGTAGTCATTGGAGAGGTGGCTGCTGGGTCGTGACGGCTTTTTCGTTTCATCTCAGCAAACACTTCTTCGCATTTACCGCCAAATATGATACGGTGATACACGGTCGCTTGCTGCCGACATGCCCCATCGTCGCTTGCGAGTTCGCGCATGCCGCAAGCGACCGAGGCGTAATCGAAATGGATTCGGATCGCGTCATGTTGACATCGACTACCGCCAGCGCAATCGAGACGACAGCCGCGCCGGCGCCGCCTTCCAACGTCGATCGCTTCGGCATGCGCTGGTGGAATCACCTCAAGGCTCTCTTAGGTCCGCCATCGCAGCGCCGGCTCGCCCACGCGGCGTTACAAATCGGCCCCATTCGCACGTGGGAGACGGAGTTCAGCAAACTCTCCGATGCGGAGATTCGTCTCAGGGGATTGCACCTGCGCGGCCGAGCGCGCGGCGGCGAATCGCTCGACCATTTATTGCCGGAGGCATTTGGTCTGGCCTGTGTCGCCTCCACGCGGACGATTGGCCTGCGGCCGTTCGACGTGCAGTTGGCCGCCGGGGTGGTCTTGCACAACGGCGCTTTGGCGGAGGTCGCGACGGGCGAAGGCAAGACGCTCATCGCCACGCTGCCAATCGCGCTCAATGCGCTCCTGGGCAAGGGGGCCCACGTCACCACCGTCAACGACTATCTCGCCCAGCGCGACGCCGACTATACCGCGCGCGTCTACACCGCCCTGGGCCTCACGGTCGGCTGTCTGCAAACGAAGATGAGCGACGACGACCGCAAGAACGCCTACCTTGCCGACATCACTTACGGCACGGCGTCGGAGTTCGGTTTCGATTTCCTGCGCGATCGGCTCAAGACGAAGGAGGGCAGCGGGCAGAACGCGCCTTTCTGGTCGGCGTGGATGGGCAACGGGCAAGACTTCAAGCCGCTCGAGTCGAAAGTCCAGCGCGGCCATCACTTCGCGCTCGTCGATGAAGCCGACAACATCTTCATCGACGACGCCCGCACGCCGCTGGTCATCTCCACCGGCACCCGTCCGGCGTCGGAAGAGGAAGCGGTTGTCTACAAGTGGGCCGACAAGCTCGCCAAGGAAATGACGCGCGAGCGGCATTTCTACCTCGACGAGAAGAAGTCGAAGGTCGAGCTGACCGAGGACGGCCGCTATCTGATCCGCTACTCGAATCCGCCGTTCGGCGCGCACTCGCACGCCATGGACAAGCTGCATGAGCACGTCGAGCGCGCGATCCAGGCCAACCATCGCTTTCGGCTCGATCAGCATTACATGGTGCTGGACAAGAAAATCGTCATCATCGACGAAAGCACCGGCAGGCCGATGCCCGATCGGCAATGGAACGAGGGCTTGCATCAAGCGGTGGAAGCGAAAGAAGGGGCGACGATCACGCTCAAGTCCGATCATGCCGCCCAGGTCACCTATCAATCCTTTTACAAGCTGTACACGAAGCGCGCGGGGATGACGGGGACGGCGATCCAGAATTTCTGGGAGATGCGGCGCGTGTATCGTTTATGGGTGGTGCAGGTGCCGACCAACCGCCTGAGCGAGCGCGTGGTGCTGCCGGACCGCGTTTTCCCGACCGAAGACGTGAAGTTCGACGCGATCGTCGAGGAAGTGCAACGTCTGAAAGAACAGGGGCGTCCGGTGCTGATCGGCACGCGTTCGGTGGACAAATCGGAGAAGCTGAGCAAGAAGCTGCTCGACGCGGGCATCGTACACGCCGTCTTGAACGCCAAACCGGGCAACGCCGAGCGCGAGGCAGAGATCGTCGCCCAGGCGGGACGCGCCGGCGCCGTCACCATTGCCACCAACATGGCGGGCCGCGGCACGGACATTCTCCTGGGCGGCAACGCCGAGGCGCTGGCGTGGGGACAGCTCAAGACGCAGCATCGCTTTCGCCATGAAGTCCCGCCGGAGATGATGCAGCAGCTCATCGCGCAGATCGAGACGCAAGAAGGAACCGCCGCCAACCGTCGCGCCGTCGTCGCGGCCGGCGGATTGCACGTGATCGGCACGGAACGCCACGAGGCCGCCCGCATTGACCGCCAGCTCATCGGCCGTGCCGCCCGCCAAGGCGATCCGGGGAGCTGCCAGTTCTTCCTGTCGCTCGATGACGAGATCCTCGAGGGCCTCGGTCAAGCGCGTCAGGATTCGCTCAAGGCGCTCGGGCAAGCCGGCGGCACGCGCAACTGGGACGGGTACGTCGCCGAGTTCCAGAGCGCGCAGTATTACATCGAAAAGCGCCACTACCGCCAGCGGCTCGACCTGATGCACTACGAGCGGCAACGCCAAGAGATTCTCAAGGAGCTGAGCGCGGATCCGTACGTGGATTGAGACACGACCTGGAAACGCGGCTTACGCCAGGCCGGAGTGTTGCAAAAGCGTGCAACTGTCGGGTTCTGGTGGAGTGCCAAAACACCATACGTGCGAATCGAATTGGCGCAAGTGTTTGCAGTAGGAAGGATTACAATATCCCTTCTCGGTGAGTTCCGGAATTGGCATTGATATTGCTTGTAACTTCCAACGAGAAATAATCGAAATTTCGCGCGAACCTCGGTGCGGACTACGTTGTCCGTGTGTTAAGTGTCGTTGTAGGTTCGCAACATTGGACAAAGTTCGACGCCGAGCTGCGTCAAACGAAACCTCAGAGAGTGCAAAGCCAAGAAACCTTTCCTTCGTCGCGGGCTTCGTGCCCGCTTTACCAAGTTGGAGGCTCCCATGGCCATCAAGACCTTGCAAACCCTGGCAGTGCGAAACGCCGTCACCGGCGTCCGCGTGACCGGTCTGGAATGCAACGGCGCGATGCCGGCCGATGGGATGCTCCGACTCCTGTCGTTGCTGTGGCAAACGCTGTCCGACCCCTTCGCGGCCCAAAAGCGATCTGAACCCCAGATCGTCTTCCGGACCGGTCGGTCTGTGGCGTTTGCCGGTGTCATGCTACCCACACCGTCATCCCATGCTCCCTATCGACCCACAAGTCGATCGGTCAAACGCATGAGAATGGTGCAAGGGTAATCCGAACGCAAACGATCGACGATCTGGCGAACCGAACTCCGAAAAGAGCCCGGTTGACGCGTTTTGGTTGATCGCGTTCAAAAAAGTAATTCCACCGCGGGCCGACAACCCGCACCTCATCATCCTTCGTAATTGCCGCTTGCGGCTTAGCGTTCGCGCTCTCCCTCGCGATCGCGTTGCCCATTCGGCCAAGGTGAATCCCCGCAGCAGGGACCAGGAGATACTATCATGAGCTGGGACGAAATCTTCATCTTGATTGCACGCGCCCAGACGGGTGACCGCGCCGCGTTCGGCGAACTCGTCGAGCGCTTCCAGCCGGCCGTCTACGCCGTCGCGCTGGCGCGTCTGCGCGACCCGAACGAGGCAACGGAGCTGGCTCAGGAGGTCTTCATCCACGCGATGCAGAAAATCGGCCAGTTGCGCGATCCGCACTGCTTCGTCGGTTGGCTGCGACAGATTACGGTCCGCATGGCAATCAACCGCATCACGCGCAAGGCCCCGGTTTCGGGCGCGGAGCCGGAGTTCTTGCAGAACGCGCCAGACAGCGAGCCGGCGCCGCTCGACGAGATGATTCGCTCGGAGGACCGCGCGGACATCTGGAAGGGCCTGGATCGCCTGAAACCACTCGATCGCGACACCCTCGTCGCCTTCTACATCAATGGCCGCACCTTGAAGCAGATGGCGCGCGAATTCGAGACCCCGGTCGGCACCATCAAACGCCGCTTGCACGTCGCCCGCAATCGGCTCAAGAGCGCGCTGGAAAAGAGCGCCGCACGCCGCAAGAAGGCGCTCGTGTAAACCCAGAAGCCCCACCCTGAGCGCAGCGAAGGGTGAGGGTAAGACCAACCCTCACGCCCACGGCACTTCGATGTCGTGGGCGTTTTTCTTTTACGGTCAAGACGCGGCGTTGTGTATGCTCATCTACGGAGGATTCAATGAGCGCAGCCGTGCAACTGGTCGGCCTCGACTTCGGCACGACGACGATGAGCGCCGTCGTCGCCGAGGGGCGACTCGCGCGCAATGCCGTCACCGGGCGCACCGATCTTGACTCGCTTGAAGAGTGCTACCGCTCGGAAATGCTGTTCACGCCGATCGTGGACGACAAGATCGACGAGGCGGCGGTTGCGCGACAGCTCGACCGCTGGTTGGAGTTAGGCGGCGTTCGCGCCGAGCGCATCTTCGGCGGCGGGGCGTTGCTCACTGGGCTGACAGCACAGCGCGACAACGCGGCGTTGCTCGTGACATTGATTCGCGCCCGGCTCGGCAATGCTCTAATTGCGACGGCGGACGATCCGTGCCTGGAATCGTGGCTCGCGTTCATGGGCAGTTGTGCCGAATTGTCACGTACGCTTCCAGATCGCTGCGTGCTCAACCTCGACATCGGCGGCGGCACGACCAATCTCGCGCTTGGCCAGGCTGGGGAAGTTTTGCGCACCGGCTGCTACTTCGTCGGCGCCAGGCACGTTCAGCTCAAGCCAGGCTCGTATCACATCGTGCGGCTTTCGCGCTATGCGCGGGCGCTCTTCGATCATCTTGGCATTCGCAAGGATGTGGCCGCGACGCTGACCGATGGCGAAGTTGCCGGCATCATCACGTACTATTTCGATTTGCTGACGGCGGCGCTGGGCGGCGATCGACGCATCCTTGCCGAACCGACGGCGCGCTTGCACGAGCAGGTAGCGTTTCGCACCCTCACCCCCAGCTCCTCTCCCAGAGGGAGAGGGGAGAAATTCGCGATTACGTTGTCGGGCGGCGTCGGCGAACTGGTCTACGCCCATCTCGACGGCAAACCCTGGCCAGCCACGACTGCGTTCGGCGATCTCGGCATTGATCTGGCGCGGCGGTTCGTCACGTCGCCGTTCGTTGACGACTTGCGCCGCTATCGTCCCGCGTCTGCCGGTCGGGCGACGGTGTACGGGCTGTTACGTCACAGCACCGAGATCTCCGGCAGCACGCTGTATCTGCCGAACCCGGAAATGCTGCCGCTCGCGGACATGCCGATCGTCGGCACGATCACGCTGATGTCAAGCGACGCCGACGTCAGCGAGTGGATTGCGCTCGCGGGGCGCTGCGAGCGCGGGGCGTGCCTGCGCGTAAACGTCGGCAGCCATGATGCGGCGGCAGTGCGCGCGCTCGGCATGCGCATTGCTGCGGCCCTGGCAACGCGCTCTTTCCCATCGGCGCGGGCTTTGGTACTCTTGGTAAGCGAGAACGTCGGCAAGGTGTTGGGCCAATACGTCACGCGCTGGGGCGCTCTTGCTGTCAAGCTAATGGTGATCGACGAGGTGCCGCCGCGCAACGCGCAGTATGCGCGCATCGGCGTGCCGCGCCAGCAAGTGGTGCCGGTGTCGTACTACGGATTGAATGAATAGCCGATTGCCGTTTAGCGTTCGCGCGGCGCCGCGCGAACGCTAAACGGCACAGGACTGCGGGAGTCAAATCATGATCGCGCTCACACCTCTCGAGCAGATCCCCGTTCCCGCGCCGAAACCCGAGCGCACCTATTCCATCCAGTGCTTCGAGCGCACCATTACCTTCGCCGGTCTGAAACGTTTGCTCGGCGCCGCTGACTACAGCAAGGCAGGCGATCGCAACGCCGGCCTCGCCGTTGACGGCGAAACCGAGCGCGAGGCCGCCCGCGCTATCCTCTCCGATCTCACGCTTGAACATCTCTACGACCATCCGCTGGCCGACGATCAAGGCAACGTCGATACCGTCATGCGCGTCAACTACGCCATCGACCCGAGCGCGTTCGGCGCCATCGCGACCATGACGCTCGGCGAACTCAAGGATCACCTATTGCGTTCGCCCGGCGCCGAGGTCGCACGCCTTGGCCGCGGTTTGACCGGCGTCATGGCGGCGGCGGTCGCGAAACTGTGCGACGTCCACGAATTGATCTACATCGCCCGCAAGATTCTGCGTCCGTCGAAAGCGCGCACTCAGCTCGGCTTGCCCGGCACGCTCTCCTCGCGCTTGCAGCCCAATCATCCCGCAGACGATCTGCGCGGCATCGCGCTCCTGTGCTATTGGGGTCTGTCGATGGGCGCCGGCGACGCACTCATGGGGCTGAATCCCGCCATCGACACGGTCGAAAACGTGTCGGCATGCCTGCAACATCTCGACAAGCTGCGGCGATCAAGCGGCGCTCCGACGCAGATCTGCGTTCTGTCCCACGTCAAGACGCAGCTCGCGTGCCTGGAACGCGGCGTCCCGGTCGAGATCCTGTTCCAGAGCCTGGCGGGGACGGATCGCACCAATGTCTCCGAGTTTGACATCTCCGTAGATCTGCTCGACCGCGCTTATCGCAGCATGGCCGAGAAGGGACCGCTGCGCGACATCGCCAAACAGTTCATGTATTTCGAGACAGGGCAGGGAAGCGAGTTCACCTACGGCAAGCACAACGGCATCGACATGACGACGACCGAGGCGCTGTGCTACGGCCTGGCGCGGCGGTACGATCCGTTCATGGTCAACAATGTCACCGGCTTCATCGGTCCGGAGACGCATCTCGACAGTTTCGAAATGGTGCTCGCGAATCTGCAGGATCACTTCATGGGCAAGCTCTTGGGAGTGCCGATGGGCATGGCGCCGTGCTACACGCTGCATTCGCACATCACGCTCGAAGGGCAACAGATGGCGACCGAGCTGCTAACCGCGGCGGGGGCGAACTATTACATGGACGTAGGCCTGAACACCGATCGCATGCTGGCGTACTTCGACACCAGCGCGCACGACGATCAAACGTTGCGCGAGATTCATCACAAGCTGCCGGCGCCGGAGTATCTCGACTGGGGATTTTCGCGCGGCATCTTCGCGCGCGACGGCAACGGCACGGTCACGCGCGGGCCGACCTGGGGCGATCCGCGGCAATTTGGCTCCTCCGACGCCGAGTTCCGCGACCTGCTCGCTGCGACGCCGGCGCTGTACGGCTTCGAGAGCGCTGGCCCGCGCCCGGCCAATCGCGTGAGCCGAGCCGTCAAGATGAATCAGGGGGTTGGCCGAGAGGCGATCCGCGCTGAGCTGCGCGTCGAGGACTTGCAGAAGATCACGCCGATGCGTGTCATCCGCACGGAGGCGAACACCAAAGAGGCGCATCTGAACTCGCCCGCCCTTGGCGCGCGCCTGAGCGCGGAGAGCAAACGCATGCTGACGCCTGAAACGCTAGCGGTACAAATTTTGATCTCGGACGGACTAAGCGCCGAGGCGGTGCACTACAACATGAAGGATCTATTGCCGGTGCTCTTGGACGGGCTGGCTGGGCGAAGGATCGGCGTCGGCAAACCGCTGCTCGCGCCCTACGGCCGGGTCAAGCTCGCGGAGCCGGTCGCGGAGGCGCTCGACGCCGAGTTGATCGTCTATCTGATCGGCGAGCGCCCCGGCGGCGATGCGCTGGCGTCGCGCAGTCTGTCGGCGTACTTCGTGTATCAACTGAAGAACGCGGAGGTACGCCGCCAGGCGGTCCAGGCGAGCGGCAATGCGGCGATTCGCTTCGAGTACACCGTCATCTCCAACATTTATTCGGGTGGACTGCCCCCCGCAGAAGCCGGCGCCGTCATCGTCGAAAAGGTCGGCGACATCCTGACGCACCAGGCCGCCGGCAATCGGCTGGAGGCGATGCTGAAGAAAAGCGGATCAGCGGCGACACCAGAATGATTCCCAAGCTGGCTGGCTGTTTGCGGTGGCAATGGCCAGGCGAACAGTCGCCGCTCACTCTACCAGTGGCTTCAGTACCGCGATCCGCCAAGATAGAAGCTCATACCAAACGACGCGCCCAGGGCATTGACGCCGTGGTTGCGGTTGTCCATGCCGGCGTTGGAAATATGGATCAGCCCGCCTTCCATGTCCAGGGAGATGCGGTCGCAAACGAACCAGCGCAGGCCGACCTGGGCTTGCAGAATAAACTCGACTTCCTGGCCCAGGGCCGTTTGATTCCGATTGCGGTAGCCGTCGTTGAAGGTGACGCCAGCGCCTACCTGGAAGTAGGGAAACAATCGCCCCTCCAGATGCGAAAAATTGTAGCGCAACAATACCGAGGGGCCGACGAAATAGGTGCCGGTGCCGCCCCAGACCGTCGCCCCCGCGATTTCCAGCATCGGCTCGAAGTTCACTTGCAAGGTACCGAATTGGAAACCGAGATCGGTGATGATTCCCACACGCGCGACCACCGGCGCAAAATAATAGGGCGTTGTGTCCGTTCCGAGTTGTACCGAGTGGTAAGCGCCTCCCATCACCTGCACATCCCAGGCGCCGCGCGGAAAAACGTCCTGCAGGAAAATTCTGTAGGGATCCTGGGCCCATCCCGGCGACGCGCTCGCCAGGATGCCAATTGTCGCCAGAACAATGACAAGAGGTGGTTTCCTCACCTGGATCTCCGGCTCTGTGGTTGCGCGGCGCGATTGCTTTGTGTCAACTGCCGCCGCCGAGTGAGAGATCGTCGGATTGTTCGCAATTTGTCAACTTTTTCGTGCGTGCGTGATAAGATTGTCGCTCTGACTGTGCGGATTGTACCTTGTAACAAGGATGAGAGCTCCCGGTGACAGGTAAGCTGTGAGGGTAATGACGATTATTCGGGCCCGCAATTTCGGGTAGTGGGTCATCTGTGTGTTGACCTCGTCATCTTCCGAAGCAGTGCCCAACGTCCACGGACGACCAGCCAACCCCTCTTGCATTGTTGGTGTCGTCTTCTGCCCTCACGCAGACGCTCGACGTGCCGGAGCGCGCGAAGCTGAAGGCTCGCTTGCATCATTTCGCTTTCAGTCGTTCCAGCGCCTCTTTCGCCGCGACGGTAGGCAACGCATCACTCGCGCCGCCCGCGATATTTTGCAGGATCGTTTGCGCTTCCGGTGTGCCGAGATGCTCCAGGATCATGACGGCACGCACCGCGCGCACCCAACCCTGCGGCGGGCCTGGCGGCGGAGGCGGCGGCGCCATCTTCGTGAAATCGAGCGGCTGCCCGTCGATCGTGATCTGGATCACGCCGTTGATGTTCGACACCGAGATGCTGCTGCCGGGCCGTGCTTTCAAGGGCATCGGCGGCTCGGCCTTTTTCGCTTCCCTCGGCATCTTGTCCAGCAACTGCTCGATTTGCCTCTTGACGTCCAAATTGGGATTACCCTTGAGCGCAGTCTCCAGATCGCCCTTGATGTATTTTCCGTGGTACTCAAGCTCAACAACGGCCTGCTGGCGGATAACGAACGTGTTGCTGTTTAGCGCTTTCAAAAGCTGTGCGATGCGCGTCGGATCGGCCTTGACGGCCTTGAGGTTGTCTCTGAGAAACGCCGTCGTCTCCTTGGGCGTCGCGGCCAGAGCGAGCAGAGCGCGCGTCGCCTTGCCTTCATCGGGGCTGGCCAACTCAGCCCAGCGCGCGTCAACATTCACGGGCACGGGTTGTGCCGTGATCGATATGGCCATTGCAAAGAAGGCGGCTAATGTCAGCAGAATTCGTGGAGAACGCATGGCAAAACTCCTGTGCTTGGGTGCGATGCCTCTATCGTTACCGAAGGCGTGGCTGATTTCCAGTCCTATTTCCCAGGTCCGATTTGAGATTCGTATTGAGATTTCCGCTTCGCCGGGCTTTTTCTATAATCTCTGCTGCTAACCTTGACACTCTCATACGGAAAGGACCTATCCGTGTCTTCCACCAAGCGCTATTTGTTCACAAGTGAATCGGTGTCGATGGGCCACCCCGACAAGGTGGCGGATCAAATCAGCGACGCGATTCTCGATCACTGTCTGGCTGCCGATCCGACGAGCCGCGTTGCCTGCGAAACGATGGTGACGACCGACCTGGCCATCGTCTCCGGCGAAATCACCACCAAGGCCGACCTGTCGCGCGAAACGGTCGATCGCATCATCCGCGACATGATCCGCTTTATCGGCTACACCGACCCCGACATCGGCTTTGCGGCCAAGACGGCCCAGATCCATGTCAATCTCCATTCGCAATCGCCGGACATTTCGATGGGTGTCGACGTGGGCGGCGCGGGCGATCAAGGCATGATGTTCGGCTTCGCCTGCAAGGAAACCAAGACGTTGATGCCGTTGCCGATCTACCTGGCGCATCGCCTGGTGGAAAACCACGCCAAGCTGCGCGAGAGCGGCACGCTGAAGTTCCTGCGTCCCGACGCCAAGAGCCAGGTCACCGTCGAGTACAATGGCGACGGCACCCCGCATCGCCTGCACACGATCGTGCTCTCCACGCAGCACGACAAGAGCGTCATCGGCAAGAACGGCAAGTTCACCGATGACGCCCGGCAAGTCATTGTCGACAAGCTGATCCTGCCGACGCTGAAGGCGGAACGCGGCGATCTCATCAAAGGCGATCTTGTCATCGTCTCGCCCGGCAAGACACCGAAGAAAGCCAAGGGGGAAGCGGTCCTGTGCCACATCAATCCGACGGGCAATTTCGAAACCGGCGGCCCGCACGGCGATTGCGGCTTGACGGGCCGCAAGATCATCG
>SXGR01195746.1_pt1 | contig 11614 bp, 9 predicted proteins | sample 3174711 | NCBI WGS metagenome assembly SXGR01 (sample SAMN11356860, study PRJNA531348) | freshwater metagenome | isolation source: freshwater sample F1-60 | place: China: Fuxian Lake, Yuxi | collected 2017-12-25
ACCGTTGGGAAGAGTCGTTCATTATCCCAGCTAGACTTCTGACAGAGGTTGCGTTGGCAATTTGTTTTTTCATGAGCCTAGATTTTGCGATCAAAACCTTTGATTATTTGAGTTTGTGATGGTTTTACTAATTCGATTTTTAGTCGCTTCTGTATTTTCACGTTTTAAATTTTCTGTTGTCCACAGGTTGAACGTGCTTAAAACGGTTCGGTTTCATTCAAATACTCATCGTCAAAAAGTGCTAGTTGAGCAGGTGCGGACTCTACTTGGGCTATGACCGGTCCGTAGAATCGATACATTCCTGCCCACTGGTCATCTGTGAGTTTAATAACGCGAACTTCACCATTAGCTGGAACACTTTTTTTAAGTTCTGGCAGGACAGAAAGTAGGCCGGTAGCGTTGACCAGATACCTCGAGTAAACACTTAGTTGCGTCATGCTAAACCCAAGGTCGCGCAGGAGGTTCCGATACCTGCTTGCGGCTCTACGCTGGCTTTTGGTGATTGTTGGTAGGTCGAACATGACAAGAACCCACATTTTATCAGCCATGGGGGGATGACCAAGTTGGGACCTCTAAAAAGTCCGAGTCTCCCTCGACGTAACATGCATATTTTTGGCACAGAGAGACTATTGCGCTATTGACGGTCTCACCTGTTTGAGACATTGGCATCGTTAGTGTCTGGACGAGTGCTTGGCGAACTCCTGGGTCGCGAAGGTTGGTTGTTTGCTCCATTGATTTCACTACATGGTCTATCGCCGGACGGAACGGCTCAATAAGATCATCTGCAAGTGCAAATGCGTTAGCTCGGTTTCGATGCCAAAGTCCGAGTGCTGGTGCAAGCCCAGAAATAACAACACCTCTAATGACGGCACCTCGCAGGATGGTGTACCCATAATTTAGAAGTGGATTTCTGTCTTTGCCGTTTCTGTCACGTTGAAAATCATCAGGATGAAACACGTGAGCCCAATATATTCGTGCTGCTAGTGCTTCAATGTTTGCAGGGTCTCCCGAGCGAACCTCAGTAGCAAGTTGTTTGAGGCGGCTGGTCTCTGATGAAAACAAATTCAAATTATTAGCTTGTCCATTTATTTTCTCTTTAACAATTCTCATCCAAGCATTTTTCTCTCTGGGAATGCTGAGACTTGCTTGTGCCTGATGACGCGCACCGACACGGCTATTTGATGACCATCCAGTGAGGGTTGCTATGGGCACATTTCGCCAGTCACACACGACAACTGGAACCTCATACTGCGCCGTGAGCGAGACGAAACCAGCATCCCAAGAAGTTTTATCTCCGGTGACGATACAAGCAACGTCTGCGAGGGGAACTTCAGAGTCTTTTACAACGAGGTTGCCGCGCTTAACACCGACATGGCCAGAATAGTTGACCAGATCTACGATGCGCCAGCGAGTGCTCATTAGTCAAATGCCTCCGTTGCTGCCATGTGAGGAGACCATGTGGCGGGCAAACCATTTGCTTTCCACCGAACTGTTCCAAGAGATGTTCGCCGGATAATCAACAATTGTTTATCTTGAAATAACACATTAAGAGACATTGGGATACGGTTGGCTTTGAGTGTCTCAGAGATGATTTGGGGTGTTGTTTCTTCCACGCCTTCAAGAGCAAGATAAGAAGGGGCGATAGAAATTTGGTCAGCACCAAAAAACCCGGTGATAGTCCATCGCCGTTCTGGCATTTCCTGAAGAAAACGTGGCAATTTCTGCTCACCGATATTGAATGTTGAAACATCAATTTCCATTTCATCATCAGTAGTAATCCAACCGATTTGTTTTGCCTCGCCGATGAGTACACGTTTTTTTAAAGTCTCGTTTGCGTGTCTAAATGATTGTGAATTGAACGGCAAAGAATGAGTAAAAATATCAATACCTGGCTTTAGGAAACCGATTTTGGGGTACTCCGCGGCATAAACGCGAATCTGACCATAATCAAACCCAGTCGTTGTTTTCCATGCATAAATACGAGCATGTTTAATCGAGTCACCTATTTTGGCTGCACCACCACGCAATGCGATATAAGCAGCATTAGATGGGAAAAGTTTGACGGCATAGTCACTTGGCAATTGCAATCGCTCATGGCGTTGCGGGTCCGCACCAAGTGCATTATTCCCCTCTGCCATTTCAATTAGGCGATCATGAAGATTTGTGTCAACAATTCGTTCTAAATCTTCACTTGTGAAGGCTTCATTCACGGCTTTAGAAACTAATTTTTCAATCGTGTCCTTATGTACGGACCCAATTCGGGGGGACAATCTAAGTGGTCGTGCCACAGCAATTTTATCGTCTCGCACGGCGGCAGATATAAGTTCAGCAAGGGCCTTGGCTTGCTTTGCCCATTCTTTGAACCGAGTAATTTCCGGAGTTGTTTTTCCAAAATAGTTGCGCCAATCTGATTCTTCCCCCGTGAATCTGTTGTCACTTTTGAGTTCTCCCCGATCTCTCAAAGTACGCGCCACCCCAGGCTTCAAGGTCGTGAGCACAAGGGCATCAACTGCGTGATGACGACGATCAAACCGTTTTGAGTTGGACATGCTGCGAAGCCTCAATAGCCCATCTATTTCGCCGGCTTTACGTGCCTCGGACGTGACGAGACCTTGAAACACAAAAACTCGCGCTCCATCCGGATCGGTGATGGATGACCTGTCAATGCCAAGTGCTGATTCGATTCGCTCTCGCATTTCACGAGCCGCATAGGCAGTGGACTCTACGGATCTGTCCATGCCTTCACTGTCATCGGTTTCCATCGCAAGACGTCTTGAAATATCTCTCTGCAGGCGATACAAACTGCGCCCACGAATATCTCCGCTTTTGAACGCCTTAACACGCTCCTGAGCAAGTCTCAGATCTACTTTTGGATTACTGGATTTATTAGCCCATACAGCAAAGGGCTGTCTGCCCTTGCTTTGATTGCAAGGCCGACACACGGCAACCAGGTTGTCTTTTGTGTTTCCCCCACCCGACGCCCGAGGAATAATGTGATCAAGCTCGCACGTGGTGAGGCTCAAGGCATCTCCGCAGTAAAGACACATCCCTTGTTGAAGCGTGAGAATATCCAATCTGCGTACATCTGCACTAGAGGGTCCTTGAAAACCCTGAGCGATAAGTTCCTTTTTCTTTTTCTCACGCAAATTTGTATTTTTGCTGATTTCCCGAATTAAATCAGATCGCCCTGTCGGACCCATAAACGCTGTTCGCACATGCTCAATCATTACAGCATCAGGTTCACCCCATTTGGTGACTGCAGTTTTTATGAAACGCCTAACAATGGTGTTGACGCGATCAACAGCAGGATGACCTACGAGATCATCAAATGAAGCCTTGGGTGGCTGCCAGTCATCGGTGAGTCCGAATGCGCGCTTGCGGGCTTCATGCACATCACATCTATGGTCACGCATTTGCTCATTCAATAGCGCAAGGGCTTTCCTACTATATGCAGCACGACCAGATTCTTGCATTTTGAGCTTTTCTATACTTTCAAGATGTGCTTCATCGGAAAGCAACTCGGCTAAGCCATCAGATGATGGTTCAATATCATTACCAGTTACGTCGGTTACCAGCTCAACAAATTCTGATTTTGCTGAATAATCAGCCGCGTCCCACCACTGACGCACGACAGATTTCTTTTTGAAGTGTTTTTCAATCGATTGACTGGTTCTGTCACATACAGCCCCAGTGCCTCCTAAATCATCGATTGTTGGCGCAATCAGCTCACGAGCGGAAACTTCAAGGACTTCAGCAACATCTGCCCAGCGAGGACGATCTTCTTCACGCCAATTCAGGAGATAATTCACTACTTTGTCGTGCTGTTCAGGTGTCAGCGATTCTCTTGCTCTGCCGATCCGAAGGTTAGCTACCGCTGAAAGCACCCGATACTCTTGGAATTCCAATGCTGAGCGTGATGCCCTGATTTCGTCAGGAAGCAAACTGCAAACTCCGATGCGACCAACAGGCACATAGGGGGGTTCCTGCCAAAATACGAGAGAGCAAATTTTCTCAACCTGCTCCTCGTTAAAACGCTGAGTTCTCAGAATCATGCGAAGCTCATGCAACGAATCAACCTGATCAACTCGCCGTGACATCAATGGTAAAGCTTCTTTTTTACGTGCCTTTTCGGTTGACCGAATAGGTGCCCCAGTAGATGCGATCTGCATCACCATCTGGCCCATAGTCTGGCAATCAGCCAAAGCCCCACCAAAACGTTCAATGCCAGCAGCACGAGTCTCAATAAAGTTTTCTGACGGCGCCGGAGCGTCTCGAAGCGAGGACCAACGCCACCACGGGTTACGCCAACCACGATGGCGAGCCATATGGCGCACTGCCATTGACACACCTTTTAGACGTTCAGCATCATTTGGTTCATAGTTGCGCGACAAAACATTGCGGTAGTGCCATGCATCATGGGTTTGCGGTAACTCTATTTCACTAACAGGAATATTTTCAGTTCGTAGCAACTCATCAAGCCGAGTCAACCGTTTCCTGCGGTTACGCAACAAACGTCGGGCCCTACGCGCAACACCCGAAGTATTCGTTCTGCTGAGGGGAGACTTAGCGGTATCAGGGTCTAAACCACCATCATGAATATGGGATACTGCTGCAAGGATCTGAGTTGGGGTTCCATAGTTGTCATATTCGACAGCAGCCAGACCAACCGACATATCCCCCACATCTACACCAATTCGGTAACCCATAATGCCCCCACTATCTCTTGATTTTCATTTCTGCGGTGAATTGTCACCAACGACTCAGCGCTATAAGAACGAACCCCGGCGCATAAGCGCCGGGGTGGAGAGTTCCATACGGAAAATCCGTACTTATTAGGAAGAGTCGTTCTTCTTGCTCACAGTTAATCAGGGGCATACTTAATTGTCAAGGGTTATTTTCTTTTTTTCTGTATGCCGGACACGAGGGCTGAGGGCACTGCAGCAGAGGTTTGAGGGATGTTTACAAGGGTGTAAGTTAGTTTCTCAGAGTCATCGGGTTGCAACTAAATAAAGCATTGAGCCTTTCCACCTCTTTATTTGCGAAGCAATACCCGTATTGTTGCCAATTCAAAGGCTATGAAAATGGACTTTTAGGAATACTTGATGAAAGTAACTGGGTTGTTGCAATTCAAACAGACCCTATTCCCTATGCTTGCGAACGGAAATAACAATTGAGAATGGTGAAGACATGCCTATCTCGTTGTAGAAAGGTGGCCTCCAAGAACATAAATTGAAATCCCAGTCGTAGTACATCAATAATAGGTATCAAAATAGGGCTCCGATCTTAAAAATTTTGTAGAAAAATTCTGCTTGCCTGCGTATTGCTTCTAAATGCGTGCCTTACTCTTTAACGAGCCCAGGTGGTATGGGGTCTGGTTTCCAGGGGAATTATTCGGCACTCTGCGCGACGTCTCACCTCGAAAGGCTGTGAGTGCACAACAGTCACTCTGTAGTCAGGCCAACATTTTTCTTGCAGCACAGCTCGTCCCTCCTCTATTGATCCCACCATAAATTCATTGATGTAAAGACGGTGCCTGAGTGACACAAAGTAGCGGTTGACCTTCTTCGGTACCAGCGACAGATCATTATTCAATTCAAAGATATGTGTAGCTACTTGGCCTTCTGAGATGTATTCCACCGTTGGAGATTTGTGATGGGTGCATGCGAAGAATACATCAAAATCTGGGTTCATGTCGTCAGGGCAATAGACACGCAAACCATGTGGCTGACCGAATCTAGTTGCAAGGGAGATGCTCTAGCCAACTGAGCTAAACGCCCGAATGTTTCAGGAGCCAAAAGTGTATCGGTGTCTTGAGGTTGTTCCCAATAAGGCTTTTGGCATTATTTGTGCCGCGAGCACCTCTTGTGAATATGTCCCTAAATACTAGTAAATGTCAAAAAAGAGATGCTCATACTTCATTATGTTTTGCGGCGGCGACCTAAGCCAGGAGTCTGAAGCGCCGAACATCATGGCCTTTCGGTGTATTTAGTTGCATTACCGCGAGAAGAGCTGACGGGATACTTATCTACATTAATAGATAATTTTTTATATGTGATTTGTGCTAGATCAAGACCCGACTTCTCAGCAAGTCTCAACAAATAGATAGAAACATCAGCTAGTTCTTCGCTCATGCGAGCTAATCCTTCTGAAGTTTTTAAATAATCAACTATTTCTCCATCAGTCTTCCATTGGATCAATTCGGCTAATTCACCCACCTCTCCCACGAGAGCCACAAACAGATTCTTGACAGAATGAAACTGATCCCAATCGCGCTCCAATGCGAATCGGTTTACTTCTGCCCGTAAATTATCTAGATCACCCACTTTTTTCTCTCTCGAGAGACCAAATCCGGTGATCAACGGCAGTTGCATCAATATCTTCCTGGCCAATTCCAGCCACAATCGTCTGAACAAAATCCTTCGGACTCATCCCAGCACCTACCCCCATGCGTTGCATAAAACTAATAATCCAACGGTCGGGCTTCACGCCGCTTTGACCCGACAACATCAATAAGTACCGCCAAGAAATCCCTGAAGCCTGCCCTTTTACTTCCGAGCACCAGAGAGGCTCCACCACATCCGACTGAGCCAAAAGATCCTTAGGCGAATCAATTCCCATCGACTTCAGCAAAAAACAGGCCTGCAAAACAGCTTCAGCCTTCAAGATTCCGTTCACACTTGATGTGCGATTTTTATTCTGAACTGCCCCTGAAAAAACCTCTGCCGGAGTACCCCCGGCATCCGAGAGAGCCTCAACCCATTCCAGCAACGCCCTTGGGCCGTCTAGACAACTCTGAGACTCCTTCAGACCTGCATACCCGCGGGCTTTGAGATATCGATTAAGAACCATTTCAACAGTCTGGTAACGGATACCAATTGACCAAATCGAATCCATGACACATAACGCCAACGACGAGCGATACCCAGCAGGATTATTCCAATCAGAAGTGTTACCAAGGACCCGTAAAATCTTGTCAACATCGACTAACTGATTTTCGCTTGTCACAAGTTATACACTTCCGAGACCCCTATCTAATAATCAAGTTCAAAAGGATACACTGAGGAAGATGAACATTGTCCTTTTCACCTGGAACCCAGTCAAATGGCATGTCTCTGACAGGCAATGGGATCGTCAGTTCCGTCAAATTCGTGATTCTGGCTTTATCTATGAACCATGGTCCGTGGGAAACAGCACCAAACTTGTCAAGCAAGGAGACACCGCACTACTTCTTCGCCAAGCACGAGACCGAGGCATCGTCGCCAGAGGAATAGTCACCTCGGAAATTTTCGAAGAAGGAACCTGGAATAGAGAGCTCGAAGTAGACGCAACTGACCACTACGTAGAAATCGCTTGGACGACACAGTTGGCAATCGCTGATCGTCTCAAAATAGAAGACCTCGAAACCAAGCTTTCTGCAGTCAACTGGGTTCGATATTCCTCCGGTACAACAGTCGAACCCCAGTTTCATGATGCACTCATGGACCTCTGGGATCACACAGTTTCCAAAGCCGGACAAACTTCAGGCACACTCACGAGCCATGTCCCCGCAACAGAAACACTAATCGCAGCTCAGAATGGATTTTGTGCTGTTTGCGGCCTAGACCCCGTAACGATTTATCAAACAGCCTCAAAAATATTTCTCACAATGCACACATTCAGCACAACTTCTATTCAGATTGCGATCTGCCCAAACTGTCAATTGTTTGCATCAAAGTTTTCTTGGGCGCAAACAACAAAAGATCTCCAACAATTGCTTCCTGTACGGTTTTAAGCCACAGCAATAAGTGGGATCTTACCCACCAGAAACCCACCAACTCTGCCAACAAAAGATTCCTCGGCATCACCCGGCGCAACTTCATCTCTGGCCTCCCACACAATTCTCCTCAGCTCCAACTCCCCAAGCCGCATCCTAAGATCACCAATAGATTCAGAACAAGAAAATGTTGTAATAACTGCTGCTTTCGCCGAAAAACCTGCTGCAAACATTGCCGCTTGCTGAACATCTCCACGATTCCAAGAAGCAGACCCCACCTTGTATTTTACATCACCAGTGACAAGTCCATTCGCAAACACAAGGTCAGGGTTCACAGAAAAATACACATCCCCGTCCATCACCTTGCCTTGCTTCGAAACAGGAATCGGAGTCAATGAACGCTCAAGAATTTTCCTAACACCATCTTCAATCAAACCTGGAGTAGGAATCAAGAAAGTTCGGCCAAACTGAGCTCCCGCAGCAACATTGGTGCCCACAACACCCAACACACGGCAACTCAAATCAACAGCGTCGGCATATCGATGCGTACGCCGATCAAGCTGCACTGAAAAATCAGCTTGTTGAAGAGGACCAATACCATCCATCACATGATCCAAACGAGAAGCTCGTTTCTTCAAATTAAAATTTGTGATTGAAGGCCTACTCGCAATCGTTCTCACCGCAGCACGCAAAATTCGATTTAATGGATGATCAATATCAAGCTCATCAAAAGAACAATCAGCTTTCAATCGACCTTGTAGAAAATTGTTTGTGGTTCCCCTAATATTCACTCGGCCACGAACCATCGCTACATCCTCTCTGAACTCCTTGTAATCAGCCAACAATCCATATCGCACAAGATGTTCAACAGATTCGACACACCACTGAGCAACTATCTCCCAAAAAATGTCCAGTGAATCAACTGCCACCGTCTCTGTACTCGATCGGAACGAGGTATAAGACTGTCGAGCAATATGAGCAAAATGAGTCACGGGAATCTTGGGCAAAACATGCAACGTCGCCCCCGGAAGAGCAACAGCTCCGATCCCATTAGCGACCCGAACCCTATACTTCCCGCGACCATCCGACATACACCGGATCACACTTCTATCTATTTGTTCTTCAGGATCATCAGATTCCTCAGCTTTGACAACATCATCGTCGTTCGGAGAACGATAAAACTCTCGTTGACCACGCAGTTGGCGCCCAAGTAAACGAAGAGCATCAACTTGCTCTTCATTCAACGCAAGGATCTTCTCGCGTGATTCAATTATTTCGAACTGGTCAGACATTTGGCCAGAAATCCGAAACGTCATATTCAGCAACTTTGTCTGGACGATCAAAGAAATAATCTTCAATCAAAGGGAAGATTTCTTGATCCCACACCTCACGAAGAGTTGCTGAATTCATCTCACCATGAAGAACATAGCTATGGCCAATGGTGTGATGACGATCAATGTCTTCGACCAGTTTTGCATTTAACTTCTTAAAACCCATAATCAAATCAGCCCCAAGTTTATTAGAGTTTCCAGCCTTGGCGTAATGACGTTCAACAACATCACTACGAGAAGGAAATTCAAAGAAACGGAAACGACGACGCATCGCGACATCAAGAGTGCGGATGCTACGGTCTGCAGTGTTCATCGTACCAATAATAATGAGATTTTCTGGAAGTTCAAATTTACGATTATCCAACATCAACTTCATTGAATGATTTCTATACTCCAAAAGAAACATCAATTCACCAAACACTTTTGAAATGTTCGCACGGTTGATTTCGTCAATAATCAGCACTCGAGTTGCTCCATCGCCTTCAGTTGTGTTATTTCCAGTGATTGCTTCAGCAAGTTCAACAAGCGCTCCAGGCACCCTTGCGAACTTAAAACCACCGAGCTCACCCGGCACTGGACGCAAACCCTCAACAAAATCTTCATATCCATATGACGGATGAAACTGAATAAGACGAATATGAGCAGGATCATCAACAAGAAGAGGGGCAATCTGCTGCGCTACAAAAGTTTTTCCAGTCCCAGGAGGACCCATCAGAATCATCTGGCGTTTCTTACCTGCCACACCGTCCAACAGCTTTTGAACTTCTTCGACCGAGATGTTCAAAATGCTAGCCACTTCTCTAATCTTGCCCACCACAGTTTCGCTCACTTTCGGCTTTACCGGCATCACGTCAGGTATTCTTTCCTTTACAAAGAACACATTCACCTGTGATTTAATTGATTCTGTCAATTTCTTCTCTGGATTACCTACCAAATAAAGCAAATCATCGAGCTGCGGGAATAAGTTTGTTTCATCAATCTTGCTTAAAACAAAACAGGTTTCCTCTCCCTCCAAATTGTCCCGATAACAAGAAGGAATCAGAGAAGCATCGATCGAAGCTGTACCTTTTTCAATGGAGGTGATTGTTGCTCGAAACATCTTTGGAGTGGCACCACCCAACAAATATGCATAAGTAGGCATGCCCGCCTGAATCTGCCCATTCGATTCATCTACTCTGACATCGCCCAAAGGCGCACCAAATTTCGCCCAAACAACAGTGCCCATTTCGTGCAGCCTCTGGCGGTACTCCGCGATCGCGTCAAACCCATTTGCTAGGTTCTCAGAACAACGCAATAAAACATGCGTACCGCGATTGGAATTCACCACTCCTACACCCCTGTCATACAACCGGCCCAACATCGCCAACAGCACATTCGCATGATCAAGGATCTCCCTGTCTGATGGAACCTTGCCCTTTTCATACACAACTCCATCAACATGGCCACACTCATACGATTTGCCAAGTGCCCCACCACGCAAATCTGGTCTATCAGTGAGTCGAAAAGATGGTGCCCCACCAAACGAAATCCATCCGTAATCCGGACCCTGCTCATCGACGTAATCAAGCCACGCAAAAGCCTCTTGAGCCCTGTTCTCTATCTGCTTGTTCTTGTTAGGCCCAGCAACGCTCGTCGTTCCTTGATTCAAGGACATGACACAAGAAGAACCATCAGCTGCAAACAACAAAACTACATACCAACCAGCTTGAGCCGACGGCGAAATCGATTTATCAGTTAGACGCACCCATGCAACCTTTGGCACGTTACCCGCACCAATACTCACATCACCCCCAAGAGTCCACTGAGAACCGCCAATCGCACCAAATGAGGGACCGCAACCCTTTACAAGAAACGGGCCCAACTTCTCCAAAGCGTCACGACGCTCAACCATTGACGGATCATTCGCAACCGGGGTGTATTTGGTTTGTAATTCCAAAATCTCTTCAATTAATCCGGAAATCTCTGTACCGTTCGTTAGCTGACCTCCACTCTTTTCAATAATTGTGTATCCTAACTGCTCCAAGGGAGCAGCAACCGATTCTCGTTCAGACTTCACAGCATCCGACGAAAACCCAGGATCACCTAATGTTTGACGTAAAGCTACAACCAAAACAGCTTTTGCGTCATACTCATTTCCACGAGCACTAATCAAGAACTTTGCAGCAGCCGGAACATTGTTCTCCGCAAGAAAACGAACTCTTCCGACAGAATCGTAAAGATCAAGAGCTGCATCAACATCTGATTTTTCTGGATTCACTGCTGTTGCCATCCACCCATCCTAGTAATGATCACCATCTACGCCTACTTCGACCCCACCGGGCGAAGTACTTCACAAATATTGACTAAATCTCGGCCAGCTCGTGACCGTTTTCCCTTGTCGACCATCCTCAACATGTCGTTATCAAGTTCCTTCTCGGCGAGCAGACGTTTCAAGCGAGCGTTTTCTTGTTGCAACGTTTTGAGTCGTGCCACATCATAAGGTCGCATCGCCCCATACTGGCTCCGCCACCGCTGATACGCCTGATGAGAT